>Ga0114919_10003920_pt1 | contig 11964 bp, 8 predicted proteins | sample BlataG_FD_88682 | JGI IMG/M metagenome (GOLD analysis project Ga0114919, IMG submission 88682) | Deep subsurface microbial communities from Black Sea to uncover new lineages of life (NeLLi) - Black_00105 metaG | ecosystem: Environmental > Aquatic > Marine > Oceanic > Sediment | place: Atlantic...
CTGTGGACCCGCCTGCTGGCGGAGTTCCTCGCCGCCCGAACCGACGCCTACGAAGCCTGCAAGCGCTTCATCGCCGACCACCCCAACAGCCGCTATGTCCCCAACGTCTACTACATGCAGGGCCGCATCCTGGACACGCGCCTCGACCGCCGCAAGTTCATGCAGAACCCGCCGCGCCGCGAGCTCTACCACGACTTCCCCCACGTGCAGTCCGCGCCGGCGTGGTCCCCGCTGTTTACGCAATACCCGGAATCGCCGCTCTCCATGGCGGCCGGCCTGCGGCTGGCCCAGCTACACCTACGCCGTGGAGAGATCGACCAAGCCCTGGAGCGCCTGAGCGCCGTCCGCCAGCGCGGAACCGCAACCCTGGACCAGCTCAGCACCACGCAGCCGGCCCGCGGCTTGCTCCACGCCGCCCCCCCGGAGAGCAGCCTCGCATTCCAGCCCAAACCCTGTCTGTTCGAGGCGCAGCGCCTGCACGAGCTGGTCACGGCAAACCGCAACGACCCCAGGTACGGCAGCAGACCGTTGGAGGAGCTCGCGGCGCTCGACCCGCATCGCGCGCAGTTCCACCGGCAGTTGCTGCGCCTGGCCGCCCGCTACCCCGACAGTCTGTTGTATGACAATCTAGTTGTGCTGTGGGCCGGCACGCTGCCCGACCAGCAACTGCGAGCCGAGAAGCTCGAGGCCTGCACGCGGCGCTTCCCCAGCGGCGACGCGCTGCCGGAAGCCATGTTCCGCCTGGCCGAGCTGGAGATCCAGGCCTTGGGCAGCGCGGATGAGGCCCGCCGGGCCGGCGGGATCGAACGCATGCGCGAGCTGGCCGCCCGCTTTCCCGGTAACTGTTGGGGACAGGCGGCTGCCGAGCGGCTCGAGCTGCTGGAACTTCGTGGTGAGCCGGCCACAACCCGTGCGGTGAAACCGTGAAGCAGATCGTGATGGCCATCACCGGAGCCAGCGGCGCCCCCTACGCCCAACGCCTGGCACAACAGATCGTCAACAGCGACGCCCACCTGCACCTGATTATCTCGCCGCCGGGCCGCAAGCTGCTGTTCGACGAGCTTGGTCTCCGCCACGTCAGCGTCGCGACCCTCATCGGCCGCTCGGCTCCCAATGCGACACTCTATGCGTACCGGGACGTCGGCGCGAAGCTGGCCAGCGGCTCCTTCCTCACCGACGGCATGGTCATCTGCCCGTGCAGCAGCAACCGGCTGGCCAGCGTCGCCGGCGGGTTGGGCGACAACCTCATCGACCGGGCGGCGGCAGTGACGCTCAAGCAGGCCCGGCGGCTGATCCTCGTGCACCGCGAGATGCCGCTCAGCCAGATCGACATCGCGAACATGCTGCGCCTGAGCCAGGCGGGCGCCGTCATCTGCCCGGCCAGTCCGGGCTTCTATCTGCTGCCCAGGACCGTCGGCGATTTGGTGGACTTCGTTGTCGGCCGGGTGCTCGACCTGCTCGGCGTGCCCCACGATCTCGACATCCGCTGGGAACCGGCGGCATCTGCACACCCGGCGTCGGCGCAGGACCCCCATCAGACGGAGTAGCTCCGTGGCCGCGATCGTCTCCAACGTGCACAGGTGGGCGGAGATGATCAAGCTGAGTCATTCGGTTTTCGCCTTGCCGTTCGCGATGCTGGCCACGTTCCTGGCCGCCCGCCCGAGCCTGCCCACCGCGGGGCAGCTCGGGTTGATCGTCCTGTGCATGGTGGCGGCGCGCAGCGCGGCGATGACCTTCAACCGCATCGTCGATGCCGGTCTGGACGCTCGCAACCCACGTACCGTCGGGCGGCACATCCCCCGGGGCATGATCAGCATCGCCGCCGCCTGGGCGTTCTTTGCCGGGGCGTGCGGGGTTTTTGCCGGGTGCTGCGGCGGTTTTCTGTGGCTGTACGGTAACGGCTGGCCGCTGATCCTGTGTCTGCCGGTGATCGGCATCTTGTGCGTCTATTCCTACACCAAGCGTTTCACGCGCTGGTCGCATCTGGTGCTGGGGGCGGGGATCGCGCTGTCGCCGCCGGCGGCCTGGATCGCCATCAGCCCGGCCACGCTCGGGCCGCCGGCCGGGCTGCTGATGCTCGCGGTGATGTTCTGGATCGCCGGGTTCGACCTGATCTACGCCTGCCAGGACGTGGATTTCGACCGCCGAGAGAAGCTTTACAGCATCCCGGCCAAGATGGGCGTTGCCCCAGCCTTGGGGCTGGCACGGGCCTTTCACGCGATTACCGTCGCGGCGCTGATCGGCGTGGGCCTGACCGCCGCCGGGCTGGAAACCCTTTACTACGTCGGCGTTGGCTGCGTCACCGTCCTGCTGATCATCGAGAATGCGCTGGTCAGCCCGAATGACTTGAGCCGCGTCAACCTGGCGTTCTTCACGGTCAACGGGGTGGTCGGACTTCTGCTGGGCATTCTCGGCGTGCTCGATATCGTACTGACGTGACCACGACGCAGCCTACAGCCGGCCAGACCGCAACGCCGCGCCCCGCGCGGGGCAGCCGGCGCGTGCGCACCTGGCAGGTCTTGCTCCTGTGGGCCATCTGCATGGCCCCGCTGACAATGTGGGGCCTACCCACGTCGGCGACCGACGATCTGCTGTTCGGTGGCGACCCTCCCTGGCATGCCGAGCGCTACGATGCTGCCCGCAAAGCTGAGGAACGTCGAAGACGCGCTGCGGGTGCCGACACCGACCTCGACCCGCTGGCGCAGACTGACCGCATTGTGGATCTGACGGCGGACGAAGACGCCCGGGCGGCCATCCTGCTGCGCTACCGTCTCTACTCGCGCCAGCCCGATGAAGTAATCACGTTCATGGCTTTGCAGCAGATGAACCCGCGCAACTTCGACTTCGATCCCAAGCTGTACCAATACGGCGGCGGCTACATCTACCTGATCGGGGCCGCGGTCGGCCTGACGTCGCTGCTGGGGATTACGCACCTGACCTCCGACATCGGCGTCTACCTGGCCGAGCCGGAACAGTTCGCCCGTTTCTACGTGGCGGCCCGGTTCGTGTCGCTGGTTTTCGGGGCACTGACGCTTGTCGGCGTGACCCGGCTGGCCCGCCGCGCCGCCGGCCGCAGGGCCGGCTGGATCGCCCTGGTGTGCGTGGCCTGCTGCCCGGTGTTCTATACGGCGGTGCTGGAAGCCAAACCGCACCTGCCGTCGGTTTGCCTCTTGCTGTGGGCGACGCTGAGCGCGTTGGACTATCACGCCGAGGGTCATCGGCGCGATGCGCTGCGGATGGGCCTGGCGGGCGGTTATGCGTTCGGGCTGGTACTGACGGGCATTGCCGCCGCCCTGCTCTGGCCCGTGCTTCTCGTCGCCCGTCGCGACAACGCGCGCCGCACCGTCAGGCATCTCGTGCTGGCCGGCGCTCTGGCGCTGCTGGTCTACCTGCTGACCAACCCGTTCATCCCATACAACCTGGTGTTTAACCGCGAATCGCTGGCGAGCAACGTCGCCAACTCGACCGCCATGTACACGTTGGGGGGCTTCGGAGCGGGGGCCGCCCGGGTCGGCCGGTTGCTCGTGGAGTCCGCCGGTTGGGGTGTGCCGCTGGTCGGCCTGGTCGGCTACGTGATCCTGCTGCGTAAATGGCGGCGGGAAGCGCTCATCGCGAGCATCAGCGGCGTCGGCATGCTGCTGCTCTGCGTCGCGATCGGGGCGGGCAAACCGGCCGAGTTCGCCCGCTTCCTGCTCCTGCCGAGCGCGCTGCTGTGCGTGGCAACGGCGTGGGTGCTCGCGGAACTGTGGCAAAGGCGTGTCTTCTGGGGCCTGCTCGGGACCATCGCCGTCGTCGCCGCCATGCGCACGCCCTACTACGCCCGTTCCTTCGGTTTCGATGCCCGTGGCGAAAGAGAATCCCGGCACTTGGCGGCGCGCTTCCTCCACAAGCACGCGGACGAGGCTGATGCGATCGGCGTGTTGCAGGAGCCGGCTCCGTACGCCGTTCCCCCGCTGGACTTCGCCCATCGTCGCGTGCTGTGGCTGCCCACGAACGAGCCAGCGGATCTGAACGCTGAGCAGCTCCCGGTGTGGCTGGTTTTCACCGCCGACGATCCCGAAGCACACCGGGGTGCCTGGTGGCGCGCGTACTATCGGCTCCGCACGTGCTACTACTTCAAGCCACATGAGTTGACCCGCATCGCCTGGGCCAACAAGCCGGTGTTCATCTTACTGCGTCGCGACGCGGCCGCGCGCTGAGCCGCCCGACGAACGGGCCGGTTGACCGCGCGTCGGCGTCGCGCGCAGCAAGAAGGGACGACGTTGCCGGGAGCCCGTGACAACGCCGCCCCGTATCGCAAGTAGCTCAAACACGCGCTCCGTCAGGGACCGACGACCGCGATCGTGAAGTCGGAATTGCTCAGCGCGTTCGTGATCGTGCGAACCTGCACCTCGACGCGCAGGATGTTGCCCATAATCGATTTGACCTCGTAGTAGCCGAACAACAGTGCCGCCATCCCGTCGCCGCCCCCGGTTGAGTTCAGCTCAATCGTGATCAACGTTCCGAAATCGTCCGGATCGGCCGGCAGTACATCATCGGGCAGCTCGATCCCGAGGAAGTAAACGCCCAACTGGGGATGGTCGACATACTGGATGCCGGTGCCGCTGAGCAACGTGCCGTCAGCGGCAACCACCCCACGAGCGAACACGCCCGTGAGATCCTGCCCGGCCGGCCCCTGGTCGCCTTGCGGCCCTTGCTCGCCTTGCTCGGCCTGAGACCCCTCCTCGCCCTGAGACCCCTGCTCACCCTGGGACCCTTGCTCGCCTTCCGGCCCCTGCGATCCCTGGCAGTCGAGCGTATCCCATACCCCGTCGCCGTTGATGTCTTCTTCGGGGTCCTCGACCCCGTTGCCGTTCAGGTCCCAGCAATTCAGCCCGGGCTCACCCGGGGCGCCGGGCGCCGGCTGGCCGGCCTCACCGTTTGCGGCGTTGGCGGCCTGGTTCACGCCCACCGAGGCGGCGAACCACAGCCCATCGACCAGGCTGGAGAGGAAGATGTCGTCGCAGTCAATGTTCGGCCCCATGGCCAATGTGAGCATAAGGCATCCGGCTATTGGCGCTGATTTCAGTTTCATGACTTCCTCCAATTCACTTGAGTCTCGAGATCAGCCCACACACACCACGTTGGAAGCTGCCCCCGTAAAACGCCTCAGAACATTCGGATGGGATAGGTTACTTCCAGAGAGCCCGCCTGATTCTAGGCCTGCTCCTCCGCAGACTCCACCCCGTTGTAGGCAACTTTGTTTGGAAATTATCGCGTCCGAAAAAACGCCGCCCGTGACAACCCAACCCCGACCTACCCGACAGTTGTCGCCCACTTCCTCTCACCTGAGACCCGTGAAAACCACACTCTAGCGCACCAGCACGCCCGTGCGGATCGTCTCGGCCGCCCGGAAATACCCCCCACCGAGACGCTCGTAAAACGCCTGATCGTCGTAGATGACCTCCGTGTGGTAGGACCGGTCATCAAAACGATAGCCAATCGCCACCGCGGGCCACGAGGAGCGGTACACAAAGAGCTCCGCGATGCGGCCGTGCTCGGCGGAGGGCCCCAATGCCAGGTTCGCCGGCGCACCCGAGCCGCCCGGCCCGGCAACCCCGGGCCCCGGCAGGATCGCGAACGGCTGCCGACTCGCGCAGCCGCAGAGAATGAGGGCCCACACTGCTATCTTTCCCGCTCGCTTCATCAACCCATTCTAGGGCCGCTGATGAAAGGTCGGTCAAGCCGGCATGACAAATCGCCGCAGCTTTCGCGCGCAGCACAGACGGGCCACTCTTTCTCGGACCGCGGCCGCAGAATTGCCTGTTCCTACATCACGCAAGCGATGCCGGGTGGCGGTTATCGGTAGGTGGCTGAACAATGCCGGCCGCTCACCCGGCTTCGCGCAGGCTCGCCGGAACCCGCACCGGGCAGCCCCGCTCGATCGAACGCCGTTCGAGCAACGCCAACGCGATGCTCGTGCGTGAGGAACTCGGCGTGCAGCGCGAAACCGGCTCGCCGGCTAGTAGGCAGGCGGTGAAGTAGTCGAGCTCGCGCAGCCAGCCGTTGCGATCGCTGACGGGAATCCGGCGGGGCTCGTCGCCGCCGGCGTAGTGCAACACGTCGGGGCCGCGGACCAAGCTCCAATCCAGCGTGCCGGTCTGTCCCTGCACGGTGAACGCCATCTCGAACGGCCAGGGCGCATGAAACGTCCAGCCGCCCTCGATCAGCGCGTAGCGGCCATCCGGGTAGCTGTAGGTGGCCACCACGTGGTCGATGCCGCCGGAAGGGCCCCGGCTGCCGCGGGCATCAATCCGCTCCGGCACGCCCAGCAGGTAGTGCGCGAAGTCCACGTCGTGTACGTGCAGGTCGAGCAGCGCCCCGCCGCTCCGCGACGCGTCCATCATCCAGTTGCCGTGCGACCAATCCGCTGGACGGGACCGCCGGCGTAGCGATACGCAGCGCACCGCTCCGATCTCTCCCGCCTCGACCATCCGCTTGACGACCTCGTACTGCGGCCAGAAGCGGATGCACTGGCCGACCATCAGCGTGCGGCCGGCCTTTTCAGCCGCCCGGATCATCCGATCGCACCCCCCTACCGTGAGCGCCATCGGCTTCTCACAGAATACGTGCTTGCCGGCCCTCAACGCCCGCACGGTCACGTCGGCGTGCAGCGCGGTCGGCAACGTGACCGCCACCACGTCAACCGCTTTGTCCTCGATCAGCTCGTTCGGCTCGGCATAGCCGCTGATGCCGGCCATATCCACGCGCTGCCCTTCGCGTGCGTCGATGTTGCCGACGTCGTCGGCCCACTCACCCGCCCGGCGTCGGGCGTCCTGGTCACATACCGCCACAACCTGGGCCTGCGGGTGCCGACGCCAATACGCAAACTCCGTCCGCCCCATGAACCCCAGCCCGCAAATCCCGACCCCGAGTCTGCCTTCGGCACTCGCCATATCTAACTCCCTCGCCGACCCGCCGGTGCGCTCGGCCCTGTCAGTCTGAACCCGCGCGTCATGCGGAACCCGCGCGTCATTCTGAACGAAGTGAAGAATCTAGCCGAGAGAGCCGGAGAATTCACGCCCCACCATCGTGTTCCACACGTGGGCAGTCCCGCAGGGACGAGCTGATTGTAGTCCAGCGTGTAACGCTGGGACACGAGGATCCCGCATAGGCGCCGAGTCCCGAAGGGACGGCTGAACGCTCGTGCACGTGCCGACCTCCCGTTCAGTCGTCCCTCCGGGACTATGTTGCCCGCCCACCCTTGGCAACCCAGCGTCAAGACGCTGGGCTACTCTCCACCGTCCCTTCGGGACGAATTCCAACGACGCTGAACCCGCACCGCTGCTGCGACCGGACATGCCCTTCGAGGCACTCCCCCCACCCTTGGCCGCTCAGAAGCGGCCATGCCACCCATCGCATCTCTGGGCAACTCCCTATTCGCAATTCGCCATTCTGCATTTTGCATTCTGCATTCTGCACTGTTCATTGCCACTCGATGGTGCTCGGCGGCTTGCTGGAGATGTCGTAGGCCACGCGGTTGACGCCGGGGACTTCGTTGATGATGCGGTTGCTGACGGTGCTGAGGACGTCGTGGTCGATGTGGACCCAGTCGGCGGTCATAAAGTCGGTCGATTCGACCAGCCGCAGGACGATCAGGTTCTGGCCCTCGTACGAGCGGCCGTCGCCCATTACGCCCACGCTGGACACCGGGACCAGCACGGCGAAGGCCTGGGCGATCTTGCGGTACCAGCCGGTCGCAACCAACTCGTCGAGCAGGATCTCGTCGGCGGCACGCAGGATCTCGAGCCGCTCCGGCGTCACCTCGGCCGAGACGCGCACGGCCAGCCCGGGGCCGGGGAACGGGTGCCGCCAGACCATGTCCTCCGGCAGGCCGAGCGCCTCGCCGACCTGGCGTACCTCGTCCTTGAACAACATCCGCAACGGCTCGACCAGCTCGAAGCCGAGCTCGGCCGGCAGGCCGCCGACGTTGTGGTGCGATTTGATGACGGCGGCATGTCCGGTCGGTCCGTGGCCAGACTCGATCACGTCCGGGTAGATCGTGCCTTGTGCCAGGAAGCGTGCCCCTTCGATGTCGGCTGCCTCCTGCTTGAAAACCTCGATGAACTCGTGCCCGATGATTCGGCGCTTCTCCTGCGGATCGGTCACGCCCATCAGGGCGGACAGGAACCGTACGCGCGCGTCGGCGACGCGCAACTGCATGCCGAAATGATCGCGGAAGGTCGCCTCGACCAATTCGGCCTCACGATGGCGCAGCAGCCCGTTGTCCACGAAGATGCAAATGAGGCGATCGCCGATCGCCCGGTGGATCAGCGCGGCGGTCACGCTGCTATCGACGCCGCCCGACAGACCGCAGATGACCCGATCGTCCGGTCCGACCTGCGCGCGAATCCCCTGGACCTTGGTCTCGATGACGTTCTCGACCCTCCAGTCGCCCTTGCAGCCGCAGACCGCGTAGATGAAGTTGCGTAGAATCTGGCGGCCCAACGGCGTATGCGTCACCTCCGGGTGGAACTGCACGCCGAAGACCGGCCGGCTCTTGTGGCGTACGGCGGCGACGGGGCAATGATCCGTCTGAGCGAGAGCCTCGAAGTCCGCCCCTGCGTCGGTGACCACGTCGCCATGGCTCATCCAGACGAAGGTCTCGGGCGGCAGATGGGCCAGAACGCCCTCGGGTCGGCCGACGCGCAAGCCCACGCGGCCGTACTCGCGGGACTCGCCCGCCGCCACCTCACCGCCGAGCACTTTGCACGCGATCTGCATCCCGTAGCAGATCCCCAGCACCGGCACGCCCAACTCGAAAATCCCCGGATCGCAAGTAGGGGCGCGCTCGCCGTAAACGCTGGCCGGGCCGCCGGAGAGGATGATGCCCCTGGCACCCATCTTTCGGAGCCGCTGCGGCGGCGTATCCGGCGCGAGCAGTTCGCTGTAAACGTGGTTCTCGCGCACGCGGCGCGCGATGAGCTGGGAATACTGGCTGCCAAAATCGAGGACGGCGATTGCTTCGCGTGGACTCATGGCGCCCGCATACCGCACCGGGACGCCGCAGTCAATCCTCCACGCTGATTCGCGGGGCCGGGTCGAGGTCGGACAGCGCTGGGATGTCCGGGAGCCGGTCGGCTTTCGGCACGGTCGGCTCGCGCTGGCGTCCCTTGGCGGCCAACAGGGCCAGCACCATGGGCATCAGCCAAGCCAGGTTCGTGACCGCCCCCAGCGCGCTGGCCAGCAGAGCGGCGCTGCACACGGCCACTAGCGCGCCGACCAACTGGTACGGCTGTAGCGGCCGGCCGGCCAGGAACACTGCCGCCAGGAGTAGCACCATCAACCCCGCCGCAATCTTGGTGCAGCGCCGGATGAGCGTCCACCAGCCGGTTTGCCCCTCGTCCGTGCCCGCCCAGAGCTCCCACGTCCCCTTGATGGGGAGCGGCGGCTCGAGCGTTGGCGGCGGACGCCAAGTCGCCTCCAGCACCGTCCGCAACGCGACCCAGACACGGGTGCTGTCAGGTGTGGCGGCCACGGCGTCACGGTAGGTCGGCTGAAGCTTCGCCAAGGCCGGCGCCGACGCCCGAAGCGCGCGATAGAAAACGGACCCGGCATCGACGCCGTTGGGCCATTCAACCTTGCTCAACCGGGTCCCTTCCGAAACGCCCCTCAGACTGCACTCTTCACTCTTGACCAGGAATCTCCAGGCCGGTGCCAGCAGGCTCGCCTGCACGTCGGACCGCGGGGCTTCGGTCTCGATCACCAAGGTGCCGTCGTCAGTCAGGCGCGCGGCATGAGCGGGCTGCAGCCCGCCGGCGGCCAGGGCCCCATTCGCGCGTGGGATGGTGGGCAGCGTCAACCAGGTCAGGCCGGCAACACACGCCGCCGCCCCACCCAGCAGGCCGACCGTGCCACCTACAACATGCCAACCGCGACGGGAGAAATACGCCCACACCACCGGCAGGGCCAGCCAGGCCCACGGCCAGGCCAGGCCGGCGAACACCAGACACAGCGTCGAGAGCAACCCGCCCACGCCCGGCAACAGGGCGAACGCCAGGCTCCAGGCAAGCAGGGCGGCCGGCAACATGATCTCCGGCCGCGGCAGGCACTCCAGCACCCCTGGGAAGACGCAGAAGATTGCCACGATCGAGAAACCGATCGCCGACGAATGTAGCCGTCGCCCGATGAGGTACAGCCCGGCTGCCGTAATGACCAGCAGCACCGCGTTCATTACGCGGACCGCGGTCGCCTCCGCCGAGTGCAGCCGTGCTTCCGGGCTTTCCGCCTGGTCGGTCTGCCAGGTCAGTGTGGCGGGCACCTCGTCGCCCGCCGACACCAGCTCGGTCAAGCCCGCCGCCCCGGCGTGCAGCACGTACAACAACGGCGAACGGTTGTCGTGACCAATCACGTCGCCGTACGGCAGCTTTCCGGTCTTGACCATTTGCACGCCGCCGATCATCGCGTCGCGCGAGCCGGGCGAGACCGGTGCGCGGGCGATTTGATCGATGCTGAACGCCAGGCCCGCCAGGACGAGCACCAACATCGCTCCACCGGAAACGTTACAGCCGCCGACCCGCACCACGCGCGCGAACACCAGATGCAGCCCGCGCAGCAGCCAGTAAGCCGCCACGATCGCGAGGGCCAAGTAGGACCACCATTGCCAGGTCTGCCCGGCGAACCCGGCCGGCGTCGCGTCCGTATTCGCCCGCAGCGCGAGCAGCAGGCACGTTGCGGCCAGGATCAGCCCATCAACGTTTCGCCAACCCAGGAGCGGTTTGGATTGCAGGGTCAGCAGAAGGATTACGAAGATGGCGAACCACACCAGCACGGGGCCCCGCAAGTCAGGCCACAAACCGGCCGGCGGGCGCACGCCAGTCGAGGCCTCTTCACCCGGCTCTCCGCCGCTGAACATGGCGAACAGCCCCGCCGCCTGCTGAGCGGCGTCTCCTGTTTCCGCGGTCGTGTCCGCTCCCTGGGTAGCCGGTCGCGTCTCGGCCGCCGCCGCCGCAGGCACCCCTTCACCGGGTTGGTGATTGACCTGCGCGGCGTCCGCATAAGCCAATCCGGTCCAGCAAAGCAACACGACCGGAACCGCCATCGTCCGCAAAAGGGAGCTCATCTCATTTGACTCGTTTGCAAGGTCCGCGCGGTTGACCGTCGCCACAGCGGGGAACCCACGAAGCTCATGCTAACAGACCGCAGCACGGATGCCCAGCCGACCGGCGACGCGCTCGATCAGCGGCGCAGCGTGGCCGCCGCCAGGAAGTCGCCCTCTCGGCCTTATACCGCCGGCACGCCGCCCGGCTGCACGTTGCACCCGGCACGCCTGCCGTCGCGACACACATCGTCCGCCTGAGTGGTATTCCCCAGCCCGGCGGAAATGTTTTCCCAAACTGACCGCGAAGGGGACCGAAAGGAATAACACTCCCGACTCCGGCAGCAGCGGCCTGGGCCCCAGCTTACCGAACAATGCCGCCCCGCCGGACAGGGCAAAAAGTGGATTTGTCGAACGGCGGGCTTCCGATTCTAATAATTGGACTGTCGTGAGCCGCCTCGTCGCCCGTAAAACGAGAATCGGTGCGTCATGAGAATCCTGGTCGCCTGTCGGTTACCGGACTTCGCACTCGAGGAGCTTCGCGCGCTTGGGGCGGAGGTTGTCTACGAACCGGACCTGCGTGCGGAAGAGTTGCCCGACCGCGTCGCCGACGTGGCGATCCTGGTCGTGGGCATGACACGGGTGTCGCCGGGGGTGGTCAACCGCGGCACGGCACTACAGTTGATCGTGCGGGCCGCAGAGGGGGTCACGAACGTCGCCATGGAGGAGGCCTCGACCCAGGGTGTGTTCGTCACCCATTGTCCCGACAAGGCAGCGACGGCCGTCGCGGAACTTGCCTTGGGACTGATGCTGGCGCTGGACCGCCAACTGGTGGAGAACATCCTGGCGATGCGGGAGCGTCAGTGGAAAGAGGGTCAGTTCGGCAA
>Ga0114919_10003921_pt1 | contig 11964 bp, 5 predicted proteins | sample BlataG_FD_88682 | JGI IMG/M metagenome (GOLD analysis project Ga0114919, IMG submission 88682) | Deep subsurface microbial communities from Black Sea to uncover new lineages of life (NeLLi) - Black_00105 metaG | ecosystem: Environmental > Aquatic > Marine > Oceanic > Sediment | place: Atlantic...
AGCGACTCAATCTATCAATAGTAACAGGCGCTGTCCCTATTTTTTTCTAGTTCGGAGGGGACGATGGTCTCGTGGCGACGTGTCCGGAAACCTCAACTCACAGACAGTGCACGCGGAAAAAGGCGTAGCCCAACCCCTGTTGACACAGCAGAGCTTGTACGCTCATTTTTCTTGATCATGACTGATGTTCCGTCTGCCGTCCACGATTACAGAAACTTCTTGACCGTTCTCGTGGCCAGGTAGATAGGAATCCGGCCGATGGCACAGAGAAAAGGATGAACTTCGCCAAATGTATCTCGAGAATTTGACAGTGCCTCGGTGAGCTCCCAATATCCTTGCCAATAAACGTAACTGTTTGCATATCGGCAAGCCAAGAGTGCTGTTATTGCGATTTCATCAAGTGAGAGAAGCCCTGCCAAGTGTGTATGGATCTCCGTCAGGCTTTTCCTGTTATTGTAGATCTCATGGGTAACCACATATCGCAACGCCATGACCCGTAACCTTCTCTGAAACCATCTTTTTCTCAAATTCTTATCCATGTCTCTATCAGGAAAGTTGTCTTCCACCCAAACGGCCAAACCCTCTGAATACGGAAGACTTCCAGCACCATCTGCGTACACTCTCGAGACAAGTCCATCCTCCACAGCAGCTTCCAGACCGGAACTTAAGAGTATATGTCCGAGTACCTCGTGATAGACAATGAGTTCCATTTCGTCCGCCCTGAATTTGGCTTTCCTAGCTACTTCCATGATCTTTTCCTCGGGATCGATATGGACTCGTGCCATTATATCTCTTAGCTCAACTTTCCAATCAGATAGACAAACCTGGGGCAGATTTCTCAGACCAGATAATTTCTCCACAGCCTTAGTATACGGACCTAAATCGACCATATGATGGAGGTTTTCCAGTGTATCGCGAAACAAGGGAAGCGCTTGTTCAGCCGTGATGCTGTTATAAGACTCTTCGTACTGAGGGACTTGCCTAAGCAAGCTCCAAGCTCGGTTTGCCCTCGATTCCTCGGTCCTACCCCATCTGTCCCACCCGAGTCTCTTCTTGGTCTCAAAGGACAGTTTACCGGTTTCAAGCATTTCCAGAATTGACGCTAACAGCAGATTCGTTTCTCTCTGGTACACCCGGATAAGATATAGTTCATTTTTGGCGTACCAATCGTATCCGTCCATTTCCCTTAGTCGACATCCGCGCAAATCTTCGTAGAGATCCCTGTAGTACGAGACTTCTTCTTTGATCTTATGGCGCGGCTTACTTTGGAGAGACAAAGAGAGACCAATGTCTAGCGCACGTCCCATCCTCATGGCATCCTTCACGTCCTCAACTGACTCGGGAACACAGTTAATTAGGCTGTAGAAGAGACTGTCAAGGCCTTGGAGACTTTTCAACAGGCCATTTACCTTCTTCCTATCGTATCTTGCGGAGCTCATATCCCCTGCCCATTCCCCATATAGCCATTTTCGTAAATAACTCGGCGCCATTCGTGGGTTTCATTCGTACCTCCTTGTGCTTCGGAATCTCAAAGTGGTTCCTGATTGGCTGAACCGGCGTGAACGTCACATTGCCGCAAACCGCACATATCTGCAAATCCTTGTCTTGCCACTTGAGCTCGAGTCGAGAGTACGCTCTATCGGTATACCATATTCTGAAACAGTCTTCCTTCATATTCCGGGTAATGACCTTGAATCGAAATTCTCGGGTGTTCTTCTGATTAGGACATATCCAGTACCCTCTCCAATAGTCCATCCAGGAAAAGAACGTCTTTATTTCTTCTTCATCCATCGGATATGTATCGTACGTGCAGTAAGAGATCTCGCCAGGTTTTGGACAAAAGAAGGGTAACCGAATATCTGCTTCGTCAGAAAGTGGCCGAACACGCCACGTTTGGGTTGATTCCACTACACCCTTTGCCTTCACTTTTATACTTTCATAAAGACTATCTACGACATAGTCTATCTTTTCCAGATTCTTTGTGTACCTGTAGTTAAGAGCTCGCTCAACGCGGTCCTCCGGAGAAACAAAGAAATCCCCCATGGGAGTATAGGCTGAAAGATGCTTTAGCTGATCCCAAGAACTCGCGCGAAACTTCGCGCAATGGTCGGTAATGGGTGATTTCTTGGCAATAGCGGTGTCAATCTCGAAAACCGCTCCATATAGGATTGTCCATCCGGGGATCTTGGGACAAATCATTGGAAGCTCCCGCCTTTGTCTTTTTATCTCGGTACTCGCTTTGTCTTTCTCGACTTCCGCCCAAAGCAACCTAAAATAGTCTCTCGAGAAGAACTCGGAAGAATCCCTCCTGATACTCTCGTAAGACTTGCCAAGAACCGTGCTGGATTCTTTAGTTATTGAGAGTTTTTTTCTTGCAGGTGGCAGGTAGAGAAAATCGCTGCTCAACACTCTGATTCCGAGTTTTGCATTAGCACAAAAATCCACAACCATAAAGCCTGGGCTCCTAAATAGGTTTCGTCGCTGGTATTCCAGATAGAATTTCCCCTTGTTGGCAAAGATACGCCGCATATTTTCCCGTGGGTAGCTCTTTAGACTATCTGCTTCTCTGATAGTCGAATGAATGATCTCGTAGAATCCTTGTGCACCAGGCTGTAATCCCTTGTCGGTCTTCGACAACATCGGAATCACAAACAGGTCCCAGGGGCCTTTCGATTGATCGCTAGAAGGAACTTCTATGGGTTGAAGATATTTTCTCTCCAATGTATCGGCCGTCGGTGGCATTTCCCCTGCAATACTCCAAATGCCATCACAACGGGACTCGTGCAGCGTACTTTTCCGCGGACGGTACATGTGGAAAACATCCCTAGTAGGTAGAGAGTGACGATTCATGACACAAGTGGCCGCATAGGTGATGACATTTATGCTGGTTTCGTCGTGAAGAGCCAGGAAGTAATTTCTCACTGTATCTATCTTATCTAAATTCATTAGAGCGATCCATCTATTGACAATTTCTCCTTTTTCATCTTCATAGAACCCATTTCCGTGGAACCAAGCCTTGATGTCTTCCTGTACTTCCTCACCCGCGAAAGCTTCTGTATAGAATCTGCTGAGGCTGGCCGGATCTGATGTCCAGTAGCTAGCACCTGGGTCCAACTTTTCCATTCTATCCAAAATGCTTTTTTCTTTGCCGAGATTAACGCAGATCACCTCTTCCTGAGGAAGCCAAGGGATCGTAGCGTCTCGTCGTAGAAGACCTCCAGGTCGTCCTCCGCCTAACGCTGCTTGTAGGTAATTGGGAAGTTCGGACTTTCTCCAATAGAGCAATCCAGTATCCTTTATGGAGCGAGCAACCGCCTCCCACCTTCGGGTCGTTACGTTTTGTGTTGCCCTCCGGACCCATCTTATACTCTGGAATAATACCGCTATGAGAGCCACAATAGAACTGACTATCGTGAGTAGTTGAATAAGCTCGGATTGTAGCGAATACCAGCTTTTTAACGATTCCAGTAATGCCTGGAGTCCGATGGCAGAGCTTAACGAAAAGACTCTCTGCATACCAGCATCTTTTATTTTGCTGTTTATCATTGGCGATGCTCCTCTCCCTAGCTTACGCATGGCCCCGCCTTGATTTTGTCATCAGGCCAAGACACGTTTGCCTATCTGTGAAGCCCTCGTGGGTAACGGGGCCTAGGGAGCTCCAATTCTATTGCCGGGTAATATCGCCTTCTCTACACGTTCCCTCTTTGCGCTGCGTCTGGCTTTGAATATGGTAAATAAGGACAGCGCCCATTTATTGATTCTTACTTGTGGGACAATATACCCATATCTTCAGGAAGTTTCTTCGAGTGTAATCTCCAGGACACCCCAGACGTTGCCTTGAGCCATCTTTGTCTTCAGAAACACATTTCTGATAATTTCCCCTTTAAGTAGGATGATGAGGAAAACCTATTGCTACAACTCTTGATATGCATGGTATGCCAAAGGCTTACATACAGCGACTCAATCTGTCAATAATAAAAGGCGCTGTCCCTATTTTTTCCACCCCTCTATCGCCGTATTTGGGGCTTGACAGGTGAGAGATTCACTCGGGGTTGCCTTTTCGCTGGATACTATGGTTTTTCATCTCACTTTGGACTTTCCTACGAATCTTCCCCTACCCTATTGCAATTCCGTGGACATTCTTGTTGAAGGTTCGTGTCCAGGGGTTGAATGGTGGCCGGATAGCCAATGATGGTCATAATGTGGGAGGTTTGTTTGCGCAAGATGATTGCCGGTATTAGTCGTATTCTTCTTCACGGGAAATCTCGCGCCTAGTTCAGAGTAATTCTCTTCTTTGTACTCCTGCAAATTTCCTGAAGCGACGAGAATGCTCTATGGTTCACTCTTCCTGTAAGGCATTTGGTTCTATCTTTTAGGGCACGCTTTAGCGCCTCAACTGCCTTCTCGCTTCTTGTACTCCCAAGTGCAAGTGCTGCTCTTACTCGCACATCATATTCTTTATCAGTGGTGAGGACTTTAATGAGCGCCTCAACTGCTTTCTCGCTTCCCATAATTCCAAGTGCAAGTGCTGCCGACTGTTGCACACCACTTTTTTTATCAGTGGTGAGGACTTTGATGAGCGCCTCAACTGCCTTCTCGCTTCTTGTATCCCCAAGCGCAAGTGCTGCCGACCATCGCACACTACTTTCCTTATCAGTGGTGAGGACTTTGATGAGCGGCTCAACTGCCTTCTCGCTTCTTGTACTCCCAAGCGCAAGTGCTGCCGACCATCGCACACTACTTTCCTTATCAGTGGTGAGGACTTTGATGAGCGCCTCAACTGCCTTCTCTTTTCCTGCAATCACAAGTGCCTGTGCTGCCCACCATCGCACACTACTTTCCTTATCAGTGGTGAGGACTTTGATGAGCGGCTCAACTGCCTTCTCGCTTCCCATAATTCCAAGTGCAAATGCTGCTCTTCCTCGCACATCACTTTCTTTATCAGTGGTGAGGACTTTAATGAGCGGTTCAACTGCTTTCTCGCTTGCCATAATTCCAAGCGCAAGTGCTGCCGACTGTCGCACACCACTTTCTTTGTCAGTGGTGAGAACTTTGATGAGCGCCTCAACTGCCTTCTCGCTTCTTGTACTCCCAAGCGCAAGTGCTGCCGACTGTCGCACACCACTTTCCTTATCAGTGGTGAGAACTTTGATGAGCGCCTCAACTGCCTTCTCGCTTCTTGTACTCCCAAGTGCCTTTGCTGCTCTTTCTCGCACACCACTTTCTGCACTCTTGAGCTCATTTGTCAGTAAACCTATAAGGTTCCTATGGTTGATGAGAGCGAGCACCTTCATCGCCTGTCCTTTGAGAGAGGGAAAATCTGTGGTTTGATAGAGAGACCATAGGTTCCCAATAATTTGGTCTGTTAAGACTGGGTCTGTGAAGTCTGCCGCACTTACGCATTTTCCGAAGAGTACGAGGTTACTGTAGAAGATATCTTCGGGCACTTCTCTCTTTACCCTTTGTATGAGGGAAGTTGTGTCTTTGCTTATCCCGGCATATAGAAGGATAGGTTCTTCCCACCAAGGCTCGAGAAGGTGTCTGATAATAGTAGAGATTCCATCTTCCTGCTCTTTCAGCTCCAAAGCTGTGAAATATTCCTGGAAAGATAAATGAAGGAATTCATAATTGTCCATGGAGATCTGTCTGAGGAGATAGCTCCTCTGCCATATTTCATCCAGAAACGGTTTTGCATCCTCTTTCTTCAGTCTTACGCGGGGGAAATACTTGAGCATCTCTTTGGTGACCTCTTTTTCTGTCATGATTCTCTTATTATTACTATGATCATAGAAGGCCAACTTTCTCAAAATGAATTCTTTCTTCTCTGAGGAATATCTATTCCTGAGCCTCTTCTGCACATCCCATTTGCTTAACAACACTTCGACGCAGCGGTCATAAAGAGCGGCTCTCTTTTGTGGGAGCTGTCTGTCTTCTTCAAAGATGACAGCAATGATCGCAATCATCAGCGGGGTACGGGCTAGAGTATGTATGTGTTCATTTTCCTTAATTGCGCCTAGCATCAACTTTGCTCTCTCCGGATTGGTTGTCCCAAACCAGTTTTGCACGAATCCCTCTATTTGTCCGTCGTCAAATTCCATCAGTTCCAACTTGGTAAACCCCGTAAGTTCTTCATGATACCCAGCAGGCCTAGATGTAGCGACGATCTGACATTTTGGGTACTGTCTCATGAACCTTCGGATTTCTACGATAACTTTTCTCTTGTTTTCCTTGGTCGCCAGCTCGTCAAAACCATCGAGAAGGAGTCTACACTTTCCCTGATGTAAATCCTTCTCCGCAAACTCTTTCGCTTTTGGAAATTGATATTTCTCAAATATCTGGTCAATGTATCTTCGCAAATCCTTGCCACTTTCTAAGTACTCCAGCAACGTGATTGGAATGGGAACACAAGTCTTTTCCTGCTTAATAAGGTTTTCTTTGCAAGTCATAAGAGCTAAGTATCTCAGCAATGTGGTCTTTCCAGAACCAGGGAGACCTACAATAACTAAGTTATGGTAATTTTTGAGCGCTGCGTTGGGCTCGAGAACCCTTTGTCTTTCCGCAGGTTTCTCCAGGTCTGCTGCCATCTTCTTCTCTGCTTCGAATATCATCCGTTCTGTCTCCATTGGCATCTCATCCCTCTCGGCTTTTCCGCTCAACTTCAGGGAAACATAGATTTTTTCTAAGGGAATAGGCTCTTTTTGGCCGATTGCTGAGATATCTTTTATTTTTTCGAAATCTTCCTTCAATGCGTTGAAATATTTATTAAAGTAGTGATACTCTTCCCAAAAAAGAGAGGGCATGTACTTATCAATCAGATTTACCATTTTTCTTCCATCAAGAAATTGTATCGTCTTGGATTGACCGAGGCTCATCAATTGCTCTTTAATACTGTTCTTTGCTTCCACGCCAATGTTACCGGAGGTCATTACAACAAACCTAACAATATTCTTAGTTTGGCCATCATAAATGTCGAGAAAAGAAAGGCCAAAAGCCTCCTGGGCTTGGATTAACACTTCAGTTGCGTTTCCTTTCTTGCTCGCAGCCCCGTGAATACTCCTAGCTTTCACTTGGAACCCAGTATACTCTCTCTCATCAAACTCATTCTCTTTATAAGCGATAAGATCAATTCCGTGTTCGGTTCGTCCGTGGGATTTTGTGATATCCTTAAATCCCATACTCTCTAGAAGCGGCACCACAATACTATCACGTAATTGATCTTCACTAAGCTTACACAAAATATCCAGTTTTTCCTGAGTCTTCATAGCATGGACCTCCAAATAGGGACAGTGCCCATTTATTGATTCTTACTTGTGGGACAATATATCTGTATCTTCAAGAAGTCTCTTCGAGTGTAATCTCTAGGACACCCCAGAGGTTGCCTTAAACCATATTTGTCCCCAGAAACACATTCCTGATAATCTCCCCTTTGAGTAGGATGATGAGGAAAACCTATTGCTACAACTCTTAATATGCGTGGCATGCCAAAAGCTTACATACAGCGACTGATAATAATGGTCGCTGTCCCTATCTTCTCTGTACTTATTTTACATCTGTATAGTCACACGTAATTTCAGCTGCTTCTATACTTCCAATTCAATTTCTATTTCTTTGGGTAGCGTATTACTCGGTTCAACATCTAACCATCCATGAACTGCTAGGTTTCGAACAGTTTTGGCAATCTCAAGCTTATCATAAGGCGGTCTGCGTTTCTGCTTCCAATTCATCACTTCATTCAAAACATCTTCCTCGGAAGGCTTGGAACCCGGTTTTGTTTCCATTGTTTTCCATGCGAAATGCACAGTGGCAGCAATCTCTCCCTGTTTTGTATTCAAGCGGCAAAAAAGATCGGTCAACTTCTCTATAATCTCTTCTTTTGATTCTATGTCTTTTTTGTGAACTTCTCGGGCATCTTTGAAAGTATTTCCGACTTTGACCATAAACATATTTCCAAGTTGTTCCTCTTCAATAAGCCCGTTATTCACTAATTTTGTTAGTTTAGTTTTTAGTTGAGAGGAAAAAGGGCCAAAACTACTTCGCTTATGTTCAAGGCCTGTCTCGAGTCCCATCAAAGTCCCAAAATAAGTAATTTTTTGAAAAGCTGTTCGTCCTACAGGCCAATGATAAGGCATTTTCTCCAATCTTCTCAACACTTCTATAATTGAAATGAATCCGGATTCTATGTAAGATTTGGGCCGCTTATTTGCTTCGACTAACTGAGCTGGGCTTGGCTGCCCGAAATATTCGGTGGTTAACTCGTCTTTTGGCGTTCCATACGGCGCGTATAACTCAACCGGAATTTCCAATCTTGCCAAGTGATGATACAGAGTTCGTCCAACGATGCTCCAATCTAGTTCACCCAGACCACAACCAAGGGGAGGCACAGCAAGTGAAGTAATACCCCATTTCTTATGTCTTAACTGTAGGTAGCGCAAACCGGCCTCAATGTCAGATAATCGAGATACTGACCGCCAATCCTGTTTTGTGGAGAATAGTAGTATCCAGGGAAGAACTAGTCTCCTATAGAGATAAGGTTCACCCAATCTTACTTCTCCTCGTTTACATCGTGCAGCATGTTCTTCGAACATATCAGGAAATATTTTCTTAAATTCCAATGCTAACCCTTTTCCCATTACGCCGACACAATTGACCGTATTTACCAATGTCTGAGCTTTAGACTCAAAAATATTACCAATCTTAACTTCGACCATCTTACGCCTCCTGGAAAAATAGCCTCGGATTAACTATGATCTTATCCTGAAACCGTATTATCCCTGATAAGTCGTTAATTTTTGACTGAGTCTCTCTACATGAAACATAAATCCCCTTAATTAATCTTGCAGCAACCGAATTAAGTACAAGTACCTCCGCACAGATCGCACGCTTGCTAGCCCAATATTGAAAAACATCTCTATTTGTACTCCAATTGTCGGCATAAATCAGGGATTTGTCAAGGCACTCTAACCCTTCTGGTGACGCATAGAATTTTACATAGCCACTGGAAGCATTGCCATCTGAAATAACCACTTCGGACTCATCGAGAATAGCAGGATTGATTTGCAAAATAACTAATTCTTTATGCATGTCTTTCCTCTTGAACATCATTGGATTCCGAGCGTTAAAATATAGATTTACATAGTCATGCAATTTACGTTTCCCGCCTGGTATGACAACTTTTTCTCTGCGGTTTTGGATTACAGGATCTGCGATAGAGTGGCACAAGACTTTTTCGGCTTTACGATGACATAAGAGTCCATATTGAAAAATTGATATTAGATTATCAATATGTGTAATATAGTGTAGTTCTTTAACATCTGCGCGCTTCATACATGTCCTCTTTTTCTAGGTTCAAACCAGAAACATCGATTCCCTCTGAAATTGACTTTGCCAAGAACATATTAGCACTTTCGCAGAGAATTCCGTTTTCTTTATCATAGTTGATACCCTCGATTTCACAAACGATGAAAAAATTCTAAATAGGGACAGCGCCCATTTATTAATTCTTACTTGTGGGACAATATACCCATATCTTCAAGAAGTTTCTTTGGGTGTAATCTCTAGGACACCCCAGACGTTGTCCTAAACCATCTTTGTCTTCAGAAACACATTCCTGATAATTTCCCCGTTAAGTAGGATGATGAGAAAAACCTATTGTTACAACTCTTGATATGCATGGTATGCCAAAAGCTCACATACAGCGACTCAATCTGTCAATAATAATAGGCGGTGTTCCTGTTTTTTCTATAGCTGATTAGGCCGTATTTTCTTAAGTCCAAGCCCTAGTCAAAATAGTTTCATTTGCTCTGGTACGTACTTTTTCAAGAAGCACAAACGGCGTAAACGAGTAATCACACCTGCATATTCTGCCCAATTTGCCAATATACTTCCTAATTTATCAACAGTTGCATCAGCCATATCTAACTGCATGTCTTTAACCAGAAGTACCGCTGCCTGCTTCTTGGATACTCCATATTTTCCCGCTGATTCAACGTGTGCAACGAACTGATTGAATATATTCAGTTTTAAACATTGTTGATAAAACAACCTTTGCCTATCGTCTTCGGAGCCTTCTATAAAGGCTTTTCCTGTGAGAGTTAAACAATAAAGAGTTGTTTGTTTGTCTTGGTACACCAAATCCAGGTTGAGGGCATCACTTAAAACCTTTTCTATTGACTGATGACTCTTAGATAGTTTTTTCACAAGTTCGTCAAAACTAATTCTCTCTTCAGTAGCCTCTATCGCCTTTAGGCATCCAATGATTGCGTTGCGAAAGCACATAGGCAAACGAAAACCACTAAGGGAAGGAGTACCTCCTTCAATAACTAATTCAAAAGCTGCTTCACTGTCCATCTTACGCAAGCTCTTCTTGCCCCTTTTGTCATAAAATGCTAATCGTGTATAGTGAAGCCAAGTAGCGGTAGTTTTACTATAATGCTCTCTCGTTGCGACTTTGAATTCTTGTAATGAAGGGAACAATTCCTGTAGCAAATCAGCTATAGATGTAAGTGGAATCTGATCTCGTTCATTCAGTTCTGCAAGAGTTATGCTTACAAGCCGATTTTGCTTTAATTGATTTTGAAGAAATGGAAGGATTTTGTCCTGCTCAAGTCCCGTAACTTCGCCAGTGACACTAAAGACTTTATTGTGGACTTCAATGAGACCGACACTGCGTAAATCGCGACTCAGGTTATATATCGAACCCATTTGCTTTCCCGTTTCCTGCATTTCCTGTCCAATTGACAGCCTTCCTCGTTTTCGAACCTTTTCAAAAAACTTTAGGGCAGCACCGGGATATACGTAAAAATAGTAAACATCTTCTAATGGTGTATTTCCCGTAATTAGAAATTCTCTGAAAATATCACTGTATGCATCGTACTTAATGTTTGCCAGACTCCCTTCTACATCTTCAGTAATTTTGACCAAGATTCTCTTATCTATGAATCTACGTAATGATTGATGGATGCTGGAAATTTCAAAAGATGCGCTGAGATTCTGTAATGTTGCCGGCAAAAGAGGAGCTATGTCTTTTAGGAGGGATCGCTCTTCGTCATCGAGACCAGCTAAGTCAGCTTCAAATAGATCCTGAGATTTCAAATTTGTCTCTATCAGTTCGCTTTCTGTGACTCCGTTATCCTTTTGTTCAAGGATGTGTGCACATACCTTTTTCAAGAGCCATGGAAGCCCACGACAAAAAACTTTTATTTGTCGATGAAGTTGTACGCTTAATTTGCTTCCCCATTGAATTTCCAATTGTTTCAATATTTTAGAGGCTTCTTCGGGACCAAATTCGTTTAGTTGTTCCAGAATGAAAGACTCTCGGATGATATCATCTTTCTCATAATGAGGGAATCCTTCAGTAGGTGACCAAAGATCACTTTTCCAAGCAAACCCAAGTAATACTGACAATCTTCTTTCGTTTGCGCTTAAAAATAATTTCCTAATCGCCTTTGTCACTTCTGGATATTCAAAAATCTTTTCAAACTGATCGAAGAATAATATCGCTAAGTAACCTTGTTTGTCAATTACATTATGTATGTCTGCAAGAATATCAATCAGCGAGTCCAACCCTCTAACATGGATATACTCTAAATCTTTCGTCAGCTCCGGAATCTGCCGTAATTCGAAAAGGAGTTCGTTGACACTATCGAAGAGGAAACTGACATCATCACACAAACGACTATCGATTGGTATAAATACTATTTTCTGTTGGCTCAACTCTTGACGAGCTTTTAATGCTAGTGAGGACTTTCCGATACCAGATTTGCCTAAAACTAGAATACCTCTCGATGTAGTCTTTTTTCTTCTTACCTCTTGTATGAACCTCAAAATTTCACGGAGTTGCACATCTCGTCCAACAAAGAACTCTGGAGCTGCTGGGAATCGATAGTCAAACCATCCAGAACTCATTCGAACTCTTACCACTGTACGGGACGGTGATACATCATCAAGCCTGGAAGGCAACGCCCT
>Ga0114919_10003922_pt1 | contig 11963 bp, 4 predicted proteins | sample BlataG_FD_88682 | JGI IMG/M metagenome (GOLD analysis project Ga0114919, IMG submission 88682) | Deep subsurface microbial communities from Black Sea to uncover new lineages of life (NeLLi) - Black_00105 metaG | ecosystem: Environmental > Aquatic > Marine > Oceanic > Sediment | place: Atlantic...
ACGTGCCGTTGATTTCGCTCGGCGTGCTGCCGAGAACGGTCGCCCCGGCCGAGATGGTCACGTCCTCTAGCAGCGACCCGTTGCCGGCGTTGTCGCCAAAGCCGGTCTGGTTGCCGAGGATCACCGTGCCGCTGCCGGCAGTGATAGTGAGGCTGTTGGTCTGCCCCGCCGCTCCGTAGATGCCGTCGGTCCCGCCAGTGATCGTGATGTTGGCGTTGGTGGCGCTGGTGTTGATCGCATGGCTGCCGTCGGCAACCACCACCGCGTCGTCGATCACCACTGCCGTCGCCGACGTGATCGTGCCGTTGATCGTGGTCGTGGCACCGGAGCCCTGGACGAACAGGCCGATGCCACCAGGCACACCGGTGGCGGTCGAGTCGAAGTCGCCGTCGAACAGCACCGTCCCGCCGGTGCCGTTGGCGATAATGTCGAGCCGGCCCTCCGGCACTTGCAGGTTGCCAACGTCGACCGTGCCGTTGTAGCCGGCTTCACCGATCGTGATCAGCGGGGTGCGGAACACGTCGAAGGCGTTCTGGCTGATCTCCAGCCCGGGCCCGGTGGCACTGCCCAGGAAGATATTCGTGCTGTTGGTCGCCGGCAGCAGTGTCAGGCTGCCCGCCGTGATGTTCCCCGCGCCGGAGGCAACCTGCAGCGAGTTGGTTTCAATGGTGAGGGCGTTGTTGCCCGCGGCGATTGACGAACCGTTGAAGACATTGAACGCCCCGTTGGCGACCTGGATCAGCGTGTCTTTCGTGGCGTCGAGCCGACCCGGCTGGCTGGGTGTGCCGAGGTTGAGGCTGCCGGTCTCGACGATCAGTTCGCCATCGCTGACGGTGGTGTTGCCGGTGATCTCGGTGTCGCTCTTGCCGCCGAAGGTCTCCAGGCGGAAGCCGTTGAGCAGCGTGCCGTTGGCCAGCGTGATGGCCGCACCGTTGGACACGCCGCCATTGGTGCTGTCAAGCACCGCATTGGCCGTGAGGCTGGTGGCGTTGAGCGTGATCACGCCGCTGTCGGTGGTGATCGTGCCGGCAAGCTGGGTCGTTGCTGCAGCCGCGGCAGTGAAGCCGTTGGTCGCAACCGTGCGGCTGGCCGCCGAGGTGCCAACCGTCACATTGCCGGCATTCAGCAGGCTGACCGAACTCAGCGTGTTGTTGGCACCGCCCAGCGTGACCGCAAAGGCTCCGGCACCGGAGGAGAGTTCACCGAAGGAAAGATTGCCGCCGAGGGTCACGCCGCCGGTCTGGTTGGCGTCACCGACGGTCAACGAGAAACCTTCGCCGCCATCGGCCACTCCGGCGGTGCTGATCGCCCCGGCACCCGAGGTGAGCGTGGTGTTGCCCGCAAGCGAAGCTGCCGACTGATAGGTCTGGTTGCCGGTCGTGGCGACACTTCCGCTGAAGACCACTGGGCCGGTGACCGTCAGGTCGTCAATGCCGGTAAAGACACTGTTGATGTCGGTTGCTGCGGCAAAGTTCAGCGTCAGGTCGTTACCCGCTCCGGTTACGCCGCTGCCGAAGCTGGCGATGTTGCCCGTCAGCGTCGTGTCGCCCAGCAGGCTGACCACCCCCTGGCAGACCTGGTTGCCGGAGGTCTCGACGGTCTGATTGAGGGCGACCGGGCCGTCGGCGACGAGGGAACCGAGGTTCGTCGCTCCCCCGTTCAGGTCCGCCACAGTCGCAAAGTTCAGCGTCAGATCCTGCCCTGCACCGGCAACCGTCCGGGCAAAGCTGCCGGTCCCGCCGCCGGTCATGGTCGTGTCGCCAGCGAGGGTGACGTTGGCCTGATAGGTCTGGTTGTTGAGCGTGCTGATTGAGCCATTGGTAGTCACGTCGCCGATGCTCGTCAGGTCGGTGATGTTGGCAAAGCCGTTGCCAATCGCCGTCTCGCCGGTGAAGTTCAGCGTTAGGTTGTTGGTGTTACCCGTGACGCCGGCAGCAAAGCTGCCGGTATCACCGATCAGTTCGGCGTCGGCGGTGAGGTTCACCCCGCCGCCGTAGGTCTGGTTGCCGGTGGTGGCGACCGTGCCGCCGGCGATGACGGCGGTGGTGTTGGCGGTGGTGGTGAGGCTTGCCAGCGGGGTGGTATCCCCGACGGTGCCGCCAAACGTGACGGTGGCGGCATTGGCGGTGAGGGCATAGCCACCATCCACGGTGCTTGCGAAGGTGATTTCGCCAGCGACGGTCTCGACGGTGCCGAGTTGGATGATCTGCAGCCCATCTCCTCCGTCACCGACGAATGCATACCGGCCGTCGGAGGAAAGCGTCACGCTGAGAGCGAATCCGCTCGTGTCAAAAATGCCGGTAGCGGTCGGCGAGGCGACGTTGGAGACATCGATGATCTGCAGGCCACCGTCACCGATCGCGACAAATGCATAGCCACCGTCGGAGGAAAGCGTGACACCATAGGCCGTGTCGCTTGTCGCGTAAATGCCGGCGGGCGTGGGCGAAGCGACGTTGGAAACGTCGACAATCTGCAGGCCAGCGGATGAGGCTGCGACAAACGCATACCCACCGTCGGACGAAAGCGTGACGCCGTAGGCAGCTCCCGTCGTCGGAAAAGTGCTAGCGCGCGTGGGCGAGGCGACGTTCGAGACATCGATGATCTGCAGGCCAGTGTACGAGGCTGCGACAAACGCATACCTGCCATCAGCGGAGAGCGTCACGTCGACAGTCTCTGCACCCGTAGCGAAATTGCTGACAGACGAAGGCGAGGCGACATTCGAGACATCGATGATCTGCAGGCCATACTCTCCTTCTGCCGCAACAAAGGCATATTCGCCATCGGAAGACAGCGTCACGCTAAAGGCATCTCCGACTGTCATAAAACTTCCGGCGGGCGTGGGCGTGGCGACATTGGAAACGTCGATGATCTGCAGGCCAAAGTTGCGATCGGCGATGAATGCATAGCGGCCGTCGGCTGACAGCGTCACTGCCTTGGCAGAACCGCTCGTATCCAGATTCCCGGCAAGCCCAGGCAAGGCGACGTTCGAGACGTCGATGATCTGCAGGCCATATCCCCCGTCCGCGACGAATGCGTACCGGTTGTCAGACGAAAGTGTCACGCCACGGGCAAAGCCACCCAGGCCGAGATTGCCTGCAAGCGTGGGGTTGGCATAGTTCGGGACGAAGGTACTTGTTCCTTCGCTTCCAACGGCAACATCCCCAATGAGCGTCACCGAGCTGGCGTAGTTCTGATCACCAGCCGTGGAGACGTTCCCCGCGAGCGTCACCGCCCCGAGACTCGTGAGGTTGGCAATCCCAGCAAAGCTGCCGTCGATCACGGTCGTGCCGGTGAAGTTGAGCGTGAGGCTGTTCCCGCCACCCACAACACCAGCAGCAAAGCTGCCGGTATCACCGATCAGTTCGGTATCGGCGGTGAGGTTCACCCCGCCGCCGTAGGTCTGGTTGCCGGTGGTCTCAATCGTGCCGCCGGCAACCACCGCGGTGGTGTTGGCGGTGGTGGTGAGGCTTGCCAGCGGCGTGGCCCCGCCGACAGCACCGCCAAAGGTCACCGATGCGCCATTGGCTGTCAGAGCCTGGCCGCCATCGACCGTGTCAGCAAATGAGATCCCTGCCCCAGTCGTCGCCACACCAACCGAGACAATCGCAACGTCTTCATAATTGGCGACGTAGACCGTCTGGTCGTTATTCGACAGGGCGAGCGCGTAGGCTTCTGAACCCAGCGGTAGGGTACCCAACGCAAGCGGGTTTGTCGGGTCGGCAATATCAAACGTGTTTACCCCGTAGTATTCCGCCGCAAACAGATAACGACCGTCGTTAGAAAGTTCCAGGTCGTACAGATAGCTGCCCCCAGCCGTCGTGCTCGCCACGACTGACGGTGCAATGCCCGTGAGATCGACCACCGCCAAGCCATAACCGTCAGTCCCCACGAACGCATACTGCCCGTCACTCGACAGGGCAACCGACCAGGCTTCAGAAATCGCTACGTTGCCCACCGGGCTCGGCGCAGCCGGTGTCGAAACGTCATAGATCTCGAGTCCCTTCGATGTCGAGGTGATAAACGCCACGTTCTCGTCGGCTGACAGGGCCACATGCACGCCGTCAGCCAAGGCAAAATTGCTGACCGGAGCGGGACTGGCCGGGTTCGACACGTCCACAATGGTGAACTCACTCACTCCCGGTACAAACGCGTAGCGATCATCGCTCGAAAGCGTGAGGTACTCGGGTCTGGTGCCGACTGCAATGTTCGAAACCAGCGTCGGGTTCGTGACGTCCTGAACATCAACAACTTCCAGCAGGCTCGTTTTGTAGTTGGTGATAAAAACGTAGTCGTCCATCGCATCGATGTCGATCGTGTAGCCGTCACTGATCGCCAGGTTGCCCACCTCGAAAGGGTTGGCCGAGTCGCTGACGTCAAGGATGTAAAGGCCAAACGTGTAATCAGACACGTAGGCGTATTGGCCATCTGCCGAAAGCACCACGTCATAGGCGGCGACCTTGGCGGCTACATTGCTTACCTCGGTGAGATCGGCCGGATCGAGCGACGGCGCCTGCGCGGTCAGCACCGTGTCGCCTACGAGCGTCGCGGCACCGGCGTAGTTCTGTTCGCCGCTAGTCGAGACGTTCCCCGAGAGCGTCACCACCCCAAAGCTCGTGAGGTTGGCGATGCCCGCAAAGCCGCCGTCGATCGCCGTCGTGCCGGTGAAGTTGAGCGTGAGGCTGTTGGCCTCACCTGTCACGCCACCTGCAAAACTGGCGGCATTGCCGGTGAGTGTGGTGTCGCCGGCGAGCGTCACGTTGGCCTGATAGGCCTGGTTGTTGCTCGTGGTGATTGAGCCGTAGGTGGCTACGTCGCCGATGCTCGTCAGATCAGAAATGCCTGCAAAGCCGCTGTCGATCGCTGTCTCGCTGGTGAAGTTGAGCGTCAGGTTGTTGCTGTTGCCCGCGACGCCAGCAGCAAAGCTGCCGGTGTCACCGATCAGTTCGGCATCGGCGGTGAGGTTTACCCCGCCGCCGTAGGTCTGGTTACCGGTGGTCTCGACCGTGCCGCCGGCGATGACGGCGGTGGTGTTGGCCGTGGTGGTCAGGCTGGCCAGCGACGTCGTGCCACCAACGGCCCCGCTGAAGGTGACCGCCGAGCCATTGGCTGACAGAGCATGCCCGCCGTCGACCGTGCTGGCAAACTGAATTGGCTCCGGGGAAGCCACCAGAATGCCGACACGGATGATCTGAAGTCCCTCGCTCCCACTGACGTACACAAACTGACCGTCGACGGAAACGGCGACTTCGAGCGCGGTTCCACCGGGACTCAGATTGCCGGCAGGTTGCGGGTTGGCCACGTTGGAAACGTCCACGATCTGCAGGGCGTTATTAATATCAGCGACAAACGCATACTGCCCGTCGGAGGAGAGCGTCACGCCGTGAGCAGTTCCAACGGTGTCCAGATTGCCCGCGGGTGTTGGGTTGGACACGTTGGAAACGTCGATGATCTGAAGGCCGGAACCCCCATCTGCGACAAACGCATACTGCCCGTCAGGGGAGAGCGTCACGCCATAGGCATTCCCAATGGTATCCAGATTGCCCGCAGGTTGGGGGTTGGACACGTTAGAAACGTCAATGATCTGAAGGCCGGAAGCGTCATCGGCGACAAACGCATAATTCCCGTCCGACGAGAGCACTACCTGGTGTGCGGTTCCACTGGTATCCAGACTGCCCGCGGGTGTCGGGGCGGCCACATTAGAGACGTTGATGACGGCAAGGCCGTCAAGCCCATCGGCGACAAACGCATACTGCCCGTCGGAAGAGAGCGTTACGCCATAGGCCATTGCACCGGTAGCCAGATTGCCCGCAGGTGTCGGGTTGGCCACGTTGGAGACGTTGAGAATCTGAAGCCCAGCACCCATATCGGCGACGAACGCATAGTTTCCGTCGGAGGAAAGCGTCACGGCTCGGCCGCCTCCGCTCGTGTCATACCCGCCCGCGCGGGCCGGGTTCGCCGGATCCTGCACGTCGATGATCTCAAGGCCGTCGAGCCCATCGGCGACAAACGCATACTCCCCGTCAGAGGAGAGCGTCACGCAGGAAGCAGATCCACTGGTATCAAGATTGCCAACCAGCGATGGCGCAGCGTAGTTCGGCGACAACACCGTACCGCTCGCCTGCAGATTCGCATCGCCTGCAAGCGTCACGTTGGCGAGATAGTTCTGCGAGCCGCCCGTGGAGATCGTGCCGTTGAGAGCGACCGACTGCACCGCTGAAATGTTCAGCCCGCCGATGAGGGTGAGGTTACCCGACTGGGTCACCGTCGAGTCACCGACGTTCAACCCGATGGTGACGTCGAGTTCCGCCTCGTTTGCCCCCGCATCCAGAAACTCAAAACTGGTCGACGAGAGGCCAGCCGATTGATTGACCACGAGGGAGGTGAGCGTCGCGGTGTTGGCAACGCTCAGCGTGCTGGTGCCGTTGCCGGTGATGTCACCGCTGTCGGTGCCGGTGAAGTTGTTGGAAGCCGCCCCCGACAGATCGAATTGGTAGCTGCCATCAGACGACAGGCTGACAAACGAGATGAACTGGTTGTCACTATCGAGCGTGATCGTCAGCGTCGTGCCAACCAGATTGAAGTCGGCATCGAGCACCTTTCGCTGCTCCAGCGGCTCAAGCTGGCAGCTGGTCCAGCTGTCGGGCCGGTCATGAGCCTCAATGCGAATCGCATCGCCAAGACCGAACCAGCCACGGCTACGGCGGGTTGCACGGCTGCGGCTGCGGCTGAAGAACCGCTGCAAACGACGGAGACGAAAAAGCGATGAAAGCATGAAAACCTCGAAATTCGTGTCGGTCTTATCGGGTCTTGAGATTGGGTAGCGATCCTGATCAATGGTGAACAAGCTGCCCCGTCGGCAGCGGCTCGTGAATGACGCCGCGGTCCCAGCGAGCAAGCAACTGCAGCCTGGGTGTTGGCTGAAGCGTGGCCGTTGCTAACAAGGTGACGCGGTTTGTCGGGGAGAGGCCCTCTTCGTGGTTCATTCCTCCGGTCTCCTATCGCTCGATCGTGGTTGACTTGGGCGGGCCGCTTTACCGCGACTGACTGCGACAGTCAGCCCTATTCGCGCAGCGGGACTGCTCCCGGATGTGCACTCACATCCGAGTTAAAAGATCGTCCTGTATCGGACGAGTGGCGTCTTTGACCCAGCCCGCCAAAATCTTGATCGTTTCCGCCTGAAGGTCGCGGCGGTCAGGGGTCTCGCGGAACACGCTGCCCCAGAGAGCGAGCCGCAGCTCTGGAGTGAGACACTCCTGACCGCAGCTGCAGCGGCACAGCAGATCGACGCCGCTGCAATCACTGCCGGGTCGTTTGCGGTGCGTCGCGTGGCGGGAGGCCAGCGATCGTCGGGACCTCAAGCATCCCGAAGAGCCGGGTGTCAGCCGTCGGGGTCGTCGATCAGTTGCTGAAGCCGCGTGGCATGTTCGGGGACGAGCCGGGGCAGCCACGAGGCATCGATGAGGCCGAGGGTGAGAAAATCGCGAAGATGGGTGCGGTCCTTGTCGCGAAAGGAGTTGAGCTTCATCCGCACGAGGGCCTCAAGGGTCACAATGGCGTAGTCGTCGGCCGGCACGCTCTCGGTGACGTCAGCGGTGGGCAGCGGGTAGGCCTCACGGACCTTTTCAGCGGCGAAAAGCAGGTGGATCGCGTCGCGAGGGCTGCCGTCGGGGCCGTCGATGAAGCAGACAACGTCCATCACCGTCGCCCGCACAAAGCCGGCGGCCTCAAGCGCCGTGGTGATTGCGGGGAGGTCGCTGCGGCGAACGAGGAGATCAACGTCCTGGGTGTTGCGGACAGCAGCACGATCGACGCGAGCCACCCAGGCGGCGACGGCGTTGCCACCGGCCATCGCGTAGGGGATGCCCGCGGTCTCCAACGCCTTGGTTGCCCGGAGGGCGCGGTCACGAACAGCTTGCACGGCTTCAATCATCCTTTCCCAGGAAAACGGTCTGAGTTCAGCTGCCACAAAACAGCCCTTGTGCCACTGGGGAGGAAAACAGCCGGAAACGTGCCCCGGACTCCCTAGAACCTACTCCGCTGCGGCGTCGAGGTGAACGCTGACTTGGCACGCAACGCATCTTGACTGCCTGCCTTGAGATGTTCTTTTGTACATATTTCGCAAGTCAGGCGTCAAGCACCGACCGCTTGGCCGACGATTCAGACGCGTCCGCGGGGCCGCGATGCAGGGCGGGCTCTCGGCATCCGCCCAAGGCGGCTCGCCATCGGCCGTGAGCTACACCATTGATCCTACCCGCCAAATCCTTGATCTTTCACGCCAAGAAAGGCGAAACAGTTCGTGGCCGACGGGGGACCGTGATAAAATTCAAGGCGTGATTGTACCCGTTACGAAACCGCGTCGTTCTGCCGCCCGCTTCCCCCGCAAGCGGTTTCCAATCTACACGCGTTTCCAGAACGCGATGGACGCCTTCGGGGTATCGACTGAAAAGGTCGTAGCCGACGCCAGGCTCCCCCCGAGGATCGTCGAGGAGGAGCATCCCAGCGTCGACACGGACGAACTGCTGCGGATCTACTCGACCCTCGAAGCGATGATCGGCGTTGACGCCGTCGTCACCGGTCTGCGGAGCCTTGGTGAAAACGCCCTGATGCCGCCGTTTCTCGCCGCGATTTCGTGTCCGGACCTGCGGAGCGGCATCTGTCGGTATGCCGAGTGCAAGCGGCTCTGCGGCCCCATGGAAATCTCACTCCAGAGCGACGGCGAGACCGCTGCGGTCGCCTTTGACTGGCTCGCTCCACTGGAGCAAGTCAGCCCCTCCCTGGTGATCGGCTGCACGGCGGCGATTGTCGACATCTCCGAGCGGGGGTCTGGACGGCGGATTCTCCCTGTCCGCGCAGAAGCTCCCAACGCCGCTGACATTCCGGCACACATTGCCGAGAAGCATCTGGGGGTGCCCCTGCAGCGTGGCACGGCGATGCGACTGTTGTTCAACGACCGCGATCTGGATGCTCCCTTCCGCACGCAAAACCCGTTCACGCTGAAACTCCTCGACCGTTTTTTCGCGGAGGCGCTTGGAGAGCTTCTTCCCGCGGCCAGCCGTTCAGACGCCGTCCGCGAATCGCTCAAGCGGCTCTTGCCGTCAGGTATTTTCGAACTGACGGCAGTTGCCCGCGATCTCGGGACGTCGCCCCGGCAGATTCAGCGCGAACTTGCCGCAGAGTGCACAAGTTTCAAAAGGTGGTTCGTGGCTTCCGCCGCGAGTTGGCCCTCCACTATCTCGCCCTCTCGCGCTATTCGCCCAAAGAGGTCACCCTTCTGCTCGGCTACAGCGACCCGGCCGCCTTCCATCGAGCCTTCCGCCGGTGGACGGGCGAGACGCCCGCTCAATACGCATCCCGCAACCGCTAGCCGACCGGGTCGAAAAGGCATCGGCCGCGGCATCCAACCGCTGCGGCAACTGACGTAGCCACCGCTCGCCTGTTGCCGGTTGCCGCTTCTTTTTGTAGTAGAATTTTCTCACATTCGGCTCGGAAAAAGCCGTGCTTCTCATTACCTGAAAGCCACCGTGACGCAGCAAATCACTCCCACCGAGGCCGACGTGCGGCGGCAGCTGGCCGCCGATCCCAACAATGGCCTGCTCGCCTGCCAACTCGGTGAACTGCTGCGGCTTCGGGGTGACCTGCCAAACGCCGAGGTCCAGGCGCGAAACGTCGTCCGGCTGCTGCCGGAAAGCCCCGAGGCCCAGCGGCTGCTGGGGCTGGTTTTTGGGCAGTCGCACCGCAACGCTGCGGCGGAGGCCCACCTGCGGCGGGCGGCCGAACTGACGCCGCCAGACGGCGTGCTGCTAGCGAGCCTCGGCATCAACCTGTCTGGTCAGGGCCGCTACGACGAGGCGAGTGAGTTCTTTCGTCAGGCGGTCGGTCTTGAACCTCAAAACGCCCGCTTCCTGCTGGCCTGGGCCAACTCAGCGGAACTCAACCAAGAATGTGACCGGGCCGAGGAACTGATTGCTCAGGCCGAACGGATTCATCCCGGCATGATCGAGGCGGTGCTGGTGAAGTCCGACGTACTGGCCCGTCGCAAGCAGCATGCCGAAGCGCTCGCACTGCTCGACGCCAATCGGGCCGCCGGTGAATCAAATCGGGCCCAGGCCACCGTCTTCGGGCTGCGACGGGCCAGGATGCTCGACAAACTCGGCCGCTACGACGAGGCCTTTGCAGCCTGTGACGCGGCCAAGCGGCATCTGCGGGAGCGGCAAGGTGGCCGCTACGAGCGGGATCAGGCAGCAAAATTCTTTGAGCGGTTCAAGCGGTTTTTCATCCGGCAGCGGGCCGAGTTGCTGCCGAGAGCCTCGCTGCGGGCCGAAGAGTCACAGCCGCTATTCGTCATCGGCTTCCCCCGCTCGGGCACCACGCTGACCGAACAGATTCTGGCCAGCCACAGCCAGGTCGTTTCCGGTGGCGAACTGTTTGTGATCGATCGCGTCTGCGCTGCCTCGCAGGACGTTCTAGCCGGTCCTCTGAACTATCCTGAATGCCTGATCGAAGCCTGGATGGGAGACCGGCAGTGGGCCTCTGACATCCTGCGGGACCTCTACCTGCAAGAGGCCCAGGCCCATGGCATTCCGCGGCAGGGCCCGCGGTTCTTCACCGACAAGACGCCCTTCAACGGCCCCCATCTCGGACTGATCAGTCTGTTGTTTCCGCATTCACCCATTGTCCATTTGCTGCGGCATCCACTCGACTCAGTGCTGTCGAGCTTTTTTACCCAGATGAACCACGGCTATGGCATGGCCTGCGACCTGGCCACCGTGGCCGAGCACTATGTGCGGGTGGCCGATCTGATTGACCACTACCGTGAGCAGCTTGATCTGAACTATTGCGCGGTCCGCTATGAAGACATTGTGGCCGATCAGGAAGGGCAGACCCGGCGGCTGCTCGACTTTACCGGGCTCGACTGGGAGGGCAGCTGCCTGGAGTTCCACCAGCATGCCAGCGGCGTCCGCACCGCCAGCTATGCCCAGGTGACCGAAAAGCTCTACACCCGGTCGGTCGGCCGCTATCGCCACTACCGCCGGCAGCTGGAGCCGATCATTCCCATCCTGCGACCGGTCATCGAGCGGCTCGGCTACACCATTGAAGATTGACTTCTGAAGATTGACTTCAAGGTTTATTGATGAGGGTTGATCGCCGGGTCTGATCATCGACAATGGGGGCAACACGGTTCGATACCCGCCCTCAGCCTGCGGCCCGCCCATGAAATTTCCCGGCAGCTTCTTCAAACTCCCTTTTCGCTTCGATGCCGAGCGGTTACGTGCTGAGTCCGACCAGTTCGCCCCGGCTGACTGGAGCCCGCATCCGCAGGGCTTTGCCGGCAACGACGCCCTCATTCTGGTGTCGGTTGACGGTGGCCGAAACGATGCGTTCGTGGGCGAAATGCAGCCGACCGCGATGCTCGAGCGGTGCCCCTACATTCAGCAGGTGATGGATCGTTTTGATACGGTTATCAGCCGCTCACGGCTGATGCGGCTGGCCGGCGGTGAGCAGGTGAGTGCCCACTATGATCTGCACTACAACTGGTATCACCGAGTGCGAATCCATGTGCCGATCGTGACCGATCCGGCGGTGCGGTTTCTCTGCGGCAACGATGAAGTACACATGCAGCCAGGTGAGGCATGGATTTTTGATACCTGGCAATTTCACAACGTCATCAATGAAGGCAACTACGATCGGATTCACCTTGTGATTGACACCACCGGTAGCTCGGCCTTCTGGAGCCTGCTCGACCGGGCCTGGACGCCGGGGGCTGACGCCGCCGTTCGCGATGCTGTCGAGTTTGTGCCTTTCATGCCGGCCACGACGCCTCCGCTGCGGTTTGAGCGGCACAATGCCGGCGCGATCGACCCGCCGAGCGTGACGGATCACAAACTGCGGGAGTTTCAGCAGGAGCTCGGTGGCCTCGCCGCCAGTCGGCCCGAGGTTTTTGCTTCCGTTGCCGCAGCACTCAC
>Ga0114919_10003924_pt1 | contig 11960 bp, 3 predicted proteins | sample BlataG_FD_88682 | JGI IMG/M metagenome (GOLD analysis project Ga0114919, IMG submission 88682) | Deep subsurface microbial communities from Black Sea to uncover new lineages of life (NeLLi) - Black_00105 metaG | ecosystem: Environmental > Aquatic > Marine > Oceanic > Sediment | place: Atlantic...
AACGATCGAGGTTGAGAGTGAGCTTGGATGGGGTACAACGTTCACCGTTCTACTACCTGAGGAGCCGACGCAACCGATTAAATGAGCAAGCCTGAATGAATGGACGAATACAAAGGATAGGTAATAAGTAGGAGTGAGGTTTAATGTCGCTTGAGGGGGAACCCTTCAAGCGACAACACTGTAAGAAAGATATTGGGCGAAACAGTTTCGAAGGGCAAGCGGCACTTCGGGCAATTGTGCATTTCGCCGTCCTTATGATCGATACGAGGTTGTAGTGTTTAAGGATTGGATCGAAGACGAAGATACTCAGGAGCATCTGCGCAGCCTGGCTCGATGGCTGATCATCGTGCCGTTGATCCTGGTGCTGATCTTCGGCTGTGGGTCGCTGGCCTTGCTGGAAACCCGTCCAGCTCATGCCGACACGCGGTCTCAACTCTGGGCGGATTACAGTCGATGGCCGTTCATGGTGATCCAGCCGATCAATCCTGAAATTGTGGAGGAGATCAAGCGGGACCGGGAGCGGTATGAAGGTCCTGCTCCGGATGAACCGGAGCCGGTGGTCGTGCCCGGGCCGTTTTGGAGCACGCCGACCCCGACGGCGACACCTGAAGTCACCCCGACCAGCAGTATGCTGACGAATACGCCGGCTGATACGGCGACCGAGACACCGACTTGGGTTAATACACCAACCGAGACCTCCACCGCAACCGTTACGGCGACCGAAACACCGACGGTAACTGATACGCCAACTCCGTCTGGTCCGCCGCCGCCGAACAAGCCCCTGGTGCCGCCGGCGAACACTTACTGGTTCTGGAACGCCACCCTCCCCAATACCTATATGATGTACACCAGCCAGCCGAATGGAACTTATCAAGACGGTGGTTCTGCTGTCTTTTATTCGCCAACGTTTACGACCGGACAGACTCTACAGGCAGGTACGACGACGGTAAGGTTTTATGCCTATAACCCCTCCACCTCACCGGTGATCTTCAGTGTGCAGGTGGAAGCCGGAAGTACATCATTGGGTACTGGCGCCTTTCTGCTGCCGTCGACCGGCTTCAGCGCCAACTTCTATTCGGCTGCGATCTCGACTTCTGAATACGACTTCACGATAGGTGATCGTCTTAAGGTAAGGCTAAGCATTGGTTCGCCGGGTGTGATTTATTGGGATGGAGGTTACAACTATTCTGGGGTGGTGATCCCGGCGGTGGTGTTGAGCCCAACGGCGACGGCATCGACAACCAGTACACCGTTGCCCACCAACACTCCTCCTCCAACCAACACCCCACCTCCGACGAACACGCCGGCTCCGAGCAACACACCTGCGCCGACGAACACCTCCACCGCGACCGTTACGGCGACCGATACCTCGACGCCCACCGACACGCCGACGTTGACCAGTACGCCGACGGATACTGCCACTCCAACCAATACGCCGACGGAGACCTCGACGCCCACCGACACGCCGACGGTGACCAGCACGTCGACGGATACTGCAACCCCAACGGACACGCCGACGGAGACCTCGACGCCTACCGACACGCCGACATCGACCGGTACCCCGACAGATACCTCCACACCAACCGATACGGCCACGCCGACACCGACCAACACGTTAATTCCATCTTGCTTCGGCACCAACGGCACAGTGATCACCAACATTGCCGGCGACACCGACTATGTCAACAGCATCGCCATACAATCTGACGGCAAGATCGTCGTCGCGGGTGCCAGCTACACCGGAACTGACGGTGACTTCGCTTTGCTACGATATGACGCCGACGGTGGTCTAGATACGACTTTCGATGTCGACGGTATCGTCACTACGGATATTGGTACCTGGAGCAATCTGGGTGGCGCGCTTGCGATCCAATCTGATGGGAAGATCGTGGTCGTAGGCTGGAGCAATAACGGGACAGATCGTGATTTCGCCGTGGCTCGCTACAACGCTGATGGGATTTTAGACACCTCCTTCGACACTGACGGCATCGTTACAACCGACTTCGGTATCGGAGACAATCAGGCTGACGGGGTGGTTTTGCAGTCTGACGGCAAGATCGTTGTCGCCGGACACAGTGACAATGGAACCAACGATGATTTCGCTGTCGTTCGGTACAACATTGATGGAAGCCTCGATACCACATTCGACACTGACGGCATAGCCACTACCGATTTCGGTAGCGGGCACGACAGAGCACGCGACGTGGACATCCAATCGGATGGGAAGATCGTCGCTGTAGGTCAAGTTGCAAATGCGGGAAACCTCGATTTCGGGCTTGCCCGGTACAACACAGACGGAAGCTTGGACGTTACCTTTGATAGCGATGGGCGAGTAAACACCGACTTCTTTAGCAACGACGATCAGGGTCGAGAGGTGGCTATCCAGCCTGACGGCAAGATCGTGCTCGCCGGACGTATCCACAATGGAGCAAACGAAGATTTCGGCGTTGCTCGCTACAACATCAATGGCAGCCTGGATACCACGTTCGACAGCGATGGGCTGGTCAACACCGCGATCAGCGCCGGCGAAGACATGGGTGAGGCGATCGCCCTTCAGACGGACGGCAAGATCGTCGTCGCCGGTCGCTCCGGTTTAGGTATCAATGAGGACTTCGCTGTCGCCCGCTACAACTCGGATGGCAGCCTGGACACCACCTTCGATGGGGATGGTATCCTGACCACCGATGTTGGCGGGCTAACCGACGACGGCGAAGCCGTAGCGATCCAATCGGATGGCAAGATCATTGTCGCCGGGCATAGTATGAACGCCACCGACGATGATGTCGCTTTGGCGCGCTACATGCCGGATGGGAGCCTGGACAATGCCGCATGTGCTCCGCCGACCTCCACACCGACGCCAACCGACACACCAACGGAGACGCCAACGGCTACAGACACGCCCACTGAGACGCCGACACCGACGGATACCCCGACGGATACGCCGACAGCCACATCTACGGCGACAAGCACTCCTACCAACACACCCACATCAACACCTACCGACACCCCAACTCCTACGGCGACCGCCACGTCAACACCGACACCAACGCCGACTGCCACACCCTACAACTTCGATCAGTGCGACTTTGCTAGCCGCAAACCCATCACGATCGACGCTACCCAAGTGGACGGAAGCCTGAGCAACTTCCCAGTCCTCATCAACATGACGGACACGGACCTGCGAGACGACGCACGAGATGATGGCAACGACATCGTCTTCACGTCATCGGACGGCACGACCCAGATTGCCCACGAGATTGAGTCCTTCAACGGCGTGACCGGGGAGTTGCAGGCCTGGGTGAACGTCCCCAGTCTACCTTCGGGGACGGACACCGTAATCTATATGTACTATGGTTATCCCGGCCTCACTATTCCCACCGAAAACCCAGCAGGCGTTTGGGATTCCAACTATCTCGGCGTCTGGCATTTATCCGAGAGCGGGAATGGATCTTTGGATGAATACGAGGACAGTAGCCAATACCTCAATCATGGCCAAGGTGGAGAGGGCAATGCCCTCTATGTGCCCGCACAGGTGGGAGGCAAGATCGGTTACGGACAGGACTTCAATATTGTCTACACCGTGGGAGACGTCTCCGTTGTAGTGGACTCAAACATTGTGACATTCGGCAGCGCGTTTGTGCCGCTGGACATCCAGGCTGGTGACCACCTGACTATTGATCCGGGCGGTATCAACGAGGAGAGTTTCATCGTCGCTTCCCGCGACAGCGACACCCAGGTCACAGTCACCACGAACGCCACGATAGCCCACACTGCCGAGACCTATATCCTCTACAATAGAGATCCCAAGTATGACCTGATTGACGTCGGCAATGATGATGTCTTGGACGTCGTCGGAAACGAGATAACCCTAGAGGCGTGGGTGCGACACAACGCCAGCATGCCCCCTGCTCACCAGGTCTATGGCATCCTCAACCACAAGGGTTATTACAACGGCTACAGCCTGTGGATGTACAACGATCAATGGCAGTGCCCTTCGGGGCAGCCAATGTGTGTCACACTCAATGTGGGAAAACAAGAAGAAAGTCTCAGGACCGACACACTGCTGACGGCAGGTGCGTGGCACCATGTGGTTGCGGTCTACAACGGGAGTTTGATGAGTATCTTTATCGATGGGGTGCAGGATGCCCAAACCCTCGCGAACACAGATCCGATCACCGCCCCGCCGCCTCCCCAGGACGACGTATGGATTGGTCACGGCGACCAGCCTGTGGATGAAATTTGGAGCAGCGAGTGGGTTGGTCAGCTCGACGAGGTGCGGATCTCCAATGTTGGCCGCTCCACGGAATGGGTCACAACCGAATTCAACAACCAGAGCAATCCCTCCAATTTCTACGGCGTCGGGGTTGAAGAGCCGAACGCAGGCTTCTGCACACCCTCCCCGCCCGTTCCTTTCTCGTCATGCGACTGGTCGTTCCGCAAGCCGATCACGATTGATGCTACCCAGGTCCCGTCCGATCTGACCGATTTCCCAGTCTTGATCAATCTCAATGCTGATGGGGACCTGGGCGGGGATGCTCAAGATGACGGTGATGACATCGTCTTCACTTTATCCGACGGAACGACTCAGCTAGACCACGAAATCGAGAAGTTTGATGGTGGAACGGGAGAATTGGTGGCTTGGGTTCGAATTCCTAGTTTGTTAAGCGGCATAGATACTACCATTTATATGTACTATGGCCACGCGACCACATCCAGCCAGCAAGATGCAACAGGTGTTTGGGATTCTAATTATGGCGCGGTGTGGCACTTAAAAGAGACAACTGGTGGATCTGGCGCGATAAAGGATTCAACTTCAAATAATAACCATGGAACAGACTCTGGAGGTCCCACTTTTGAAGCGACTGGGAAAATTGGAAATGCCATTGATTTTGATGGAGTTGATGATTATATTACCATTTCAAACCCCCAAGGTACCGACCCACCCAATACATTGACCTTCTCTGCTTGGATAGATGGAAATTACCCTCTTACCCATCAAGGACAACTGAGTAGAGGAGACAGTTATGCCTTCAGCGTATGGGAAAATGGCAGAGTTCTCTTTTGGATTTATGATGGTAGTACTTGGTGGAATATGGGGCTAGGGAGTATAGATGTTAGCACACCTGGATTTCACTACATAGTCGTTGGCCAAGATGGGACTGGTATGTTTATGAACATCGATGGTGTTGAAGTAGAACATGGTTCATCTGTATATACAATTAGCTATACTTTGGGACCAACAATAGAAATAGGAAGGCATGGCGACGGTGACCCCGACGGTGAGTTTAAGGGGATTATTGATGAAGTTCGTATCTCTACAGTTAGTCGTTCGGAGGATTGGATCGCTACCGAATATAACAACCAGAGTGATCCATCGTCCTTCCATTCATCCCCTGGTGCGGAAGAGGATTCGAGCAGCTACTGTTCTACGGCGGTCAACTCGACCGGTGATGACGCTGACAATAACCCGGGTGATGGCACCTGTGAAACCGCTCCTGGTAATGGGATCTGCACCCTGCGTGCCGCCATTGAAGAGGCTAATGCTTCTGCATCCATTAACACGATCGAATTCAATATTCCAGCCGCGACCGACCCGGGCTGCAATAGCGGTACGGGTGTCTGCACCATTAGTCCTGTCTCAACGCTTCCGACCATCAGCGACCCGGTAACGATCGACGGGTACACACAGCCAGGTGCGCAGGCTAACAGCGTCGCATCACCTGGGGCTTCAGATGCCGCCCTCAAGATCGAGATTGACGGCACGAGCGCGGGGGTCAGCGTCAACGGATTCACGATCTCCGCCGGCAACAGCACCATACGCGGTCTGGTCATCCATAGCTTCACCTCCCATGGCATCGACATCTCGGGCGGCGGCAGCAACACCATTGCTGGCAATTATCTGGGAACCGATGTGACCGGCGGCTCCGACTTGGGCAATGCGGATCGCGGAGTCGACGTCCGCTCAGCAGGCAATACGATCGGCGGCACAAACCCCAGCGACCGCAACCTGATCTCCGGCAATGACGACGATGGGATATTCATCTATACCACGACGGCAACCGGGAACCTGGTCCAGGGCAACTACATCGGCACGGATGTCTCTGGGACCGCGGCAATTCCGAATACCTTCGACGGGATAGACATCGACAATGGGGCAAGCGGCAACACCATCGGCGGAACCGCGGAAGGTGCAGGGAACCTGATCTCGGGCAATGGTTACAGCGGCATTATCATCAGCGACACCCTGAGCGCCGGCGGCGACATTGTGCAGGGCAACTTGATCGGAACCGACGCCACCGGGGCCCTGCCGCTCGCCAACAGCGTCGGTGTAGAAGTCTGGGAAATCCTCCCGGGCGCGACTATCGGAGGCACCGCCGTGGGGGCAGGCAACACGATCGCGTTCAACACAAGTGCGGGTGTTCGGCTCAGAGATAGCGCAGACGACCCCACAGGTATCAGCGTACTCGGTAATTCGATCCACTCGAACGGCGGTCTGGGGATCGATCTCCAGCCAGCCGGCGTGACGCCCAACGACGGCGGCGACGCGGATACTGGCCCCAACGACCTGATGAACTTCCCCGTATTAAACTCAGCGGATATTTCAGGCAGCAATGTCACCGTCGATTTTGACCTGGATCTTCTGTCGGGAGACTACCGCATCGAATTCCTCACCAACACGGCGGCAGATCCCACCGATTATGGTGAAGGCGAGACCTTCGTCAGCTCCGTCAACATCGCTCATGCGGGCGCAGGCCCTCAAAACTATAGCCACTCCTTTGCCGGCGCGGATGGCGACATCATCACAAGCACGACCACGGTCTGTACCGACGGGGCAACTTGCTCTACTTTCGGTAGCACCTCCGAGTTCAGTGCTTACATCACGGCTACAACACCTGCCGCATCCCCTGCAGTTGATGCTGTCTCCACTGGTGGATCTGGCGCCACCAGCATCACTATACCCCATATGACCTCCGGCACCGATCGCCTGATGCTGGTGGGCGTCTCCATCAACAACGACTTGAATGAGACGGTGAGTTCCGTCACCTACAACGGTGGTGCTTTATCGCTGGTCGGTTCGATCGCTCAAGCTGATGACGCCAGAGTAGAGATCTGGAGCCTGGTCGCGCCTCCCACTGGCACCTACGATGTGGTCATTAATTTTGACGCACAGCTATGGCGAAGCGCAACCGCGGGTGTCGTGACATTTACCGGCGTCCACCAGACTACGCCGTTGGGGACCTTTGCATCAAACAAAGCTGCCGCCTCGCCAGGACCCGCGACTGTTAATGTCTCGTCCGCAGCGAACGAGCTGGTCTTCGACACCGTAGCCTGCGAGTCATGTACTTCTCTCACCGTCGGTGGTGGCCAGACGCAGCGGTGGAATCTAGTGGTGGAGAATGGCCAAACCCGTGGAGCTGGGGGCACAGAGCCCGGTGCGGCGACGGTCACCATGTCCTGGACGCTCGGTAGCATAGATCACTGGGCGATCGGTGCGGTCCCGATAAAACCATCAGGCGGCTCACCGCCAGCAATAGACGCCGTTTCTACTGACACCACGGCCGTCGACAGCTTCACCGTTTCTCATACGACCTCGGGAACTAATCGCTTGATGCTCGTGGGCGTCTCCCATAACCCGAACAATGACGAGATAGTAAGTTCGGTCACCTACAACGGTACCGCCCTCACTCTAGTGGGCTCTGCCACTTACTCAAACGATGCCAGAGCAGAAATATGGCGGTTGGTCGCGCCTGATACCGGCACCCATGATGTGATCATTACATTTAGCAAAAATATGTCCTATGGTGCAGTAGCCGGTGTCATGACATTTACCGAAGTCAACCAAACCACTCCTCTGGGAACTTTCGCCTCAGCCAACGGAATATCGGCTGGTCCGGCAACAGTGAACGTCTCGTCCGCGACGAACGAGCTGATCTTCGACACCGTCGCTTGTGAGTCATGTACTTCTCTCACCGTTGGTGGTGGTCAGACGGAATATTGGAATCTTTCACAGAACGACAATCATGTAATGGGAGCCGGGAGCACAGAGCCCGGCGCGGCGACGGTCATCATGTCTTGGACACTCGGGAGTACGGATTACTGGGCAATTGTAGCCGTGCCGATCAAGCCACCATAGTGATAGAGAGTGTCTCGCATACTGCAGAAGTATCTTGTAGGGAAATTAGAATCGGAAGATGAAGATCGTCACCATGCAATTAACAGGCAAGAGGATCGATAGGATGGGAGTAGCCCACCAAGGAGGGGGGTCATGAGCTCAAAAACTGATGTTAAAGTCCTTGTGGCGGATGACGATGCCACATTATTGGACCTGATGGTCCACCGCTTCAATAAGATGGGCCTGAAGGTCGATCGTGTCGATGACGGTCGCCAAGCGCAGAAGTCCATCGAGCGGACGAACTATGATCTGATCGTCACCGACATCTACATGCCGGGTGCAACCGGGCTTGCTTTACTTAAAAAAGCCAAAGAGAAAGATCCGCATGTGCAGGTCGTGGTTGTCACCGCAGGAGCTACACTGGATAACGCTATCGAAGCTTTAAACAATGGGGCTTTTGCTTACTTGCTCAAACCATTTGATCATATCAGCGTGTTTGACAAGATTGTCTCTCGGGCTTTGGAGTTCCGCCAATTGCTTTTGGACAATATGCGCATGGCGCAAACCCAACGTCGCCGTGGTGACATGCTCGAGGATGAGGTCACCCAGCGCGTCCATCAATTGCGACAACGGCAGCGGGATTTGTTAGACCTGCTCGGATCCCTGCCCGATGGTGTCATCGTAGTAGAGGAGGGAGGACGCGTCCTGCTGAGCAGTCCAGTGGCTGAGAAATGGCTGGCCCGCGAATTGAGGTCGGAAGGACAACCGATACAGCGCTTCCTTGAAACGGTCCATGATGAGTGGGCTGAGGGCACTGTTGAAGTTAATGTCGGGTCACATGCGCTGCGTTTGATGGCAACTGATCTTCCATCAGTGGATGAGAAAAAGAGGAAAGTCGTTATCATCCGTGAAAAGGAAGATATGCCAACCGAAGTCGGTCCCCAATTGAGTGATCCCTTAGCCCACCTCAAGCAAGGGTTAGCCTGGCTTTACAACAAGAAAATAGGGTTGGAAGTTTCAGAGGTCTTGAAAAACCTAGCATTACAGGTCTCAGAGTTGGAACGTTTGACCGGGTTAAAAACAGGAGCGAATGGTGGATCGCAGCCAGTTGAGAGCGAGCACAGCGAGCACGTTGACGACCAGGTAAGCGAGTTGAGTGTTTCTGAAGTGGAGCGTCCGGTGGTTGTCCATGAGCCACAAGTGGAAGAGCAAATAATAGACGAACCCGAACCGGACATAGCTCCACCTCCCGAGCCATTGCCCAAGAGTGGGTTGCTGCGAAGACATCTCCTTAGTCCACAAGCTGAAGTGGAAGAGGATGAACCTGTTTCTTCGGTTGATGAAGGTATTGATGAACAACCGGAAGCGATAGATAGCGCTCAAGCGCTAGAGTCATTGCAGGATATTTTAGATCAGGAAGTCGCAGTTGAAAGCAATGCACAAGATATCTTCAATGATAGCCAGAAGCTTTTTGAGCGTGTGTTGGATGAGGCGTTGCAAGATCCTGAGGTTGAGGAGGGTGCTCTCGACGATACCATTCTTGAAAGCGTAAAACCGTCTGCTTCCCAGGAGCGGACTAGTTCCAAGAGACCAAATTGGCCTCCACTGAAGCCTTCGGAAATGGACGACTTTGATGAGTATTAACCCAGGGTGGAGGAGCAATGTAAGTCATTTGAAAGGTATATGTTCATCGATGATTGATACTATAGATGTAATAGGAGTGTCGCTTGAGGGGGAACCCTTCAAGCGACAACACTGTAAGAAAGATATTGGGCGAAACAGTTTCGAAGGGCAAGCAGCACTTCGGGCGATTGTGTATTTCGCCGTCCTAGTGATAGATACGAGGTTGTAGGTTTTGGTGTTGAAGGATTGGATCGAAGACGAAGATACTCAGGAGCATCTGCGCAGCCTGGCTCGGTGGCTGCTGATTGTGCCATTGATCCTGATGTTGATCTTCGGCTGTGGGTCGCTGGCCTTGCTGGAAACCCGTCCGGCTTCTGCCGACACGCGCTCTCAACTCTGGGCGGATTACAGTCAATGGCCGTTCATGGTGATCCAGCCGATCAATCCCGAAATCGTGGAGGAGATCAAGCGGGACCGGGAGCGGTATGAAAATCCTGCTCCTGATGAACCGGAGCCGGTGGTCGTGCCAGGACCGTTTTGGAGCACGCCGACCCCGACCGCGACACCTGAAGTCACCCCGACCAGCAGTATACCGACGACTACGCCGGTTGATACCTTCACAGCGACCGTTACGGCGACCGAGACCTCCACAGCAACCGTTACGGTGACTGAAACGCTGACGGTGACTGATACGCCAACTCCATCTGGCCCGCCGCCGCCGAACAAGCCGCCGGTGCCGCCGGCGAACAGTTACTGGTTCTGGAACGCCACCCTCCCCAATACCTATATGATGTACACCAGCCAGCCGGGCGGGACTTATCAAAGTGGGGGTTGGGGGAACACGTTCTATTCAGGAACCTTCACTGCAGGTCAATCGCTGGAGGCGGGGACGACGACGGTCAACTTCTATGCCACCAACCCATCAGCGACTTGGGTGATCTTCGGGGTAGAGCTGAGAGCGGGTGGCACGTCGCTGGGAGCGGGATCGTTCGCCCTGCCACCGAATGCGTCAAGTGCGAACTTCTATTCGGCTTCCATTTCAACCACTAGTTATGATTTTACGAGCGGAGATCGGTTGGTATTGAGACTGAACGTTACCTCACCCGGGGTGATTTACTGGGATGGGGATTACAACTATTCTGGGGTGGTGATCCCGGCGGTGGTGATGATCCCGACGGTGACGCCGACAGAAACGGATACGCCCACTCCAACGAACACACCGCTCCCAAGCAACACGCCTACGCCAACACTCGTGCCCGTATCAGTGACCGTCAACAGTATCAGCGCTGCCGAGGGCAACGGACTTACTTTCACCGTCACACTGGACAACGCTGTGGCAGCGCCCTTCAACGTCAACGTGTTACTGGTCGATGTAACAGCCACCGGTGGCGCAGCTCCGCTCGTCTCCCCCGAGGACTACGACAACGTCGTAGCCGCCCTCAACTTCACCGGCAACGCCGGGGAAACCCAGCAGTTTACAGTGGCTACACTTGACGACGCGGTGCTCGAGGGCACGGAGACTTTCAGCGTCTCCCTCAACGCCACCGACCCACTCGTAACCGACACGGATACCGGCATCGGCACCATCACCGACAACGATACGGCGGAAGTGACCGTAAATGATGTGACCGAGATCGAAGGCACCGGGCTGCAGTTCACGGTCACGCTCGACAACGCCGTGCAGGGCGGCTTCGACGTCGATGTGACCTTCACCGACATGACCGCTACGGGTGGACCAGATCCGCTAGCGAGCCCCAAAGACTACGACAACGACCCGCTGACGCTTAACTTCGTCGGCAACGCCGGTGAACCCCAACAGTTCACTGTCGCAACGCTGGATGACGTCGTATTAGAAGGAACCGAGACGTTCACCGTCTCGCTCAACGCCACCGATCCATTAGTCATCGACACCGACGATGGCACCGGCACCATTACTGATAACGATGGTGCACAGGTGACGGTCGGTGACGTGAGTGCCGCCGAGGGCGGCGGCCTGACCTTTACCGTCACGCTGGACGACGCGGTCGCAGGCGCTTTCGATGTGGATGTGACCTTCACCAACGTGACCGCCACGGGCGGACCAGATCCGCTAGCGAGCCCCGAAGACTACAACAACGTCGTGGTCGCGCTCAACTTCGTCGGTAACGCCGGTGAACCCCAACAGTTCACTGTCGCAACGCTGGATGACGTCGTATTAGAAGGAACCGAGACGTTCACCGTCTCG
>Ga0114919_10003925_pt1 | contig 11960 bp, 18 predicted proteins | sample BlataG_FD_88682 | JGI IMG/M metagenome (GOLD analysis project Ga0114919, IMG submission 88682) | Deep subsurface microbial communities from Black Sea to uncover new lineages of life (NeLLi) - Black_00105 metaG | ecosystem: Environmental > Aquatic > Marine > Oceanic > Sediment | place: Atlantic...
AGATTGGTATGGATAAAAAAAATGAGAAAATAGAAAAAACAGAGGATGTAGCTACCCAGAAAACCGAAAAAATAGCTGGGGAAATAAAGAAAGAAGAAAAGAAAGAAGAAAAAGATCTAGACACCGGTCCTGGTATTTATTTATAGACAGTGGAGGAAATAGTACAACAAAAATCTCAATAAATGCCTCAGACTTAGTATTAGCTTGGGATTTCCTCTCTATTGCTCTTGCAATTCTACGTTTTTCTTCCTTTCCCCCCTTTTCTTTTCTATACATATGTTTGCACATGCAGTCCCCTTTGTGTTGAAGAAATGGAGAGATGGAGTAAGTAAATGGTGATGAGAAATAAGGAGAGAGATGGACATGGTGGTACCGGAAAGGTGTCTCTATTTGTGCCCCCTCTCTTTGTGTGTGTGTGTGTGTGTCAGTTCACCTCCTTTCCCTCCTTCTTAACCAGCTTCTTTTTCTACTCTCCTTTCCTTGTTTGTGTTGCCCTATGTTCCCAACACATTTTTCCCTTTGGTTTTAATTTGCTTTCCTCCTTGTTTTGGTATCTAGCATTGAATGGAAGCAGAGGGAAATCATGCAATTTCCTGCGCTCCCTTTTTTCTTTTCAACCAAAACTTTGAAAGATTCACCAATATTTTGATGTAATCAAAGGAGTTATTTCCACCATGTGTTCTCAAACTATACTGAAGCAGTTTCTATTGGATTTGGAGTCCAGATTTTTCATCACCTTCCTGTCGCACTACCATTGAGAGAGATAGAGAGAGTCATCTATCAAACAAAGGTCATCAGTGTGTGAGGTAAAAGTATGTGTTTGTAAGAGGAGTTTATTATGTTATAATAGTTCTTAAAAACTGCTCTACCCTTTTCCAAGGTTGTTTTTCTAGATTAAACAAAAATACAGTGTTTTTTAGAAATCAGTCATTTGACATGTTTTGATGGTGGTCCAAGCTGCTCATATCATACATGGCTGTATGATTAATATGCATTATACTGTCAAATTTCAAAGTGTTAGTAACGAGTCATACATACATGTGCCTTGGTTGGTAGCTATTACTACTTCTACCTACCAACCAGTTAGCTGCATAGCCTTATCAATCAAAGCCTGTGTGGCTTTATTGAAATCTCCACTCAAGGCCATGTCTGCGCCATTTTGAATGTAAGCTCCACCACTTGTGAAGCCTCCGCCACCACTAGAGCTTTGGAAGTTACTGCCTCCAGTAGTACCGACCAAACTCTCTCCCTCTGGTTTAGTGGTTGTAGTGGTAGCAGCAGCAACATTAGTGATAATAGTAGGTGCATTCTCCATTGGTGCGCTAGCCGGCACGGCATACATATCACATAGAGGCAACATACCTCTGGTAGCAATAGTGACATATTTACCCTTCAGCTCACATTTCACCTTGGAGGCTTTTCCTCCGGACAAACTGATCTTATTAGCGCACACTGGGTTCTTCATTCCATACATTTCACTGCTTTCTCCAACAAAGATGTAGGCTTCGGGGATATCTTCACCAACCACCACATACACTTCTCTTAATTGGGTGCTTTCTTTCAAGGTGACCATGAAGTAGTTTCCACTGGTTGAGTCGGCCATGGCACAGGTGGTGCACATTGAGTCCACTGCCTTTGTTGCTTCTATATACTTAGAGGCACCATCTAGGCTGCCAGACATAGACAAGGCGACGTAGCTCATCAGTTGGTGACCGCATTGGGGAGGTGGGGTGGGTGGTGTAGGTGCTGGGCTGACTATAGTGACATTGGTGGGAATTGTGATGGTGGAATTGGTTGGGCTGAGTGTTGAAGTAGCAAACGTTGGAGAAGTGGTAGTAGTGGGGATGGTGGGGGTGGTTGGAAGAGGGACATATGTTGTGGTGGTTGCAGCTGCTGGAGCTACACCAGAGTAACTCCTCTTGATAGATCCAGCTGGGCACTCAAATGCCACCGTGTTTGGGTTGAAGATCTTTGGAAGAGTGCAAGCCCCTGTCTTGGCATCAGCACAGAAACCTGGCTGGTTTGACAAAAACTCAGCAGCACAGGTGCAATCGCAGCTGGCTTCAGTCCAGTTTCCATTCACGCACTGGACCTTCTTGCAGAAGCTTCCACTTGGGAACCACATGTCGGTTGGCTTCATACAGGAGACTGGTCTGGTCTTAGCATATTCTTCAGCTGAGACAGGATTCTTAATCCAGCTGATAACATCACTGACAGTAGCAAAGAAGACATTCTCAAACTGAATAGCATACCTGATGAAGTTAGTAAGAGCGTCTGCTCTAGTTGGATCCATCAACCAGGCAGCGTGGACATAGACACCCAATGGAGCACGGTTGCCAGTGTATGAGCGGTTGAATTCACGTTTGTAGGCTTCAAACAAGTCACCTGGAGGGTCCATGGTGGTGATGACCTTGTTGGTGTCATCTTGAATTGCCCACATAGGGAACTCCCATAGGCCAGGGAGAGTTTCATTCAAGCTGCATGGGCCGGTGCCAAGGTGGCAGCTCTGTGGGAGACCAAAGTTCATGGAGTAGGGCCAAAGCTTTTGGTTGGCGGCAGGGGAGGTTGGGGTTGGGTAGACCTCTGGAATTGAGGAGTCAAAAGTGAAGCCGTTTTGTTGGAGCATAGCACGTTGTTCTAGGTTGTGAACGAGGAAAGGTGCTCTGAATCCTTTAATCTTCTCCAATGGTACTCTAGCAGTCTGATTGAGCCACAATTTGGCTCCGACAATCTCGTCAATCCCAGGGAGGGTGACGTGGTTCATTGTGTGAGTGGCAATCTCATGGCCCTTCATGTAGACTTCTTGGACGAGTGCTGGATCTGTGTAGTTGACTGAGATATACCAAGTGGCAGGAACTGGGCAACCATTTCTGTTTGCATACTTGTCGACAATGTTTACTATGACAGGCATGGTGGTGACGGTAATAGCATCGTCATTGGTAATAACGATAAATTGAGGAGTATCTTTGGGTCTCAATCCACCAGGTGTAATGTGGGAAGCACAGTGGCAACCCTCGGAGCCTAGGCAATTGTTCGCTGTGCAATTGTACTGTGGAATGTTAACATCCACAAATCTGTCAAGGGCATCCACTCCAGATCTAGTGGTAAATGCCAATAGAAATAGCAAGGTTACTAGTGATCTCATTTTTTGTGAAAAGATCCAGCGGTTTGACGTAAATTTCCGATAAAGTGGGTGAAGTTGAGCTCTTGGTCTGCTGCTAACAAACTTGCAAGTTTGTAACAACCAATTTGGTTGTTCTCTCCTGCTGTGCTGCGGTGGTTTGGAGAAGAGCAACAGCTACTACAAAGAACTGGATACTCCCACGTTGCCTTGTTACTTTTATTGCAACTAACCAAGTGTCAAAAACATCTTGAGTCTGTAATCAAGTGTGATCTTACGTATCTAACCAAGAGATTCACCCCAACAATTAACTGGAATCAACTGCAAAAGTTGCATCCAAGCATCTAGGTAGGTCGTTTTTGCTTGCCGATGTACCCGATACGAGAATGTTGCCTTGACCCTTCAGTTGCAGGTTGATGGCCGTTAACGGTTGTGGGTGGCTCTCTCAACAATCAACCCACATGGCAGTTGGATGACTTACAACAGCCGTGTTTCTCATCCACTAAATCCAAACGCATCCAACTATCACTTTATAGTGTTTACATCACACTGACATATCATATAACCTTGCTTCCTTTACCCTGATCTTCACTTGTCTCTCACCCCCATTTCCCCCGTCTCCCCGCCCCCTGCAACAGCTCCCAATCATGATGGTGAATGCAAAAAAATTCTTCATACTCGCAGCACTCTTGCTGCTCCAACTATCCTTCTCCATGGCCTACAACTGCCCAGACACATGCGTCGGTCCATCCTGCCGCTGTGCCACCCACGAGATCCCAGGCGGCCTCTCTCCAGAGGAAACCCCCCAGTTCATCGTCTTCACCAATGACGACGCTGTCACCGTCATGACCCAACCCGCCATCCTCAATATCACCGAGCGTCACGTCAACCGGAACGGTTGCAGAATGCCTGCCACTTGGTTCATCTCCCAGCAATACACTGACCCAGCACTTGTTCAACAAGTCTACGCCAAGGGCCACGAGATTGCCACCCACACCATGACCCACGTCCAAAACCCCTCGGTAGACGAGATTGTCGGCTGCAAATTGTGGCTACATAACACTGCCAAGATCCCAATGGAAGACATTAAAGGCTACCGCTCCCCATTCTTGGCATTCAGCCCAGCCCAGAGGAAGGTTCTCTTTGAGAATGGTTTCGGCTATGATTCTTCAATCACCGAGACCTATCCTTCTGAGACATCCCCCGACAGCGGCAACTTGCTGTGGCCATACTCCATGGATTATGGGATTGGTCAAAACTGTGCTATTTCTACCGGTACTTGCGACGCAAATGAAAAGTACCCAGGCATGTGGGAGTTTCCCATGTGGAATGTTCAGGATGCTACCGGCATGTCTGTAGCCTATATGGACCCAGTCGGTGACCTGTACACTCTGTACAAGACAATGTTTGATCAACGCTACAACGGCAACAGGGCGCCTCTTGGAATCTTCTTCCACGCCGCTCGTCTCATTGGATGGCCAGAAGGAATGGATGAGCTCAACAGATTCATCGAGTATGCCATGACCAAAGAAAATGTTTGGTTGGTGACTGCCTCTCAAGCAATGGACTGGGTGAAGAATCCCGTACCAGCAAGTGAGTACTCAGTGGAATGTTCAGTGCAGAATGAAATGTTGGGACAGAATGGAGGTCAACTGTGTGTGATGCCCTCATCTGGATGCCAATATGGTCTCTGGAACTCTGCTGCGTGTGTGTGTGAGTGTCAGAATGAGAAGATCAATGCTGCTGGGTACTGCAAGGACGCTGAAGGGTCTTGCTCTTTGCAGAAGGATTATGACTTCACTGCTACTACTTATGTTTGCAATAGTCCTCCACAACCACCAACCACTGCACCATCTACCACCCCAACCCCAACCGCTCCTACCACCCCAACCACCACCACTCCAACAGTCCCACCAACTGCTGCCGTAGTGGTCAGCAGCAAAGAAGAAGGCTGCAACGGCCACCCCATTCTCTCCTACACCGGTATGTCCATGTCTGGCACCGGAGACCCAAGTGCTCTCTACGCAGCAGCCACCAAGGTCATTGACAGCAAATGCGACACCTGCTCAGAAGCCATGCCAGCTGGCTCCCACTCCTTCTTCACCGTCTCCCTCTCTGCCTCCCAAGACATCACGTCTGTCAAGGTCTTCAGTCCCAGCAACATGTATGTCGACCTCTTCATTGGAGACAGCCTCACCAATAATGGAATGGAGAATGCGCAGTGTGCATCTTCTGCACATATTGTTCCCAATGTGGACAACACTATTCCATGTGTGGGCAAGGGGAAAGTAGTGACTATCAGGGCACCTGGTCCAATGACTCTCTGCGATGTGTACCCAGTGTCTGCTGTTACTGAGGTGGTGGCTCCAGTGAGTGGAAGTACTACTGCTGCTGGTACAGTCAAGGCTGTCATTGATGTTATGTGTAAGTTAAAATTATCTTTGTTTGTTTTTATATGTTTGATTTTTATTTGGAAAGGCAGAGAGAGAGAGAGAGAGAAGGACCTCCTTTTGTTGTTCTTCTTTGTTGTATTACCCTGCATTTTTGGCTATGCCTACCAGCTATAGCTTCCTATCTCTTTCTTTCTTATTTGCCTCAATGGTGACCATATATATAGCTGACCTTTTGTCCACCTATTCTTCTCCTTCTTCTACATGCTTTGTTATCTACTGCAGGAGCAAGCGCTGTTGACTTCCAAGCCAAGTACTCCATCCCAATCTGCACCGCCCTTGGTGCTGCTATTGGCGACACCAATGCCACCTGCACCATCTTCTCCGCCACCTTGGTCACCGATGATAACCGCCGTCGTCGTTCTCTCCTCCAATCCAACCCAGCTGGCCAACAAGGTCTCATGCGTGTGACCATGCAGGTTGTCACCACCAAGCCAGAGGAAGCTCTTGCCCTCCTGAGTGACGGTAACGCCTTGGCTCCGGTCCTGTCTCCAATTGGTGTCACTGTTGTTCCAGAATCTGTCCAAGCAGTATGGGTCGACCAACCAGCAACAGCTCCAAGCAACGCAGCTGACGAAAGCAGCAGCAGCGGCGGAAGCAGCAGCAGCAGCAGCGGAAGCAGCAGCAACATGGGTGCCATCATCGGTGGCGTCGTCGGCGGTTTAGTCTGCTGCGCCGTTGTCGTGATGGGCGTGTTGTATGTCAAGAAAAGACGTTCTTCTAATGCTACTGATGCTGACACTGGCTTGATTGGCAGTGCTAGAAGAGGTTACAGTGGTGTCACTGCTAGTGTCTCTGTCAGCAAAAACTCAAGGAACAGCAGCAGCAAGGGAATGATGGAGCCCACCTGGGAGAGTCCTTTGAGAGATTCCATGGCCAGGGGGGTATGATGACGTTTAGAAATATTATGACAAAAAGAATCACTATTCTTCAATAATAGCAAGAACAATAACGTCTCCTCTCTCCCAGATTTGACTGATTTTTATAGGGTTACGTTTTTTGAATCAGTGACTGTGCAAGAGAAAGAGAGACAGAGTGTGTGTGTTTTGCATTTGCTTTCTACTCCACCCCCCTTTTCTTTTTTGAAACGCAACTTTTTCCATCACACGCAATCATAGCCTTGTCATCAAACACAAATTGTAAACATCCTTTTACCATCTACACCATCGTCTTCAGACTTGCTCACTATTCTCTCCTCCTCCCCATTAAAGTCCAATCTATAGTAGTAAAATGCTGTTCTATCTGTTTTTATATCTTCTTTTACAATACCACCCTACAATATATTATTATACCTAAACCACTCTCTTTATTTTAAAAGCCAGAGAAACCCTTCTTGGCACCTGCACCAGCTGGGGTAACACGGAGCACATTAAATCTCACGGTCTTAGAAAGAGGACGGCATTGTCCAATAGTTACCAAATCTCCTTCATTGCAACGGAAGCATGGTGAAATATGAGCAGCAATGTTGGTATGCCTCTTCTCGTATCTTTGGTACTTGCGGATGTAATGGAGGTAATCTCTGCGGATGATGATGGTGCGATTCATCTTGGTTGATTTGACACGGCCGGTGAGGATGCGTCCTCGGATGGCGACGTCACCAGTGAATGGGCACTTGTGGTCAATGTAGTTGCCTGTGATAGAAGGAAGATGGTGGAGAGAGGTGATTAGTTTTTATGAATGATACTAGGAAGAGTGTTTAGAGGAGAGGATTCTCTTTCTCTCTGCCGTCAGGAGTCGGGTGGCTGGGATGTCTTACCTTCAATGGCTTCCTTTGGAGTCTTGAATCCAAGACCAACGGATTTATACCATCTATTACCACCCTTTCCAGCTACTTTGGCGGCTTTTCTAGAGACTTTTTCATATCTGCAAGGAGAAAAAGAAGAGAGAGTATGAGTGTGATGAAGCGAAATTAGCTCGAGAATACACATCAATCAGCCATTTAAATTGTCTACTAGGTCCAGGGCTGCTGTAACACTTGTGTGCATTTAAAAGCAGTCACTCAGGCGTTTAGCATGGCCCATTTGAGGAAATCATCACTGTATACTTACCCTCGGCTGACGCCAAGTTGCTTCTGGAATGCCTTTTCGGTCTGCAAAATTAAATAGGGATTATTGTTAATAAAGTTAGTCTTATAGATTGGTGCTGAGACATCACGCCTCCATTTCTGGAAGAGATTATTTTTTAATAGGAAGGTTGTCGCACCTGCTCAGCCATCTTGGCTTACAACCAACTAGATAACGGAACTAAAACGAATTTGTAATGTCAAACGAAGAGGAAGATACAGGTACAAAAGGCAGGCTTATATTTTGCCCACATTGATGAGCGGCGACTCTCTCACTTTCTTTCTTCCCGAGAGGAGGAGAGCTGGTTTCCTCTCCTCTCTCCTAAAACTACTCCAGAGGCATTGCTACCATCATCATCCCATTTGATTTCCCCCATCTTGATCACATCACCACATTAAAGGCCCTGTATGCATCCCAAATCAAACATGGCCCTACAAGTAATACTCTTCCAGTGATTAACCTTTGAATCCGCCTCAAACTTAGAGAGATGTCACCACTCCCAGAAACTCGTCTATTCTCTGCCCTACTCCGCCAAGCTCGTAAATTCCGACAAGACCACATCCCCCTCACTGGAATTGTCGGCACAGACATCGTCTTCTACTCTTCCGATCCGCCAACTGAACTCGCCCGCCTCCTCCGCTCCCCCCCTCCCTCTTCCTCTTCTCTCTCCGATGGCCTCCATCTCCTCCCCCTTCTCCAGCAGCAACTCACATCCCTCCAGGCAGCAGACCAATCTTCTAGGCAGCTTCTCACTGAATGGAATGAACTTATCACTCGCACTGGTTCCACCATGTCTCCTTCTGCATTCACTCCTGCCATTGTTGCAGAGGCCTCTCTTTCCATGATCAGCGCTCAGGCTCAGACAATAATGACACAATTCAAGGAGGAATCTTTATTTGACAAAAATAATGATAATAGTAGTAGTGATGATGATCTATTAAACCCACAAATATATAATAATAATGATGAAGAACAAGAAAATAGACCGCCATTGAACATGGACGCACTGGGCACATCCCTTGCCTACAGATTCAATGAAGGCGGTAACGCGTCCGCCTGCCTAGCTGCCTTGTCAGATGTACTCTATACCAGAGAAAAACTGAAATACGAACCCTATGAATGGGTATACGATGGATTAGCCCCTATAGTGCTGGAAGATGTATTAAGGAGAAGGAAGGGAGCCCCAATAGCGCTGGCTATCATCGCAGCAGGAATTGCTAGGAGAGCAGGGCTCCCTCTTGTCCCTGTTCCTGCCTTTGCTAGCAGTACAAGTAATAGTAATAGTAATAGTGTAGCAACTACAGCAGCAGTAGCAGCAGCAGTAGCTGATCTACCGCCAAGCCTGTCATATAAATTATCAGAAGGATCTCAGGCCTCAGGACCAGCCCCCAGTCACTGGCTCCTGGCTCTCTCCCCTCCCATCATGTCTTCGTCTCCAAACACTTGGATTGCGCCACCTGAAGCCTTCTTGGATGCTAATAATGGCAAGATATTATCCTTACATCAGGTTGAAGCTACGTATCCTGGTACTTTGAGCTTTTTGAAATTATCATCATCGTTAGATGAAGAGAGAGGAGGGTCGTCATTGTCATTGTCATCATCATGGAGACAGATAGCAATGATGGAGGTATGGAGGGAGTTGGTAAGAACAATAGTACAAGCTCATCAAAGAAGAGGAGAGTCTGATATAGTGGCTCAGTGGTATTATGTACTACTGGCATTGAATACTGGGGCACCAGAGTGGGGGCATATGTTGGCTGGACCTGAAGTAATGTCTTAATACTACTACGAACACTAATACTTTCTAATGTTCATAATCACAATAGAGTTGTTATGGTTTTAACAATTCTTGTCAATCATCAATAATATAAAGGTCGTCAAATTAATCTGAACATAAATCTAGTCTTTCTTCTTCCTGCTACTTGTCAGTAGCTTGACAGCTCCTTGCACAATCTTGACCAACCAAAACACATTCATAACAAACAGTATAGGAGGCCCTCCCACTAACAATAACAAACACCATGTCGGCAACTCCTCGGCTGCAATCTCCGTCCAATGATACGCTAAATGTTTGAATAAAAATAAGAATAAGGCAATGCAAACTATCAACCAGGCTTTGACCATTAGTAGCCCATTAACAAGGTAGATTCGGCTGTCTTTCAGTCCGGTTGTGTGCAACAGCCATCTTAGGTTTAAAAATGGTGTTGTGAGTTCAGTAAATAATACTGCCAGTGTGTAGCCATGTGCAATACCTGTCAATGCAGCTCCTAATACACCTGCCATGGCCATACTGTGGTGTATGATGAGTAAAAAGGTGTCTGTTTTGGATGTACCTCCGAATGCATAGGGGTGAAGGATCATCATTATCAAGTCGGCAACGAAATAGCCTCCAGAGAAGGCTAGCGTGGAGGTGCTCAGAGAGGTTGTTCTCCTAATAAAGGGTACTGAAGTTGATGATGAGGAGTGAAGTGTGATCGAGAAGGTGTGGGTGAAGAAGTAGATGTAGAGAATGCAGAAAACGGTGATGAAGGCGTGGGCGGTGGAAGTCCATTTTCCATCCCATTGGAGTCGATGACGAGGGTCTTCATGCTTAAGTTTATGGTACACGTGGCTTATTCGTGGAGAGAGGAATTGGGAGAGATGGAAGCTGATGTAGAAAGTCAACAAACCCAGGGATATGGCGAAGGGGATGGTGGTATCTATAAACATTTGTTTGGGGTAAGGGGAGTATGAAAAGATTATAGAAATCCTTCAAAACTTTAGAGGAAACTAAAACTACAGGTGCTGTCTGGTATCACGATGCAATCAAACTGTAGTCAATATTTAGCGTCCACTTCAGGCGCACTCTGGTTTAACACCCGAGAAAGTTTCCACTCCGCCAGCTCATCGCCTTCAAGGAATTCCCTTGTACAAACGTAGTGTCACATGGCCAGTCCCCAAGGCTCAAAAACACGTTTCAACTCATATATACCACCCTAATTCTCTACGACCAACCATAAGAACCACATTAATCCATATTGAACGTGAATTAGAATCTATTTCAAGCACAAAGCATGAAGACTTCCCACCGACACACCACCTCCTCCCTCTTCCTCTTCCTCCCCCACCTCCTCCTGTTCACACTTCTCACACCAAACACTGCACATGCACAATTTAACCTCCAAGGACTCGCCAACCTCGCTCAACAAGCCCTCAACAGTGGCCTCCTCCCCTCCTCCCAACAATCAGGCCCCCAATGCACCCCTTTTACCCCACCATCCAACTTCAAAGACCTCCAGTCATACTGCCAGTACCTGACCACCGTCCCCGACTCCCAATTTGACTCAATGTACCGAAACGCCACCTTCAGTTTCACCCAATCCTTCCCCCTTGACGGCTGTGTAGCAGGCTGCATCGTAGGTAGAGACTCCTACCAAAGAGGTCTCCGTTGGGGATCTGGAGCATGGAGCGGGAAATGCTTCGACAACACCTCAACACCTAAAAGAGTAACAAACCTCCTCACCCCTCTTCCTCTTGGTGGAGTTGTCAACGTCTTAGAAAGCTTCAATTGGACTAGCTTCCTCCCCACATACGCCAATTTCCCTGGTGAAGTAGGAACCGGCTCTTCTTGGTACGACGCCCTCGGTCTGATCAACAACGGCCTCAGAATCGGCAGCGCATACACTATTCTATACGATGATGTCACAGCCCCCGACCTGCCTTCCCAATTGGCTCCCCTTTCTGAAGTGACCTCCTTGTACGCAGATTTGGTCAAAGGAACCAGGGATGAAATGAGGCTGGTTTCACCCGGGTTTATATTGGGCCAGATGTTTAGGAGACCTAATACTCCTCCTATTAATCCAACCCCACTTCCCATTCCACAGAGGATTACATTTGCGCTGTTTCAGGTGTGTGACAGGACAGGGATGGGATTTGCTAGGGGCGGGAATGCCAGAGATATGAGAGGAGGAGGAGGAGGAGGGACAGGAGTGAATGTAGGTGGTGGAGTGAGTGCTATGAGTGGAGAGAAGGTCACCACTGTACCAAGATAGATAGATAGATAGATAGATAGATAGATAGATAGATAGAGATGTTATTATCATTGTTATTGTTCTTTCACTTCATATGACATGAGCTGTCACTCTCTAGATATGTAGTGATCCCCAAATAGTAGTGTACCGTAATTGTGATGTAACCCCCCCCCCCCCCCCCCCCCCCCCCCTCCCCCCCCACCCCCCCCACCCACCCCCCCCCCCCCCAAGGGTGCCCCCCTGGCCGGGCCCCGCCCCGCGCCGGGCCGTTCCCCCTCCCCCCCCCCCCCCCCCCCCCCCCCCCCCCCCCCCTACC
>Ga0114919_10003927_pt1 | contig 11954 bp, 10 predicted proteins | sample BlataG_FD_88682 | JGI IMG/M metagenome (GOLD analysis project Ga0114919, IMG submission 88682) | Deep subsurface microbial communities from Black Sea to uncover new lineages of life (NeLLi) - Black_00105 metaG | ecosystem: Environmental > Aquatic > Marine > Oceanic > Sediment | place: Atlantic...
ATTTGGACTCAGAACTAGGACAATCACTTCAAAAATGCGATCCTAAAGGTCCTCTCTATGGCATGATTACAAAAATATTCTTAGACCCTCGGAGAGGGTACCAAGCTACTCTAATAGGTCGTGTTTTTTCTGGTACCTTCGATCATTCTGACTCAGTTTATTTGATAGGCGGTAGGAGTACAAATCGAGTAAAACGATTAGGCGTTATGGAAATCACAGATCTTTTAGATGTACCCAGAGTTCCGGCAGGTAATTTATTTGCCTTATACGGGTTTATTTGTCCATCTGGAGAAACTTTTATGTCTGCAAGTGACGTACCAAAAAATAAGGAGGAAGCATACCAATTAGCCACCTTTGAAAAAATCCAGTACGCTTGTGAACCAGTTGTTTCAAGAAGTATAAGAGCCCTAGATCCACAGGAAATAGATAAACTGGATCTCGTAGTAAGTAAGTGGCTTCAAGCAGATCCGACCGCGATGTATCGTTTAGATAAAGAATCTGGAGAATTTATTTTAAGTGGGATTGATCCGCTTCAAATTGAGATACTTACCAAGCGTATTAATAATCAAGTAGCAATTCATATTGGAGAGCCGATTATAGTATATCGAGAAAAAATCACTAAGAGAAGTAAAGATTTTTATACGAAATCAGCTAACACGCATAATCGCATTTTGTTATACATTGAACCATTAGACGAGATAACAGAAAAGCTAATTGAGTCTGGAAAAATAACAGATTTGATGAGTGAAAAGGATAAAGCTAAAATCTTGAGAGAGGAAGCTGGTTGGGACGCGAAAGAAGCTAGAAGGATCGTTGATGTGTACCAAGGTAGCTTACTCGTAAATGGCACTTCAGGATTGCAACGATTCGATAGGGTAAAATCGTATTTAACAGCCGCCTTTAGAGATTGGCTCGGAGAATGTATTCTTGCAAAAGAACCAGCTGCAGGATTTAAAATAGTTTTCACAGACATGACGATTCACGAAGACACTCGCCATACATCCTACGGACAAATTGCAGGAATGGCTTTTTCAGCAATGTCGTTAGCTATGTTGGACGCTGATCCTCACCTTTTTGAACCTATTCAGAAAATTGACGTAAAAACTCCGGAAGGAACAGAGGGTCCAGTAAATGCCATTATTAACAGACGACGTGGTAAAATTACAAATGTAGTTCCCGAAGGAGAATACGTACGAGTTCAAGGTGAAATTCCCGCAGCTGAGACTATTGGTATAGCTGACGACATTCGAGGTTCAACTCAAGGAAGGGCATTTTTCGGATACGAATTTTCGGGATTTGAAAAAGTACCTCATAGTGTAGAGGAAGATTTAATTCTCGAAATTCGCAAACGTAAGGGTATGCCAGACCATTTACCAGATACTTCAAGTTGGGATCGGTTTATTTACAAAAAGACATAGATTTTTTTATTCTTATATTTTTTATATATATTTTTTATTCTTCAGAAACTTTATAGTAGAGCTTTCTAACTAGCTTCTGAAACGCTTCAATAACTCCTTGTCCTGTTAAAGCGCTTGTTTTGAAGTATTCGATGATATGATGTTCATTTACAAATTTCCCAACATTAACATCTGAGTTAATTTTATCCTTATCAGAGATCAATTCGTTTTCATTAATTAAATCGACCTTATTTCCAAATAACGCTATTGGAATATCTCCGCAATATTTTTTAAGTTCGTTAAACCACTTTTCAATGTGATCTAAGCTTTTTAATTCTTTGGGAGCATGGGAAAACGCGATTATCGCCCCGCTACTACCGTTATAAAACTTGCGACGCATAACTTCAAAGGTTTCCTGTCCCGCGATATCCCATATAAACAGTTTAACTTGCTTACCTTCTATTTTTTCCTCGTAATTTGAAAACTGAGCCCCCAAAGTGGAGATATAGTCTTTTTGAAACGATCCCGTTGTATATTTCTTAACCAGTGTTGTTTTACCAACAGCTGGGTCTCCAACAACTGTAATTTTAAATTTATACTCTTTATCTACTGACATATTCTTGATAGTCAAAATTTCTTTAAATATTTTTAACTATGGGTATTAGTTCAAATCTTAACATTTATAGAATTAAAGAATTATTATTAATATTAAGGGAATTTTGAACTGAATTAAAGAAAACAATTTTGATGTAAATATGCCCGAAGATCAAGAAAATCAAAACGATGAAGAATCTAATATAGAAAAAGAAGAATTTAGAGAAGATCAAGACGATTTAGATGTTTATCTCTCAGAAATGAAGAATCTCGAGACAGATTTCTCTGATTTAGAAGATCTTGACCTTGAAGAATTACAAGAAATGCAAGATGCAATTGCTAAGGTTAAAGAACTGGAAAGTCAACAAAGTAAAGAGATAATAAAAGAAGAAATTCCAAAAGAATATGAAAGCTTTAAGCCTAATATTCAAACTACTGAGCGTGAAGATTATAGAATGCAAAAAGAAGCTATGAGTAGCGACTTTTCTGATATTGAAAATATTGATTTTGAGGAACTTCAAGAAATGCAGAAAGCCATAGAGACTGTACAACAGGAAGAAAGTCAAGCAACTGAAACTGCAATAGCTCATTACCCCACTAGCATCGCAGAATCCACAGAATTAGAGGAACGCATAAAACAAGAACTCCTCGAACGAAAACAAGAAACTAAAATAGTAATAGTAACATCCGAAAAATTTATAGAACGTGCAAGAAATAAGCGCGATAAAATTTGGTATCATGTCCTTTATTATTTAGTGTATCAAGCAGAGGATTACTTCGCCAGCAAAGAATTACTTTATGAGATGTTAAAGGAAGTTACGAGTAAAAGCCCGATTGATCCCCTACCCGAAAACCAATTCTACTTTGGTTTAGGCTATATCCTTAGATTAACCTTAAATGAAAAACAAGTCGTGAAATACATCAAGGGAGGTAAATTTAAGGTTAATATAGGAATAAAAGGGATAAGTGATATTTTAGAAGAAGTGGGAGAACCTATTAGCACGAGGCCAATTCTAAAAGAGGAAGAAAAGAGAAAAATGTATAAAGAATTTCTTGATGACGATTTTTTTGATCAAATTTAATGATGTGAACTGGTGAAGTTACCGGCTTAACCATATATATAATTAAACTTATATGTATCTAAATAGATAATTAATTACCATTTAATTTAAAAATTTATAGAAAAATTAGTGGTTAGTTATGGATATAGTAGATATTTTACAAGGAACGCTTAGTCTAATTTTTGTTCTAATTTCCTTTGTTATCGGAGTTACAATAATCTCCAAATATGGAAAATACAAGAATAGATTATATATTCTCGTAGGGCTCTGCTGGCTTATGTTGTCCACTCTTTGGTTACCCGAAGCAGTATCATTCCTAATGAGTATATTCATCATGCAAACTCTCAGTTTAGAATGGTATTTCATTATTGGCAATGCTTTCTTTCCGATTGCTTTAATTTGTTGGGTTACCGCTTATACAGACATGGTTAATGCAGAGAAACAAAAGCTAGCTGTTATCTTTATTGTAATTTATAGTATTGTCTTTGAAGGATTGTTTTTCTTTCATTTCTTTTTAGACATTAATTTAATAGGGATAATCAACCCGTTAAGACCATTCAGTGCTGATTTGGGGATTTTTTTAACGATTTTATTATTAATAGGATTTGTAATCTTATTTATATCGGGTTTTAAGTTTGCTAGAAAATCAGTAAGATCTGAAAATAGAGATGTTAGGTTGAAAGGGAAACTCCTTGAATTTGCTTTTGTCGCTTTTACAATTGCTGCTTTACTTGAGAAAACAGCAAGATCTATTCTGATAGGAACGATTTTTCCTGATCCGACTACCCCTATATTATCAGTGATGCTAGTAGTTGTGAGAATCCTATTAATTTCAAGCTCAATTGCCTTTTATGGGGGATTTCTCTTACCACGATGGATGAAGGAGATTTTTACTCAATAATTTTTTTTATTCTTTTTTTTTACTTAGAAAATGAATTTCTTAACTTAGGAAACCATGAAAGTTAATATTATTAAAAATATTTAATTAATAATCAGATATCATCCATATAGCAACATAAGATTATTCAAAATCATGAAATATAAACCCTCTTTGCTTATTATCGGAAATTCAAATGTAGGAAAAAGCTCAATAACAAGATTATTACTACCAAATCCGAAGAAATTTAAAGGTAAAGCAGGTAAACAACCAGGAAGCACACTCATGATAAAATCTATTGAATTTCCTCAAATGCCCTATAACATTGTGGACTTACCTGGGTTTGGGTATATGAATAGCCCTAGCCGCCGAAGGGAAGAACACATAAAAAAACAATTAGTTATCCATATTGAAAAACACCATGGTGAATACTTTTTTGGTTTAGTAATACTTAATTTCTTAAGGATAGAAGATGAGTTAAAAAAATATTACTTAGAGAATGATACATCGATTCCTCTATCTTTTGAATTAATAAAATTTCTAAAGGAATATAATATACCTCTTCTAGTTATTTTAAATAAAGTAGATAAGGTTTCAGTTTTCGATAAGAAAAGAATACTATCATTATTGATAGATTCTGCTAAGGATTATGGATTAAACTTATTCCAAATAAACGATGACGAAGATAGAGTTCATATGAAAATACCTTATTTAGAATTCTCGGCAATAAAAAGAACAAATTTGGATAAATTAAAAAGAATTATAAATATGTCCCTTCAAAATGTAGGATAAAAACTCTTTTTAGAATATCAGGGATTTGTGATAACAGAGTTTTTATTCTCATCCCAATTGATAGCAAACAAGAAATCTCTACTCGTCTTATTTTTATAAATTAAGGGAAAATTTCCTATTTCTTGGAATTTGAAAGCTAAAGCCTCTAAATCTTCGTAAGTAGGGAAATAGTGCTGAATAGGTTTATCACTTTTCAATCTTTCTTTAATGTTTAGTGCGCTAGCCTGAAGAGTAAATCCTTTAATTTCAAAAAAATTAGGGTTTGCCCTCTCAATTATCTTAACATAATCTTCTACATATTTTTCAGCGAAGTTCAAATTTTTTACGGCTGTTAATCTTACTATAGTTCTACAAGTTAAACTTTGAACCAAACCTAAAGATGATAGGATTTTTTCCCACCCATTTTTTATCATCGGACGGCAGATTTTTTTATACAGATCGTTATTTGGTGCTGGTAACGTGATATAGAGTTGTGATGGTAATGAATTTAAATTCTCAATTCTTTCTGGTAATGTTCCGTTAGTCACAATAAAAGAAGTCATATTTCGATCACGAAACTCCTTAACCAATCCATCTAATTTGGGATATAAGAATGGCTCACCATCAAGAGATATTGCTGCATGATTGGGGGTCATAGCTTCACTATGCGCTTGCATAATCTCGTCTGGGGTTGTTAATGAAATGTTGATTAACTTAACTATTTCTTCTCTTGAGTCGATGCAGCACGATATTTCGTTGTCAAGTTTAAAACTCTTTAAAGAATCATCCGTTGATACAAGAAACTCCTGATTTTTTAATAAGTTTAGTGCACGTTCGATCTTATTTTTACTCACGTGGAGCCCTTTTGAAAGTGAGTTTAAATCATGATTTTCTTCATTTTTTAACATATAAGTGAGAAGATCCACCATAATCTCATAATTTTCAAGATATCTTCTTAATGGTAAATGGTTTTTTATAATATCTTGATGTTGACGAATCATCTCGTCTATTAAATAGCTAGGTTCATCGGGTTCAACGCTAAATTCACTACTTATATTTCCGAGTTCAGTATCTCTCCAACAGAAAACGCACTGTTGATTACAGAATGGCATAGACGGAGTGTTTTGTAAGCATCTGTGACTCTGAATTCCAAAAAATCCCTTATAACAATTTCTGTTCTCTCTCCCTGTCATCAATTTCTGTTCTAACCAATGACATGGTTTAATTGCAGTATGTTTATTTTGACCTATTATACGATATGTTGTTTTAGTATAAGCTTCAACAAATTTGTTTGTAATTTTGTTGTCAATTATGTATGGATTTGTCATCACAGAGTACCGCGTTTTTTATTTGTATCCTTATAGTTTATAATTATAGATTAATGTACCTAATAATAATATTAAAAATTATTATTTAGAATTATAAGTACATCAGTAATTAGGAACTAACTTATAAAATATAATTAGATAGATTATTGAAATTCTTACCGGGAGAAAAAATGTTAAATAAAATTAAAAGTCAAATGCTCAATTTGGGTTTGAAATTTATTAGCGTAGACGAAAAAATAGTTAGGATGATTTTAGAAACAGGTTCTTCGAATATTAACGAGATAGTTATATTACCAGCAGTAGAAATGGTAATGAAAAAAATTGTAAACAAATTACAAAACAAAATTGTACATGGAAGAGTTTACAATGGAGTGTTAAACGGAATTAAAGTGAGTGTTATCCGATCCCAAGAGGGATGTCCCAACGCGGCACTTACCTTAGAATGCTTGAAGCGTTCCAAAGCAAAAATAATAGTAAGGGTAGATTTTTGCGGCGGGATTTATGGAGAGAGTAACACGATAAATATTGGTGATATAGTAATACCTAAATTAGCTTATTGTGGTGACGGTACAAGTACGGATTATTTAAGAGCCAACTCAACTTTGTTAAACAGTTTAGATTCAATTCAAAATCCATTATCTGCAACTCAAAATTTAGTTGCTTCCCCTCAAACCATTTTTATCTCTAAACCAAATGAAATCTTAAGAGAGCTATTAGTCAAAGAAACTCGTGCGTATAATCCTAATAAGATAAGAGAGCTAAACCTTTGGACAACAGATGCATTATTCTGCGAAACTTTTGACTTTATTAGGGCACTTAAAACGGTTAATATCGAAGCAATTGATATGGAAAGTTCAATTCTGTTTTTATTAGCGAATTTATACAATATGAAAGTTGCCTCAATACTATCCGTTTCAGATTTACCTGGACATCCTCAGTATGACCTATTAAATTCAAACGAAATCCACCCCGATATGGAAACAGGCATAGATAACGCTATTAAAATAGTAATCAGCGCGCTTCCAAAAATACAGCACACGGTTTAAAACAAATATAGTTATAAACCACTTAATAACTTAGAAAAATCTGGTTCACCAAAAAAATCGTTAAATCTAGCGAGTAATTCAAAATTAACAACGTGAATCTTTTCTTCTTTTTGAGTCTTGGCGGATTTGATAAGATCTTAATCCTTTAGTTTTTTCATATAGTATTGAATCGTCCCAGAATATACATCAAGGATTTCTCCTATCTTTGAAATTGCTATCCCTTCATTTTTAAAAATTTCTTCTATTATTTTTGGAATTAATTGATTTGAGAAAATAACTTTATACTTGTCGTAATCTTCTGGAACATCTGCTAAGAAGTAATGTAGAGATTTTCCAATTCTTTTTGATCTTATTAATTTGAAACGCTCTAAGGTCATGATATGTTTTAAAAAGGGGGTTCTTGTTATTCCTAATTCTTCTTCGATCTTTTCGTTCCTGGCATGGATTCCCGGATTTTCTTCGATAAATGTTAGGATTTTAACTAGTTTTTCATTATTTAAAATTTCCAGTTTTGTTCTTCGTTCATTAGTGACAATCCAATTCTTTTCTTCTAAACCTCGTATGGTTAAAAATATTTCTTCCTTACTGTAACCCTTCCTATATGCAAGTTTCGCTATGCTCTTAGCATATAGCTTTTCAATAATTGGAAATTTCTGTAATTCCGCTTCAGAAGAAACATCAATATCAAAATCGGCGTCATATCGTTTTAATTTCAAAATTTCTTGAGCAATATTCAAAACATCCTTTTCGATATCAGTTAATTCTGTATCTGGTGTGATCTGTTCTTTTATCTGTTTTTTTTTCTTGATTTTAGTATCTTGTAAAGGAGTAAAATCTAAGCGCCTAAATGAACTTCCCTCTAGCTCTTTTTCCACTTTATTTTCCTTTGTTTCTCTTCTTTTTTCTAACGACATGTTTTCAATGAAATTTCTTCATAATTATTAAGCGTGCTTTTCTAAAAATTTCACAAATTCTACTTGCTGTTCTTTATCCAAATATTTTAGATCTTCAATTATTTTATCGTAATATTTTGATTTAAGGTTAGGTAGCTTACGAATTCTCTCAATTAATTTCTTTGGAATTTCTTCGTATAAATTCCTTAATTCTTCAATGTATTTCTGTTGTTCTTCTTCAGCTAAGAACGCTAGTTCCCTTAATAGATTTTTTCGCTCAATTTTAGGAATATCAAGTTCTGAAATCTGCTTTCTAATATCTTTAGAAATGATATTAAAAATCTTTGTGAAATATTCTTTGACAACTTTCCTGTCTTTTTCGTTTTTTACGGGTAAAAGGGACTCGTGAAGCCTCAATTTAATATCTTCTTCTTCTTCTTTATCGACTTCCTTTTCTTGAGGAGATATTTCTTCAGTTATTTCTTCTTCTTCATGATCTTCTTCAATTGTTATTTCTTTTTCCGTTTCTTCTTCTGAAAGGGTTTTTTCAATGTCAATTACTTGAATTGTCGGTTCTGGTGGTATAGAATCAGGTTGTGTAGTTGAAATCTCTTCCTTTTTATCATGTTCTATCTTTGGTTCTACTGGTAAATCTACTTGCCTTGGAACAACTTTCTCTTCAGGCTCTTTTATCATTAATTTCCCATGTAAATCAATTGGTTTTCCTATAAAGAGTAGAAGTAATAAAATTGATTTTAATAAAATAAAGACCCCTATAGATAAGAAAACTGTACCTATTACGCCTAAAATGAATGTTCGAACTACATCAATTCCAGCAAACTCTCTTTTATTGTATATCTTCTTCTGTAATTTTAAATCTATTACTAAAATAATAAGTGCCAGAAAAATAAAAGACATTATGATTAACATCAGAGTAAAATCATTAAAAAATGATGTAATAATTGTAAAAGCGCTTATTTCAATGCCACTAAAGTATATGCCATTTAATACAAGTAATAAGATTACAAAACCAGCTTTAGCAGAAAAATTATTAATAGAATTCTTTAATTTAAGACCAAATCGATATATCTTATGGTCCCCCTTTTCAGAGTTTTTGGCAGAATAAATAAATATTAGAATTCCCTTAATTAATAGAAATACACCCGTACCATAAATAATACATCCTAAAATCCCATAACAAATAGCATCAAGAGGTATTTCATCATAATTATTAGATTTAATCCTTGGGGATATAAAACGAGAGTCGTAGATAATGATTAATAAACTACTAAACACAATAAGATACGAACTTATTATGGGAATTATTCCTCCTGAAATAGGGTAATTGAAGAAGCTTAAGAGTAAAGTCAGGATAGAAAAAATAATTATTGGAAGAAAATCAAACTTATTCAAATTCTTTATTGCTTTGTCAAGATTAGATTTTTCTTTATCAACGATCCCGTATATGGTGGGTTTATGTATCAGAGCTCTGGACTCTCTTACAGAAGCTTGTTTAAAATTTACACCTGATAACGAAAAAGGTGTTCCACACATTTCACAGTATACCTGAACTTTAGACTCTATAAGCTCTGATAGTTCCTTTGGAAAAACATATTGGCAGCTGCGACAAACGTATAGTTTATTATCCATTTAAGTCTCACACTTATATATTTATAATTTTATTTAATTTTTTTAATTTTTGAATTATATTGAATTGTAATTTGTATTTTTTTTATAGATAATTAAAAATATAACTCCAATTGAAAAATAAAATCTTAATTAACTGTAGTAGGAACGTGAATATAAAAAAAATGGAGTCCAATTTTTAAAAAAATCAATTAAAATTCAGGTACCTTTAATTGAGTTTATCATGTCTTAACATTTATGAAGTTAGATCTATCCAATTTAACTTTTCTACTGTTTGATTAAGATTATGATCGTCTTCCGTTGCATTAAATTTAAGTTTAGCAAACAATCTGTAAGCCTGTTCTCGAGATGGTTTAAATTTTGCTATATCATCATTTTTACCGTGATATACTATTACTGGTATATTGATTGGAGAACGATCATCCCATTTCAATAGTTTAGTAGCTAAATAAGGTGCTAATAAAATTAATCTTTTAACTTTTTCCGGATTCTGGAGTGTAAAAAGAACGCCCATTAAACCTCCAAAGCTTGAGCCAATAATTACCCATACATCTCTTTGGCTTAATAACATATTTAATTGAGCCATTCGCGCGTTAAGAAGGTCACCAAGCCTTTTATATGAATTAAAGCTTACGAAATCAGGAGTAAGAATTTCGGGAATTAGTTTTTTTAAATACTGTCCTTTAAAACCCTTACCCGAACTTTCAAGACCGTGTATAAAAATAATATTTTTCATCTTTCCTACTTAAATAATAAATTTTTGAATACTAATCAAAATCAAACTCTTCAGTAGGTTTTTGGGTTAACTCCTTGTTCAATTCTCTTACCAATTTCTTCTGACCAAAAAAGATTAAGATAACAAGTACGCTAAAATAAATTAAAACAATGAGTAGTGAGAAGAAATAATACTCCCCTGTAAATGAAATGAAATGGGCAGCAACTCCGATAATGAACCCTGTAAGCAATCGAGATTCTGTGGTACTTGTTCTATAAAGAAGTTTTTGAGTACCCCAATCGATTAATCCCGGTATTGGAAAAATAATTATTATGAATAATGCTACTTCAGAACTAAATTGAGTATCAATTATCTGTTGAACTATATGAGTAAAAAAAATAGACATGATTATTCCAATCACCATCCCCGAACATCTAGAGCATAGATAAAGTTTTGTCCTTCCAAATTGAAAATAGAAGGTGCGGTCACTTGCAGAAGCAGGGTGGTGAGTTAAAAGTAGATAGTAGAGATCGCTTTCTGTTGTGGCAAAAACTTCGTCATACAAAATTAAAAGGATCGGCACAATAATAATAGCCGAAAAGAGCGCTTGTAGGAAAAATTTGTAACCAAAGTTAATAATTACCATTTCTAATTGTAGAGATGGGGAATAGAGAAATATCTGAGATGATATTACAAGAAGCATTACAACAATAGAATCAATAATTAAAACGATATATATATAAAGAATACTTTTAATCTTTTGATATTTTAAAGGTTTATATTTGTAAATCCCAGCTACCATACCGAATACAGCAACGATTAGGCACCAATCTAAGAAAACGCTATTGTAAAAAGCGAGTTGAAATATAAGTTCTCCTAAAAATCCAGCTATAAACGCTTGAATCGGACCCGTTAATATTGAGAAAAAAGTAAAGACTAATAAAGAAATTCCAAATACTAATGAAAACTCGTTATTACCAATAAATGGCGTAGAAATTGAACCAAATGATTCAGAAATGTATATATAACTCATTATAATAAAAACTACCACCAAAACATTAACAAAAATTAATCGTAAGGTAATTTTTGGTTTTTTATCAACGCTCATATTAATCGCTTTAAATAAAGGTAGGTGAAAAAACTTAGATATAATTAGTAAAAAATAACATCAAGTTCTTCAATTAATTTTTCTTTAGTAAGTTCAAATCCTTTCCGAAGAACGGAAACTATAATATCTTTCCCGGTGGGAACATTTAGAATGCTATTGTCTTCCTCCACTATTGCTATACCAACTTCGTTATAATCTAATTGTCTTTTTAGAGCTTCATAGGCTTTTTCTTTGGTTTTAAAGGCCGCTCTTGATAATTCATTGTAATTTTTTTTATCTTCTTTTATATTCAAAAATAGAACACATTCTTCAACTTGGGAAATAAAAGATTTTTTAGTAATTTCTTTCAATTTTTCATAGTCTTTATGATTTTTTTTACACTGCTTATCAGTTTGGTCATTTTCTAAATAACTTGGGAAGTTTTTATTTATCACTTCATCAAATTTTTCTTCATTAATCTCCCCATTTTCAATTAGCGTTTTTGCAGACTCTAACGCGATTTCAATTTGTTTTAATG
>Ga0114919_10003930_pt1 | contig 11952 bp, 9 predicted proteins | sample BlataG_FD_88682 | JGI IMG/M metagenome (GOLD analysis project Ga0114919, IMG submission 88682) | Deep subsurface microbial communities from Black Sea to uncover new lineages of life (NeLLi) - Black_00105 metaG | ecosystem: Environmental > Aquatic > Marine > Oceanic > Sediment | place: Atlantic...
CATTCCTACAAAAAATACAAATAGCAGAAAAATTGTCTTTAACCCACATAAGTTTGGGCCAGGATTCTTTTTCATAAGGTTTTGTTTTTAAGGTTAATAATAAGTAAAATATTGATTTATTTTGTTTAAATGAAGGCTCACAAGAGAACCTGGAAACAAAGACTTTCGTTGCTTATCATTCAGATAAATCTAAATTTATATCCAGGTTGAACTTCTAACTAAGCTGAATGCCAAAATACCACTATAATTATTAAGTGTATTTTTTACATTTAAGCTTAAATGTAAATCTAACGCTTTTTTTTAAAATTCCAAATAAAAACGAATAAATTTTGAGTAAAAAGAGGAATAGCTGGTGCTTATTTAGACTCATTCTAATGAGAAGCAAACGAAAAGTCCGGCAATTGTCAATGTACACAGACTTGCTTAACTGCTAAGCCAGTAGTGTTAAGATTCTGAATAAATCCGGAAAGTGCGATTTCCGGGAATCTTAACCTTTTATATTTTATAAAATATAATTATTTCCAGAAGTAAATGTAAAACAGAACAATAACACCCAAAATAACGGCCGAGTTAATCATGTCCCATTTATTCCAGCTGGCACGTGTTGCTGCTCTTTGTTCAGGTGTTGAAGAAGCATACGTTAACCCGACCAGTTTTTCTTTTGATGCCGGTTTGGTAAAATATGTTACAATCACAATTACCGCAAGGCACAATGCAAAGAGATAAATTTCGTAATGAAGCCAGTTGGGTGCAACAAATACCTTGTAAATAAAACCATCCGGATTAAGACCTGCTTCAAAAACTTTCAGTGCCAGTCTTGTCATTCCAAGTACGAAACCTGTGGCTAATCCACTGAATCCGGCAGCCGGTGTGGCCCTTTTCCAGAAAACACCCAACAGGAAAACAGATGCTATTCCGGGAGCAAGAAGCGATTGAACGTCCTGAAGATATTCATATAATACCTTTCCAAGTCCTTTCATTACAGGTATCCAAAGTATTCCCAAAATCACAATCACGACAGTAGCCATGCGGCCGACATAAACCAAGTGTTTTTCACTCGATTGAGGTTTATATTTTTTATAAAAATCTACTGTAAACAACATGGCTGAAGAATTAAACAAGGATGCCAACGAACTCATAAGCGCTGCTATCAGACCCCCAACTACAATCCCTTTCATACCAATCGGTAATAGCTCAGACACCAGTGTTGGGAAGGCTGCATCAGAGCTGGTTAGTGTAATAATACCCTTTTGATCCAATGCATAAGCAATCATCCCGGGAATAAGAAATATGAAAACCGGCAAAAGTTTCAGGTAACCACCAAAAATAGCACCGCGCCGAGACTGGGTTTGATCTCTTCCTGACAGAACCCGCTGAACGATATATTGATCAGTACACCAATACCAAAATCCAATGATCGCCGATCCCAATATTACACCTGTCCATGGAAAATCCGGATCTTCTGTAGACCTGATAAGACTTGTCATTGTATCACCATATCCGGTAACATTGCTATCGCAGATCATCTTAAGCTCATCCCAACCGCCAAGTTTCACCAACCCAATTACAAGTATTGATATTGATCCTACCAGTAGGATAGGTGTTTGAAGGATCGATGTGTAAAGCACCGACTTCATACCACCAATTACGGTATATATTCCCGTTAAAACCACCAGTCCAATTGCCCCTATCCAGAAAAAGTCAATCCCCATCCAGCTTTCTATTCCGAACACCTGTTTAAACACAATACCCCCAGCGTATACTGTCACAGCTACTTTTGTAAGGACATAACTAACCAGGGAAATTATCGATAAAAATGATCGCGATGCCGCATTATACCTTCTTTCAAGAAATTCAGGCATGGTAAAGACCATACTCCGTGAATAAAAAGGTACAAAGACCCAGCCCAATACAAGGATCATCCATCCCTGTATTTCCCAATGGGCCATTGCCATCCCGCTCGAGGCACCAGCACCAGCCAGACCTACGAGATGTTCCGATCCGATGTTTGATGCAAAAATTGAAGCGCCAATCGCCAACCATGTGACATCACGACCGGCAAGAAAATAATCAGTGGATGTATCTTCTTTCATCCTGCTAACCCAGACTAAGATACCAATTAAACCAAGTCCGAAAATACCAAGGACGAGCCAGTCAAGTAAGTGAAAACCTTCCATAATATGATAAAAATTGTTAAAAGCGTTAAATATACGCTTATTTTTTATGGATATGTGCTTTTACTTTCGAATAATCCAACTTTTTATTCTCCCCTATAGCATATACAATCCCTCCTAAAATGTGCCTGATAAATAATGAATCGGAATAGTGTTCAGAGGAATGACCACCGGCGGTAAAAAAAGACCTTCCACCATCATATTCGTGGTACCAGGCAGTCGGATAATCCTTACCATGCCGTTCACTCTGGTAAGTGGCTGAATCAAGAGTGGCGAGAATATGAATATCGGGATTCATATTCTTCAGCAGATACCACTCATCTTCCCGTTCCCACCTGTCAGGTAAAAACCCGGTTGAAGGATGGTTGTAGTCAATCACATCAATCACTGCAGCTTGATAGGGTGGATGCCATTCAAAAGTCCCTCCAAGTAATTGACTGAACCAATGCCATTGGCGTTCTGTTCCGCAAGCCGAATGGATCCCGACAAATCCGCCGCCTGCCTGAATATACCGCTGAAAAGCGACTCTTTCGTTTTCAGTTTCAAATACCTTATTGTTTGTATTTGAGAAAACGATAGTGCTGTATTTCTTCAAATATTCATCCGTGAACAAAGCAGAATTGGAAGTTGTATCTACAATTATGCCATTTTTTTTTCCAAATTTTTGGATGGCTGCCACACTGGCAGGAATACAATCATGAATATAGCCACCAACTTCATTCTTTGTGAAGACTAATACTCTTTCTTCCTTCCTTATATCAGACCCGCAGGAAGATAAAATAATGATCATTGCAAAAAGAAAAGTTAGATTTTTTTTCATTGTTATATTGATGCTAAGATTTTGTAATAAGACTTCCAAAGGCAAGTTGTTATTGAATGAGTAAAACTAACAAAAACCAAATAAACAATTGTATATCGTGCAATATTTTCTATTAATAAGTCTTATACCGACTTCGGAAAAATGTTTAAAAACCCCGACAGGGTTGTGAACCCTGTCGGGGTTTTTAATGCAGAGAAAATACCTGGCCAACTACCTTGCGATAATCAGAAAGAATTAGCTCCAAGGACCGGAATAGATAGATAGTCGATTTCCTATTGCTTTATGATCAATCGTCCTTTTTAGCGATCTCAAGAGCTTTTGTAGTAGTATAATACTTTGCGATCATGTTTGGCACTTCCCAGTCAGGCAATTTCCCATCAACCAGGTATTGCAAAAATGTTTGTGTAACCTGGCCGAAATGTGCTTCATGACCTATTCTGTATTCAGCGGGTATAATGATTTGCCACTTCCCTTCAAGCTTCAAAAGCTCAATTCCCGGGTATTTTCCCTGAAGTTTTTCAACCGCAAAGGCGAGTTTTTTTTCAAACTCCATGTTTTCATCTCCTTCCACAGGTTCAATATACAATTCAGGTGTATATTTTTGTTCTTCTCCCTGCCGGATTACAAGATTGGCTTTTGTTCCCCTCATAACGGAGAAATGTGTATCGCTCCCACCCTCAGGAGCCCGGTAATTCCAGATAACGGATACTTTAGCATGAATTCCCCTGAGTTTGTAAATTATTTCGCCATTACAATAAACATTCAAAATACTGTCATTCACAATATCTTTCTTCAGGTATTCAGGATATTCTGTCAAACGGGTAACGCTTTCGAACTGCAAAGGTGTAAGCTCTGTTGGCCACCTTTTTGCAGCCAGCACTTCAATATCCTTCTGATAATCAAGGATGACTTCAGGAAAGCATTCCCATTGTATCAGGTCAACAAGATGAGTGGTAATGTCAACCAATCCTTCACCTTGCTGGGTCACATCAAAAAACCAGGGCGGTCGTTTAATCTTATTCCCGGCTACATATTTAAAAAAGTGATGGGCACTTTCTTTTGTTATGGAAGGATTTTCAGGACTGCCAACCAATAACTCTCCAAAAACATCTGTTATTTTCGATAATTCTTTCTGTAAAATGGACGTGATTGAATAACGTTCAGTCATGATATCATACAGCAAAACCCCCTTTTCTCCGGCTGAAATGAAAGTTCTCTTCAGCAACTCAAAATCCCCGGCATCGATTACCATCGGCTTATCCGCCAGGACATGAATACCGGCATTGATGGTTTTACTGATATACTCCGTTTTCTTTTTATTGTTTCCGGAAGTAACCATTACATTTCCCGGTTTTTCAGCTATCATTTTTTCGAGAAAATCGTCACCTGTGTACAATTTTGTATTCCAATTGGTTGGATTATTTGCACGGGTGTTAAACCCCTCGATTTGCTTCAGATGATCTTGAGCATCCGGTCCTTCAGGAGCATAAACATAAACGACCGGGGCAACCTGCTTGTAGGAAATTTTCTGAACAAGGGCAGCATGAAAATGACCCGGATCAAGAGTCATGATTATAACTTCATCGTCAGCGCCGGTAAAATTCACTGTATCTGCTTTTTTGGATTGTGGTGTACAGGAGGCTATAAATATACCAAACCATACGAAAATAAATTGTTTTTTTCTCATTGTTGTATTTATTTTATATGTATCGGAATTTACTCACTAATTATTTATGAAACCTGAAAATTATGGTTTTTTTTAATTTGTGAAACTATGTTCTATTTTTATTGTTCAATTAATTTTACTCACGGCTAATACAAAATTAGCCTAGTTTTTCTTTACAATCAGGGCATTTCAGGTGTTAGAAAACAGTTTATAAGATTTTTTTTCCTGAATCATACCTAGCGTAGCATAGGGATGCAAAAAAAACTTCTGTTACAAGTTGCAGGGAAAAAACATGTAACTTGCTACAGTTAAAAAAAAATGTTAAAAACACAAAGTTATTCGCTATACATTGAATAAATAATTTTAATAACTTCCGGAAATATTACCTTTTATAAAAATACTTAATTAACTTTATATTTTTCTTAAAATCATTACAAATGAGTGAATTTGAAATTGCTTTTGTTTATAAATTTATTTTTGTTGTCTTCAGTGTAATTTTCATTATAGCCTTTGTGGTTTTCTTTATTATGTCAAACACGGTTGGACAGATCAGAAGGGAAGTAAGCAACCTGTTTTATTTTCTAAATAATGAAATGATAGGCAAAACTTATAAATGTAAAAGTTGTGGATTTGTTTCAAATGTGCCTCACGACTTTTGTCCCATATGTGAAAAGAACAATCAGGGGAAAACCTTAAGTGAACTCAAGAGCGAATACCGGTATAAAAAACGGGTTGACAGGTCATAAGATAATTTTCTCAAGCTTTTTTTATTATCTGACAACTATTTACTGTATGGTATAAAATATTTCATTCTCTACAGTCAGCAGAGGGTTAAATGTAAATACCATTGTTTTCCAGCATAATCTCAGTACAGGAAAAAGAGGCAAAATTGTGGAGAGACGCTTGCATCCTGTACTTCCATACATTTTCACAGAGGCCTGTTCCCGATTCTGTTGAAAAACCTGAACATACGCTGGAATATTATAAAAGCCTTAGATATGTACCCGGTAATTAAAGATAAATCGATATGTTTCCTGTTTCCCGTTGATCATTCCTGGTATTTAAGTGAAACATTGAATCAAAGAGATGAATACAGAGAGAGAATAAAATTACCAGTACAGTAATGGTTACATGTTCATCGACGATACACCAGGTATTGGAGTGGATATAAATGAGGATCGTGCAAAGAAATATCCTTATTCTATGGCCAGCCTGCCGGTTAACAGAAAGACCGACGGGACAATGTTTTACTGGTAATCGGAAAGTCTTTTCGCAATAAGCGTGATATTGCTTGCTAATTGCAATTCGTAACGCATAATAATTTAAAATTGAATAAAAATGAATGTACGGCAATGGGAAATCCTTGTAAAAGTAATCAACGGGGAAATACTGGAGGAAAAACCTGTCGGTTTCATAATCGACAGTCCCTGGTTACCTAACTGGTATGGATCCACGATCCTGGATTACTTCACAAGTGATGATTTATGGTTCAAAGCCAATATGAAAGCCATCGAAACATTTCCGGAAGTCATGTTTCTTCCAGGATTCTGGTCCGAATATGGGATGTGTACTGAACCTTCGGCGTTTGGGGCTAGATCCTCCTTCCCTGCAAATGGATTTCCTTATTCATATAAATGCATTCAAACTGTCGAAGAGTCCGGAAAAATTCAAAAACCAGATGTGGAGATTGATGGATTTGGCCCGTTTATCCTGAACCGATTAAAACTAAATAAGCATAGAATTGAAGATTCGGGACACAATATCCGTTTTTCAGTTTCCAGAGGACCCTTAAATATTGCATCCTATTTAATGGGAACTACTGAATTTCTCACCGCAATTATGACCAACCCTGAAGAGATGCATGCGTTATTGCGAGTCATTACAGATTATTTAAAAGAATGGCTCGATCTTCAACAACAAACGTTTCCAACGATAGATGGGATACTGATACTTGACGACATCATTGGGTTCATGGGAGAGGAAGATTTCATAAACTTTGGCCTGCCTTATTTTAAAGAATTATTCGCCGGAGATGTAAAAGTAAAATTTTTGCACAATGATGCAGATTGTATGTCATCGGTGAAATACTTACCCGAGATGGGCGTGAATCTGTTTAATATGGGTTTTAATACTGAATTAAATGAGTTAAAAGAGTTGACTCAAAACAAAGTGACCATGTTGGGAAATATTCCACCACGGGACGTCTTGGCGACCGGGACAAAAGAAGATGTCGAAAAGTCCGTTTATGACCTGATAAACGGACTAAAGGAAAAATCAAGAGTGATCTTATCATGTGGTGGAGGTATGCCACCGGGTGTGACTACTGAAAATATTACAGCATTTATAAATGCAGTTAATACTCAATAAGTAGTAAACTGATAAACAGGATGAAATCCGGAAAATAATAATTACCTTCCTATACAGGATATACGGGATAAGAGCCTACAGTAATGCAACCGATAAAATCTTTGAAAGAATTTAAAAGGATTTCGTATTCAAAAGATTTGCTTTTACAAATTGATCCTGATATTCACTGGGTGTAAATCTGGTGAATTTCCTAAACGTACGGTTATAATTGGAAACATTATTAAATCCACACTCAAAACAAATTTGTGATATTGAGAGTTTACCCTCAATAAGTAATTTACAAGCATGGCCAATACGCATTTCATTTACGAATGAAGTGAAAGATTTTCCGGTTTTTTCTTTAAAATAACGGCAAAAAGCTGTTGGATTCATACCTATTTTTTCGGCAATATCTCTCAATTTTATTTTCTGTTGATAATTGCAATTTAAATAATGCATGACTTTGTCGAGCCGGTCACCCAAATATTCGTGACTATCCATCCGGTAAGCCTCACCGGCCAGCAATTTAACATCTTTGCTCTGTGCCAGAAAGTTCAGGAAACTGATAAAAGACAGTATCTGTTCAAGACCTGATAAGTCCAAAAGTTCTTTCAGTTTTTCCCCTGCAATCGCATTGGTTGGTGCTGTGAATTTTATTCCACGAGATGATTTCATTAATAAAACTTTGATATGATGGAATTCGGAATAATTTGAGATCTCTTCCTTAAAAAAATCGCTGGGAAAATGAACCACAATAGCATTGACCCGGTAATCCGGCTTCCTTTTATAGAAGGCTTCGTCGCTTTTCCAGAAATGAGGAAGCTTACTGCCTATTAAAACCAAATCACCATCTTTAAATGATTCAATGCTATCGCCAACAAATCGTTTGCCGTAACTTCTAAGAACATTCACAATTTCATATTCACTATGAAAATGCCAGGGATAAGTGAAATGAGGAAAATCATCCCATTTCACATTAAGGGAGGTTTTGGGAAGAAAATTTACCATTTCGTGCATGATTTTCATAAGAGTTGTATTTAAATTTTGTTTTAGTAAAGATAATACAAATCATTGTTAAAATAGTATTATTAGATGTGTTTTGTTTCATATAACTTACAACCCCTAAATAAAATTATGAACAACCTGTTTAAGTAAAGAGATAATTTTAAGTAAAGAGATAAATGAAAATTGTAAATAAGATTATTTGGTCAATATTTTTAACTCTATTTGCGATTCAGCCATACGCTCAGGAAGTGGCAAGATTTACTGTTTTTGCAGGTAATACCGACCGGAAAGATTGTCCGGTTGGGGTCAATATGGAGCAGATCAGTTATAATGAGGACCAGGGAGCTCTTGTTCTTTTTGAAAAAAATGGTGAAAAAGAAATTCCGGTTCCCTGTCAACTGGAACCAGGACATTCATCCAGGCTTTGGTTTGTGCTTTCCGGCGAAACCACAAAAGGGGAAAGTCGTGAGTTTATTATCCGGCACCAAACCCAAAAAAATGATTTTACAACAATCCGATTACATAAAAACCGGGGGAAACTCAGTTTAAAATTTCAAGAGAAACCGATTCTGGATTATCAGTTTGAAACTGTTTATCCTCCGGCAGGAATTGATCCCCTTTATAAACGTTCAGGATTTATCCATCCGCTCTGGTCTCCAGGTGGCGAAGTATTGTCCCGCATTCAAGCTCCCGATCATTATCATCATTATGGCATTTGGGGCCCCTGGACAAAAACACATATTGAAGGTCGTGAAGTTGATTTTTGGAATTTGATTAAAGGACAAGGAACGGTCAAATTCAGTGGGTTTTTGTCTGAAGTGGAGGGACCGGTTTTTAGTAGCTTTAAAGCTTTACAGAAACATATCGATTTTGGAGGGAGGGGCGAAGACCAGGTAGCTATTAATGAAGTACTGGATGTTCGTGCCTGGAATATTGATCAGCAGGGGAGAGTATGGTTGATTGATTATACTACTACCCTGAATACACCTTTGGATTCTGGAATTATGCTGGATGCTTACCGCTATGGAGGTGGAATTGGTTTCCGGGCAACGGGAAAATGGCATAAGGATAATAGTTCGGTGCTGACATCTGAAAATAAAGACCGGCTGAATGCTGATGGAACAAAGGCAAAATGGTGCTCGGTTGAGGGTGAGTCAGCTACTGCAGAAGGAAGAAGCGGGATCCTTTTTATGGGACATACGGCTAACCGGGAATTTCCCGAACCTATGCGTGTATGGCCTGTTAATGCAAATCGCGGCCGTGGAGATGTGTATTTCGAGTTTTGCCCCATTCGCAATAGGGATTGGATGATTAAAAAAGGGAATGATTATACCCTGAAGTATCGTCTGCTTGTTTTTGATGGTACCCTTTCGGTCGAAGAAGCTGAAAAATATTGGCAGGATTTTGTTAATCCACCCAGGGTTGAAATAAGGAACGTGAAATGATAAGGTATAAAACGTAATTATTCAACTTATATAAATAAAAATAACCCAATAAAAATTAAATTACCTTGAAACGAAGAAATTTTTTAAAAAACACTTTAGCCGGTACAGCCGGTACAATTGTTGTTCCAACAATTGTTCCATCTTCTGTATTTGGCAAAAACGCACCCGGCAATAAAATTAATATCGGACAAATTGGTTGTGGACGAATTGCCCGCGGTCACGATCTTCCCGGAACCATGCGACATGATATCTCACGGGTTATTGCCGTGAGCGATGTGGACAGTAATCGCATGAAAGACGGTAAAAAACTGGTGGAAAATTTTTATGCCGGAAATAAAGGAAGTGATAATTATATCGATGTAAAGATGTATAGTGATTATAAAGAGATGCTTCTTAATTCTGACATCGATGCAGTAATCATCAGTACACCCGACCATTGGCATGCGCAACCTGCCATTGAAGAAGCATTGGCGGGCAAAGACATTTACCTGCAGAAACCTACATCCTTAACAATTGCAGAAGGCAGGATATTAAGTGATGTCATTCGGCGTAAGGGAACTATTCTGCAGGTTGGCACGCAGCAACGCTCCTCTTCACAATTTCGGCTTGCAGCTGAATTAGTGAGAAATGGAAGAATTGGCAAATTACATACTGTTAAGGTAGGCCTGCCAGGTGATCCTCCCGGGCCTGAAGCTGCAGAGATGCCTGTCCCTGTAAACCTGAATTATGATATGTGGCTGGGTGAAACTCCTTATGTTTATTATACCGAGATAGGGGTGCATCCGCAAACTGGTTATGGACGCCCTGGTTGGTTACGCCGCGAACAATTTGGGGCCGGCATGATAACCGGTTGGGGGCAACATCATTTCGATTCCGCAGCCTGGGGTATGGATACGGAATATACCGGTCCAATTTCTCTGGAAGCTGTTGCCGAATTCCCGAAATCAGGACTATGGGATGTGCACGGTGACTTTATGGTGAAAGCCGAATACGAAAATGGAATTACAATGTTAACCAGTGGTGGATTTCCCAATGGAATTCGATACATAGGAACTGAGGGCTGGATTTGGGTTTCCAGGGGCAGATATACTGCTACAGCAAGTGATCCTGTTGCACAGGAGAGAAGTGCTCAGGCACTGGATGCAAGTGATCCGGAAATTCTCACTTCGGAAATAAAAGAAAACGAGATTCATTTATATGAAAGTAAGGAGCAACACGGTAATTGGCTCGATTGTATCCAAAGCCGGAAGGAACCTATTTCGCCGGCAGAAATCGGTCACCGTGCCTGTAGCGTATGTCTGCTCAGCCATATTGCCATGCATTTATCCAGAAAACTCTATTGGGACCCCCAAAAGGAACTTTTCATAAATGATGATGAGGCCAATTCCATGCTCAGCCGGCCTCAGCGTGCTCCGTATGGAACAGATTATATAAAACTAAGCTGATATTAATTAAATTTTGTTGATCTATTAACCTATATTAATCTTAACCTAATTAAATCTAAATCTATGAAAAAAATCTTGTTAATTTTATTTAGTGTAATTTGTTGTTTTTCCCATTTAGAAGCATATTCACAGTAAACAACAATTACAGGTGTGGTTACTGATGGAACCACTAATGAAACCCTGGTTGGCGTCAATATTGTTATTGAAGGCACCACTGTTGGAATCATTACTGACATGGACGGCAACTATTCGATCACTGTGCCTTCACCCGATGCAACACTTGTTTTTTCATTTCTGGGTTACACTGCCCAAACGGCTGTTGTCGGAGCCCGTTCAACAATCGACATTCAATTAATGCCTTCTCTTATAGGTTTGGATGAGATTGTTGTTATTGGATATGGTACACAGCGAAGAGGTAGTATAACAGGTGCCATATCTTCTGTTTCTGCAGAAGATATCCAGGAGTTACATGTAACCGATGCCGGCTCAGCATTGCAGGGTAGAGCCACGGGCGTGGTAGCTTTGTCTGCCGGGAACCAGCCTGGTGAAGGAGTTACCATCCGGATCCGCGGACGGAGGTCCCTGACGGCTACAAACGCACCCCTTTATGTTGTTGACGGTATCCCTTACGACGGGAATATTAATGACATCAACACACGCGACATTAAATCCATGGAGATATTGAAAGATGCTTCTGCAACAGCGATTTATGGATCCAGGGGAGCAAACGGTGTAATCCTTATCACCACAAACCGTGGAGGAGACTTCGCAACAACGGTTTCCTATACGGGAAATTACGGTATTACCAGCGTGCTTGGTATTCCGGATATGATGAATGGGGATGAATACTACACGATGAAAGAAGTGGGCGGGCGGGCCTTTACCGCCGATGAATTGGATGCGCATGCCGCCGGAGTTTCCACCGACTGGATGAACCTGGTATTAGACAATGGTTACCAACAAAACCACCAACTTAGCGTCCGGGGTGGAAGTGCAATAACCGGGTTCGCTCTTTCTGCCAACTACTTCAATGAAGTGGGAGTCATAGAAA
>Ga0114919_10003932_pt1 | contig 11951 bp, 8 predicted proteins | sample BlataG_FD_88682 | JGI IMG/M metagenome (GOLD analysis project Ga0114919, IMG submission 88682) | Deep subsurface microbial communities from Black Sea to uncover new lineages of life (NeLLi) - Black_00105 metaG | ecosystem: Environmental > Aquatic > Marine > Oceanic > Sediment | place: Atlantic...
GGCGTCGGCGACCGCGCCGGTGCCGCGGCCTCCGCAGCCCACCAGGGCCAGCTTGATAGTCGAGTTTCCCGCGGCGTGGCATCGGGGCACAGCTACACCCGCCAGGGCCGAGGCAGCAGCCAGATGTCCCGATAATTTCAGGAAATCCCGGCGCGATTTCGAGCCCAGCCCCTCCAAGGGGCGGGGCGAGCCGGAAGAAGCGTTAGGTTTTGATGTACTCATCGCATACTCCTTTGATATTTAACTCACGTTTACTATGTCTCGTGTTAGCTCCGCCACAGGTGACCCGTTTGGCCCAGGCGTCCCACATCGCGGCCAGCTCGTCGGTGTCCTGCCCGAATATTCATACGGAGCATCTGATTATAAGGATAGCATATCACTATTCCTTGCAATTTCAAGGATATATATTAATATCTCGCTATGCAAACGCAATATGTGGACGGAACACGGCGCGATTTTCTGGGCAGCGCGGCTGGGATGCTCGCGGCGACGTGGCTTGGATTTGGCGCTGCGGAGGCGCAGGTTGTCGGCGAGCCTGGCCAGCGGCAACGGATTGAGGCAGCGATTCCGACCAAAGCCTTCGTACCGCCCCGCCGGCATCGGAAGCTCCTGATTTTCGACCTCAACGTCGGATACGGCGGGCACCGCTCAATCCCAACTGCCAATCTGGCTTTTACGCTGATGGGCGCAAAGACCGGCGTTTTTGAGACGGTCATCAGCAAAGACCCGTCCGTCTTCAAGCCCGAGAATCTGAGGCGGTTTGATGCCGTCTTTCTGAACAACACGGTGGGCAATCTCTTTGAAGACCCCGAGTTGAGGCAAAGCCTGCTCGAATTTGTTTACGGCGGCGGCGGACTCCTTGGCGTTCACGGGACTTCAGTGGCCTTTACCCGTTGGCCCGGCGCTCATGAGGACTGGCCGGAGTTTGGCATAATGCTCGGTGCGCGCGGCGCAAACCATCGTGACAGCAACGAACACGTCTTCATCAAACTCGATGACCCCAACAACCCTCTCAATCTGCCTTTCGGCGGCAAGGGCTTCGAGTACGCCGACGAGTTCTTTCGTGTCCACTGTCCTTATTCGAGACACAGGGTCCGCGTGCTTCTCAGTATCGACATCAAGAAAACTGACATCAATCAGGGACGAGCGCGTGGCAACTGCTTGCGCGAGGACAACGACTACGCGCTGGCGTGGGTGCGGCAGTACGGCCGGGGACGTGTTTTCTACTGCACCATTGGGCACAACATTTGCCGATCCAGGTAGTTCAACAATTTGCGGGGCATTCTGATATCACTACAACGCGGAAGTGTTATCTCGCTGTGCATTCTGAGGATATCGTTTCGGCAAGCAAGATAATGAACAAAATCTTGCAAGGTGTGAGAAGTGAGTGACGCAAAAATGACGCAAATGCGGTTTTTCGGCTTTTTTGCTCAATGAAGGGATTGACAGCATGTGTAGTAAGTTGATATACTACAACGACTTAAACATTGAGGCGCCCGTAGCTCAGTAGGATAGAGCATCGGTTTCCTAAACCGAAGGTCGCAGGTTCGAGTCCTGCCGGGCGTATTTGATAAGCGTATTATTCACAAGCACTTGCCCCCATTCTTAGATTTGCTTCTTGCTACATTTTCGCCCAAAATCAGGCCTGGGCGTCAGTCTTTTCTCGCTGGGCCTTTATCCCAAGAACAGGCTACAACAGATAGTCGAATTCGCTGATAGACACGGGTTTGCCTGATTCCGCGGAAAGGTCGGCAGCAAAGCATACGGCGTGGGTTTTGGCTGCATCTTCCAGATTCGGAAACGGTTGTCTATCTTCAATGATACAATCGAGGAAATGAGAGACTTCGCCCTCGAAGGGATGATGGGCGACATCACCGCTGTCCGGAAGGATGCAGGGAATCTTCATAAAATTGTTTTGCCCCGGAAAGAGCTTTGGTGCAAACAGCTCATCATTGCGGAGTGTGCCCTTGGTTCCGTAGATTCCGATGTTAAACCTGTACGGCATCTTTGCGTCAAAGGTCGTACTACTGCGTCCGATCTTTCCATCCTTGAATTTTACGTTAACCGAAATCGTTCCCGGGTATTCTATGGGGTTATCAGTCTTTACCTGATAGGCAGAAACTTCCTCGACCTCGCTACGTGCAAACCAGCGGAGTGCATCTATCGCGTGACAGCCGGCGGTCAAAAGTGCTGTTCCGCTCTGCCGGCGACTGCCAAACCATTTCTCCTCCGGCTTCATCCATATCCGGTGCAGGTAATCGACCTCCACCATAAAGATGTCTCCAAACACGCCTTGCTCGATCAGGCGGTCAATTGTCATCAGCAATGGGTTCCAGTGCAGTACGAAACCTACTATAGTTTTGACCTTGTTCTTTCTAACCGCTTCCCGCTGTTTGCGTATGTCCTCCGTAGTCAGCGCTACTGGCTTTTCGATGATAACATGTTTGCCGGCCTCTGCAGCAGCAATTACATATTCCGTGTGTACGTTATGGGGGGTGCATACCACAACGATATCCACATCGTCCTGTTGAAGCATCTTAGAAGCGTCGGTTTCGATAGTGCACTGTAAGTCGTATCGGTCGCGGTACCGTTTTGCATTTGCACGATTCCGGCTAACCAGGGCCCGCACTTCAGAACGCTCATCTTTCTGAAATGCCTTTGCATACTCTTCTGCAACCCAACCGCAACCAATAATTGCTGCGCCAAGCTTTTTCATATTCTGTTTCCTTTCCTTTTGTCGGTACTATAAATGTCTTTGTGGGTAAACAGAATTATAATATAACAAATCGTTAAGTATAGAAAGTAGCATATCGTTCCATTGCGTCCATAATAGCTTTTACATTTTCAAGGGGAACGCCCGGGTATAGTCCATATATCATCATAAGGCCGCCTTGCGGGCTGGCGAGCTTCTCGACCTCTTCCCTAATTAGATTATCAATTTGCTCGGGGCTGCCGAATCGAGTAATCTGTTGCCGGTCTATGTCGAGGTCGATACAGACTTGTCCTTTGAGGTTCGACTCTATCCAGTCGATGCCATTAACGAGGTCCTGAAGGTTGAGAGCATCTACGCCGCTAACGACAAGGTCGTCCACAAGGTCGCGGACGTTACCGTCAGAATGCATATGCACGAGACAGTTCGCCTTGTGAGCCGGTGCCATCAGGTGCTCGTAGATTGGCTTGATATATGTCCGGAACTGTTCGGGCGAAAGCATCGGGCCGCGCTGCATCCCCAAGTCCTCCGGATAGCGCATCATCGCAACACCGAGGTCAACGTAACGCTGTACAATCCCCATGCTGAAGGTCTCGACCATATCAATCAATCGCCAGAGCCTCTGGTCTTTATCTGCCATATCAAACAGGAGTTTTTCGTATCCTCTCAGATAGCTGAGTCTCAAGAAGGCGTGGCCATGCTCCAGGCTGCCGGAACAGTGCTTCCTTTCTGCTTTGGCTCTGAGGATTTTGCCCTCAATCACGGACCAATCGATTGCAGCCATGCCGTTCGTCTCGGCGGGGTCGGGAGCGGTAAAATGTTCAAAGGTGTCCCAATCCGCCAGTGGGTGCCCTGTCACCACACCGGTGATACCGTCATCAGTGGTTTCCCAGATACAGCCCCAGGCATCCGTGTAAGGCTGACCGGCGCGTTCCCAGGGAGCTAATTCGGGCGGCTCATATTCTGGACCAAAGTCAGTCCGCAGTCCTTGGGACTCCTTACGGAGGACACCTGACGGTGGAAACAAAATTTGGTGTTCCGCCATAAGCTCAAATAGAACGTCTCGTGGGTAGTGATGCCAGCACGCCGGATTGATCCAGAAAACAACCGGAATGTGCTCGGGCCCGTCAAAACGGATGGCTCGTAGAGTATTCTCAGTAATGGTGTCGGTAAAATCCATATTAGGGTCACTTAGGAATTCTGCATACAAACGCAGAGCCGATGCGCAGGGGCAGGCCCAGCTCGCCGCCGATGAACGGCTCACGGTCATCTATGATTGCCTGACTAAACTCCTCAATCTCGGCCTGGTAAGTATTTCCCTGCTCAGGAGCAATAATCATCCCTTGACCTTCGGTACGTGCCTGCTGTGCGTCGTAATCCTTACTGTCCTGTTCCAGAAACGCCACCATCTCGCCGGCAGGTGCCTGGCCGATGGTTCCCTTAGCTAATATTGAGCCCCGCGAGCCGTAAAGTTCGAGTATGTTCTTACTGCTATTGTCCGGAATGCAGAAAAAGGTATCAACTGTGCCAAGCGCACCATTTTCAAAGAACAGCATAGCTACCGCACTGTCTTCTGACTTATAATCGTGTACATTATTGTTGATAAAGCAACTGACCTTTACAACACTTCCAAAGAACATCTCCAGCAGGTCGATGCAGTGGCCTGCCATATCGACCAGCGTCCCGCCGCCGCCGGTTTCTGCAGCTCTCTTCCTGCCCGCTCTCCATGGTGATATGAATGCCTGTTCCACACGGGTTATCCTGACCTCCGTTTCAGTTTGTGCAGCTCGCAGCGAATACCTTTCAGCTCAAATCATTTTTGTAAAACCCGGTTTGGGCACAGGATAGCTGCCATGGGCACCGGCCTTAACCGGCGGTTCCATACCGTCGCGGCAATCCTCCGGCCTGGGCGGGTAATAGAAATCGGACTTATTGATTTGCTCCCAGGTAACCTCTTTGCCGGTGTAACAGGAGATTTGTCCCATCACGGTGATCATTGTGCTACGGGCCATATAGTCGCCGTTATTGACGGGTTTGCCGGAGCGAATCGCCTTAAAGAGTACGTTGTGCTCTCTCTGATAAGGGTTGCATCTGCCGCTCCAACGCCAGTTCGTTTCGCCCGAAATACGGCAACGCAAGATGTCGGCCTTACCCTTGCTGCCCAGGACAACACTGGAAGAATCGTTGTGGCATCCGTTAGTCGTACGACAAAAAGCGTAGATGCGCACGCCATTGGCAAATTCGTAAACGACCGAATGGTGGTCGAACACATCGCCGTAGATGGGCTCGGTCATCGAAGACCTTCCACCCAGGCCGTGGCACTTGGTGGGGACCTGGTTTTTCATCACCCAACTGGACCTGTCCAGGTTATGCACCAGTGACTGGACGACATCATCTCCTGAGAGCCAGCGGAAATGGTATTGAGTGCTGCACTGCCACTGGAGCTCCGACAGTCCCGGCTTGCGTGCGATGACACCGTATGGGCCGCGGAGGAAGTTCTCTTCAATGGCGACTATGTCGCCAATGGCGCCGTCGTTTATCCGCTGGACCGTTTCGGCGTACCCTTCGTGATAGCGGCTGTGCAGACCGGAGACGAGACACAGCCCCTTCTGCTTTGCCAGGTCGGTGGCACTTTGCATGAGCTTGATTCCGGCCGGATCGATGCCGTGCGGTTTCTCCACGAACACGTGCTTTCCAGCCTGAATTGCAGCCATAGCGTGCAGCGGGTGGAACTTGGCTGCGTTGGCAATCACCACCACGTCTGACGACTCAATCACGTGCTTGAAGCCGTCGAAGCCGGCGAAGCAGTGGTCGTCGTCCACCATGACCTGGTCTCCTTTTTGCTTTTTCAGAATTCCGCGCTTCCCTTTGACGCGGTCCATGAAGATATCACACATCGCAACCAGCCGGGCGCCGGAGTCGGCGGTGAGCGCCTGGGCGGCGGCGCCGGTGTTGCGTCCGCCGCAACCGATCATGCCCACGCGGATGATATCGCTGCCGGCGGCAAATACGCTGTGACTGATACCCAGCGCAGCCGAAGCGGCCACGGCCGAACCCTTAAGAAATCCACGACGTGTCATCTCCGCTGAATCTTTCATAGGACTACTCCTTTCGATTATTCGTCTTCATTCTAATCATTTGGATTAATCGACCTGGCTATCCGGAAGCCTATGAAGTCCATTTCGGGCAGCCACCACTTGCTCTTGGGGAACTGCGGGTCGCCGGAGCGCCACCACTCCTCTTCGAAGGCCCTGGCCGCACAGCGCAGCTCCTCTATAGAGCTGCTATAGTCACCGCCACGAGCTACGTGTACTTTGCCGGTCTTTGGTCCTTTTGGATTTACCGCCGGGGTCTTTCCGGCAGCTTCCTTGTAAGCGGTGGGACTGTAGAAATCGTAAACCCACTCGCAAACGTTGCCTGACATATCGTAAAGACCCCAGGCATTGGGCTTTTTCTTGCCGACCTCGTTGGTTTCGCCATCAGAATTGTCTTTATACCAGGCGAAATCGGCAAGCCGGTTTGGGGCATTTCCAAAGCCAAAGACGTTAGTAGTGCCCGCACGACAGGCATATTCCCATTCGGCCTCTGTCGGCAGGCGATATTTCCTGCCACTCTTTCTTGAAAGCCATCTGCAGACGGTCATCGCGTTGTGCCAGGTCATCCCCATAGCTGGATGCTTTACCCCATACCCCATCGTCAGGTCCCCATAAACGGGCGTAGGACCCGTAATCGCGTCAACGTCGTTTCTCCGTAAGGAGTCCCGAGGACTGCTTTGCTCGGCGTCCTTCTTTGCTTGTTCCACCTCGATGAAGTCTTCCTTTGCACTCATCGTCTCTTGATAGTAGGCCAGGAAAAGCTCAAGGGTGGTCTCCGTCGTACAGAGGTAGAAGGGAGCGAGACGCACTTTGTGCTGCGGCCCTTCATCGTTTTTGCGACCCGGCTCGCCCTTTGGGCTTCCCATTAGGAAACCCGCTTGGGGGTCCCTAACGGAACTGCCGCTGGGAATGAGTACCATTTCAAAAGAGACCTTCTCGCCGTCTTTTGTCGTAATGGTCTCGGTATATTTTTTCGGGGGCTTACGGCCCTCGCCTGGCATGTTCGAGGACTGAAAGGCAACGACACTAATGGCGAACAGGGCCACATATTTGACCACATGATAAGGAACAGTGCTATAGCGCTGCATCATAAGACCCTGCGTATTAATATTTGGACAGTACCCTACGCGTACCTAACGAACCCTCAATATTCCCTATCCTTGAGGATGCCCGGCTGCGGCACGGGATATTTGCCTTCGGAGTCGGACTGCAGCGGCGCAGGAGAATCCATCGTCAGCTTGTCAACATCGGGAGCGAACTCATGCTTGCAGTTGAGGATATCGTCGTAGGTTATGACCTGGCCGGTGTGGGCGGCCATTCGGCCCATAGAGCTCACAAGACTGGCTTCGGCGCCGCGCTTCGCCTCATTGTAGGGCTTGTTCTTACGAATAGCATCTATCAGGTCGTCCCACTCGAGCTGGAACGGACTCGGCTCGGGCTGCGGGAACCGCCAGATGATATCATCACTCTCCATATTGTGCCCTTTGTAGGTACGGACTTTGCCCGGGTAGTGCCCTCGTGTTGAGACGACGCCCGAGCCCTTCGTGCCGTGCACGTAGCTGTCAAACCCACCTTTACAGCCGGTGATGGCCCGACCGTAGTAGAAAAGCTTGGTTCCATCCGGATAGGTGTATTCGACCGAGTAGTTGTCGAAATTCTGGTCGACGGCGTTGCCTCGGTAGTGGCGGCCACCAGTGGCATGTGCCTGGACCGGCCAGGCGCCCTTCATCCAGGAACACTCGTCAATCTGGTGAATGTAGTAGTCGCTGTACATACCGGCGCTGGCCCACAGGAAGCTGTGGAACCGCTGGATCTGGTAGAGCAGCTCGCTCATATTGTCCGGCGCGGGGCCGCACGTGGATGCCCGGCCGCCCATCCGGTAGGCCCTCATCGCGACAATATCGCCAATCTCGCCATTGTCGATACGGCGTTTCAATTCCTGTCGGCCCCGGCAATGACGTATCATCAGGCCAACGCCCACCTTGAGGTTCTTCTTCACGGATTCCTCGGCAAGCTTCAGGAACTTGCGCGTGGTCGGACCATCCACCGTGATGGGTTTTTCCATGAAAACATGGAGGCCTTTTTTGATGGCGTACGCAAAATGCACCCAGCGAAATGCCGGAGGCGTCGCAAAAATCACCACATCACCTGCATCAAGACAATCCATCGCCTTTTTGTAACCGTCGAAGCCGATGAACTGGCGATTATTAGGCACGTCCACCTGTTCAGCGGGCCTCCTCGCCAGATTTTTGTGACTGTTAGCAAGACGACGCTCGAAGACGTCGGCCATAGCGACAAGCTTGATAGGGCCGTTCTTGACGGACAGGGCGTTCGATGCTGCGCCGGTGCCCCGGCCACCGCAGCCAACCAAGGCCACCTTGATAGTATTGTTCTCCGCTGCGTAGATGCGCGGAACGGCTCCCGCCGCCAGAGCCGAAGCTGCGGCAATCCGACCGGTGTTCTTCAAAAACTCGCGACGCGACGTGCCCCGACCCGTCTGTGACGGGCGGGACGTGCTTTTTTTAGTAATTTCGCTCATAATGGGTCTTCTCCTATTAACTGGTTTCTAATTTTCAAATACTACGTTTGTTCCGGGACTTACCATTTGCCATTGGTCCTCTTATGGAGTCCTCCGCAGTCTGCTTGTCCACAGGATGCCTTACGGCAGGGACGCCTTGCGGCATTACGGACAAACGCCGTTCGGGCTCCATTGCCCCCATTATACCCATAGCCCCGCACTTTACAAGCCTTTTTTCACGTATCATTTCCAAAAAACCATCGGCCGTTCTTTGTGTAGCCAGTGTATCTTCTGTCATAATCAATCTCTCTTGCCCAAAATCTCCTGGATCGGTCCAGCCAGCCAACGAGAACCAGTGCTCGCTCACGGAACTTGCTCGTCTGGCGCTCGGCCAGCGTCATAAGTCTTTGTCAATACTAATGTAACCTCAATTCTCATAACAACTTAGAAAGGCCCGCATTTGAACTATTTGTTTTTTATGTCATAGGCCATAAGGGCATTGCCGTGTCGGATGTAGAGCCGGCCATCGGATATAGCCGGATGGGTCCAGTGTTTGCCGGAACCCAGAGTAATCCGGAAAGAACTGACTATTTCAAAGCCCTTTGGGGAGGGCTTCACCAGAGCCACGTCGCCGGTATTTTCATCGTAACAGTATAACATACCGTCGGCGTAGATAATCGAGCCCTTGTTTCCGTTCCACTTGGTTTCGTACATAACTTTTCCCGTATCCCAATCGAGGCAGACCCAGTCGCCTCTGGGGATGCCGTTGAAGTTTGAGCCATAGAGATAGCCATCGACCAGGACGACACCGCCGTGGTGACGGTCCAGGACAGGCTCGTTCCATTTTTTGATTGCACTTGTCCCATCGTCAGAGATTTGAAGCATTAGCCCGCCTGTTGTGATGCCACGTTCAACGACACTGGTAACAAAGATACAGCCGTCTTTATAGACCGGCGTGACAATACCTGTATCGAAGCTGGCCCTGTAAGGCACTTGCCAGACGAGTTTGCCGTTATCGGCGTCCACGCAGATAACCGACTTTTGTATCATAGTAACGAGCAGACGATTGGCCATTCCGAACAGATAAAATTTGACGTCGGGCAGCTGCATTAGCTTTTCAGCTTTTTTAGTTTTCGAGGGCCCCGAACGAGGGTTTTCACCTGCCAAAATTAACGGATTTAGCCAGGAAAAAAAGAAGAGAGTCAAAAATAAAAAGTGAGGAATTTTGGCCACTGCGACCGAGGGGTGGTCTCTCCTATGGAGTCCTGACGGACTGAATTGCTTTGGGATTCTCATTTTTCAGCCCACGTCTCAATTAGAAAACCTGCAGATTCGATTAGTTCAGCTCCTTCGTGAGTTTCTACCACAAAAAGGCCCTTGTATCAAACAAAAATCTCGATGCTCGATACTCGAATTGAGAATCGAGATGTTTTTCAGTTGTTTTCTTCGGGCAAAATGTGCTATATTCGTGTCTCGTCGCTCGTGTCCCGTCGCTTGGGGCACGGGGCACGATTCACGAGTTGCTATTTTTGAAAGGATTTACAGCATGGATTTTTGTATTGATGACACTCGGAAAGCGCCTGCGAAGTTGAAAGAGCTTATAAAGGACGGGCTTATTACGCTGGACGACGCAACTGATTGGCTGAGGACCATTTATGAGATTCGCTTCTTCGAGGAGAAGGTTTTTGAGCTTTTGGGCCAGAATATCATCAAAGGCGCCTCACACCTGTACGCCGGGGAGGAGGCGGTCGCCGTCGGCGCCATTGCCGCTATTGAACGCGGTGACGTAATCGGCTCAACGCACCGGGGCCACGGCCACTGCGGCGCCATCGGCAACAAATACGCCAACAGCGAGGAGGACCGCCAGAATCACTGGAACCAGATGATGGCCGAGCTGATGGGCAAAGAGACCGGCTACTGCAAGGGGCGGGGCGGCTCGATGCACATTGCCGAAGTGGATAAACAAAACAACCTCGGCTCAACAGGTATCGTCGGCGGCAATCAGGCACCGGCAGTCGGTGCGGCTTTAGCTGAAAAATACAAAAAAAGCGGCAGAGTAGTGCTTTCATTCTTCGGCGACGGCTCCACCAATTGCGGCAGTTTCCACGAATCGATGAATATGGCGTCAACCTTGAAAGTGCCTTTAGTGGCAATAATAGAAAATAACCTTTACGGGATGAGCGTGCCGTTCTCCGGCAGTGAGGTCGAAGGCACGAGGAGGGCAAGTAATATTGAGGACATTGCGCAAAGAGCGGCTGCTTATAATGTACCGGCTATGATTGTGGACGGCCAGGACGTTGCTGCGGTCTTTCTTGCGGTGCGTTCAGCGGTCAAAAGGGCCAGAGAAGATATGCAGATGACGATTATCGAGGCCAAGACCTATCGGTGGTATGGGCACAGCCGAAGCGACCCACGTGCCTACCGCACCAAGGCAGAGGAAAAGGCCTGGCACGAACGTGACCCCATAATCGTTCTGAGTAAAAAACTGCTTGACGAAAAGCTCTGCACACAGGAGCAATTAAACGAGATAAAAGACAAGGGCTTTGCGACAATCGAAGCAGCCACGAAGTTCGGTCTGGACAGTGCCTGGCCGAGGCCTGCGGATTTAGCCAAAGATGTGTATGTCGAGGAGAGCTACGAGGCTTCGCTTATTGAGTCCGAGAGGGCAGTTAGCGCAAAGGTAATGGAAGCGACCGCTGCCTTTGAGTCGGCTCTTGCATCAATAACCGGCAAAACGAAGAAGGAGGCCGCCGAACAAGCCAGGGCACAAATCAAGTCTCGGTTCGGTATGGATGTTATGACGATTGGCCAGGCCGTCTCCGCCGCCCAGGCGGAAGAGATAAGAAGAGATGAAAACGTTATCGTAATGGGCGAAGATGTCGGACTCTACGGCGGGGCATATCAGGCAACCCGCGGGCTATCGGCGGAATTCGGCACGGACAGAGTCATTGACACGGCGATATCCGAGGCGGCCATTGCAGGCGCCGCGGTGGGTGCGGCCCTTCGGGGGATGCGGCCAGTGGCCGAGATTATGTACGTCGATTTTGTTACGATAGCGATGGACCAGCTCGTTCACGTCGGCGCTTATAATCGCTATATGTTCGGCGGCAAGGCGAAAGTGCCGATGGTGCTGCGAACGGAAGGTGGTGTCGGCAGATGTATCGCCGCTCACCATTCAGAGTCGCTCGAGGCCTGGCTTATGCATCCGCCGGGTCTGTATGTGGTAATGCCGTCAACGCCTTACGATGCAAAGGGGCTGCTCAAGGCCGCTATCCGCAGTGACAACCCGGTGGTCTTTATCGAGCACAAGGCGACCTACGGCCAGCTTGGCGCGGTGCCGGAAGGCGATTATATCATTCCGTTAGGCGTGGCGGATATCAAAAGGCCCGGCAAAGATGCTACCATCGTCAGCTACAGCAGAATGGCGATGCGGTCGTTGCAGGCAGCTAAAGTGCTGGCCGAGCAGCACGGCATCGACGCCGACGTAATCGACATACGAACGCTAAAGCCGCTGGATGTGGAAAGGATAGCCGAATCGGTTCGCAAGACCGGCCGACTGGTTACGGTCAGCGAGGGCTTCTGCACCTGCGGCGCTGGCAGAGAGATAACCGGGCAGTTTATGGAATAC
>Ga0114919_10003935_pt1 | contig 11944 bp, 8 predicted proteins | sample BlataG_FD_88682 | JGI IMG/M metagenome (GOLD analysis project Ga0114919, IMG submission 88682) | Deep subsurface microbial communities from Black Sea to uncover new lineages of life (NeLLi) - Black_00105 metaG | ecosystem: Environmental > Aquatic > Marine > Oceanic > Sediment | place: Atlantic...
CAGGAAAGTCATATAATATCCCAAACAATATTAAAATTGGAGCAGCGATTAGCGTTGGGAATATCAACTTCCTTTTAATAATTGATGCTTTTTCATCTTGATTGTCATTTTGAGCAATCTCAAAGATGATATCCCCGAAAATTGTACCGAAAACAAAAAATGAGAAGAATATTATAAGAGGAGCATCACTAAATTGATGATATAAAATATAATATAGAATTCCATTGAGATTTAATTCTCCTTCATATGGCATTAAGTAATCTGACAGAATTTTATGTATTATCCATATTCCAACACCAAGTATTGCTCGAAATAATTTTGATGTTTTTAATAGAGGCCACGTAAGAAACAGCGAAAGTGCAATAGTCAATAATATATACCATCTCCATAAATGTATGATATTACCACTTTCAAACCATCCGATAACAACATTGAATAAGAAAGCAATAATTAATAGGAAGAAAGCACGTAACATATATTCGCCGCGCATCATTTGCTTGCTATAATCTTCAGATTCACTAGCTTTAATAGATCTATCATTATAAGATATGGCTGTACTTACTCCTGAGATAAACAAAAATCCCGCAGCACCCATAAAATTTAATAAAGAGATTTGAAAATAAAGAACCCACATTTTCTCTGAGTATAACCACCATGTGACGAGGTGACCAAAAATCATGTGAATCATACTGATACCGCGAAAAGTATCAATACTTTTTAGCCTTTTCAAAAACAACACAAATATTCTTAATTAAATAATTAAAATACTACAATTTTTATTAATAATGTGCTAGTCATTATTTTAAACAAAAAAAGCATAATTTTTGTCTTTAATTTTTAGCATTAGATTTTAAATTAGTCTTATTGATTTTAAAAAAGTGATTTTAATGAAACCTCTGAATAGAAGCATTCCAGATATCATATATTATATAAGAAAAATTTCACCAATTCGAATTCATCGAATATAAATGATGGTGATAAAACATAAGTTCGGAAAAAAAATTATCTTTTCCACATTAATTATTAAAAACGATATTTTGCTCGCTTTTATCAATGTTTAATACTAATAGGAATTAATCGTCTAATTAAATTTTTAAAAATAACTTTAGGAAATAAGATACTAGTATAGTCACAATCCCTACAAATTCTTTTTCTACTATTTCGGATCAATTCTCTTCTCAGGAATTCATATCTTTTATTCGACCATATCTCTACAAGATTATTTTTTTTCACATCTCCCATAATTTCATTAAATAACCAATCATTACAACAAAATAAAGCTTCGCCTCTAAAATTGATATACATTTGTTCAAAAGGGCGATTACAAAATAATGAGAGTGGAGTTGGAGATCCTACACCTTCCATAAGTCCAGATCTATTCGACATCTTCATGATACTAGGAAAAAAACGATAAATTCTTATTCTTCCTTGATTATGCGAGTAACATTTAAAATCTTTTACCTTTGATTTCACTTCATAAGATCCAACATTTCTAGTTTTCTTAGGTTGAACCATTGAATAATCATTAATTCTTAAGAAGGTTAAACCAGCATCAAATAAGTCGCATAATAGATCATTTGTTAATTGAGTTCCATTTGAGTATAACCCAATAATAGCATTTGGACATTTATTATAAGTTATTTGTACAAGGTTTTTTATTCTTTTGTCTAATAAAGGCTCATTTTGTAAATACAACATAATCTCGCCAGTGTAATTTAAGGCTGAAAGCTCATTGATAATCTTGTTAAATAAGTTTAGAGGCATTTGACCGTGTTCTCTCTTTATCTTATTATTAGGACAAAACTGGCAATTTAAGTTGCAATAGGTTTGTGTTTGTATTTGTATAGAATGGAAGAGGTATTCGGTAGGATTAAATTTTCGATAATTGAGTTTTGCAAATTCAATAAAAGGTTTTATTATCAGTTTTTTAATATTCCAATTAGATCTCTGGTATAATACATAATAGTATTTAAAAACATAGTCAGTGTAAAATTTATTTAAGCGATTTTTAAAGAAACCCATAATCTTATGCAATTTTTAATTGTTCGGTTTTTTTAATTATTCAAATAACTTAATTTTTATGGTTATACAATCCTCCTTGGTATTATTTAAGAGCTTTTTTAAATTTTAAACCATTTATTGATGTATGGATATTTTAAGTACTGCTACCTTGCTTTATGTAACACAATCAAGACAGGAAAATTTAGATAAATTAATAGGGCATAGATTTACGGAAGCTTTTTCTTGGAGGCAGTATTTCAAAAGAGTTATAGTTTTATGTTATTCCTCGACAAAAAATTATCTTTATAGAAAAATTTATGATAACGCTTATTTAATAGGAATTCCATTCGACTTAGCTCCATCAACGGTTAAAAGCGTTTCTAATTTAGTTAGAAATTACTTGAATATGTGGTCATTTTTATTTAAATTAACAAAAGTAGTAAAAATAGATATAATAAGATTAGAAAATCTTGTTATTTCAGGGCCTCAGGTTTATATTTTAAGTAAAATCAAAAAGATTCCTCATGTATTATGGTTGGGGGGGTATGAAAGAAAAGCAATGTTTTCTAAGTATAAAAAAAATTTGTTAACATGGTTTATATCTCGCATAATAATTTTATTTGAAATAGTAATTTTAAAAAATGCTAATTTTGTTTACCCCGTATCTGATGAATTAGTAGAACTAACTGAAAAGAGAAACGTTAGGAATAAATTTTATAGCCCAAATTATGTGGATTTATCAAAATTTAATGATAAACATCCACAAAATTATCTCAATTCAAAGGAAAAGCTAGAACTATTATATGTAGGACGATTTGAGGAAGAAAAAGGTTTAAAAATACTTTTAAACGCAATAAAAATCCTATATAATGAAAGTAACAAATTTGAGCTTAATTTAGTAGGAGATGGTTTATTGAAAGAGTGGATTTTGAATTTTATTAAAAGGAATAAAATAAAAAATGTAAAATTGCTTGGAACTTTCGATTATAGTGATATGCCTAAACTATATAATGAAGCCGATATATTTGTATTACCATCTTTAACTGAAGGATCTCCGGGTTCAGTTATTGAAGCAATGGGATGTGGTACTGCTTCTATTTGTACGGCTGTTGGTGAGTGCCCAAAAATTATTAAAAATGGAGAAAATGGGATTTTAATTAAGCCTGGAAACCCTCAAGAATTGGCGAATGCAATACTAAATCTCGTGAATAATAAAGATCTAATTGAGAAACTTAGAAAAAAGGGAAGAATATCAGCACTTAAACGCACAAAAGACTATAGAAAAATACATAAATTTGTATATGAACAAGTATTAAAAACGTTTAACGCTTAAAATTTAAATAGAAAAGAGACGAAGGTTTTATATGGAGTATATTTTTGGCGGATATGTTGAAAATCCTAAACAATTAATTGAATTATCATTGGATTTTTTTGAAAAGCGATTTTCAACTGCAGTCGAATTTGAAGGACTGATAAAAAATAACTATTTTATGGGGATTATAAAAGAAAAAGCGAAAAAAACTAATACAAATATTTGGTTTTTTGAAGATTCTAAGCTCTTTAAAAGTGTATATTATGAAAGAGTTCCAGATATTTTAAAAAATAAAAAAATCGATTTTAATTATGAAGAGATAATTAACGATTTACAGACTGACTATATTTTAGCAATATTTAATGAGCATAAAGGAATCAAAGTTTTTAAAGACATTTTTGCTCAGGAAAAAGTATATTTTACAACAAAAAAACCATACTTATTCAGTACTTCTTTAAAACTATTAATTTCAATTTTAGAAAAAAAATCTTTTGATTATATTGCATTAGGACGATATCTGGTTTCAGGTTTGAATCTTGGTAATGATACTCTTATTTCAAATATTAAAAGGTTAGATGTTGGGGAAAATCTCCATTTAAACTCAAATAAAATAAAAGTTTTTAAAACTTGGATAATAAATAAAGATTTTTTTTATTGCCCAAAACATAATGTTAAGGATATTCAATTTTGGGTGGATTATATTTATAAGACCTTTAAGGAAACTCTCTCATTACCTACAAAACAACCAATTTTATCAATGATGAGCGGAGGATTAGACTCAACAGTAATTACTTCAATTTTTAAAAAGGAATTTGATATCCCCATTGAGGCAATAACAGTCAGTGTCCCTGGATATAATGAAGAAGATGTCGAAAAAGCTATTGAAGTCGCTGAATATATTAATATTCCTCATCATATTAAAGAAATACGCATAAGTGATTATAATGATTTAATAAAATCTCATTCTGAAATTTTTAATATATTGGAAGAGCCAATGGGGGGAACAGCATACTTTTCTAGATTAGCGGGATATAATGAGGTAAGAAAATTAAATAAAAATAATTCTATGACTGGAGATGGTGCTGGTGAAGTAGTGAGTTATTTACGTCATCATGTTCTATTTAATCTTAAAAAAACCAATAAATTATTCTATATTCCACTGAAATTAAGAAGGCATGCGTCAAGGTTATTACACAAATTTTATTATCCATCGTATTTAATTACAAATTTGTTAAAAGATAAAAATGCAATCAATTCAATTGATATTTTATTAAATTCAAATTTCTTAGAAACAAATTCTGAAATTCAAACATTTTATTCATCTGTTCAATTCTCTCATACGGAAGACGTGTTTAAAATCACTCGACGTAAATTGAATTTGAATATTCTCACTGAAGTAAATAAGAGAATATTTGAATCTTACCCTTTTAATGATTACAATAAATTTGGATATCATTTAGCATATCTAAATCCCTCGGCCGATTCTTTAATCTCTCATGTTTTGTCAAGTTATTTTGATCTTAAATTATATGCTCCTTTTCTATCATACGACTCATTCAAGAAATTCGTACCATTACCTCCTTATCTGAAATTAACTGGAGAGGGATATAGAACAAGATATAAATGGATTATTCGAGAAGTAGCAAAAAGAAAGAAATTATTACCTGAACAGTATTTTAAATGGAAATCAAAATATGGTCTTAGACAGGAATTTTTTAATACTAATTCTTTTGAAACCGTAAAATCTTACGCTCTTCAACTAATAGAAGATTTAAAATCAACTAACTTAGTTAATATGAAGCCATTCAACAAATTTCTTAGAAGAACATCAATTAAGAAAATGAAAAAACATTCTTCAGAATACATGAAATTCAATATCTGGTTAGGATTTTTAGGATGGCTTTCTACAATCTAAATATATAAAAGTCAATTTTTAGAAAAATATAAGATTTTAGACAAATTTCACAAATCAATTTAGGAATTTAAAAATAAAAAATGCAATCACAAAGGATAATTTTTGTTGTTGGCTTTAAAGTCTCTAAATATGCACTAAGCTTTGTTTTTTTTTATTTAATGATACTTTTTTATGCGCCCGCTGTCATTGGGACTGTAAGATTTGCAATTGCGTTAATAGCTATTTTTAGTTTTGTCTTCAACCTTGGTTTTAATATAGCTCACCTAAAGATTTATCCTGAGGAAGAAAATAAAGCGAGTTGTATTGGAACTCTTCTATGTTTTAAGGTAACGTTTATTATTATCTCATTAGGTTTTTATTATACCATATTAAGTCTTTTTAATTTTGATGAGATACTAGTTACGATTCTCATTATTTTCCTTATTGAACTTATTGTTCAAAGTGTTAATACATCGTTCTCAAACATTTTGATTGCCGATAACGAGATTATAAAGGGATCATTTCCTTGGATTGTTATTTCTTCTTCAAAAATCATACTCATAATTGTTGGTTTATATTTTTATCCTACAAATGAATTGACATTATCTTTTATATACTTATTATCTACATTATTACATACGGCTTTTTTATTGCCGTATATCATACACTATAAAATAGGTAAACCGACCAAAGATGTAATTAAAAAATATCTTAAATTTACATATCCATTAATTTTTTCTAATCTTGCTGTTTTAATTAGTGGAAATATAGGAATTATTTTAATAAATTTTTGGATATCTTCTGAAGCCGTTGCTTATTATTATGCAGCAGAGCATTTTTCTGTATTTAGAACAATTATTCCGAATGTAATAAGTCTAGTAATGATTTCTATTTTTGCAAAAAATATAAAACAAGGCAATTTAGAAAAAAACAAGAGAATTATTAAAAAAATCACTAAATATTCATGTATTCTATTTGGAGCAATAGTTCTTCTTTCATTTTTATATTCAGATGAATTAATATTAATTTTCTTAGGTGACGTATATGAACCATCTATTTTTGTCTTTAATATATTAATCTTGGCTCAGATTTTTGTAATAAATGATGTGGCAGTATTTACCGATTTAAATGCTCGGGGTTTAACTAAATTGTTTTCTGTAATCAAAATTGTAGGAGAATTTTATAAAACCTTTCTTATTATTCTTTTTATTGCACCTAATGGTTTAAATCTTGGAATTAACGGTCTCGCGTTAGCCATACTGTTTGGAAATTTAACATACTCACCAATTATTAGATTAATTTTATGGACGAAATATAAATATGGTTATAATTTTGGATTAGTTCTGTATCTTTTAGCAGCCTTATTAGTATTTCTTTGTAATATTTTGATTATCAACATGTTAGATTTATTAACACACTTTTATTTAATTCCACTCTTTGCTATAATAAATGTTTTATTCTACTTTGGAATACTTTATCTTTTAAGAGCTATAAAAAAAGAGGATATTAAATACTTTAGATTAATTTTAAATCCCAAAAAATTAGTTAGTTTGATTTATCGAGATTTAACATCAAAAAATAATAAATCTAAAGGGAAAAATTGAATTTTGTATTTTTAATGATTAATCTTAAATTGCTCAAAAAACCAATTTATAGCAATATCAACAGAAAATTTATGACCGACTCCTTCAGGAGTCATTAATTTCAGTTTATCTTCGTTTCCTGATTTTTGATATGCGGGTAAAATTTTATTAAATTCATCTTTTGCATCAATATAATAAAAGATATCACCAGTTCCATTAATAAAGATTAGAGGACGAGGAGCTATAAGAGATGCAATATCAGACATATCACATATTTTTAATATCCCTGGAATGTGGCCACATAAACAGTGATTAGCTCTTATCCCAAAACTTTTTTTAAAAGAGCCTAAATACCCCTGAACATATACTGCAGAAATGCGGTTATCTAAAGCAGCAACCAACATACTTAATGCGCCCCCTGTTGATACTCCTGCAGTACCTATACGATTAATATCAACATTAGGCTCATGATGTAAATTTTCAGCTAACCATAAAGCATCAGTGATAACTTCTCCATACCAAGTTCCACCAATAATTCTTGCAACCGCATCAATTCGGAGGTGATTTCCTAGATATGATAATTCTCCCATCCCACGATTTTCCATTACATATAAAAGAAATCCTTGCTTCGATAAAGCAACCCCTGCACCTTGTTGGTAAGAATTTTCCTCAAAAGCAGCTTGTTTCGCCGATCCATGTCCAGAAAAAATAATAATTGTAGGATATTTATTTTTTGAATTAAAATGAGGGGGATAAATGATATATATCGGAATTTCTAAACCATCATAACTAATAAAACATGATTTATCATAAAAAATGCCATTATATTTAATTTTTCCTTGAATTGTTTTTATTCCATTTGCTCTATCTTTAATTTTTAAGGGGAATTCTACTTGTATTCCATATATTGTTATTATTTGATTTATTAATTTCTCCTTATCTAATATTGATTCCTGAGGATTAATCTTTTTCAACCGATCTATAATTCCAAAATTCTCATCTGAAAACTCATTTTTTGGAATTAAATATTTAGGTTTTGTTAATTTATAGATTTTTTTGATAATTTTCTTAACTTTGGTTGAGACTTGCGAGGGCATTTTCTTAATCGAGTCAAAATTTGAATTTCTTAATTAATTCTTTTAAATCTTTTAAATCAAAATGAAAATCAACTTCACGCCATTTATCTTTATTTATTTCAAATGAATTGATTTCAACACCTTTATTTGCCAACGCATTGAAAGTTTCTAACCAAAACTTGTTCAGATATTCCTTTTTTCTTACTAATTCTTCTAAGACATTCTGATAGATTATTCTAAATTTCTCGCCTGAAACTTTAACAAGTCCAACAGATTCCGCATCTCCGTCCTTAATCTCTTTACTTACCCTTAAAATCTTTTTATTACTGTCTAAATTGACTTTCATATCTTCATCATGATATTTATCTCTATGACAGATTGTTACAAAAATTCCCTCATCTGTTGTATTAACTAAATCTCGAATGATATCACTGGCTATTATATTATCACCATTTATTATAAGAAAATCCTCATTCATTTCATTTTTACTAAACCATAGAGTAATTAGATTATTAGACATATCGTAAAATGGATTAAAGATGGTTTTTATTTTCAAGTTAGTATTAAAACTCTTAAGTTTTGATTCAATTTGAGCGTGTAAATACCCTATTAAAATAATAACCTCATCGATAACATTAGAGTTAGATAAAAAGCTTAATTGTCTTTCTAACAAAGTTTCTCCATTTCCTAAATCTATTAAGGGCTTTGGAGTATTTTTGGTTAATGGATATAATCGTTCGCCTTTTCCGGCAGCAAGTATGATAATTTTCATTAATTAAAATAAAAGTTAATTATATTAATTAATTTCTATGTTTTTTAAACTCATTAAAGAATGTGTTTAAATTTATTACCATAAACTTTTTCCATCCATTCAAATTGCTAATATTATTTGTCTTGAATATTTCATCATCTAAATCCCAATCTTTTAGGTCTTCAAACCATAAATCGAACGGAACCGGGAATCCATATTTTGGCCTGTAAATTACTTCATAAGGTAAATAACTTTCAGCAAATTTTTTTAAAATATATTTTGGAATATCAAAATTTTCGCTGATATCTCTAAAATGTAATCCTTCTGCTTTTTCTTTAGAATCTTTGCTTTTCCAGTGAACTTTAAATTTAAATGGTAATGAGTTCACAAAATTAACTAATTCCATATTTATAAAAGGAAATCCTGAAGGAAAACCATTATAGCGCATCGCATTGATACCACGAGTTATTAATCCTATTGTATGAACCTTTTGAGTGAAATAAGTAACATAATTCTTAATATTATTTGGTAGTTCATTTTCATTTAACACATTCATTAATATTTCATAATCATCGATATTATATTCTTTTTTAAGAAGATATTCCTTATCTTCGATAGAAAAATATCGATAATTATCCAAAAAGAATTTAAAAAATGGGACATCTTTTTTATAATTCAAATACATTCTGAAATTTTGGCCATACCCTCCAAAAATATCATCGGCGCCCTCACCACATAGTACGATATCACATCCATCATTTTTCGCAATTTTCTCAATATTTCCTAGTGCGATTTCATTTGGATGTAATGGTTCTCCTTTATTACTAATAAGTGGTCCTAACAAGGAATTTTTTCCAATATAATCTTCTTTATATAAGATCTTCTCAGTATGAACAGTATTAAGTTCTTTTGCAACTAACCTGGAATATTCAAATTCATCTTCCCCATAAAATCCTGCTGAATAAGTATATAAATCCCTTTCGGGAAATAATTTTCTACAGAGGGAAACAATAAGAGAACTGTCAACACCTCCACTCATCGCAAATCCCAGTTTTTTGTTCCCCTCAACGAGACTTTTTATTGCTTCAAATAAGTACAATTCAATCTTCTTTAAGGCGTCATTGAGACTTATTTGAATAGGTGTAAAATTAGGATACCAATATGTTTTAATTTCTTTATGTGATAATTCTGAGCCACATGGAATCTTAAAATGATCCTTAAACATGGTTAAAGCCCCAATTGGAAAACGAAATGTAAAATAACTCGAAATTCCTTCAGGTGAAAAACCATCGAATCCATTTTTTGACACTAAATTGATTAGGTTATCAGAAATATCATTAAAGGTCTTGAAATAATATTGAATTTTTAAACCAAATGGACTAGTTTTAAATTCAGTCATTAATTTCGAGAAGTATTTGAATTATTTTAAGGATTATGTAATATAATCAATATAGATAATTTTTTTGACTAAAATCAAATTCAATTTGAAGTTCTTTTCTAAAAATATATTAGAAAATATTTATAAGAGAATTTAACCAAAATTACCACAGTAATGTCTAGTTTAAAACGTTCTAAAAAAAAATATTCAAAATCTCAGAGAAAAAATGATTTCTTAAAATTCTTTATCATTTCTTCAAGTTTAGTTCTTGGAGTTTTATATTTTACATATATTTACAAAACTCCAATTATAGCAACAGAATTTCCAACTATAAAAATATCATATCAAGCGGAGATTAATACTGACGATTATGCTGATGCTATTTTTGAATTAGAGAGCCCTGATGATTCTAAAGATGTTAAACCTTTAAACTGTAAAATAAAAATAAGAGGTCGGCTTAATTCTAAGATGCCAAAGACCGGATATCGAATCGAATTATCAGATCAAATCTCTCTATTGGGTATGAGAGAAGATGATGATTGGCAATTGTTTGCGATGTTTATGGACCTTACGGATATGCGAATAAAATTATCAATGGATTTATGGCGAACTCTTTTAAACACAAATCCAACTGCTATTTTACCTAAATCGGAATATGTTATATTATATATAAATGGTAAATTTCAAGGATTATATTTACTTGCCGAAAAGAATGATAGGAGATTATTTGGACTTGAAGATGCTCAAAATAATGGCAATTCAAGTTTAATTTTTCAATCAGATTCTAATCGGATAAATTTTTTAAGTCATTCAGATAAGGAGTGGGATCAGGATTGGCCAAATGAATATGATGGAATCTACATTAAAGATGATGTCTTTTCTGAACTTATACCTTTCATATGTCAAACTTCGGATAATGACTTTTTTAGCGATTCTAATGGGATATATACTAAATTTGATAAGACTAATTTAATTGATTTTTTAATCTTTAATTATTTCATATTACACTTAGACTTCTGGTCTGATAATTATTTCTTAGTTCGAAATTCTCACCCTAATAAGTTTTTCCTCATACCATGGGATTTTGATACTAGCTTTGGTCAATTTTTAGGAAGAAAATATGATCCTGATGATAATATTGAACAAGAAATATTACAGAAAAATTATCTCTATGTTCGTCTATTAGGAAATGAAGAATTCAGGAAGGCCTGTAAAGAGCGGTGGCTTTTTTTAAGGGAGACAATTTGGAGTGAAGAATCAATCTTGGATATGCTAACCGAAATTTATGACGAGATTAGCGGTATTTTAGAAATCGATACAAGTAAATGGTATCTTTGGTATGATATTGAATGGGCTCTTAAAGTTGACGAAGCTATTGAGGAGTTATATGATTGGATTCCAGAAAGATTGATATTTTGTGATTCATATTTCGGAAATTTCTGAAATCAATACTGTTAAAATTTATAAATTACAATTGCTAGTTAATTCTCGTAAGAAAATTGTCGTACTTATATGTCAGCTCAGAATCATTTTATAAATAAATTGCCACATCATAAAAGAAGAAAAGAATTACTAGTTATAATCATTATTTTTGGGATTTTAGTATCTACTGTCTTTGTCTATACTTACCTTAGAAATTCTCCAATAAGTTCAGAGAATTTTCCCGTAATAAATATTTTAACTGAAGAGGAGATTGTAAAAAACGATTATGTGGATGGCAAGATTGAATTAAAATCTCCTGATGAGGAGAAGAATCTAGAGCCCACAAATTGTAGAATTAAGATTAGAGGAGATTTTAATGCTAATTTACCAAAGAAAGGATACAGGATTGAACTTTCAGAACAAAAATCGTTTCTTGGAATGAGAGAAGATGATGATTGGATATTATTTGCTATGTATAGTGATCTCCCTCGAATGCAAATTAAGTTAGCAATGGAATTATATCAAAC
>Ga0114919_10003936_pt1 | contig 11943 bp, 14 predicted proteins | sample BlataG_FD_88682 | JGI IMG/M metagenome (GOLD analysis project Ga0114919, IMG submission 88682) | Deep subsurface microbial communities from Black Sea to uncover new lineages of life (NeLLi) - Black_00105 metaG | ecosystem: Environmental > Aquatic > Marine > Oceanic > Sediment | place: Atlantic...
GGGGGGGGCGGATTTAAAAGAAGGGGGGGGGAAAGAGAAGACGAAGGGATGGAGGGGGGGGGGGGGGGGAGAAGAAGGAGGAGGAGGGAGAAAGGGGAGAGTGTCTTTATGTATGTGTATAACTATCTATGTACTTCATTGTAAAAGCTACTGATATATATATATGCCAAATTAATACTAAAGGTTAAAGCTGGAAAGTTTGGAAGAAGACCTCCTTATAACCACCTGAGAAGAGCAATGCACCGCCCCATACATCGACGTAATAGGACTATAATCAATAACTCGCACATCTCCAGCAAAATGTTCATTTTCCACAATCTGCCTGGCACTCTCCATATGCACACTGATGATCCTTCCCCCTCCCAAATTGAGGATATTACAGGCATACTGCAACTGGTGCTTCCCAGAGATTGGGATGATGTGGTAGCCTTCATCAATCATGTAGCGAGAGAATTCAACATCTGATTTAGTTTGGTGGTACTTGCCGTCTTTTCCTTTGGTATATTCGTCAACAAGGCGCTTAGTAGGCGCGTTTTCTCCCATCATTTCATCCAACATGAGGCAACATTTATCAGAGAGAATAGCAAATACGCAATCCAAGTGCATTCTGTCTTGATGTTGTTCGAAATCGTCTCTGACGACGGCAAAGCGGCGAGTGCCAAGTAGGTCTTGATCCATCAGCTGACGAGCTGCTTCATAGTTTGATCTTAGTCCAATGCCCAGGAGAGCCAGGTCTTTACTGGCAGGGATGAAATCACCTCCTTCTAAGAATCCAGGTTCCACAATCTCTCCTATCAAAGACAGGCCAAGCTTGCAGAGACAGAATCCCAAGAGAGCAACTTCCAGAGCTCTCTGACTGGACCTCAATTTCCCCAATACGATGCCCTTGGCTGTAGTAATCTGCTGGTCGCGTGTGTAGACCAGGTTGGAGAGAGGGCTGAAGCGGTAGGAGGCTCTGAGTCCGGTGTCTCTGTAAGACGGAGTCAATTCGACATTGGGATTCACCAAAAGGGCGTTGATGAGTTGCTCGACACTCATGTGCTCGATGACCTTTCTCTTGTAAGCGTCAGTGATATAGTAACGGTCTTCTTCCTCCAAGTCATTTGCAGTAAGGCCGTCCGAAAGGCGGTAGGTGACGGCCTGCATAGCGAGGTTTTCGAGCTCAACCCTGGCACCGACGTGGTGATCAACGCCTTGAGCTAGGATTTCTTTGACAGTGAGGACCTTGACACCAAGCTCAGCCATGACTCTACGGAATTCAGCATGAGCTGTGCGGGCTGCTTCTAGATTGACTGGTTTTTCATAGAGGGACGCTCTTGGGTGAAGACCGCCCATCTCGAGCGATGTTCCATCTGGATCGCAAACAATCACAACCTCGGCCATGTCGTTCTCTGATTCTTGAACAGCTGTTGCATTCCGATAAGGTAATAGGTCAGAAGCTGACGCCCTCGCATTTTTACGTTCAGGAGGAAGGTTTAAATATGATTTGATTGCCCTTTTCAGCGGCCCATCTAGCTTCTTCATCTCCAAAGACATATCATTCATTGACGTATTACTAGTTGGAATCAATATCCTCAAGTCGAAGTGACAGATTAAATGAACCGACGACACCCACATCCAGCCCCTTTTCAATATTTTCAATCCTCCCAGCCGTCACAATGTCGGGTGGGGCCCCAAGACCCACCACATGCTTCGCCTTGCTCCACCTTTCCCCTCCACCTTCCAAATTCATACACTTTACATACTTTGCATGTATACACACATACACACTACACTATCACTAAGCTACATTACTATTATACATACCTTTCATCAACTCAATCTCCCACTCCAAGCTCTTTTCAATCTCTCAACCACCACACTCACCCTCCCCCTTCCATACATTCCCTCTCCACCCCCACCACCCATATCACCACCACCACTAATCCTACCACCACCCATATCACTACTACCTAATCTCTGCATACCACTACCAGTAGAACCAGCAGACAGCACTATCACTGATGATGATGATGATGATGATGTCGACCAGTGACTGTTCTCCCAATGTACAACTTCATCAGGCTGAGATGGTGGTGGTGCCATTACTCTTGTTGGCATCAGTTCCCATTCACCATCACCATCATCATCATCACCACCATTAATAGTAGTAGGTGCGTACCCTTCTCTTTGCATCATATGTAGTGCAGATGAAATATCGCCAGGATCATCATCACCATGATTCTTCAATGATGCACCACTATTATGTTTCTCTCTTCTCTCAAATACCATACTCATACCCAGATTCATAGTACTACAAGTATCACCAGCAGTAGCAGTAGTAGTAGTAGTAGTTGGCCGTAGTAGTAGTAGTACATTATCATGATGACCATGGCGTCCTCCTGCAGTCTCTAGTATCTTGGACAAACCAGCCAACCAAGCAAAAGGAGGCCAATCAGGTGGTAGCCTACAAGTTGCCTCTGCCCCCATGGCAGTATACACCAGCTCCCCTGCTGCTCTCTGTACCAACTGCAGCCCCTCGAGCATCATTTGCCTGTGTCTATCGATGACAGTTGCCTGTTTATCTGCAGTTGGTCGTAGTTTAAAGAGAGGAAGTGCGTCACGAGGGGGGCTACTTCTGGTGTCCCACCATGTGTCTGGTGTCCATATGTGAGAGGTGGACCCTTGGAAGTGGAGTCGGAGGAGGAGAGGGAGGTTGAGGAAGCGGGAAAAGAGGTCGATGAGGAGGGCTGCGTAGCCGAGAGCGGTACTACTGGTCATGTCGGTGAGGGAACGGGGGAGGAGTTGGCCTCCTAGTACAGCTAGAGGAGCTTGTTGATGGTTTTTTGATTGTTTTTTATTGATATTGGGAGAGGGAGAAGGAAGATGCGTTTTAATTGCTGTTGTTGATTTGTCGGGGGTGTCTTCTCCCCCTCCTTCTGCTTCTTTTTCTGAAGTTGTAGTTGCAGTTGGAGTGACGAGGTCTAATGGAAGTATTGCGGATGCCGTTCTGATGACTCTGCTCCTTTGTTGTTGGAATAGTATGCCCTGAGTAGCAGTTAATACAATGGAAAGCTCATGGTTGTGACGGGAGAGGCGGTGCTCTTCCTCAGAGTTGTTGTTGGAATTGTTTAAAAGAGAGCGTACAGCTTCCTTCAACTGGATGTGTCTTTCTTTATTAGATAAGTTGATATGATGGAGTCTTGATTGGAGGTATTGGAGGTGTGATTGGAGTTTTTGTATTGAAAGCTTGGTGGATTGAGTTTGTTGGTTGTAGCGAGCAACGGTGAGGAATTGGGATTGTGCTTGGCGTCGTTGATCGAGTAGAGAGTGAATGCGGGCTAGTTCTTCTTTTTGCTGGTTTCTGAGTGACGATATGGCTTGCCGTTGTGAGGTGAGATTCTCTTCGTGGCAAATGTGGCAAACATAGGTGGATAACTCGGTTCTTTGACAAACGCAACACCCTGGCATTTTGGAAAGCAGATTGCGACCGGAAACCACAGCTAATGGCTACGCATAGTGTCTTGTAACGGGCATATTGAAACCCTTGAAGTTGTGGTACGAAGGGAGATAGATAGGGTTTTAGAGATTTCGAAAATACTGGGGGTCCTGGTTCGACGTCGACAGAAAGAAAAATAGCCAGAGTGCATGAAGAGAGCTGTTGCAGGTCAAAATGAGGCAATATTTTGCTGTTGTTGCTTTTCTATCATCTCACTCATACACACTCGATTCGATTCCATTGTTGTGTAATTTTGAACAACTATCAAGGTGGGCACTGCAATCCATAGTGGAGAAGAAGGAAGATGAAACATTGAATTCAAACCACGCCGTCGGCCGTCTTGTGCTTCTCCCATAGATTCTATCAAATCTAATCCCGGCCGTGTCCAAGCAAATAGATCACTGTATATATACATGTGCCATAACAGTAAGTACACGTAAAGAGCAAGACGCTGCTAACTAGAACACTTACATAATGGAAGACCAAGTCCTTGATCAGATTCGGCAGCACATGAAGGGTGTCAAAGCGCCAGGGTACTATGACAAGGTTTTCAAGGATGAGTGTATGTTCTCCTTTGCGACATCTGAAAGTAGAGGCGGATTATTCATCAATATGACCACGCATCAGTCCTTTTCGGATGAGTATGTTGATCTAGACTTCAAAAGAAACGGCAATGCACTCTATCTCCACGAGAAAGCTCACAGGGTACGTTGAATGTTTTAGTCACGGGAGAGATAATATATTGATCCAAGCAGTTCCCACTCCAACAATCATCTAGAATCCTTTTTGCCCCCCTCTCGTTCCACCGCCGCTCTCCCTCTCACACACATACACAAGCCACCTTCTTCTTCTCCTTTCAAAACAGGTCCCACTCCCAGCAGAACAAGCCCAAGCCAAACCAGACAAGCTCGCCATTGGTCTCCCAGGTGGCTTCAACACAGAAGCCAAGACCTACTCCATTGAAAAGCATCACTCCCTCGTCATCATGCCATCTCGCACCCACATCCCCCTCCCCTGCCCCGTCCTCCCCCAACTCATCCTGGACACCATCACCGCCATTCAAAGCCACGAAAGTGCCTATCACCAAGAAGAAGTGGCAGCTTGGCAGGAAGAAAGATTCGTCAGTAAATATGCCTATTCACTACAGCAACTGCCTGTACCAGAAGGGAAAGTAATTTCAATGAACCCAGCAGATTGGAAGTGTGACGAGACTGGCGTTACTGATAACCTCTGGCTCAACTTATCCAGTGGTTTTATCGGATCCGGTCGTCAGAATTTTGATGGTACGGGAGGTAACGGTGCAGCCATGCGTCATTTTGAAGCCACGGGGAAAAAATATCCACTGGTTGTTAAACTGGGAACCATCACTCCTTCTGGTGCTGATGTCTATAGTTATGCAGATGATGAAAACGACATGGTTATAGATCCTCTCTTGGAGACCCACCTCTCTCACTGGGGCATCAATATGAAATCCATGGAAAAGACTGAAAAAACAATGGCAGAGTTACAAATAGAGGTGAATCTTAAGTTTGAATTTGACCGTATCACCGAGGCTGGTGCCCAACTCAAACCTCTTCATGGTCCTGGTTTCATTGGTTTGAAAAACTTGGGAAATAGTTGTTATATGAACAGTGTATTGCAGTTGTTGTGGACTGTTGCTGAGATGAAGGAGAGGTATGTGGATAGGGCTGAGTATATATATGAAACTTCACCTGTTAGGGATACTACTAGTGATATGGCTACCCAGTTGGCTAAAGTGGGGGTTGCTTTGATCCTGGGTAAGACATGTGGTATTGCTAGTGATGATGGTGATGGTACTGAATGGTATGTCAAACCAGCAGCATTCAAAGCAGCAGCTGCTCGTGGTCACCCGGAGTTCTCTTCCACTCGACAGCAAGATGCTCAAGAGTACCTAGGTCATCTATTGGATAGAATTGCCCGTAATGAGAGGTCTGCTGGAGATCGACTTGGCATCAGTAGTAGTGGTACCGGTGGTGATAATAGTCATCAACAACATCAAACAGCGGATTTATTCCGCTTTGCAGTTGAACATCGCACCCATTGTGGGGAGAGTGATAGAGTGAGTTATACCAAGGAAACTACCACCCAACTAGGACTCAACATCCCCCTGGAAGAAGCTGCTAACAAGGAACAAGTGGAAGAACATAAAGAGAGGGAAATGAAGAGAGCTCGGACAAAGGAGGGCGGAGGAGGAGGAGGAGAGAAGGAGAAGGATGATGCTGACGAAGAAGAGAGGGTGATTCCCAAGGTTCCATTTGAAGCATGTTTGAAATACTGGGCAGCAGATGCCAATATTGATGAGTACCATTCAGCTGCTCTAGGTAGAAAGACTGGCACGGCCAGTAGGAGGAGTAGATTTGCATCTTTCCCTCCTTATCTGTTCATTGTTCTTCAAAGATACATGTTTGATCCAGTGGGGAATGCCATGAAGTTGGAGGTTGAAGTTGAGGTTCCTGATCAACTGTCTTTGGAACAGTTGAGATCCTGTGGGCAGCAGCCAAATGAAGAGTTGCAACCAGCTGATGATGATTCCAACAACAACAATCAACAACAAGAAGGAGGAGGACCGCCGGTACCAGATCAAGCTATTGTAGAGTCTTTAGTGTCCATGGGTTTCAGCGAGAATGGCAGCAAGAGAGCAGCACTGGCTACTGGCAATGCTGGTGCCGAGGTAGCTGCTGAGTGGGTGTTTGCTCATATGGAAGATCCTGATTTCAACGACCCTCCTCCTCCTTCATCGTGTGGTGGTGGTGGTGATGGTGGCGGCGGCGGTGGCAGTAGTGGTGCTGATGATGCAGAGGCAGTGATGATGCTGACTGGTATGGGTTTCACAGGCCGACAAGCTACTGCAGCACTTAAAGCGTGCAAGAGCAATGTGGAAAGAGCTGCTGATTGGTTGTTCAGCAGAGCTGATGGTGATCTTGATGCCTCCGTAGAATTAGCTCTATCACAACAAGATACTGCTAATGGCAATGCTACTGATGGTGGTGGTGGTGGTGGTGTACTTGATGGTCCTGGAAACTATGACCTAGTGGGATTCATCAGTCACATGGGTGCCAACACAGCATGTGGACATTATGTGGCTCATGTTAAAAAGAGAGGGAAATGGGTGGTATATAATGATGAGAAGGTGGCAGAGTCTGCTAATCCTCCAAAGGAATTAGGGTACATCTATATGTTTAAAAGAAGAAGTGGATAGAGGTGGTGAATAGAGAGTGGGTTTTCTTTCTTACATTGTATGTTTGTAAATTAAATGATGTTTTATTGGCTTGTATATACTTGTATTTATGGATAGATATGTATACGCAGTATGTATCACGGGTATCTATAAAATGTTGGTAGGGGAAAACATCGCGAGTACCAAACATAGGATAAGAAAGAAGGAGCTGATCTTTCCCACCTGTTGCTCCAATCTTTTATTTCAAAACTTCCATTATTCTTCATACCATCATTCATCGAATTCATTCAGTTTGTACATTGTAAAGTAATACTCTTTGGCATACTCATAGTCTCATGAAGCTGTCTTATACAAGACAGGCATACAATAGTGCTCAACCCTCTCTCTATGTATGTATGTGTCCTCGTAGATACTACACTATCCTACTCACTGCTCAATCTTTCCAACACGCCACCAGGGAGGCTGTAGGACCCCCACTCACTATGAGTAGCAAAAATATGGAATATATAAACCAAACTATGCTTTTGAGCAGCAGTAAAGGCTCCAGTGAAGGTATAATGGTAGAGAATGAGTGCCCCTGCCCTATCCAAGCTATGGTGGCTCACGCCAATTGAGAGCTCAATCTCCAATGCCAACTCAAAAAATTCCATCAATTGATCTGCAGAGAGGATAGTGGGGTTTACGACCCATTTTCCCTGAAGGACAAAACCAGCGAGGCGAATAGAACGTGAGAATGCTGAGAAGAGGCGCTGGGCAGTCCCGGCAATCTCTTCGAGAACAGTCTGGTCGTGGATCTCACTACAGGAGAGACGGCGAATGATGACGACGACGAAATCTAGCATCTCCAAAGCTTCATCTACAGTTGATGTGTAGAAGATGGTGGCATTGGCACCACTTGCTGCAAAAGAAAAACGGGAGAGAGAGAGAGAGAGAGAGAGAGAGTGGTCTAGTTAGAAAGATGAAGAGAAGGGAAGGAGACAAGGAAGGCAAACAGGCAGATGGTTTTCACACACACACACACACACACACACACACACACACACACACACACACACAATCTCTCTTTTATTTCAATGAAATGAAATGATAGTGATCAATTTACTATGCATTTATTCTAGACCTAAAAGTCACTTACTCAGATATGGGAGCATTGCAGCTCCATTGCCATGGATCTCAGGAGTAGCCATGTTGCGGAGGGTGCTCAGACAGGCTTCGAAATCAGCCTTGCAAAGAGCAGTTGCAGCAGCTCGTTTGATGTCACTCTTGTAGTAGGATTCATATCCGGGAGTGAGTTTATCAACAAAATAATTTTGCATATGCTCAAACGTCGATGGTCCGTTGTATGGTGGAGCAACATAAGGCCTGCTGGTTCCAGAGATTAGAAGGCGGAGTCTCTCCTCCTCCTTCTCCGCCCCTAGAGCGGGCCCGCGGTCGGGGATCGAAGGTGGACCAATTGGTTTACATATTGGTGCTTTGGATCTTTTAGGGCCCACCTTTGGCTTTCTGTGGTGTTAAATGACACACATTAGGATAGCAGAGGGCATATTAAGTTGAAAATAGGCGAGCTTAATAAATTTACCACGGAAGATTTTTGCAAATTGGTTGTCAAATAACACAGAAGAAAAACAATGCAACTAATAACGATACTTACTTCTGCTTTTTGGATGCTCTGGAAGCAATATATATGCTTCTGGAGGGCCTGGCAGTAAAACACTTGATCCCCAATTCTGGCTTTGAAAACATGGTGACAGAAAACATTACCTAGTGATCTGATCAATGAAAGTAGTTTTATTGAATACAAACTTTCAATTAATTGTGAACGTTACCTGCTTGAAGCGAGTCTCATGAGCGGTAAGCCCATGCCCCTCCCTCCTCTCTCTCCCCTCTCCGCATTTGAATCCCGTTTTAATTAACACAGCATGCCAGCCCTCATTTTCCCAAACTATAGAACAAACCAAATATTTTGTATACCAGGTTTTACAACCTCAATTTCCTACATTTCTTACACAAATCAATTTACAACACAGAAATCATCAATTCCTATTGCAAACACCCACATTTTATCTCACCCGCCGTCCCCATCAACGTTGCCATCAACATCCAATCCAACAACAACACAGCATTGTGACTCCATACTGATACAACAACTTCAACCCCTCCCCCTCTTTCTTTTTACCACCCCACCCCTCCAAAAAAAAACATCCACCCACTCATGATAAATGCTCTACTAGCTCTACTGCTTAAGGTATGCAATTTCAAATATAGCACTAAAATCCAAGTCTGCTCCATCTTCCTTTTCACTCACCGTCTTCTTATACAATCCCTTTGCCGCCCTACACATCGGCAGGTATGCATCAACCGCCTCCCCGGCCCTCTCTGCCAGCCCTAGATCTTTGACCATGAGTTTAGAAGCAAAACCACCTTGATAACCCCTAGAGCTGGGCACCCCTTCCATCACGCCAGGACATGGGTTGTACACATCACTCGACCAGCACCTGGCAGATGATGAGTTGAATATATCAGTCAGTAGCTTGGGATCTAGACCTAACTTCATTCCAAAAGCCAGTCCTTCTGATACGGCTGCCATACTAATTGCCAACACTAGATTGTTTGCCAGCTTAGCAGCTTGACCAGCTCCGTGATTACCACAATGGATGATTCTCTTTCCCATGGCGTTGAGGATGGGTGTGGCTGCTTCCACACCGTGATGGGTGCCTCCCACCATGAAGGTGAGAGTGGCAGCTTGGGCTCCGGGAACGCCACCACTGACTGGAGCGTCTACCATGAGAGGATTGAGTCTGTTTCCATGGCTGCCTGCTGCGTCTGGATGGAGGATGGTAGACTCTGCTGCTGAGGCTATCTCTGTAGATGTGATGGGATCAATGGTACTGCTATCTATGAGGAGATGTGGCTGGAAAGTACCGTCATTGAGTGATAGTAAACCATGAGGGCCTAGATAGGCATCTTTGACATGTTTGGAAGAAGGGAGCATGGAGATGATGGCGTGAAGGCCAGGGGTGGATGCCATTTCAGCTGGGGTTGTGCAGGGGATGGCGCCTTGTTGGGTGAGATTGTGGACTCTTTCAAAGTCTCTGTCGCAGACGAGGAGTCTGTAGCCTGCAGCAAGGAGGTTCTTGGCCATGTGATTGCCCATGGTGCCAATGCCAAGGAAGCCGATCAGGTGTTTTGCTGCTGCTTTGCCTCTCATGGTGGGGGTAATACGGTGTTGGTGCTACCAGCAGGCTCCCTCTCTCTGGCTCGTCGTGGGAGGATTGTCGGGTGGGTGAGAGATTGTTTGGGGTTTGGGTTTGGTGCGACTTATTTTGTATCGGACGTCCTGTAAGTTAACCCGAACGATGTCTTCTTCGAGTGGCTGGGGTGTTTCTATATATATGGTGCACGCTCTAAAAAACGATACTCCCTCCTCTTTTATTGATCCACCTATGAAACCCTGCTGATGGGGAGTAGATACACAATCGAATCAGAATTGAATAACTTGAACTTAAACTTAAAGTTAAAACCATGGCCGGTAATAAGAGTTCGTTCCATATTTGAAACTCCAGGCATCGCTCTCTCCGCTGATCTCCCACGACAACTTCCATTCCTCACCGACCTTTAATCTTAATTCCTAGAGCTGCTCATGTCCATCTATCTCTGAAATCAGATGTCTGCATCAGCTATGATGGTGCCCTAGCATTGTGTACACTCATAGTACAATTTCCCAAATAAGACAGTGGGTGGTTGCACGGCCTCCGAGGAGCTCCCGTTATCCATAACAGTGTGTGTCAGGTTTGAAAAACCCAGCTCTTTTTATATGTTCAAGATCACTTTCTTATTGCTCTTGGCGAGCGTTGCTACAGCTCAGACTATAATTGAGCTACCAATCAATAAGACTCTACACGAATTCCTGGGCAATTTCCTTTTACAACCCAAGAAGTTGAGACAGGTCATTGATAGTGACTTGACGGTACAATTAAGAACAAGTTGTTCAATCCAGAAAGCGATTCGGAAGTGAGTGTTATATTCTTAAATCCAACCAATGAATTCGAACATCACCTCCTTCGAAGTATGCAAGCTTGAAATCAGTGTAGGAGTCGAGAAAAGAGCCAGGGATGCTCTTGGCGGAGGTACCAAGAGCCTGCCAAGAGGCCTGCCAGGATGTTCTCCCCTGACAGGGAGAACAGGGGAGAAGTGGTTGAGGGCCTCCCCACACAGTTCCGGGTTTAAGATAACCGCCTCGACATGGGCCACATAAAAGCATTCAACTTTAAAAGACTATCGAAACAATCGCTATAAGCCATGGGAGCTAAAAGAGTAAGCTGGGTTTGCATCTCTCTTCATTCCCATCTTGTTGTAGCTTCCTTCTCTGAACCGTGTTAATTAATTCATTCCCGTCTCCGTAAACGAATGCAGATGAGCAATAAGACCACCACTGGATCCGTGGCGAAAGGATCCTCCAGTTCACAGGTGAGTTATCAGCCAACTTCCTAGAGATGCAAATTGCTGTCGCAATTCTGACAAACCCAACCCCATTTCCTCTTTCACGCAGACTTTTTCGAACAACGTACCTCGTTCAATTCGCACCCGCCTCATGTTCAAGTCTGGCAAGCCCAAGAACAACAAACCCTCCTACAATGTGATGTCTGACACCGTTCAACTCACCACCAGGTCTGCTTCCTCCAAGTTCGCCAAGGGCCCATGGATCGGCCCCTTCTCGGACTTCTCCTCCGACGTGTCAGACTTCAACCACCCAGTCTATGGTGACAACAACGGTCATATCTTCTCTGACCTCTCTGGAAGTCCAGTCGCTTCCATGACCCTCGACAGAATGAGTTTTGGTGCTCTGGTAGCAGCAGCTCCTCCTGCTGGCAAACAGCATCATCAACATGATGATGATGGAGCCAGGCACAAGGCTGCAAGAAACCACGCATCTGAAGTTAACTTTGCTCATAACAAGGGTGTCGCAAGAGGACACAATGGTGGTATGGCCCAAGCTTCTTCTAAGAGAGGACAGGCAAGGAGGAGGGCTGCTGGGTGTATGCATGGCCTGCAGCAGCCAACACGTGGTGTCAACTAAACAGTAGTTGTACTCGTATTAAATGTTGCGGGAGTGTGTGATATGTATAAATATAAGAGAAGAAGAAGATATTATGTATGTAATTTTTTGATTGGATTGACAATTGTCGGAGATCCCACGATGATGATGACGATGTACGCAAAAAAAAAGTTGAGGGGGAAATGTTGTACATTCTGCGTGTACCCCCCC
>Ga0114919_10003937_pt1 | contig 11943 bp, 5 predicted proteins | sample BlataG_FD_88682 | JGI IMG/M metagenome (GOLD analysis project Ga0114919, IMG submission 88682) | Deep subsurface microbial communities from Black Sea to uncover new lineages of life (NeLLi) - Black_00105 metaG | ecosystem: Environmental > Aquatic > Marine > Oceanic > Sediment | place: Atlantic...
GGTTCCAGGCCGACCTCTCGCAATACCAGACCGCCTCCTTCCGGCTGGCGCCCGGCCCCGCGGCCCCGCCCACGGACCTCGAGGTGGAGGAGTCGGCCGAGTCGATCACGGTCACGAACGGCCTCATCGGCGTGCGGATCCGCCGCAGGCTCGAGCCTGGCGCGGGGCCGATTGCCGGTGTCCGGCTTCCGCAGTCGGGCTGGACCGGCGGCTCGACGCTCGCGGGCACGCCGGCCGTCACCCGCTCTGAGGCGAGGGTGGTGGCCAAAGGGCCGGTGTTCGCCGAAGTGGAGTCGGCCACCGAGTTTGCCGACGGTGGCCGCTGGACGCTCCGCTTTCTCGTCGAGGCCGCGGAGCCGGTCGTGCTCGTGAACGAGTTCTTCGACGCGCCGGGCGGCGGCAACATGTCGGTGCTGCTCGGCGGCGGCGGCTTCAAGCCCGCCAACATGCTTTTTCGCAACTCCGACGTGACGAAGATGCAGGTCACCACGCAGCCAATCGGCGGCTTCTACCTGGAGCCGTGGCTCCACTGGAACAACCCCGGCCGCGGCACCTGGCTGGCGGTCCACGAGTCGGCGACGCCGCCGCCACCGCAACCCAAGCCGGGCGAGCCGCCGCCGGAGGACGAGCCCCAGCCGCCGCCAGCGGGCGAGATGCTCGTCCTCGGGCTCCTCAAGCCGAGCCTCTGGGTCGATCCTGCCTGGGCCGGCAAGGCTCCAAGGGCACCCGGCCACATCACCGTCGCGGCCCGGGCGGGAGTGCTCGCGGCCGACTTTCCGCTCGGCGGCGGCCGCCGCGAGTGGCTCCTGGGGGCGCTCGACCAGGCATCGAGCCTCGCACTCGTCGGCAAGCGGGCGGCGCCACCGCCGCAGCAGCTCGTGATCAAGCACGGCGACTTCCCGCTCGACCGGGTCAAGGATTTCGTCCTCGAGTGGAACGGGGACCACGAGAACCATCCGCGGCTCTACGTGAAGAAGGCCGACATCCCGGAGTTGCGGAAGCGGGTGAAATCCGACCCCAAGGAGCTCGCCCGCTGGAGCGGCCAGCAGCCGATCGACAAGTACCTCCTCGACGGCCCCGTGAAGGAGTTCATCGCCACCGGCGACTTGAAGCTCGGCAGGCTGATGGCCGCGAAGGCGGAGGAATACCTCCAGACCGTCGTCGACTGGTATCTGAGGCAGGACGACAAGCTGACACCGGGCGCCGCACCCCACATGCAGTCGCTGATCTTCACGGTGCTGAACCTCGTCGATCCCGTGCTCGGCTCCGAGGTCTACACGCCGGAGACGCGGCAGAAGGTGCTCGCCCGCCTGGCCTTCGTCGGCTATGTCGTCTCCACGCCCGACTACTGGTCGCCCGAGCCGGGCTACTCGGGATTCGCCAACATGACCTCCGTGGTGGCGATGTACCGCACCGCGATCGGCTGCATGCTCCCCTCGCATCCGCGGGCCAAGGGCTGGGCGGAACAGGGGCTCAAGCAGCTCACCTGGCAGTTGACGGCCTGGTCCGACGAAGACGGCGGCTGGGTCGAGGCCCCGCACTATGCGATGGTGAGTTTCGACCACCTGATCGCCGGGTTCATCATGGCGGCCAACGCCGGCTTCTCCGACCGCCTCTACGACGCGCGGATGCGAAAGGTGCTCGAATGGTTCTCCCTCATCTCCACCCCGCGGGACACCCGCACCGGTGGCTGGCGGCATCAGCCCCCGATCGGCAACACGTATCCAGGCGAGCCCAACGGCATCTACGGCGTGGCCGCCGCGCTCTGGAAGGAGCAGGACCCGGAGTTCGCCGCGAAGATGCAGTGGCTGTTCGAGGAGCACGGCTCCTACCCGGGGCTCGGCAGCGGCTGGAACTTCCCCACGATGCTCGGCTACCGGTTTCTGATGAACTCCAGCGGCGTGCAGCCGAAGCCCGCGACCGACTTCGGCAGCGGCCTGTTCCGCAAGACGGGCGCCGTCCTCCGCAACCGGATGGACACCGACCGCGAGACCTACCTCCACCTGATCGCCGGCTCCAACCACGAGCATTACGACGCCGACTCCGGCAGCATCGTGCTCTACGGCAAGGGCCGCGTGCTCTGCGACGACTGGGGCTATCACGGGCTGCACCCCTCGCGGTGGCACAGCATGGTGACGGGGCCGGCAGCGGGGGGCCGGATGGCGATCGAGTCGTTCTCTTCTTCCCCGGCCTTCGACCTCGTCGTGGCCTCGAATGGCTCGTGGGAGCGGCGGATCGGCTTCGCCAAGGACGCCGACCCGGCAGGGCCGAACTTCATCGTGATCCGCGACACGCTCTCCGGCTCGGGCGCCGCCACCTGGCGACTCTGGCTGACGACCGGCATCTCCGCCGGCCCGGGCAAGCAGCTGCCGGCCGGGGATGCGACGCCGCAGCCGAAGCTGCCGCAACCGGCCGCCGACGACGATCTCGACGACCTGCTCGGCGAGGAGCCGGCCGCGAAGCCGAAGCCGGCCGGCAGCCTGCCGGGCACCGTCACGCTCACCGAGTTCGGGGCCACGCTCTCGGGCATCGAAGACGTCGATCTCGACATCTTCCTCCACGAGCCGGCGAAGCTCGGCCTCGAGCTCGAGCCGGCCAGGCTCAAGAACAACACCGGCAACTGGATGGGGCAGATCATGCCGGTCGAGAACTCGCAGACGGCCCTCGTCGGCAGCCTGACCGGCCCGGGCGTCGTCACGGCGGTGCTCTACCCGCGACTGAAGACGGAGCCGCGGCCTCAGGTGGCGTTCTCCGCCGACGGTCGGATCGCCGAGGTGCGATCCTCGCAGGGCGTCGACTACGTTTTCCTGTCGGCGGTCGACCAGCCGCCACCGAGCGATGGCCGGTCGCTCGAGCCGCTGCGCCGCCGATCGGTGAAGGACGGGATCGCCACCACCCAGATGGCCGGCGACGACAACATGAAGGTCATCGTCACGCCACCCGGCGCCACCGACTCCACCGGCGGTCACAACGTGCCGCCATCGAGCGTGGCCCTCCACCCCGGCCCGGTCAACCCGGTGACGGCGATCTGGCAAAGCGCGGTCGCGGGCCGCGTCGACATCGAGGTGAAACTCCGCGACGGCAACACCGGCGGCGGTGACGGCATCCTCTACGCCCTCAAGCACGGGACCAAAACGCTCGCCGAAGGGGCGCTCGCCAACGGCGGCCCGGAGCAGACGGCGCTGGCGTAGAAGATCGCGGTGGCCAAGGGCGACCTCGTGCGGCTGGTGATCCTGCCGGGGCAGACCGATCCCGCCAAGAGCAACTGGTGGGACACGACGCTCGTCGAGTTCGTGGTCACCGACGAGACGGGCAAGACATGGAACTTCCGCGAGGCGCTCGTCGGCGGCCAGCAGCTCGGCAACGAACGGACGAAGGATGCCGCGGCCGCGACCTGGTGGGTCTGCTCGGGCGACGCGGAGACGTTCGGCCCCGCCGTGCTCGCGCCGCCACCGGCGGCCAGCTTCACCTCACCCGATGGCAAGGCGACGTTTCAGGGCACGGCCGCGGGCGTCCGCACCCGCGGCGGCCGGGCCACCCTCACGCTTGGCGGCCCCGGCCGGATCACGGCCGGCGGCAAGGAACTCTCCGCCGACGCCCCGGCGACCAAGGACTGAAGTCGATTGGCCCGACAAGAGCATGCACCATGACGATCGCCAGTCTTCGCCTCGCGGCTGCGAGCCTGCTTGTCGCCGCGGCGGTCGGCTCGGCCGCCCGGCCCGCGGTCGCCGCGGATTCGCGGCCTGCCGCCGACTTTCTCGTCACCGATCATGGCGCCGTCGGTGACGGCACGACGACGAACACCGCCGCGATCCAGCGGGCGGTCGACGCCTGCGCCGCGGCCGGCGGCGGCCGGGTGGTCGTGCCGGCGGGCGTGTTCGTGAGCGGTCCCGTCTTCCTCAGGAGCAACGTCGAGTTCCACCTCGCGGCCGGGGCCGTGCTCCGCGGCAGCCGCGCGATCGACGAGTATCCGCTGCTCGACGTCAAGGCCCGCGGCTACCACATCGACCGCTGGTGGCATGCCTCGCTGCTCACCGGCGCGAACCTCGAGAACGTGGCGATCACCGGCCATGGCGTGATCGATGGGGCGGGGAAGGTGTGGTGGGAGGCGATCGACATCCCCGGGAAGCTCAAGCACGGGCGGCCGCTGACGGTGTTTCTTTTCGACTGCGAGCGGGTCCGGATCGACGGCGTGCGGATCATGGACTCGCCATGCTGGACCGTCGGCTCGTTCCTCTGCCGCGACATGACGGTCCACGACGTCTCGGTCCGCAACCCGTGGAACTGGTATCGCAACTGCGACGGCCTCAACTTCGTCTCCTGCGCCGACGTGCGGATCTCGAACTGCTCGGTCGACACCGGCGACGACGGGATCACCCTCAAGTCGCTCCCCGACTTCGGGATGGTCGGCAGCGACGCCTGGGGGCGGAGGGGCACCTTCGAGGTCGACTACTCGAAGCCCCGGATTCCCTGCGAGAACTTTACGATCACCAACTGCATCGTCCGTCACGCCCACAGCGGCGTGGGCATGTGGGCGGAGGTGATCGGCGGGATTCGCAACATCACGATCTCCAACTGCGTGTTCGATGGGACGCGAATGGGCATCAAGATCGCCCGCTGGCCCCCGCCGGGTGGCTTCATGAAGGACATCCGGGTCGACAACGTGATCATGCGGCGGGTGGAGACGGTCTTCCAGGTGTCGTCGTGGCACGATCCCAAGGAGATCCGTGCCGGCCCGGATCAAGACTCGAGCCCCGAGGTCGCCACCATCCATTTCAGCAACGTCACGGCCACGAAGGCCCGGATCGCCTGCGAGTGCCGCGGCTGGCCGAAGCTCCCCGTCCGCGACGTGAGCTTCTCGCACTGCCGGATCGAGGCCGACCATGGCTTCGAGATCCGCGACGCGGCGAACATCCTCCTCGACGACGTGACGATCGATTGCCCTGGGCCGGCCGTGATCGCCCGCGACGTGAAGGCCCTGGAGGTCCGCCGGCTCGACGCCGCGAGGCCGCAGCCGGGCGTGCCGGCAGTGGAGCTGGCCGGCTGCACCGACGCCTGGATCCACGGCTGCCGGATGCGGTCCGGCGGCGGGCCGTTCGTCGGCACGCTCGGCGAGAATCCCGGGCTCGTGTTGGGCGGCTCGCCGGTGCCGCTCACGCAGGAAGCGATGACGGCGGCGACCGCCACCTGGTCGAGCACCTCCTACGCCTACACCGGCAGCACCATGTGGCGGACTGCGGGCAACACGACCTTTCTGCCCGCGCCCCGGGCGGTGGCCGACACGGTCGAGAAGGAGTGGGGCCGCGGCCGGATGCACGCGATCAACGGCGTCCACCGGATGGAGAGCGGCGCCCGGCCGGACGTCGTGCTCCCCCCGGGCGACCCGCGGGAGATCTACGTCGTGATGGCCTGGCAGGTGCCCGAGGTGCTCTTGATCGCCGAGGACGGTGAACTCGTGCGCAAGGCGAAAGATTTTGATTACAAGGCCAACTTTCGCTGAGCAGCGGCGGCTGCAGCATGCCGTGCGTCGCCTGCTCGCCGCAGGCCTCCTGCTCGCTGCGGCTGGCGTCGGCGTCGAGCCGCACGCGGCAGGAGCCGACATGCCCGTGTTCACCGACGTGGAGCGGCAGCCGTTCGTGGCCGCCACGAGGCGGCTCCTCCAGGCGCTCGAGCTTTCGGGATCGCCCGTGCCCGCCGACGTCAAGACGCGGATCGAGGCGGCCGCCCGGAGTCCGGACGACGCGGCGGCCGTGCGGACGATCCAGGAGGCGCTCGACCCGCTCTGCCTCGCGGTGGTGACGATCAATCCGGAGAGCCGGGTGAAGGCGGCCGAGGGGCCGGTGAGAAAAGAACTCGTGCAGCAGGGCTGGCGGACGTTTCTCGTCAAGGTGCGAAACGAGGCGGGAGTCAACCCGCGGCTCCGGGTCGCGAGCCCCAATGCCCTGCGGATGACCCAGCAGGGGGGCGGCTCGCGGGAGCGGCCGCAGGCGACGGAGCAGCTCGTCACCCCCGCCGACGTCCGCGACCGGTTTCTTCAGCTCGCCCTGCCGGCCCGCGAGCCGCTGAAGTCGGAGCTCTCGGGCCTCGAGGTCGAATACCGTCCGCTCGAGCTCTTCTGCCGCGACGCGGGCGACCGGGAGGCGACGCTCGAGTTCGACGTGGGCGCCGGCACGCAGGATCTCGGCTTTCGCGCCGCGATCCCCCTGCTCTTCCGGGCGGTGCCCGCGGTGCGGGTGACGCTGCACGTCAGGGATGCCGACGGCAGCCCGACCATCGCCGCCTTCACGATCCGCGACACGCTCGGCCGGGTCTATCCGCTGCCTTCGCGGCGGCTCGCGCCCGACTTCTTCTTCCACGACCAGGTCTACCGTGCCGACGGCGAGCAGGTGATGCTGCCGCCGGGCGACTATGCGTTCACGGTGACGCGGGGGCCCGAGTACCGGCCCCGATCCTTCGACGTGAAGGTGCCCGAGGCCGCGGAGCATGGCGTCGACGTCCGGCTCGGGCGGTGGATCCACGCCGCAGCCCGGGGCTGGCACTCAGGCGACCACCACGTGCATGCCGCAGGCTGCTCGCACTACGACAGTCCGACCGAGGGCGTGGGGCCGGAGGCGATGATGCGGCACGTCCGCGGCGAAGACCTCGCCGTGGGCTGCGTGCTCTCCTGGGGGCCGTGCTGGTACACCCAGAAGCAGTTCTTCGACGGCCGCGTCTCGGCCCTCTCGGCCCGCGACTCGCTGCTGCGGTACGACGTGGAGGTGAGCGGATTTCCATCGTCGCACTGCGGGCACCTCTGCCTCCTGCGGCTCACCGAAGACGACTATCCCGGGGCGACGACGCTGGAGGAGTGGCCGAGCTGGACGCTGCCGGTGCTCCGCTGGGCGAAGGGGCAGGGAGCGGTCGTCGGCTACAGCCACACCGGCTGGGGGCTGGCACCTCCCGACGTCTTGCCGGACGGCTCGCGGGGCTATCCGCCCGAATCGACCTACGGCACCTCGCGCCGCACGCTCCAGGACCAGGGCTGGCAGGGCCGGCCGGCGACGTCGATTCCGGACGAGGCCATGCCGCGGTTCGACGGCATCGGGGCGAACGAATATGTCGTCGCCGGCCCGCTCGGTGCCTGCGACTTCATTTCCGTGGGCGACACGCCGCCGGTCTGGGAGCTCTCGATCTGGTACCACGCCCTCAACTGCGGACTCACCACGCGGATCGGCGGCGAGACCGACTTTCCCTGCATCTCCGACGAGCGGGTCGGCCTGGGCCGTTCCTACGTGGGCCTCGGGGGCGCGGAACTGACCTACGACGCGTGGATCGAGGGCCTGCGGGACGGCCGCAGCTACTGCGGCGACGGCCGGTCGCACGTCTTCGACCTCGCGGTCGGCGGCAAAGCCGTCGGCACCCGCGGCGAGGATGGTCAGGCCAGCCGGCTCGACCTTGCCGCCCCGGGTGAAGTGCCGGTGACGTTCGCCGCCGCCGCGCTGCTCGCCGAACGGCCGACCGCGGAGACGGAAGCGATCCGCGAAGCTCGGCCCGATGCGAAGCCCTTCTGGCACCTGGAGCGGGCCCGGATCGGGGCCACTCGCACGGTGCCGGTCGAGGTCATCGTCAACGGACGGGTCGCCGCGACGCGGAAACTCGTGGCCGACGGCCACGTGGAAGACTTCCGCGTGCCGGTGACGATCGACCGCTCGGCCTGGGTCGCCGTGCGGATCCTGCCCTCGCTCCACACCAACCCGGTGTTCGTCCACGTCGCCGGCTCGCCGATTCGCGGAAACCGCCGCAGCGCCGCCTGGTGCCTGCGGGCGGTGGACGTCTGCTTCGCCGCGAAGCAGGAACGGATCCGCCCCGCAGAGCGGGAAGCGGCCCGTGCCGCCTACGACCAGGCGAAGAAGGTCTACGAGCGGATCCTCGCGGAGTCGCCGGCAGAGTGATCGCCCCCGGCCATCAGGGCGTGGCCAGCAGGAATGCCTTGCCGTAGGCCCGCTCCCGCACCGCCCGATGGCCCCGCTCGATCGCCTGCTTCCCCTTCTCGACCGCGGCGGGATCGTTCGGCGGCACGAACATCAGATGCCCCCAGCGGTCGACCGTGGTGGGATCGCTTCCCATGGGGATCGGCACCCACGACGACATCTGCATGGCGGCATGATCGAGCTTGCCCGGCTGGTCCATGCGGGTGAAGTTCACCCCCCACACGTCGCCCGGCGCCGGGGCCGACACGCCCAGCCCCTGCCACGGGATCCGCAGCCGGCCCGTCCAGCCGTCGGCCGTCTTCGCCACCTCGGTCTCGAGCCCCGCGACGTTGAACGCGGCGTCGCCGTTGCGGATGTCGTGCCAGGCGCCGCTCGCCGAGAGCTGAATCATGACCACCTTGTTCGCCGGATCGTGCCCATGGCCCGGGTCGAGCCAGACGTAGACGCTGTCGTCCCGCCAGAGCTTGATGTTGTCGGTGCCTTCCTCGACGCCGACGAGATCCCTGTCGGCACAGGTGAACCGCACGTCGAGAGCGGTATCGTTCCAATCGACGGCGACCGTCGTCGCCTGCCGCGGCGTCGCGACGGTCGGCGGCACGACAAAGCCATCGGCCGTCGCGGCCGCGCCCCGCGCCGCGACGAGGACGTGCCCGTCGTTGGGAGTCATCGCCTCCTCGTAGTCGGGAAACACCGGATACTGCGGCCCCTTCGGCCAGTTGATCTGCCGCAGCTGCCGGTCGCCCTCGGGCCACCAGTCCCGCGGGATGTCGCAGGCTCCCGGGAGGCTCGTCCGGGCCTGGCCGCCCCGCTGTTTCACGAGGCAGACCTTGCCCTCGAAGGGCTGCCCGCCGACGTCGGCCTTCACCGGCTCGGGGTTGAGGTAGATCGTGTCGGTGCCGGCCGCGGTCTTCACCGTCACGCCGGCACCGTCCGCCAGCGGCGTGACCACCGGCGGCTGCTCGGTCCGCAGCCGCGGATAGAGCACGGCCGTGAGCGTGCCCGCCCGCTCCAGGGCGACACTGACATGGTCGGCGAGGATCTGCGGCTTCACGCCGGCGGGCCGGAGGAAGATGATGTCCATGTCGACGTCCTCCCTGCCGGTCACGGTGACCCCGGTGGGCGTCGGCGTGATCTTCTCCGCCCGGAGGAACAGCCGCCAGAAGGTGGGCACCGACTTGGCGTCGAGCGTGTCGGCGATCACGAAGTAGTTGGGCCCCAGCGGATCGGCGTCCTTGACGAAGGCGATCTGACGCCGCCACCCCATCCGCACGCCGTTGACATAATCGAGGTCGGGCGTGGTGCTGAACTCCTGCAGCTCCATCACCCGCTCCTCGTTGAAGGTGGCGGGCTTGTCCACCATGCTGTGGCCCTCCCGCGACTGCGGATTGCGGCGATTCTGGTAGTCGTCTTCGTCGCAGAGTTCGCTTCCCTTGCCCCAGATCGTGATGCTGCCCGAATCGTTGAAATAGTGGGAGTGGAACCGGCCGGCGATCAGGTAGAGCGTCGTCTCGCGATCGGAGCCGATCGTGTTCCGCAGCTGCACCCCGGTCTCCTGATAGCAGCGGCTGCCCCAGGCGGGCTGCTTCGGCTCGACGCCGCTCTCGCGGAAAAAGCTCCGGTAGCCCATGAACGCCGGGTAGTAACTGAGGATGCCTGGCTCGGGCTGCTGGACGTGCTCGCGATGCATCCACTCCAGCTCCGCGGCGAACGCCGGATCCTTCTGCTTCCACAGGCAGGCCATCACCCCGAACTCGCCGGTCCGCTCGTTGGCGTAGGTGTGGCCGACCGTCGGCAGGCGGCGGAAGTTGCCCGGCACCCGGGGCGTGGAGATGTTGCCGAACCACTCGATCGCCTTCCGCATCCGGGGGTCGAAGAGGCCGCCCTCGTCGGGAGCGCCGGCGTTTCGGGCGATCAGGAAGCCGCCGAGCCACTGGTCGAAGATCACCATCGAGTAGTGCGGGGTCTCGGCCATGCCTCCCTGGGGATCGACCCAGTCGGCCAGTTCCTGCCGCAGTTCGGCGAGCGCCCCGTCGAACCAGCCCTTGGCCTTCGGATGCGAGGGGATCAGCGCCGCCAAGGCGAGCCGGTAGAGGGCGGCGGAGGTGAACATGTTGGGGCAGAGACTGCCGTGCGGGCATTCCGGGCTGTAGTACATCGGGTCGTTCACGGCGTAGCAGAGCTTCGCGACCTTGCCGGCGATCTCCCCCCGCTCTTCCGGCGTGAGCGACTTCGCCGCCAGGGCCGCGTCGGCGAGCGCCACGGCCACGCCGAAGGGCTTCGAGTAGGCATGCGGGCCCTTGTGGCCCACCGTCGTCGAGGGGATCGCCTTGAGCAATCCGTCGAGCGCCGGCCCGGCGGCGGCGATGATCGCCGCCTCGGCCGCCGGATTCTCGGCCACGAGTGCCGCGGCGATGACCTCGTCGAGCCTGCCATCGATGTTGAACTGCTTGAGTTCGGCCAGGGCAGCCTTGTCCGTCCGCGACTGTTTCGCACCGGCCACGTCCTTCACGGTGACGTAGAGGCAGGGATGGGGATCCTTCTCGATCCCGGGCCAGCGGAGCACCTCCGGCTCGGCCGCCGCCGCGAACCAGGATGTCGCCGACAGTGCCAGGCCGAAAGCCGCGGCCACCAAGCTGCTGGGAGTGCGGTCGTGCATGGTTCGTACCCTTTCGAATCCGAGGCTACGCCCGACCCTGAGCCGCGGCTATTGTCCGAAGGTCCAATTCACGAGAGATCGTCTCCGCGGCTCGGGGTCGCCTTGAGGATGCCGAGATCGAAGCCCTTGGCCACCGCCTCGGCCCGGTCGGAGGCTTGCATCTTCTTGAGGATCGCGGTGACGTGGGCCTTGACCGTCCGCTCCGTGATTCCCAGGCTGCGGCCGATCTCGGCGTTGCTGAAGCCCTTTCGCAGGAACACGAGCACCTCGATCTCCCTGCCGGACAGCCCGGCCGGCCCAACCCGGGCCGCGGGGGTGAGCCCTTCCTGCACCCGTGTCCCGCCGCCGTGGACGTCGCGGATCGCCGCCACGATCTCGTCCTGATCGATGTGCTTGGTGAGGTAGCCGCGGGCCCCGGCCTGCAATGCCCGCTGGGCATCCTCGGCCGACTCCGACGACGTCAGCACGATCGCCCGGGCATCCGGCCGGATCGCCTGGATCCGCCGCAGGGTCTCGAACCCGTCCATCCCGGGCATGCTCAGGTCGAGGACCACGATATGCGGCCGCTCCTGCTCCCAGAGCCGAACCGCCGCGGGGCCGTTGGCCGCCTTGCCGACGACCTGGAAGTCGGGCTCCGACTCCAGGAGGTTGGCCAGCCCGGCCCGAAACAGCGGGTGGTCGTCGACGATCAGGATGCGGATCACGCGGCAAGCCTTCCCGGTCGCCAAGCAGCGGCCCGTCGTCGTCGTTCGACGAACGTTCATGCCATCCCCAGCCTGCACGACCCGGCCCATGGCGAACATTGTACGAAAGTACAAGCCGGATTCCTCCCGGCCGCGCCGGACCCGTCGCCGGCGGTATGCTGGGGCCGTACGGGAGAGGAGGCAACCGTGGGCCGCTGGACGACGACGGGCGTGGCGTGGATGCTCCTGCTGGCAGCCGCCGGTGGCGTGGCCCGGGCGGGCGGGGCGGTCGTGCCGATCGCCGGCATCCGCTCGCTCCCGGAAGAGGACGCCGCCCGGCGGATGAGCGTGGCCGTTCGGGGCGTCGTCACATTCAGCGACCGCGACGGCCGCATCTTTACCGTCCAGGACGAGTCGGCGGGGATCTGGTTCTCGGCCACGCTGGCCCGTTCCGCGGGCGAGTGGCAGGGTGACTCATCCGTGCTCGCCGAACTGAAGCCGGGCTGCCTGGTGGAGGTCGAGGGGGTGACCGACCGCGGCGGCTTCGCCCCGCTGATCCTGCCGCGGACCATCCGTATCCTGGGCCACCAGCCGCTGCCGGCCCCGGCGAAGGTGGTGGTCGAGCGGTTCTTCA
>Ga0114919_10003938_pt1 | contig 11942 bp, 10 predicted proteins | sample BlataG_FD_88682 | JGI IMG/M metagenome (GOLD analysis project Ga0114919, IMG submission 88682) | Deep subsurface microbial communities from Black Sea to uncover new lineages of life (NeLLi) - Black_00105 metaG | ecosystem: Environmental > Aquatic > Marine > Oceanic > Sediment | place: Atlantic...
ATACTGGCAGGTATATTTATCACGGTTGAAGACCTCGTAGCGGGTCAGCTTTTTCTTCCGGTAGGGACGTTTCACCAGGTAGGCGAGGCGTATTACGGAAGGAAGCTCAAAGCTATCGCTGACCGTGTGGATAAAGCCGACGCCGTTCTCAAGCATCTCCGCCTTGCCCTGGTAAATCAGCACGACGGCGCGCCTGGCCCGGCATATGGTCAACGCTTCGTAACTCTGGTTCAGCACCAGAACCGGAATATTTAACATCTTCTGAGCTTATTCCTCTTTGAGGTTACCTCATTTTACAAGAAATGCCAGACAGAAGCAAACCAATAACCGTTAGTTACCAAACTTTAATGATTAGGGGAGGGTTTTGCCCTCCTCGACATCTTTTTACTTCGCGCCAGCCTATTGTTTGGTCTGGCAGACGATAAAGCGCATGGCACATTCAGCGGCATTGGCCAGCAGCTTGTCCGCATTGGCCATGGACTGTTCCAGCGTGATTGGTCCCGGAGCAATGCTGAGCACGGCGTCGATTCCCTGTTCAAAGACCACCCGGCTATCGTCAGCCACCTCGCCGGCCAGAGCGATAACCGTGGCACCGAATTCTTTGGCGGCCAGGGCCACACCGGTCGGCACCTTGCCCATCGCCGACTGGCAGTCAATACGGCCCTCGGCGGTAAAGACGATTTCAGCACCTTTCAGGTCGGCAACCAGATTGGTCGCCCTGATGACAACATCGATTCCGGGCACTGCCTTGGCTTTCAGAAAGACCATCAGCCCCAGTCCCAGCCCGCCGGCGGCCCCGGCCCCGGGCACTTCCCTGAGGTCGATATCAAGGTCTCTTTTAATCACGTCAGCATAATGCCAGAGCGCGGCATCAAGCTGCTTCACCATTTCTGGAGTGGCGCCTTTCTGTGGACCATAGATAGCGGAAGCTCCTCGAGGGCCACAGAGCGGATTGTTGACATCGGAAGCGAGAGTTACTTCGAATTCAGCCAGCCCTGGGTCCATCGCGGAGACGTCAATGCGCTCTAATTCAGCCAGCGCCGCCCCGCCGAATGGAAGTTCTCTACCGTCGGCATCCAGCAGCCTGGCGCCGAGCGCCTGTGCCATGCCGGCGCCACCGTCATTGGTGGCACTGCCCCCGATGCCGATAATTAATTTACCGCAGCCGTGGTCGAGCGCAGCTCGAATCAGCTCACCGGTGCCGTAGGTGGTGGTAATCAGAGGGTTGCGCTTTTCCGGAGGCACTAATGGCAGGCCAGAAGCGGAAGCCATCTCAATCACGGCGGTGGTCTTATCGCTCAGAATTCCCCAGTGGGCGTTCACTCGCTCTTGCAGAGGTCCGGTAACCTCGGTGGTCATCATTTCGCCGCCGGTGGCATCGACCAGTGCCTGCACCGTGCCCTCACCGCCGTCGGCCATTGGCTTGAGCACCGTCTCCGCATCCGGCACGATGCGTTTTACCCCTTCCTCGATAGCCCGGGCCACTTCCAGAGCGGTGAGGTTTCCCTTAAATCCTTGTGGGGCAATGACTACCTTCATGGCATCGCTCCGTCAGATAAGTGCTTGTTATGGTCCTTCGTTGCCTCTGGCATTGCGGTAGGCTTCGTCAAGCAGTTCCACGATTTCAAGAACGGACACCGGTAGCTTCTGCTGACTTACGCCGCGGGTAAGTTGCATTATGCAGGCGGGGCAGCTCGATATCAGAGTATCGGAGCCGGTCCGGGCAACGTTGCCCATCTTTCTTTCCAGCACCTTCTGGGATAAATCGTAGTTCTTGAAGGCGTAGCTTCCGGCTGCGCCACAGCACATGTCCGCCTCCGCCATCTCAGCAAATTCAACACCCGGGATGCTCTTCAATATGATGCGGGGCTGGTCTTTTATTTTCTGGTAGTGGGCAAGGTGACAGGGGTCGTGGAAGGTAACTTTTCTTTTGAGTTCGCCCATTTCCGTGTTCAGGCCGATGTCAACCAGGAATTCACTGATATCTTTAACTTTACCGGCGAATTCCCTGGCCTTTTCCGCCCATTCTGGGTCATCAGCCAGCAGTTTGGTGTAGTCTTTGAGGAATGAGCTGCAGCTGGCACAGGGAGTAACTATGGCATCAAATTTCATTTTGCTGGCTATAGCTATGTTTTTCCTGGCCAGGTCCCGGGCCGCTTCGGTATCCCCGTAACCGGCGGCGGGCAGGCCACAGCAGGCGAAGTCGGGCACGGTGACCTCCGCTTGGTTCTTGTTCAGCACACGAATCGTCGCTGCTGCTTTTTCCGGAGCGAAATTGGGCGCATAGCAGCCAACGAAATAAGCTACGTGGTGCTTGGGTTTATCAATCTTTTTCACCATACGCTTGACGGTTTCCAGCCCTTCGCTGGCAGGCACTCTCGGTACCATGGCTTCCGCCTTCCCGGCATCACCGATGAGTCTGGTCAGGCCGGTTTTCCTCGCCAGAATACGAAGGCCAGTAACATCAGCCAGTCTGAGAAGCTTTGAAGCCCTGTGGAGCAGTTCCGGGTCGGGCAGCAATTTCTGGAACAGCAGGCGCTGGAGCCAGGAGTCTCCCCTTTGTCTGAGCAGCTCCTGCCTAGCCCGGAAGATAATTTCCCCCGTTGGCACTCCAGGCGGGCAGTGCTCTATGCACCCGTTGCAGGTCAAACAATTATATATCGGGTCATCGAGGTCATTAAGTCCCAGCCTCTTATCAAGAAGAGCGCTGCGGAGCAGCGCCACGCGTCCTCTGGCGCTGGCCCATTCTATTCCGGTTACCCTATAGATAGGACAGCCCGGCAGGCAGAGCCCGCATTTATTGCACAGCTTTAATACTTCTTCCAGTTCTTCAGCCACGGTGGGCATATTCAGTATAAACCCCCTGCCAGTCGACCCGGGTTCAGAATGTTCTTCGGGTCGAACTCGGTCTTAAGTCGCCTCATTAACTGATAGTCATCGCGCAGCGGCAAGATATCCGTCTCTTTTCGGAACGCAAGCGGTGCCGATTCAATGAGGAAGAATCCTCCCAGGCTGGCCGCTGCCTGCTTCAATTCACTGGTAATGCGTCCCAGTTTATCGGTATCATCAACCAGGTAAGTATAAAGTATGCCGCTGCCGCATTGGGCTGTCATGCCAATTTCCACGCCCTGGGTGGCGCTGATTTTCTTCACCTGTTGCAACATATCTCCCAGTTTGCTGACGGGCACCGAAGCCTTACCCTGGAAAGCAGGGGGGCTGCCAGCAAGCATTGTCTGATGAATATCGCGATATAACTTCCAGGCACGGGACGCTTTTTCATCTTCCAGCGCTATGGTCCCTTTTGCCCTGTTTGCCTGGGCAAGGGAAGCGATGTCCTTCCGGTGCCGCGCGACGTCATCCTTTACCCCTTCGGAATTGATTATCAGAAGAACCTCACTGTCATTGAGGCCGGAGCCTATGGCCTTGGCCATTTTGTGCCCGGCTACCGAATCAACCAGCTCAATGGCGCTGGGTGTCAGCGGTGAATTCAGTAGCTGGCCGACCATGCGAAAGGCGTCATCGGCGCTGGGGAAGGTTATATAAAGACCTGTGCTCACTTCAGGGAGGGGGAATAGTCTCAGCACCGCCTCGGCGATGACGCCCAGGGTGCCCCAGGAGCCGATGTACATCCGGCACAGGTCTATGCCAGCCACGTTCTTCATCGTCTTCCCACCGGTATGGACAATATCGCCGGTGGGGGTGACCACCGTAACCCCAAGAACGAGGTCGCGAACGGTACCGTACATGATACGCCGCGGGCCATTGGCATTGGCGGCGATTTCTCCGCCAATAGTCGAAGTCTCCAAATAAAGCGGGTCCAGAGGGAAAAAGAGGCTCTTTTCCGCCAGTTGTTTCTGTAGCTCAGCATTGACCATGCCCGCCTGTACCTGAACGGTGTAATTGCTGGCGTCAAGCTCAACGACTTGGTTCATATTTTTCAGGCAGAGCACGGTATCGGCCGCTTCCAGGCACGGTCCTATCTGCTGCCTTGAGCCACTTCCCCACGGGACAAGCGTGGTTCGGGATTTGTTGGCTGCCTTGATGATATCAGCGACCTGCTCGGTCGAGGCAGGACAGGTAATGGCCTGGGGGGTGATTCCGTCAACAATGTAGGGCGCGGTTGCCTTTTCTCCGGCCAGTACATTCTCGGTACCAGCGATTTCGCCCAGCTTCTGATAGAAGGCCCGCTTCTCCGGTGAAGTGGTATTATCCATCACTGTGCTGCCCCTTCCTTCTCAGGCAGCGCAGCTTTTACCTCCGGTGGGAACATCTTTCCCGGGTTAAAGATATCATCGGGGTCAAAAACGTATTTCACCTTCAGCATGGCGGCCATATCTGCTTGGTCAAACATGTGGCGCATAGCTTCCATCTTCTCCAGACCAATGCCATGCTCACCGGTTATGGTGCCGCCCATGGCAATGCAGGCATCAAGGATATCAGCACCTGCCTTTCTTGCCGCTTCCTCTTCCTCTGGATTATTGACATCGAACAGTATCAAAGGGTGGAGGTTACCGTCACCGGCATGGGCCACATTAACGATGAGCACCTTGTATTGCTTGGAAAGTTCGCCTACCTTATGAAGTGCTGCCGGCAATTTATCTCGCGGGACGGTACCGTCACATATGATGTAGGGGGGACAGATTCTGGCCACCGAGCCGAAAGCGCCGCGGCGGCCTGCCCAGATGGCATCGCGTTCGGCGGTGGTCTGGGCGATGCGCACTTCACGCACTTTGTTTTTCTGGCAGAACTGCGATATCTCCTGCACCTGCTTCTCCAGGGTATCGGCCAGTCCAGCGACTTCAATCAGGAGGATGCCGGCGGCATCAGTGGGGTAGCCGGCTTTCACACCCTGCTCGATTGCCCAGCACATATTCTGGTCCAGCAACTCCATTGCCCCCGGTACGATGCCAGCGCCGATGATGTCGGAGACGGCCTGACCGCAATCTTCAAGGTGGTCGAAAATAGCCAGCATGGTTTGTGACGCTTCGGGTTTGGGGATGATGTGCAGGATTAGTTTGGTGGCCACGCCCAGCATTCCTTCTGAACCAATGAACAGGCCTCTCAAATCGTAGGCCGGGAAATCTTCAACATAATCGCCGATATTTATCACCTCGCCATCGGCCAGAACGACTTCCATGCCGAATACGTATTTGGAAGTTACTCCGTAGCGGAGGCACAGCGGTCCGCCAGCGTTCTCGCCGATGTTACCCCCCATTGTAGAAGTTTTCTGGCTGGCCGGGTCAGGCGGGTAAAAATATCCCAGCGGTGCCAGGGCGTTCTGCAGGTCAAGATTGACCACCCCGGGTTCAACCACGGCCCGGCGGTCGGCGGTATTTATCTCCAGAATTCGGTTCATGCGACTGATTTCAAGAATGATGCCTCTTTTCACTGGAATGGTGCCACCGGACAGATTGGTACCGGCACCACGCGGCACTACCGGTATCTTTTCCCGATGTGCTACCTTCATTATCGCCGAGACTTCAGCGGTGCTTTGAGGAAGGACAATAGCATCGGGCAGCTCCTGCCTCATGGTGGCATCATAAGAATAAACTATCAGGTCTTTCAGGTCGGACAGAACGTGGTCTTTGCCCGCGATTTTAGTAAGCTCTTTGATAATGCTCCGTGCTATCAAGTTCCTTGTCCTTCTCCTTCCCTTGATTTCTATTAAGAACAAGCAGTAGCTATGTCGTCTGGCGGGGTCATTTCTAGGAGAGCAGCTAGAGCCCGGCCCATGCCTCCATAAGGGTACGTTTGGCATTGGCCACCACCACATCCGGGCTTTGGCCGGCCAGCGGCTTGACCTCAAAAGCAACCACGTTCTGCTTTCCCTCGCCTATGTACCCGATGTCCATAAGGGCCTTTAAGAGCTGCCTTACTTCTTCAACATCATTTTCACCAACAGCCATTCCAAAGGGGGGGTGTTTGTCCCCGTAGGCCGGATGGCTTTTGTCTTTGAGTATGCAGCTGCCGACATGTACGTGTGTCAGGTAATCCCTGGCCGTTTTAACTGCATAATCAGGAGTCTCCTTGAGCAGCGGCAGATGGCTCAGGTCAACCATCAGGCCGAAGTTGGGATGGTAACGTTTCACTTCCTTGGCTACCTCGACTGCCTCGGCTGTAGGGCCGATGAGACATTTCTTGTCCAAATCACGGTCAAAGATCTCCATGGTAATGCCGAGGTCACCCTTGCTCTGTGCATAGCTGCAAATCTGGCAAAGTGAGTCGACCAGCAATTCCTTTGCCTGTCCAAATTTATCTTTGGTCGGTGCCGGGCCACTGAGCACGGCAAGCTTTTTAGCGCCAATCATGTATGCCTCATCAATGCCGCCTTTAATTATAGAGACGGCCGCTTCCCGCTGCTGCGGCACCAGACTGTTGAGGTCAAGTTTATTATTCAGCAGCAGCGGCTGGCCAACATAACCGATGACCAGGTGGCTTGCCCCGAGTATCTGTATTACCTCCTCCCTGATTTCCTCCGGAACAGAGGCGATTTCAATGGCGCCGAAAAATGCGTCCTCGGCGATTTTTCTGATAGACTCAACCGTATCCGTCTCCGGATAGGCCATCAGCTGCACTATGCCAACCTTCATATAGGAATGCAGGCTATCTTTCATAAGCGTTTACTCCTTTCCGAGAATAAATGGAATTAGAGTGGTACCGCAGACATGAACACCAGAGTGAGCCGTAGCAGTTAAATTTAATATTTGTCCTGTGGCCTCGGTTCTCGGCATCCGGTTCATATCTGACCTCTGGTGAGGTTTTATAGCAGGGACACTAGACCTAATATAACATAGCCTCCAGACTGCGTCAAGGAAAGCACTCACGCCTCAAGCAGGGGGAGGATGAGAGGGCCTTCCGGAATGACGATGATTTCAGCATTGTCTCCCAGAACAGAAAAGGCTTTCTCCAGGCCTTCTTCGACAGTGCTTATAGGCGTGAGCATCATATCGCGAACGATACTGTCATCTAGACTTGATACCAGATAGATATCTTGCTTCAACTGGGTACGGGCCAGAATCTGGTTTTCCCACTGGACGCCGATAGGCTCTTCACGCTTTATCTTCCGTATCACTTCTTTGGGAGAGTCAACTGAGCGGTGCAGCTCCAGAAATGATTCCGGGCCGATGCCGGCGTTGCAAGATGCGGCTATGATGATTACGCCTCCGTCGCGGGTAATCTGCGCGGCGGTGTCAATGCCCTTGCAGGTCTGGTACAGGTCCAGGTCAAGCGGTGCCCCGCTGTTGGTGGTGATGGTGATGTCCGCTCTCTGGGAAACTTCCACGCCGGCGATTTCTTTCTCTATCTGGCAGCCTTTCTCATGTGCCATAAAAGGATGGCCAGCCACGACGTGTGTTATCTCCCGGTTTTTATTGAGCAGCACATTGACAATGAAGTTGAGTTTGGCCATCTGTGCCTGCTCAACGAGGTCTTCGTGCAGCTGGTTTCCCTTGAGAATACCAGCGCGGGTTTGAGGATGCTCTATCATCTGGTAGCCATGGTTGTGATAGGCGGAACGGACGCTGAAAACCCCCGGCGCAATGCTCTTCCGACCTCCGGAAAAGCCGGCAAAGAAATGTGGCTCAATAAACCCGGTGCTGATGCGGAAATCAGCAGCGATGACCCGGCGGTTTATATCCACCGGCGTGCCCCGTGAAGTGGTGCCAATATAGACGGTATCATTCACATCGTGGTTGACGACGTTATAGCCGGCCACGATAGCTTCGCCCAGTTTTTCGGACAGTTCAGTTCTGTTCAATGGTGGGTGCAGCCCGAGGGCGATGATGATGGTGATGTTATCGCGCGGTATCACGCTCTCCAGCTCGGCGAGCAGCGGTGGCAGTATGCGGTCATCGGGGCAGGGCCGGGTATTATCGGTGGCGATAACCACCACCTTGTCGCTCGGTTTAATCAGGTCACGCAGCGGCGGTGACTCTATCGGCGAGCGCAGGCTCTGAATGATGGCTTCCCTTTCATCGGCCAGACCGCTGGCATCCTGCCTGGTGAGAATATTGACGATGTTCCTGGTAGGTATCCGTGCCGTTATCGGACATTGCCCGCAGGGTAATTCAATCTCGGTCAGTTCCATTCTCAATTTTGCTCCCTGTGCTCAGAATAATGGCGAGGTTGTGGTTCTATTGGTGGTAATCTCGGCTCCTCGCTGTCCCGCGCCGATGCTGGGTATGGGTCATGGGTTCACCCATCGGGCAAAGGCGAGGTGCTCCAATAAAGCACTACCCATTATACAATGGGTAGTGCCTGTACTGCATTATTTGATTGTTACGAGTGCAGGTTGCTATTTCTTGGCCATGGCGGCAAGAAGCTTGGCTGCCCGAGCCGGGTTGAAGATGCCGCAGGCACACTGGGGTGCCAGAACCTTGGCCGCTTCATCGGCCGTCTTCCGCCCGGTCTTTACCTCTTCCGCCATGGACTTCACCAGGTTGGCGGATATCATGCCATGGCCACACATGGTGGTAACTTCAAGTATATCGTTGCTGGGCAGTTTCTCTGTCTTGCCCCAGATGCCGAGCGAAAAATTGGCCGTGTGGTGTTTCAGTCCGACTTTATCCAGGCACTCATCAACCTTCTCGAAGATGCCGCTCACCACCACGGACATTCCCAGCCCCGCTTTTTCCAGGTCTTTTAGTGTATCAGCTACCTGGTCCTGCTTGACAAAGACGGCGTGGACAATGCCGTGGGCATTATCAACCACCTCTTCCTTGGAATTGCTGTACATATTCCCGAGGCTGATGGCGCCGATGTTTACCGGGTCATGGCGCAGGGCGATGCGCAGGAACTCCGTCAGTTTGGGCTCGTGGTTCTCATCATTATGGCCGATGGCGGTCAGGCAGAGCATGACGTAATCTTCACTCAAACTCTCCGCAGTTCCACGTCTGTGTAAGCTATGTGTCATTCATCTCCTCCTTATACCTTTGCCAAGGGACGGCCCAGGCCAACGCATTGTTTTCCGTTGATGTAGTAGGGAATGCCCATCGCATCGAGCTTCTTGCGCAATGGATAAGAGCCATCAGGGTCAGTGCGGTTGATGACCTCCACGCTGAAGACAGTATCCACTTCCTTGGATACCTCTTTCAGGGTGTTCATAATTTCTTCGAACTTCTCGATGGGATATAGACACTCAATGATGGCCGAGAGCACTTTTTCGTTGAGCACGTCTTGTTTAATCTTGCCGGTCTTGGGGTCTTCCATCAGGGAGGTAACCGGATTTTTAGGCTCGAACTCCACGTCGTGTTTGGCCAGCGCCTGGGCTATCTTATCCACGTCGCGGAAGCGGGTGCCGACGCCCGGGCGGCCGACCTCACAGCCCATGCCGACCCAGCCGCGCTGGAAGCGGCCGGTAACGTCGTTGGTCTTCATCTCTTCCGTGCCGCGGCCGGCAATTTTGGTCTCCTTGTGCTCCTTTCTCGGGTCGGAGAACACGTTGCGCACTGAGCGCGGCCAGGGGGCCGGCTCGAAGACAAAGGCATCGACGGGGCAGCAGCCGGACTTGAGACAGACGTTGCAGTCCACGCACTCGTCATCATCGATAACGGCCATGTCATCCTTTATGCTGATGGCTTCCATCGGACAATAGGGCAGACAGGCTTCGCACACGATGCACAGTTCAGGGTCGATTTTCATTCTGTACCGTCCTCCTTTTACCTTTTTAATTATTTTGCCAGGTCTTCAATGCCCAGTTCTTTCAACGTCTCGGGCAGGGGCATTCCGGTCTTTCTATCCCAGCCCATTAAACTATAGTACTGGTCGAGCATCTTTTCCCAGTGCGGGGCAATGGGCTTGTCTTTATTCGGGCCATCCACCGGTTGGGAACAGTACCTGGGGGAAGGTTTTTCTTTGTCTGGTGTCAGTCCGCACTTGAGGTTGTAGAGCCGCAGCACGTTGACCACGCGCCGGCCGACTTTCATTACCTCTTCCAGGCTCAGGTTCCAGCCGGTGGCGGCATTGATGGCCTCGGTCTGCGTTTCGGTATCACAGAAGCTGGTAAACCAGCACTGGACAAGGCAATCGCAGACGGTCATGGAGCCGGTGGAGTTTGCCTCAGCCTGTACGACATGGTCGGGATTGAAGACATCCATGGGGTTGGGCATCTTCCATAGGTCTTTGTTCATGACCAGCATCTGCGTCTGGAGCGTTTGGCTATCGGAAACAACGGTATCGAGCATCTCCACCCAGCGTCCGCGGTGGTCGTGACCTCTGGGGGTATTGCCTTTACCGGTGAAGATAGCCCAGTTGACCGCCTCACCGCCGAGCTTCTCGGCGGCGCGCTTCACGCCTTCTGCCAGTATATCGCCGTAGCCTTCGCGGTTGGCGATTTTCTTCAACAGGGCGCGTGTTGCTTCCACGTTGCCCCAGGTCATTTCCAGGCCACCGAGGTCTTCTTTCTTGAGGGCACCTTTCTCGTAGCATTCCATCACCCAACCAACGAGCCATCCCGCCTCGTTGGCATCCATGCCGAGGTTATCACACTCATTGGAAAGTACGACGGCAGCCCCCGGGTCTTTCTGCCATATCTGTGGCCCCCAGGCGGCCCACTGCTCATACTCGGGTTCTTTACCGAAGAAACCCTTGTAGGGGCCTTCGGTTACCGTTACCAGCTCGTAGTGGTGAGAGGCACAGCCATAGCACGGGTAGTTCTGGCTCTGGAAGAGAGAACGAATTCGCTGCCCATCAAAGAGGTCCTTCTCTGGAAACACATCGGTCTGGTAGTTCTTTACCGGTAACCATCCGGCTGCTTCAGCAACGGGTACCACCCGGCTGGTGCCCCAGTTGAAGACGCCACCTCCGCCGAAGGCTTTGGCACCCTCGGTGGTCTTCTTGGCCAGTTCACCGAGTTTCTGCGGGTCAACGAACTGAAGTTTATTGGGGGCGCGCTGGGCGGCAAATGCCTTTAATTTTTTCAAACCCATCACAGCACCGGTGCCATTGTGGGGGGCGGCATGACCACGGTCGCCAAAGATGCCGGCAAACCTCACCATTTTCTCCCCAGCCGGGCCGATGCTGAAGACGCTCATTCCTCTTTCTTTGTAGCCCAGTTCTGCCTTGATAGCGTCCTCGGTTTCCCAGGTACCCTTGCCAACTAATTGGCTTGCGTCCCTGAGTTCGGCGCCACCTTCATGCAGATAGAGATACTTCCAGGTGGAGGAAACGCCCTGCACGATAATGGCATCGTAGCCGCACCATTTAAGATAGGCACCGAAATTCCCGTTGGCCTGACTGGAGGTAGCACCATTGGTCATGGCGCCCTTGGTGACAAAGGAGATACTGGCGCACCCTGGAACTCGGCTGCCACCCAAGGGGCCTGAACCCAGGAAGAGGATGTTTTTGGGGTCAGACCAGTCAAGTTTGGGGTCCACCTCTTCCATCAGATACTTGATGCCAAGCCCCGTACCGCCGAGATACTTTTTGAGTGTAGCTTCGTCCAGAGCTTCGTCCCACAGTTTACCCTGAGTCAGGTCTACTCTCAGCATTTTACCCGTAGAACCATTCATACTTTAATGCTCCTCCTTTCACCCTCCGTAAAAGCCGGGGGTAAGTTTTACATTATCGCCTTCTTGAAGCTCGATATCAAGGTCCTGAAGCGCAGATATAAAAGTACCATTATAGATTATGGCGCAATAGTCCATAAGATTATGCCTGGAATCATTATATGCTTTCTGTTTAAATTCAGGATACTTCTCGGCCAGTTCCTGCAGTAAATCCATTATCGATGAATCGCGTAGAATTTCCTGGTCGAAAACCAGCTTGTCCCAGCCTTCGTGATTAAAGTCTTCTTTCAACCACGACATGACCTCGACATTGACCCTTAGCGTTGCTTTATCTTTAACCTCGGCCACACTTGATTTCATACTTGTTCCAGATGTCTGTTTGGTTACCATGTGGAATGCTGCGTGTTACGACTGTTCCCGTGCCGCCTGCAGGTATTC
>Ga0114919_10003939_pt1 | contig 11941 bp, 10 predicted proteins | sample BlataG_FD_88682 | JGI IMG/M metagenome (GOLD analysis project Ga0114919, IMG submission 88682) | Deep subsurface microbial communities from Black Sea to uncover new lineages of life (NeLLi) - Black_00105 metaG | ecosystem: Environmental > Aquatic > Marine > Oceanic > Sediment | place: Atlantic...
CCCCGTTCTGTGGCAATTTTTGGGTCGATGAAAGAAGGAAAGACCGGATATGAGATTGCGAAAAATATGGTTGAGGGAGGATTTAAGGGAGATATATATCCGATAAGTCAGAGTGAGGGTAAGGTATTTGGCTTAAATATCTGTCCAGATTTTAAGAATTTAGATGTTGATTTAGCCGTTATCGCCATTCCGAGCCAATTAATTCCTTCTCTTTTAAAAGATTTAGGTAACCAGGGGGTAAATTCGGTAATTATAATCTCCGCAGGATTTTCTGAGGTAGGTAATCTTGAAGAAGAAGAGAAGATAAAACAGATTGCCAAGAAATACCAGATGAGAATTATAGGTCCCAATTGTGCCGGTATTATGAATACTGAAAGCAATCTCTTTGCCAGCATTGAAGTTCGTGCCCTACCTGGTAATACTGCTTTTATTACCCAAAGTGGAGCTCTGGGTGGAGCAGTTTTAATGATGGCAGAAGAATTAGATTTTGGATTTTCCAAGTTTGTAAGTTATGGGAATAGGTGTGATGTTGATGAGGCAGATTTAATTGATTATCTTCAAGATGACCCTCAAACTCAAGTTATTACTGTATATATCGAGGGATTAACTGAAGGAAGAAAATTTTTAGCTCAAGCCAGAAAAACTGCCTTTAAAAAACCGATTGTCATTATCAAAGCAGGTAAGAGTAAAGCTGGGATGAGGGCAACTTCCTCTCATACCGGCTCTCTGGCAGGAGAGGATAAAATATATGACGCCGCTTTTAGGCAGGCCGGTATTTTACGGGTAGAAGGGGTAGAGGAGATGTTTGATTTGTGCCGGGCTTTAATTTATTATCCAAAAATCAAGGGTAATAAAATCGGAATAATTACCAATTCAGGAGGGCCCGCAGTATTAACTACCGATAAATTAGAAGAATTAGGATTAGAAGTCCCTGAGCCACCGAAAAGTTTGAAGAATAAACTGAAAGAAATTCTTCCTCCACATGTCTCTTTAGGAAATCCTTTTGATTTGCTAGCTTATGGCGGAGCAGAATATTTTTCCCAGGTCAGTAAGACTATTGCCCCGGAATATGACGCTATAATTGCCATATTTGTTCCGACTGCTTCCATGGATTCTACAGAGATTGCCACCGCTTTAGGGAAAATAAAAAAAGAGATAAAAATACCTATATTTGCTAATTTTATGGCCGGTAGATTAGTAAAAGAAGCGATTGGAGAATTAAAAAAATACGGAATTCCCAATTATGAAACCGGTGAAAGATGTGCCCAAGTTATCCAAAAGATATATTTACGAACTCTAAAAATAAATAATTTTAATTTATGTAATTGATGAGGTGAAAAGTGCATCAGATTATTGAGAAGGCTAAAAAAGAAAAAAGGTCATTATTGGAGACAGAAGCGAAAGAATTACTGAAGGAATACAAAATTCCTGTTCCTGATTTTAGATTAATAAAAACAGAGGATGAGATTGGTAAAATAAAGGAAAAATTTGGCTATCCCTTAACAATGAAGATTGTCTCTCCAGACATCATCCATAAGTCAGATGCTGGGGGTGTGAAAGTAGGTATTAAGAATGAGAAGGAAGCCAAATTAGCTTATCAAGATATTGTTTTTAAGGCAAAGGAATATAATAAAAAGGCAAGAATTTCAGGAGTAATAACCTATTCCATGGTTCCTCAAGGAACAGAAATTATTATTGGGATGATGCAAGACCCACATTTTGGTCCGGTAATTATGTTTGGATTAGGGGGGATATTTGTGGAGATATTGAAAGATACTTCCTTCCGTATCCTGCCTATCGAAGAAAGAGATGCCCAAGAGATGATTACTGAGATTAAAGGATATGAAATTTTAAAAGGAGTAAGGGGTGAACCACCCAAAGATATTCAGGCTATAAAAGAGGTTTTGATGAAAGTCTCTCAGCTAACCCTTGAAAATCCCGAAATTAATGAAATAGACTTAAACCCCATATTTGTATTTGAAAAAGGTTTACAAGTAGTTGATGCTCGAATAATTTTATAAAATGTAAAGTTAAGTTAATGCTTAAAAGATTATCTACTGTCAAAAAAGAAGGTGATTTTTTTGGAAAAGCAGCAGTTTGATTTTATTGGAAAACAATTTGATATAAAAGATACAGGTAAAGTAACCGGAAGAGAAATTTATTCTTCTGATGTAAATATTCCTGGTCAATTATGTGCGGTTGTTTTACGCAGTCCTTATCCTCATGCTGAAATTAAAAAGGTTGATTATACCGAAGCGGAAAAAATGGGAGCTATCTGCATTTCTGGTGACGATGTTCCAGATACTCTTTATAATGAGCGGATAGTTAGTATCCCGGAGAAGACCTATCGAGATAGAACAGTTTTGCCTCAAGACAAAGTTCGCCACGTAGGAGAAGCGGTGGCTGCCTGTGCTGCTGAAACAGAAGAAGAAGCCTTTGCCGCTATAAAAAAGATAAGAATAGAATGGGGTAAAAAATGGCAACCACTAATAAATCTTGATGAAGCTATGGGGGACAACTCACCCCAAATTTATGATAATGTTTACTTAGGGGAAGAAAGAGTAAACATAAAGAATAATATAGCCTGCGAGAGAAATGTTGATGTTGGTGATATTGAGGAAGGCTTTAAAGAAGCGGACGAAATTGTGGAAAGAACATTTAGTACTCAAAGAGTCTATCATATGCAACTGGAGACAAAGTCTGCGGTGTGTGTACCTGAGGCTGACGGAGGGATTACAGTTTGGACAACTTCTCAAGGAATTCATAATGTGCGCATTCTCTTAGGGAATATTTTTAATATTCCACTTAACAAAGTAAATGTTAAAAGAATTACTTTGGGAGGTTCTTTTGGTTCGAGTATTCAGATGAATTCAATTACTCCTATCTGTGTTGCTTTAGCCCTAAAAGCAAAAAGACCGGTAAAGTTGGTGACTACAAGAGAAGAAGACATCTACGATCATTCAAAATATCCTTTAAAGACTATCTTAAAGATTGGTTCTAAAAAAGATGGAACATTAACTGCTGCCCACTGCCGGGTCTGGGTGGAGATCGGTGGTCATAATATTCAGGCTTATCCTTATTTAGGATGTGTAGCCGGATGGTTTGCCTCTCTTTATAAGTGGAAAAATTTAAAATACGAAGGAATTGCTGTATATACCAATAAAGTACCTTCCTGTGCGATGCAAGGATATGGGAATCCACAAATAAATTTTGCAGTAGAGAGTTTGATGGATATATTGGCTGAAAAATTGGATATAGACCCTATTGAACTTCGTCTTAAAAATTATGTAGGCAAAGGGGACGAGTTCTGGGGTCAGGGACCGACGGTAAGATCAATTATCAGGAGTTGTGGAGTAGAAGAGATGCTAATCGAAGGTTCTAAACTTGCTGAATGGCATAAGCGGATTCTACCTTCTAAGAAAAGGGGGAATGTTAGAAGAGGCATAGGAGTTGCCAGAGGGTTTCATACTTCTGGTACCGGTGGACCCAATCCTGGGGAAGTTATAGATTATTCAGGTGCGACCATTAAAATCAATGAAGATGGTTCAGTAGATGTAGTAACTGCTTTAATGGATCATGGGGGAGGTACCTGGGATGCGGGAGCAAAAGTGGTAGCAGAGGTGCTAAAAGTACCTTATAATAAAGTAAGTGTCTATTCTGGAGCAGATACCCGCACCACAGTCTTTGATGTTAATACTCACGCTACCAGAGGAGTTTATTGTGGATGTGGGGCAATAAAATATGTAGCTGAAAAGGTTAAAGAGATGCTTTTAAATTACGCAGCAACTTTGTTTAAAGATTTACCGGAGAATTTGGAATTAACTTGCAATAGAGAACTTGGTCAGGCAGTGATTTATCCTCGAGAAATACCCCAAAATTATATGACCCTCGGAGAAATAGCAGAACACGCCCATATTACCAGCTGGGGCACTATTGCCCATACTGCCACCCTTAGGCAGAAAAATTGTCCCCCCTGTTTCATTACCCACTTTGTTGAAGTTGAGGTAAATACGAAAACAGGAGAAATTAGTGTACCGAGAGCAGTTATCCTGGGGGATTCAGGAACTGTAATTAATCCTGATTTATGGGAAGGACAAATAATTGGGGCCTTTAGTAGAGGTCTCGGTTTCAGTCTTTTAGAAGAAACTAAATATGATTTAAATAATGGTAAATTAGAATGTAATGGGATGATAACTGATTATAAAATTCCAACTACGGTTGATATGCCAAAGGTTAATAATATTACCGTGCGATCTGCTCACACCTATGAACCAACAGGTCCATTTGGAGCAAAGGGGATAGGAGAAGCAGCCTTGAGTTCTGTTGGTTCTGCTGTGGCCAATGCTATCTATAATGCTATTGGAATTAGGTTTTATGAACTTCCCATTACCCCGGAAAAAGTTCTTAAAGCCTTAAGAGAAAAAGAAGAGAGATAGGAAGGAGGGAGGAAATTGCACACCAATACTAAAATTTTAACTCAAGAATTTGAATATTTTGCCCCTAAAACATTAGAAGAAGCTTTAGATTTACTTTATAGATATAAAGATAAAAATACTAAAGCATTAGCTGGGGGGACTGACCTTTTAGTTAAAATGAAGACTATTGATCTAAAGGTTGATTATCTGATAAATATAAAAGATATTCCAGAGCTTAATTTTATTGATACTGATAATGGATTAAAGATAGGGGCAATAATTCCACTATCTCAGATTGAAAAAATAGAAAAAGTTAAAACAAAATATCCGGCATTATATGAGGGAATTAAATCTATGGCAGCAATTGCCATAAGAAATATGGCTACTATACCTGGTAATATTTGCAATGCTTCACCTGCTGCTGATACTGTTCCTCCCTTAATTGTCTATGGTGCAGAAGTAAAATTGGTCAGTAAAGAGGGGGAACGGACAGTCTTAGTGGAAGATTTTATAACCGGGGCAGGAGAAACTATTATTAAAGCAGATGAGTTGGTTACCCAGCTGAATATTCCTGAAGTAAATAAAAATTCAGGAAGTGCTTTTTCTAAGAAGAGTAGAGTGAAAGCTGATATTGCCAAGATCAATTTAGCAATTTGGTTGGAAAGAGATGGTAACATTTGCAAAGGTTGCAGGATAGTGCTTGGTTCGGTTTTTATTAAAGCTGTTCGAGCTAAAAAGGCAGAAGATCTCTTGAAGGGGCAAGCAGTAAACACAGATTTAATTATTGAGGTAGCCAGGAAAGCCTCAGAAGAGATTAAGCCAATTGATGATGTCCGCTCTACTGCCGAATATAGAACTGATCTGGCCCAGGTAATGGTTGAAGATACCCTTAAAATAGCCTGGGAAAGAGCTGGAGGTAAATTATAGGATGAAAAAATTAGAGATAGAATTCACTATTAATGGTAAAAAAAGAAAGTTCTTTGTAAAACCAAATGACCTTTTAATTAATATAATAAGAAATGATTTATTTCTAACCGGAAGCAAATACGGTTGTGGTATCGGCGAATGTGGTGCTTGTACAGTTTTATTGAATGGTGAACCAGTTCTATCTTGTCTAACTTTAGCTGTAACTGTTGATGGTAAAGAAATTACCACTATTGAGGGACTTGCCAGAGGCGATGAACTACATCCTATGCAGAAGGCATTTTTAGAGAATGGTGCTGTGCAATGTGGTTTTTGTACCCCCAGTATGATATTGACTGCTACGGCATTATTAAAAGAAAATCCAAATCCCACAGAAGATGAGATTAGAGATTATATGAGAGGCAATATCTGTCGTTGCACCGGATATATTCAAATAGTAAAAGCAATTGAGTCCTGTGTGACCGGAGGAAAAACTAGTTAACCAACTAACTAAATAACCAAAATGACAAGGAGGGAGGAGAGAATGAGCCAATTTAAATATGTTTCTCCTAAAACAAAAGATGAAGCTTTGGAGATTTTACAAGAAAAAAAGTCCAATGCCTGTATAATTGCAGGATGTTCAAACGTTCTCCCTAATATAAGAGATAAAAAGATAGTTTCAAAAGTGTTAGTGGATATTTCAGATATTGAGGAATTAAAGGGTATTGTTGGGGAAAAGGATAAGATTTATATAGGTCCTTTGACTACTATTACCGAATTAGTTAATTCAGAAGTTATATTAAAGGAAGGAAATGTATTGCATCAAGCTGCCGAGCAGTTTGCTGACCCAATTGTTAGGAATAGTGCTACCGTAGGGGGAAATTTAGTAGATGCATCTCCTGCTGCTGATATGGCAGTACCTTTGCTTACCCTTGATGCAATTCTTAAAATAGAAAGTGTTGGGCAAAAAAAAGATGTTCAATTGAGGGATTTTTTTATCGGCCCAGGGGAGACGATTCTACAAGAAGATGAAATAATTACTGGGATAGAATTTGAGAGCAGCAATATCAATAAGAATGGTTGTTTTATTAAATTAGGTTTACGAAAAGCTATGGCCATAGCAGTAGCCAGTATAGCGGTAAATTTAGAGATTAAAGAAAATAAGATTGCCCAGGTTCGAATCGTTATGGGCTCTGTAGCTCCAACACCTATCAGGTTAACTGCTACAGAGGAATTTTTAAAAGATAAAGAAGTAAATGATGAATTAATTGAAAAAGCTATTGATAAAGTTAGAGAAGAAGTAAATCCTATTAGTGATATCCGAGCTTCTGAAGAATATCGACGATATGTTTCCGGGATTCTGTTTAAACGTGCTTTTAAGAAGCTAACATTAGCTAACTAACTAACCAAGTAACCAAATTAAGGAGGATTTAGATGGAAGAATATAAGGTAGAACTGACTGTAAATGGTGAAAAAATAAGTTCCCTTGCAAAACCTGAAGAATCATTATTAAAATTTTTGCGCCGAAATGGTTTTACCGAGGTGAAATGTGGCTGTGAAAAGGGAGAGTGTGGTACCTGTACGGTAATTATAAATAAAAAAACTGTTAAATCATGCATTATGTTAGCTCTTCAAGCCAGTGGTAAAGAAATATTGACAGCCAAAGGAGTAGAAAAGCAGGAATTGGGGAGAAAATTACAGGAAAGCTTTGTTAATACTGGGGCAATACAATGTGGCTTTTGTACCCCAGGAATAATAGTAACTGCTAAAAATTATCTTGACCAGAATCCTGTTCCCGACAGAGAGGAAATTAAAAAAGCAATATCTGGGAATTTATGTAGGTGTACAGGATATAAAAAGATTGTAGATGCTATCTATGATGTTGCAGTAGAAAATCAGAAATAATTTATAATTACTGATAGAGAATTCAGGGGGTGGAGTTTATGTCTGAATTTAAAGTAGTGGGAAAACCAATGCCCAGAGATGATGCCTGGGCAAAGGTGCGTGGAGAACTTAAATATGCCGATGATTTTTCCCTGCCTGGGATGTTATATGCAAAAGTTCTTCGAAGTAAATATCCGGCAGCTAAAATTATATCTATAGATACCAGTAAAGCAAAACAGTTAGAGGGGGTACGAGCTGTTTTGACAGCAAAAGATGTTCCCCATAATGAGACTGTGACCAGATTTGGCCAAAGCTCAGAGGTAGGCAAGGGATTTGAGGGTTTATACCGGGTTTTGGCGGATAAGAAAGTTAGATTTATGGGAGAAGCAGTTGCTCTGGTTGCTGCTGATACAGAAGAAATTGCAGAAGAGGCGTTAGATTTAATTGTGGTAGAGTATGAGCCCCTTCCAGGGGTTTTTGATCCAGTTGAGGCGATGAAGCCGGGTGCATATTTGGTTGGTGAAAACGGTACAAATATAATAGGTGATTTTGGCTGTAGTCAAGGAGATATTAAAAAGGGTTTTGCTGAGGCTGATATAATAATTGAAGATGCGTATCAAGTATCTTTTGTTGATCATGCTTATTTAGAAACCGAAGGAGGTATTTCCTGGATAGATGACTATGGGGTAATTAATATCAGAGTTGGTTCTCAGGTAATAGAGCACTTCAGAGATGTTGCTGATGTACTGGGCCTACCCCACAATAAAGTTCGTTATATTGGTACCATGATGGGTGGGGGGTTTGGTGGCAAAGAAGATATTACTGTAGAGACCTATTTGGCTTTATTAACCTGGAAAACCAAAAAACCGGTGAGGTTAGTTTATACTCGTGAAGAATCTATTTTGTGTCATAGCAAAAGACATCCCTTTGTAATGAAATATAGAGTGGGAGCTAAAAAAGATGGGAAGCTTGTTGTTTTAGATGCTGAATTGATATCTGATGCTGGTGCTTATCCTTATTTAAGTCCTTGGGTTACCTTATATGCTACCGTTAATGCAGCTGGGCCTTATTGTATTCCCAATGTTAGAGTTAAATCTTACTGTGTATTAACTAATAATACTTTCACCAGTGCAAATAGAGGGTTTGGAGTTCCTCAGCCTAATGTTGTTTATGAGAGTTTAATAGATGAATTTGCTCGTAAATTTAATATAGATCCCTTGGAAATCAGAAGAATAAATTGTCTTACTACAGGGAAGGCATTGTCTACAACCGGGCAAGTCTTTAAAACTCACGTTGCCCTTCCCGAAGTTGCTGAAAAAGCCTGGGCAGCATTGGGAGAGCCTGCTGAATGTCCAGATGGAAACAAAAAAATAGGGAGAGGATTAGCCATAGGATTGATGAGTTATGGCAGGATGACCTTCCTTCATGATTCTTCTCGTTCTTATGTAAAATTAGAATCGGATGGAAGTGTGTTAATTAGATCCGGAATCCCTGATTTAGGTGGGGGACAGGTCTCCATGCTTTGCCAGATTGTTGCTGAAGAATTAGGAATTCCTATGTCCAGAATAAAAATATATTATAGTGATACAGCGCTAACTCCTCTTGCTGGTACTACTACTGCTACCAGGCAAACCTATATGTCTGGGAATGCTACTCTTAAAGCTGCCCGAGAAATAAGAAAACAGGTTATAAATAAAGCAGCAGAGTTATTAAATGTTAATCCAGATAAATTAGATTTAGTAGATGAAAAAGTTGTGGTGAAATATAATAGATCAGAATTTTTACCCTTGATTCAGGCTATAAAAGCCTGTAATAATGCAGGGGTAGAATTGTTCTGTGAGGCACAATTTAATGCTCCATTTACTATAACTCCTGATTTATCGAATATTAGAGGTATGACCTTTCCTGATTTTACTTTTGGGGCCCAGGCGGTAGAAGTTGCAGTGGACACTGAAACCGGGCAGGTAGAAGTTTTAAAACTTACTACCTGTTATGATGTGGGTAAAGCCATTAACCCTTTGAGCGTAGAAGGCCAGATGGAAGGTGGCTCAATATATGGAATGGGTTATGCTCTTACTGAAGAGGTGATTATGGAAAAGGGGATTACGATAACTCCATCTTTTGCTGAGTATATTATTCCTACAGCAGCTGATGTACCTGATGTGAAAGCAATATTAGTTGAATCAGGCGGAGGATTAGGCCCTTATGGAGCCAAAGGAATCGGTGAGCCATCTTGCAGTATTATTGCCCCGGCTATCTTGAATGCCATTTATGATGCAGTTGGCATAAGAATTAAGAGCTTACCCGCAACTCCGGAGAAAATAATAAGAGCCTTAAAAAAAGATTACTTTAAAAAGTAGAAACCTTAATCGATTAAAAAATATCTTAAAAAAATTTAGACATTAATAAGAGAAAAGAGGATTAAACCAAATGTTAATCAGCGAGGCTTTAGGTTTAGAAAAAAGAGCTTTCATATCTCTGGTAGGTGCAGGGGGGAAGAGCACCCTTTTTAACAGATTAGCTGAGGAGTTAGTACTTACAAAGAAGAAAATAATTCTAACCACTACTACTAAGATGTTTGCCTGGCAGTTAGATCCTTTTATAAAAAAGAGTAAGTTAATAGAAGGTCAAGAGGAAGAAGTTATCCAGAATTGTATTAAGAAATATTTTTCTGTTAAAAATTCGAAAGGACATGCAGTAGTCATTCAAAAACGAACAGAAGAAAAAGGAGAAGAGAAATTATCTGGTCCACCTCCTGAGTGGTTGGATAAGTGGTGGGAGGAAGGATTAGCGGATTTTTTCTTGGTGGAGGCCGATGGGGCAGCGGGAAGACCTATAAAGGCCCCAGCTTCTCATGAACCAGTAATTCCTTCATCAACTACTGATTTAATCGGACTAGTGGGGATAGAAGCAATAGGTTTAACTTTACGAGAGGAAAATGTTTTTCGTTCTGAGATTTTTTCCCAACTAACTGGATTAAAGTTAGGAGAAAAGATCGGGATAGAAGCCTTAACCCTTTTAATTTGTCATCCAGAAGGTTTGTTTAAAAATACTCCTCAAGATTGCCGTTGTCATCTTTTTATCAATAAAGTAGAAAATTCTAAGGCCCAAAAAGTGGCTGAAGAATTGGCTTTTCAAGTTTTAAAGACCTGTTCCCAAAGAATTAGTGATATAATTATCGGAGCTGCTGGTCAGGATGAAGTGGTAGTTGAGTTAATAAAAAAGGAAAAAGAATTATGATTTGGGGGATAATTTTAGCGGCCGGAGAAGGTAAAAGGATGGAGGGAGTAAAATTAACCCTCCCCTTGGGCGATAAGCCCTTACTTGAGTGGGTATTACAGGCGGTAAAGCGTTCTACTATCGATAAATTTATAGTAGTGGTTCGCCCTGGAGATGATAAGGTTATCAAACTAAGCAAAAAATGGGGTGCTGAGACGGTACTAAACCCGAATTTTCAATCGGGGATGAGCAGTTCTATACGAAAAGCCCTTGAGTATTTATCTTCTCAATCAGTTAATGGCTTTATTATCCTTTTGGGTGACCAACCTTTAATTACTTCTAACATAATAAATCAAATAATCAGAAATTTCTCTCCCGGTAAGAAAGAAATAGTAGTTCCTTTTTATAAAGGCCAACAGGGAAATCCGGTACTCTTTGATATTTACTGGCGCGAAGAACTCTTGAAGCTTTCTGGAGATGTAGGAGGAAGGGGCTTAGTTAAAGCTCATCTTGAGGACATTAAAAGAGTTGAAATGTTGGATAGAGCAGTAATCGAGGATATTGATAGTGAGGAAGATTATCTGAGGATTCAATCATATTTTAACCATCATAAAGAGATATGAAAGAAGAGAATAAAAATGAATAAAAAATTAGTAATTATTCGAGGAGGAGGAGATTTAGCTACCGGTGTGGCAGTAAGACTTTTTCGGGCGGGTTTTCCTGTTATAATCCTGGAAATAGAACACCCCACCGTTATCCGTCTTCCTGTTTCTTTTGCCCGAGCAGTTTATGAAGGTAAGACTATAGTAGAAGAGATAAAAGCTGTTTTGATTTCTTCCTGGGAAGAAGCGGAAGATATTATTCAATTGGAGAAAGTCCCAGTTTTAATAGACCCAGAAGGAAGTTGCATTGAAAAACTTTCTCCCACCATCTTAATAGATGCTATTTTAGCCAAACGCAATTTAGGGACCAGAATAGACCAAGCACCTTTGGTAATTGGATTAGGTCCGGGTTTTACAGCAGGGGAAGATGTTGATGTAGTGGTAGAAACCAAGAGAGGGCATAATCTGGGGAGAGTTTACTATCAGGGTGAGGCAGCACCAGATACCGGTGTGCCTGGAGAAGTAGGGGGAGAATCTAAGAGAAGATTATTGCGGGCTCCGGCTGACGGTAAAATTATCCCCTTACATAAAATAGGTGACCTGATTAAAGAAGGAGAGATAATTGCAGAGATTGAGGTAGTTCCTTTAAAAACAGAAATATCTGGTGTCCTGCGAGGATTGATTTATCCTGAAAGTTGGGTGACTGCAGGGATGAAGGTAGGAGATATTGATCCACGAGGGATAAGAGAATACTGTTTTACTGTTTCTGATAAAGCTCGTTCGTTAGGGGGAGCGGTTTTAGAGGCGATCTGTGCTTATTTGAATAAAAAATAATCAGAAAATTTTTTTACATTCCGTTATATTTATATTAGAATAACGATTAGATTATAAGATGAAATTTTATCAAGGGAGAGGGGA
>Ga0114919_10003940_pt1 | contig 11941 bp, 5 predicted proteins | sample BlataG_FD_88682 | JGI IMG/M metagenome (GOLD analysis project Ga0114919, IMG submission 88682) | Deep subsurface microbial communities from Black Sea to uncover new lineages of life (NeLLi) - Black_00105 metaG | ecosystem: Environmental > Aquatic > Marine > Oceanic > Sediment | place: Atlantic...
AGGTCGAAAAAATTCTTCACACGGTTGTAGCCGTTGGAGTGTGCTCGACCCATAAAGCCGTAGCCAATCATGCCAATACGGAGTGGTTTTGCCATCAATCTCTTCCTTTCGCAATCTTTTTTAGTTCCAACCATGTGCATCGCGCACGGCAATCATTGTCTTCAGAATTGTGTTCCATGTTGCCGGGTTTTCAAGCGTTTCATTCGGAAACATGCAGCCATCCCAGCAGATGTGTTCGATGCATCGAGAAGAAGCATCCTCAAGCCAGTACCCAGAACATTTCACAATGTCGAGTTTTCCGTTGGGGTCATCTGCTGGACAGTGTTTTCCAGTTTTATCGTGTGAACCCGCTTCCTGAATTTCACCATCATTTTGTGCAACATGAAAATCAATAGTCCACGGTCGCAGTCTGTCCGTCATCTGCTTATATGCAGCGTAGAACTCTTCAGTCGTACAATCTGAGTTGACCAAGGCATGCTCGGGGGCGTTACAGCCGAGCATATAGAGATAGGTGTGCGCCAAGTCGGCCTGAAATCCAAGCGTTTCCGGCATACCAACTCCTTCAAGAACATCAAGCATATCTCGCCACGAATGCATGCCGGCCCAGCAGATCTCTCCTTCCGCTGCAAGCCTCTGTCCATTATCGGCAGCGATGCGAGCAGCCTCTTTAAAGGTCTCAACTATTCTTGCGGTACCTGCCTTGGCATCTTCTCGCCACTTGGCAACACCAAACTCGGCTGAGTCTATACGGATGACGCCATATTTTCTGACTCCGTGCTGCTCAAATACTCTGGCGATACGACACGCCATTTTCACCGCTGACAAGAACTTTTCTCGTGACTCAGCATCACCCATTGCCGAATCGCCAACTGTACCTGGCCAAACTGGTGCTACGAGTGAGCCAACTGCAAAACCATGACTCGCGATTTTATCAGCGATCTTGAAGAGTTCGTCATCGGTCGCTTCGGGATTGGTATGTGGTAAGAAAAGGAAATAGTCAATTCCATCAAATTTCTGGCCATCAACTTCTGCTGCTGCTGTGAGCTCCAACATTCGGTCCAACGATATCGGTGGCTCCTGACCCTCGTCAGTCCCCTTTCCGACAAGGCCTGGCCACATTGCATTATGAAGTTTTGGACTCGCGTAAGACATTTAGGTGTTCCTTCCATTCATGGGCAAATCTTCGTGGACATCTGGGACGAAATAGCGAAGTGCTACAAGCGGTTCAGGGTCGGTATTTTCAACTGGATAGCCACCTGCTGCGGCTTCTGCAGAGATAACCAACTCATCTGCAGTCATCTTTCTGAAGCGGATACGTGTAGATGGCACTAATGTAGGTGATAGTCGGGAAATGATTTGCCCAGCACCCAAAGCTTTTTTGACAGTATCACTCGCGTCTTTTGATTGAAGGAGAATTGCCAACGAACTACTCACTGCAGTCATAAATCTGGGTACCCCTACGTCAATTGAATCTACAGTACGATTCTTAAAGATTACGTTGTACGACCCGACGTCGAGTGCTGCAAGGAGCAGAAAACACCGTTTCTTGCTGTTTTCGTACCAAATAGTGTCTCATCGTCACCAGTACCGGTAGAAACCTGATACTTCAACACATTTAAGGCCGTCTATTGGCTGGACTGATGGCTTGGTATCTCATGATCTAGGGATGAAAAAACATTCACCACTCAAGGAAAGAAAATGGCCAAAGATTTTGAGGGATCACCGTTTGACATCCGCGCTGCTTTTTTTGATCTTGATGGCCTACTCGTGAATACAGAAGAACTCTACCAGGAAGTAGGGACCGATTTATTACGTCGTCGAGGGAAAACCTTTGATGCGGAGCTTCTCGATGCAATGATGGGCCGTCCTCAGCACAAGGCATTGTCAATTATGATTGAATGGCATGGGTTGGATGACACTGTTGAGACTCTTGCTGATGAAACAAAAGCGATCTTCCAAACACTTCTTTCCACACGACTCGCACTCATGCCGGGTGCTAAAGAGCTGATCGAACACATTCGGCAACTGGACATCTCACTCGGTGTTGCAACAAGTAGTGGGCCGGAGTTTGCCCACGACGTACTCTCTCGTGTTGGTCTAATCCACCACTTTCACTTTATCCTGACGTCTGCCGATGTCACTGCAGGAAAGCCTAATCCGGAAATCTATCAATTGGCTGCCAAAAAAGCTGGCACACAAACTGGGAACATGCTTGTTTGTGAAGATTCGGAAAATGGATGCAAAGCTGCTGTTGCCGCAGGTGCGATTACCGTAGCCGTGCCATGCGGCCACAGCCTACGGCATGCTTTTCCTGGTGCGCAAATTGTTGCCACATCCCTTGCTGATCCTCATATTTATGAGTTGCTTAATTCTCGCGCTGATAGAAAAAGTCCTGATGAGGCTTGACCTACTTTTTCTTTTCTTTATCGGTCGGCTCGGGATTCATCACATCGAACAGGTCCCTACGTTTGTTCCACGATCGCCTGACCTGTGATCGAATCTTCCAGATCGACACATTGTCCAACTCAACCGTTCCATCTTTTGGTCCTGCAAGACCAAGTCCGTTGCCGCCGCTAGGGTTTGCCTTTGCCAGACAATCATGCTTGACATACCAGGTTGGCCCATCGACAAACTGAATAACAAACTCATCACCCTTGAGCTCTGCTAATGCGTGATACCACGTTCCAGGTGCATATTTAAATTCGTCCGACTCGGCAACTTTGAGTGTCTCGTGGTCAACGATCACAAACGTACCCTTGCTACTAAATTTTACTCGACAGACATGGTGACCAAATTCAATGAAGGGAACGATGTCTGTTTCCTCACCACCGACGAAGCGAAAGGAAAAACCTGCAAGAAACTCTGGTGGAGTGACTGGCACACTCACACGGGGCTCATATCCATAGTGGTGTGTTCGACTTGCCTGATATTCCTCTGAAGAGGGTCGGCCTCGCAAGACTCCATCTTCTACAGACCAACGCGTACCCTGTCGGTTCTGCCAGTTCGTTTTCTTGACTGGCCCACTTTTCGAAAATGTTTCCTGCAACACAACCTTGTCAGGAATCACCATAAGTGGCTGCAGTGCACTCCACTCTGCTGCTGAACAGGCTGTGACGACAGAAAACAAGTTCAGGCTTACAAGGAACATCCTGATTGCGATCATTCTCATTGCGCTTCTTCCTCTTTAATGCAATGCTTCTGTGTCCTGTTTTGTGCAGACACACATTGCTCATCGATAAGAACATAGTAACCGGACCATGTTACAACACATTATGTATTTACCATCTCTATTCAGAATGCTGAAATCGTGTCACTGAGTACTCAGGCTCAGACTCTGTGATCTCGCAGAAAATTCTGGTGCATACCGGCTGCGAATGGTCGCGAAACCACTTGATGATTGCCCTCGGTGTGCGACACGTAGTGAATACTCAAGGACGTGAGTCCCTTGAGGTAATTGTTCGAAGAAAAACTGCGTGCTTGCGTCTCTCGTTACCTGATACCAACCAACACCATCTGCCCAACGCCAGCCTGAAAGGACATCCATTGGTTCCGTCACACAGGGCCGATGGTCTGTAAGTTCAAGAAACTCGTATGTTCGATCACTTGTGATTTTCAACCGCACAACAAGTTCTTCACCCACGCCTACTTTTTCTAATGCCACCACTGGTTCAAGTACAGGGCCTGACTTTGTCATTGTTCTGATAAAAAGTTCTTTTGTGACTGCAAGTTCGTCTCGTCCAGAAGCTTCAACATTCTCAATGTGATCGAGATACTGCCAATGAACGCCGCCGAACGCCAATCCACCACCTTCGGCTTTCTGAAAAATTATTTCTGCCATCGATGGCGTAATTTCTCTGCGCACAAATCTGTTCTCGAAAAAGCCGGTGCCGGCTTCTACCTTGCTTGCTCCATTCTCACCGGGCTTTATTGACTCTCCACCAACTGTTACCTCAACGAGTGAAGAATCACCAAGAAGATCGTCCCCTCGACCAAGGAGCACACCGACAGCATTTGCAGTTGCCGGACTTCCAGGCCAACGGCTCGTTCTCTTCTGCTGAACAAGCCAGGCCTTCATTGCTTCAACTGATTCTGTATCCCCAACAATTTCATCAAATGCCTCGATCATAAGCGACTGTGTTTCGATCGGGGCCTGGGCCCAACTCCACCACATTGGATGTCGGTTTCGCCACCACATACCTTGCCAATTATCTTCCTTTCGGTCAGCAGCCTGCTCACCTCGCGGCCCACCAACAGCTCGTTGCTTAAGGCTTTCAATAATCGACTCTGCTGTGACACGCTCACCGCCACGAAAAAGTGCAATCGCCAACTGACCCTGACTACGATTATGCGAAAGTTCCGTCCAACTCTTTTGTCCTACCCGCATGCACCATGCATGGGCTTCAGCTGCCTCCCCGGCAGGTGGAGAATCAGCCAGGAAAAAACTTCTTGCATAGAGAGCGAATACACCCAGCTGAGTAAGCACTGGCTCCGAGGCTAATGCGAGGTTGCCAGCTTTGCGAGCTCGCTCCTGACGTTGTTGAGCCAAACGCTTTTCTTCAATGAGACGAGCATCGATCCACGGCAAAGTAGATTGCGGCAGAGTCATATCAATGTTGACACCATTGGCGCGAAGTCGACCAAAGCCCGAAACAATAGATAGCGTAATCGTGTCACTGGAACGACCTCCCGGAAACCACGGCCATCCTCCGTCAGGATTCCGCAGGCTTTGAAGGCGTTCGATTGCTGAAGAAACCTCCGACCGGACACGGCTCTCATCAAAAAGATTTGCAACGCGAGCCCTCGCCTCAGTTTCACTCGTGGCATCACGAACCCATGGTGTCTCTGCAAGAAGAGTCTTCACAAGAACTTCATTGTTTTCAAGCGGACTTTTCAGTGTGTTTGTACCTCGCCATTGCTCAAAGATCTTTTCAATTCGCGGATCACTTGTAACAAGATGCTTTGCATACGCATTTGCATACAGTCGATAGAAAAGTGCATCAACACTTTCATCATTTCGTTCCATCAGGTAGGGAAGAGCCATCACGGCATACCATGCTGGGTTTGACACAGCCTGAATAGCCAGTGACTCGTTCTCGATAGCAGATGAACCCTTTTGCTTACTCTCTAACAGTTTTTCTAAAATAACTGTACGTTGCTCACCACCACGCACCGTAATGGGAATCGTCTCAGTGACGAGTACTTTTCGAGGGAGCACTGGCAGTGTCGCCTCCTCTCCATCCGAAAGACGACGAGCTGATCCAGTCGTTGTTCCTGTCGCACGATACCGAAGTACATCTGTTCCGTCCGTGATAGACACTGTAAAAAAGACTGCCTCGGATGCCCCAGCTGGCAAATCAAAAGACTGTTCCTTCGTATCTTGTATCAATGCATCGCGGTTGTCATTTGTGCGTGCATCGAACAAAGCGAATCGCACTGTTCCCGACAGGCGTCCGCTCGATGTATTGCTCACTTTGACTGGAATCTGAACGGTATCACCTTCGCGTAAAAACCGAGGTGGCATGGGCTCCACCATTAAGTCCTTTGATGTCACACAGGTATCAAGAAGGTTTCCACTTCGAATCTGTTTGTCATGTACAAAGGCTTTGAATTGCCAGGTTGTCAGTGTGTCAGGCAGAACAAACTCAAGCGTGACACTTCCGGCCTTATTCGAAGTAACTGTCGGCATAAAAAAAGCAGTTTCCGCCATGTTGGTGCGCGGTGGGGGTGAAACTGCACCCTTTCCTTTCTGTGAATTCTCATCTCTACTGTTTGCTGTTTCTTTTTGGGCAGAGTTAAAATTCGCTTGTGTGTCTGCACTCGTATCAGCCATCATCATTTCATCAGAGGCAGCAAAAGCCACCGCCCCTTTGGCCATAGCCCCTTCAGGCACTCCCATTGCTGCCGCTGGCATCGATCGCATTCTTACCATACCTCCACCACCTAGCATGCCTCCAAAGCCACCATTGACTGGTGATCCGAAGGGGCGACGAAACTGATGATACGAGATACGAACACTTTGATGATCTCGTGCCCATGATCCATAAATCTGCCGCATAGCACTCGCAGAATTTGTAAACCTCAGCTGCCAACGACTCGAATCGCGCGCGAAGAGAGCAAGGGTTGGCCATTGGTGTGATGCGAGTGCATCAAGTGATTGGTCGTAAAGCGTTGCGGTCATCTCTGCAAGAGCTGCTCGTGCTGGACCAGCGAGTGGATCAGCCTCTGTTCGAATGGTCGCCTGCCAGACTTGCTCCGTTGCAGGTTCCAATCGTCTCGTGAACTGTTCCCATTGGACAGATAGCTTTTTATCCGTCCATGGCACATCAATCCTCTGCGATTCATGATAAAGACGACCCTCACGAACCATCCATGCGCGAAGTGTGACACCACCTCGATGAGCATCTTCTATCTTGAATGAAACTGGCATCTGTGTTCGCTCATTATTTGTCCAACCACGCTTGAGCACACGGCCAGATTGCACAATCTCGACTAAAAAACTGCCTTGGCTATATCCCGTTCCCACAATCGCGTGCAACTCATCTGCAACTTCAACTGTTGAATTCTCAACTCGTAATACAAACGGCCGTTTTATTTCATACTTTTTGGCCTTTGGGTTGTTCACCTCGACAAGTCGTGTTGCGATGACTTCGGGACGATCTGCAGTAGCCGGGATCGTAAATGTTGCTCGGTAGATACCGGGCTGAAGCAGCACTGTGGCTTTGCCTTTCCCACTGGAGACATCCGTCACAATTTCATTGGTTGTCACCTGTTTTCCTTCGGCCCATGTTTTTGGATCATCATCTTGCGGCTCTGGAAGAAGAGACGACCCTCTGCTTTTTTGTCTTCGCAACACGTCATATGGAACCGTACGAGCTGTGAGATCAATCCGGGCAACACGCTTCGGCTGAATCAACTGATTGAGTCGGAGTGTTCCAGCTATCCCTCGGGGCGCGGCATCAAGCGATAGGGTTGAGACATGAATTGTGACTGAAGCAACATTTTCATCATTCGTGACCTGCCAATCATCAACATCCAGAGTTGCTTCCACATCAACATATCCAGCCAAAACTCGCGTATCTGTAGACCGTGTTTCACCACCTGAATCAGTCACATCAGCAGTCACGTGATACGTGAATGTCGGAAGCGACTCTGGTGGTGACACTCGATCAGGTACAGCTGGAAACGTAATACTGAACGTTCCGTCGGCATCTGTTATCGAATGCCCGCGGGCTATGCGTCGTGTTCCGCCGTCAAAGGGTAGCCACGGGAAACACCACCGACACCATATCGGAAACCGAACCTCTCGCTTCACATTCCAGACAACCTTTGCACCTCCAACTGCTAAGCCGGTATACGTCGAAGCGGTTCCCGAAAGCGTTACAAGTTTTTCAAGTTGGACAGACTCTGTCGGTGAGGCCAGCTCAACCTGAAATTTGGGTCGCTTATATTCTTCAATGCGAACACCCGTCGCACCTGTTGCACCACTTCCTTGAGCACGCACCGACCATCTACCAGGAAGTGAGCCTGTTGGAATTGGAAAGGTGCCTTGAAAAGATCCAAAGCCATTTGTTTTCAAAGAGAGTTTTGAAACTTGCCTCCCATTCGCATCCTGAAGGAATGCCTCGACTGACGCTTTCGATATTGCAGTCGCGCCGCGACGATCAGCTGCTTGCTCAATCAGAATACCTTTGAAATGGAGCTGCTGACTTGGTCGATAGATCCCACGGTCTGTCATCAACACGATAGACCGTTTGGGCCGTTGTACGTTTTCACGATGCCACAATCGTTCCGGCTCGGTCAATACGTGGTGAATCTGACCATCGATCGCAGAAGACACAACAAAGATAGTTTCCTGTCCTGAATGAGCCTTCAACGTGTACTGGCCATCCTCGTTGGTCTTTATTGTTTCTTGCTTCACCATCTTTCGTGGGCGTGATCTCTGATCACGTTGCCATGCTGTCACTTCGGCTCCGTGAATCGGCTTCCCACTTTCCACATCAACGACGTATCCGGTGTGTTGTGGAAGTTGTGCCTGATAGTCCGTTGTATTCACAGCAGATATTCGACTGACCCAGACAAGTGTTGTCGAAACAATATTATCACCATCACTAAAATCTCCACGATGACTGCATACGACCCAGTACGCACCAGGACTAATCGTTTCTGTTACGAATACTGAATCGACAGAAAGTTCTTCAATGGAAGATCGGTAATCATCGGTTTGTGGAAGAACAACAGTGGCGTCTTGAATGCTTGGAAGCGAAAGAATCCGCTCACGATCTTTTTGATCAATCCCGCGCCCATACGGCTTTCCCTCAAGCAGTCGCTCTTCCCAATCTTCCTTCACAAGTCGCAGATGCATTTGCTCAATGTTACGATAGGTGACATGGAGTGCCGGCCAGGGCTTGGCCCAGGTGCGTTCTGTTGCAACAGCCAATTCCTTGGCTTCAATCAGGGCAATCAGGTTGTGACATTGTTTTCCACCAATGGTTGTCGGGTAGCGATCAACTGCTTTGAGTGCAATCATTCGAGCTTCGGCTGGGCTTTCAGAACGAATGATCTCTGCGAGCTGAAATCTCGCCATCGCACTGATCTCATGATCCCCACACTGCTCAATAAAACTTCGTAATGCCTTACAGAACTCCTCGTCTGGTTCAGCCTCTGCGTTAGCAACTGCCACACCGCGCGCCCAGATAAGACGGTCAAGATCTGCCGAGTGAAAGGCTGTCTGGTCTTCATCATCTGCATGAAAATCCAAGATTTGTTGATAGAGACTGATGACCCGCAGTACTGGTGAATCTTTATCCGTTACTGATTCCTTGTCTGCTTCAGCTTGGGCTGGCTTCCACTTGCGGAAGATATTGACGCCTTGGAGAGCTGGGCTCGATGCCTCAAACTCAAATGCATCCTCGGGATCAACCAGACCCCGTTCACCTGTCTGATGAAATGCAATTGCATCGCGCGCCACAACATCCCAGAGAGTCGGCCGGTACGCTTTTCCCATCGAACCGGCTTCGATCAGCATGGCCCAGTCGTCGACAGGTAAATCTTTGAGTCCTCTATCATCAGAAAGCGCTTTCTCGAATTGATCGTGTATTTCAAGAACAATCTGTCGAAGGTCCCACGAACTTATTTCTGAAAGATTTCGATCTGCATTACTCTTCACTTGAGTTGTTCGCTGAGCAAATCGCCATCGATTCATTTGGAAAAACGTCCATGTCCAGTTGGCCTGAATGGCTTGCAGCGCGCCACGAGTTTGCACGGGTGCAGTTTCCGTTGCTGCATCCAGATCAATCAAACGTTGTGGGTCATCTGCTGGTCGATCTGTATTTTCAAGTAACACACGGGTCGCAATCGCGCGAGCAACCTCATCCCATACCCGCTCAGTGATGGCTGCCTGCTCTATTCCTCTGAGCACATCCCTGCCGGTCTTTGGCTTTCTTTCATCAATAGCTTTGGTAACACGCTGCCACTCTTTCTGACGAGGCACTGGAGGATCTGCTGCATGAAGTGTGGTAACACAGCAACTGACAAAACAGAGCACGTGCAGAATGTGACGAGTCATTTTTCGATTTCCCACAGATTCAAAAAGAAAAGACTATTGGAAGAAGAAGTACATACCAGAACCTAAAAAACGTTTGTGTCGATGGAACACCGTTGCTTTCTGGTATGAAAACAATGTTTTTTTGTACTTTTCCTCCCTCTTCTACGCTGAGACTTTCTTGCCGTTACGGAAAAAAAGTGCTATTAATAAGTATAGATAGACCCCGCTGATCGATCCCCTCTGGGATCCGCGCTTGTACGTTTTACACTGCAAGTGGCGACGTGGGTGTTCCCAACGGACTCTCTGGAGTTACATCGATGGAACCCTCGCCCATGCGGCTACCAATACAACGCGGTTCGTTGACCCTGCGTTTTGCAGGGTTTGCAATCGCTTTGGTTCAAATCGGCCTCACTCCTGAGATCGTTCGAGCTGAGGAGCCACTTTCGTATAACGAACATATTCGCCCAATTTTGGTTGAAAACTGTTTCTCCTGTCATGGAGCAGACTCGGCGAGCCGAAAAGCTGACCTTCGCCTCGATCGTCGAGATGATGCCATTGAATATGGATCCATCATTGCTGGTGACCCCGACTCAACAGTTCTGCTCGACCGAATTTATTCTGAAGACCCCGAAGAGGTCATGCCTCCACCGGAGATCAAGAAAACACTTTCTGCTCAGCAGAAAGCCCTTCTCACCCAGTGGATCAAACAGGGTGCCGAATACGAGCCGCACTGGTCATTCATTCCACCAACGCGGGTACCAGTTCCAAAAGTGAAAAAACAGGATTGGGTTCGCAACCCTATCGACTCCTTTATTCTTTCAAAGCTTGAAGCAGAAGGACTTCTTCCGGCTGCAGAAACTGATCGTAGAACACTCGCTCGACGTCTGTCATATGACCTTACTGGCCTTCCACCAGAACCCGCAATTGTTGAGGCGTTTGTTCTTGATCCGCATGCCGATGCCTACGAAAGACTCGTTGACTCATTCCTCTCGAAACTTGAGTGGGGTGAACATCGTGCTCGCCATTGGCTTGACTATGCTCGATATGCTGACACCCATGGCATTCACTTTGATAACTTCCGTGAAATCTGGACATACCGCCAGTGGGTTATTAATGCGTTCAACCGCAATATGCCATTTGATCAATTTACGATCCTGCAACTTGCAGGAGACCTGGTCACTGATCATGGACCGGGTGCGACGCCTGATCAGATTCTTGATAACAAGATTGCCACTGGCTTCAATCGCTGCAATATGACGACCAATGAGGGTGGCATCATTGATGAGGAATACATTGTCCTCTACGCAAGGGATCGCACTGAAACCACAGCGCAGGTTTTCATGGGGCTCACTGCTGGTTGTGCCGTCTGCCATGACCATAAGTTTGACCCACTGTCACAAAAAGAGTTTTACGAACTCTCCGCATTCTTTAATAACACAACGCAGCGTGCAAAAGACGGTAACGTCTATAACACCCCACCTGTTCTCGCCGTACCACTTGCTCAAGATAGAACTCGATTTCGTAAAATTCAGAAAGAATTGCCTGTTGCACGAGCAGCTTTGGCAACCCGCAAGAAGAATGCGAAAACCGAATTCCACACATGGGTTCAATCACTCACGGAGGATCAGGTCCTTGCAGTACGGCCTCAAGAGACGCCACTTGTCGATATTGCATTTTCTGAGGGTGAGGGAAATAAAACAAAGGCATCTTTTTTAGGGAAACAAACCACCATACCGCTTTCAGACTCGACTTTATGGCTGCCAGGTCCCAGCGGCATGCCTGCTGCATTAGTGAATGGAAAAGCTCTCGAACTTTCATCAGCTGGTGACTTCGAACATGATCAGCCCTTTACTATTTCCTGCTGGGTCAAACTTCCCAAAGAAGATGGGAATAAAAATTTTTCCATTGCTTCTCGGATGGATGAGTCCAACGCACACCGAGGATGGGATCTATGGGTTGAAGACCGCCGTGTCGGCATGCACCTGATCCACAAATGGCCTGAAGACGCATTAAAAGTTGTCGCAAAAAAACAACTCAAGCCAGATGTCTGGACACTCGTCACGCTGTCATATAACGGCAGCGGGAATCCTGGTGGCATCAAAATCTATTACGATGGTGTTGTGCAGCAAAAGCCAAAGGTCGCAAACAACAAATTTAAGAAAAATACAACACGTACTGAGACGGCGCCATTTGTTATTGGGAGTCGAACAAAGGGATCGCCTGCTAAAAACCTTGGTCTTACCAATGTTTCAATGTGGGGCCGAGCTCTTACTCAAAACGAAGTCGAAAGCATTGCAAAAGTCGATCTTCTGATTGATATCGTCAAACTTCCGAAGGATGAACGGCTCCAGGCCGCGAATCGTCTGTATGATTGGTGGCTCATGGCTTTCGATAAAC
>Ga0114919_10003941_pt1 | contig 11937 bp, 16 predicted proteins | sample BlataG_FD_88682 | JGI IMG/M metagenome (GOLD analysis project Ga0114919, IMG submission 88682) | Deep subsurface microbial communities from Black Sea to uncover new lineages of life (NeLLi) - Black_00105 metaG | ecosystem: Environmental > Aquatic > Marine > Oceanic > Sediment | place: Atlantic...
ATAGTAATAATAGGGGGAGCAATAATATGGTTCATAAAAAAATAAATAATAATATTAAGAAAAGTTCAACCGTGCTTGGATTAATAGTTGGAATTATATTAGTTATTGGATTCTTTGCAATAATGTATGGATGGTTGTTTACTAACACCGCACAAGCAGGATTAACATTTAATCAAACAGATAATTATAATTCAAGTTATAATAGATTATTAGAACAACAAGCAGCATTAAATACAACAGTAGATAAACTACAAGAAAATTTAGATGGAATCTCTGAAGCAACAGAAAGTTATCAAGTTGCCTGGAATGGTTTATTATTTTTAGGTACAGCAATTTTATCTTTGACAGATTTAGTTGGAATTACTACTGGAACTTATGGATCTATAACTGAATTTGCTTCTGCAGCAGGAATATCTCCATTCATAATTGTCTTAGCAACTAGTATTGTTGTTGCATTTGTAGTATTATTAATCTTGGCAAATTTAAAAGGAGAGCCAAGGATGTTAAATTAAAATGGAGAATATAAAAAATGAGTGACTGGTGGTCAATGCCAACGAACTTTTCTAATGGTTCTATAGTAGATACTCCTTCAGAATTCTTTATGAAATATCCTTCTTCAATATTAAGTGGTCACCTAGGGAGTTTCTTGGTTGTAATCATGTGGAGTATATTCTTTATGATAGGAATGGTTTCAGGAGTTAGAAAATCTATGATGGTTGCCAGTTTTATTACTTTCTTATTCTCTGTTTACTTAGTAAGACTTGGAGAATTAAATCCTATCGTATCCATAATATTAATTGTATTAACATTAATCGGAGCTATTGGAAGTAAAGAAGAAGGAGGATATTTCTAATGGTAAATGGTAATGATAGAATTTATGTAGATCCAATTATGAAATTTTATATAGAGCAAGAGACAAAAAAACTTACTGAACAAATAAAAAAACAACATGGATTAAAAGTTTTAAAAGTTCCATTTATAACAGGAAGTCAATGGTTAGGAAATATGTTGATGGGAAAAAAAGCAATGATTAAATATAAAATAAGAAAAGTTTCTTTGAATGAGGGTGTATTAGAATTTGTATAGGATATCTCTATCCCATTAATTATATAAGTATATTTATTATAGATTAATTAGGAACGCAAGAAATAGTAATTAAGCGTTCCGCTATTTCTTGCTTCCATAATAAATAAAATGGAGACAAAGATGCAAAAATTAGAGTTAAAAAATTCTGCAGTAGATTTAACTGATTTGGCTATTGGTATCGTTGTTCTAGGTATTGTTGTATCAATTGGTGCTACAATTCTTTTGAATGTACGAGACACTAACACAGCTGGTGATACTGCTTACAATTTGTCAAACTCTGCTGCAACTGGACTTGCTGAATATGGTAATTGGTTTACAATTATTGTAATAGTGGGTGTAGCTTCTGTTATCTTAAGCTTAATCTTTATGGCTTTTGGTGGTAATAGAGGATCTGGCGGAATGACTTACTAAAATTAGTTTATTTTTTATTTTTTATTTTTATCGTTACGGAAATATAAATCCTCCCTAGGAGGATATGTAATTAAAATACAGAGAAAAACATGGAAAAATTAAAATACAAAAAATCGGCAGTAGACTTAACTGATTTAGCGATAGGTGTATTAGTTCTAGGTGTGGTTGTTTCTGTTGGTGTTACAATTCTTTTGAATTATGCAGATAGTAGAGTTACTTCATTAGATACAGCAAGTATTATTAATGAGTCTGCAACAGCAACAGATGCAGGAGATGCTTTAGCACAAACTTATTTCCAAGGAATAACAAGGGTTGTAAATGCAACAGGTAATGAAACTATTGCAGCAGCAAACTATACTACAAGTGTTGATGCAAATGGAGTAGGTACTCTTACTTTTGTTGGGACATCTAGTTATAATAATACCGCAGTTAAAGCAAGTTATACTTATTATAATCTGAGTAGTCCAGAATATGCTCTTGCTAACAATGCTTCAATTGGTTTGGGAGAGTATGGTAATTGGTTTACAATTATTGTAATAGTGGGTGTAGCTTCTGTTATTTTAAGCTTAATCTTTATGGCTTTTGGTGGTAATAGAGGATCATCGTCTAGTGTTTCTTATTAATTTATTTTTTAAATTAATTGTATATTGAAATAGAAAAATGGTAAAGAAGAAAAAATCAAATGTAAACTTCAATTTACTTAGTGAAGAAAAGAAACAAAGATATTTAGAATTATCTGAAAGAGATAAAATAGCTAAAGCAGAATTAAAATTAAAAAATTTAGAAGAAAAATTCACACCAAAAGTAGATAAAAGAATTTCTGTTAAACCAGTAGCAAAACTATTAAAACCTTTAGATAAATTATCTAAACCTTCTAAGAGAATTCCTGAAGCAAGATTTAGACCAACAACAATTACTCCAACGCAACAACAAAGATTTCTTATGACTTTCTTTAATGGACAAAGAACTTTTGGAACTGGACAAAATTTACCTGTTATAAATAAAACACTTACTTCTGGTTATGGATTAATTAAACATCCTCAACAAGACGAAACAGGGAGGTTGTTTGGATTTTAAAATGATAATCCAGAAAAAGAATCCAGAAAAAATTTTACTTTCAGATATTAAAAAATTAACTCTTGGGGGCGTGGGATTAGGTTTAGGTAGCCAAGTAATCAACAAACTTCCTGCAACAGGAGCAACTACTGGAATAAACCAAGGAATAGCTACTTTCGGAAATTTCTTTCCAACATTCGCTAATATCTCTTCTGGAGGATATGTAATAAAAAAGTTAAAGAACTTAAAAGGAGGTTTAAAATAAATGGGATTCAAAGTAAAAGAAGGACGACTTACATACAAGACAAAGGTATCTAGAATTAATCCAATTAATGAAGAGGCTAAAGAAGCCTTGAAAAAGAAGAATAGAAAAAGAGGTAAAATATAATGCCTCTCTATCAAGCTTTTAACTCAAGAATAAATGCTTGGGTTAAGTATGAATTTGGAAAGGATGGTTTTAAAGTAATAGATGTAAAACAGAAAAATCCAATAGTTAAATTTAAAAATATAAAATTAAAGGGAAAAGTTAAATAAATCTTAAAATAAATAAATCCCTATAATTTATAAATATTTTTTCTTATTCTAATATAGGTTAAACTACAAATGATAAATAAAAATATAGTCCTTATTTTAATATTTGTATTATCTATAAATTTTATAAGTTCTTCTTTAGGTTATGATAATCCAAATCTTCCAAAATTAGAATCTACTACATCAACAACAACTTCTCAAAATATCACAAACAACTACTATAATAGCACATTCACTAACGGAACAACATACACTTTCAATGATACACAATTTTCTACAACAAATAATTATGTAAGTATTCTTGAAAGTTGGCTAACTACTTTTGGTAATAATATGTGGTGTTCTTTGAGTGGGTGTTCGATGACTGGAAATTTAGAAACAACAGGAAATGTAACTGCAGATTATTTTATTGGAGATGGTTCTTTGTTAACGGGAATATCTGCAGAAGAAACAGATTTCGAAACATATATAAACGGCAGTGCATATAATAATATACATTATAATCTCACAGCTGGAGATGTTGATGACATAAAAAGAACAATTGAACCAGGTAAGCAGTTTATATTCGGAGATTCATTTACATGAGAAAAAATATTTTAATAATAGCTCTAATTCTAATTCTAATTCCATTTATATCTTCTGCAGGAAATAATTGGTTACTTCATTTTAGTGATGGTACAACAAAAATAAATGGAACAGATGTTTGTTTAAATGATGGAACATGTATGACTGATTTAACTGGTGGAGGTAGTACTGATGGTAACGCTTCTTCAATTTGTGGAGATGGTGAAGTTTTAATGGGAGACAATGTTCCTCAATGTGTTAACTTAAATTCAACTATTGATAGTAGGGTTGTTGTTGCAGGAGGAGCTACAAATTATACTTTCAATAATACACAATTTTCAACAACAAGCAATTATGTAAGTATTCTTGAGAGTTGGTTAAAAAGTTTATTTTATACAAAAGCAGAAGTTAATTCAGCAGTTCTTGGAAATGTAAGTGCTGGTTCTAACGAAACAGGTTTAATTAATTCAGTTAATAATTCTTTACAAAGTGAGATAGCAAATAGAATAGGTAATGATACTTATTACAATACTTCAATGAAAAATTATGTTGATGGACAAATAGCAGGAGTAAGTGGAGGTAATGCAAGTTGGAATGAAAGTTATGCAAAAACATTATTCACTAATCAATCTTATGTTGATACTGAAAATTCAAATCAAACTTCTTGGATTGATGCTACATTTTTAAGAATAGCAAACTTCTTTACAAAGAAAGGAGATGGAATTTATTTATATAATGATACAAATACAATGTATCTTAATGAAACAAAACTAAATAATACAATAGATTATAGAATTAGTTTGAATAATACTGGAGCAAGTGATACTCAGAAAAAAACAAATGGATTTTATCTTTATAATGATACAGACACAATTTATTTTAATGATACTCAAAACAACGCAACAATTTTATTAATAGCAAGTCAGTTCAATGAAACTTCTTGGGTTATAGCTCAAGGTTATTCTACTGAAGGAGGTAACGCAAGTTGGAATGAAAGTTATGCTGATACACTTTATTCAGGAATTCAATGGGGATATAATCAAAGTTTAGCAACATTTAATATGTGGAATAGTAGCTGGGATAATCGTGGTTTAATTAATTCGCAAGATATTTATTTTAATGAATCAATTTCTGCATGGGTTTTGTATGTTAATGGAACTATGAAAAACTATGTTGATGGAAAGATAGCAGGAGTATCTGGTGATAATTCTTCATGGAATGAGAGTATGGCAAATGATTTATATGTTAATATTGATGGAGATACTATGACTGGAAACTTAGGATTTGATGCAAGTGCTTCTCCAAAATTTATAACAAATGGTTCAGCAAATTTTATAGGAATTGCAAATTTAGGACAAGGTTTAGTTGGCATATTTCAAAATATGTTATTAGCAAATAAAAACTTTACATTAGAAAATAGTTCAGATGATTCTGTATTTAATATTCAACAAACAGGAGATGTTTATATTGGAGGAAATTTAAATATAATAAAGAATATTACCTCAACAGGAATAATTTGTGATTCAAATGGATGTATTGGAAGTGGAGGTAATTCTTCATGGAATGAAAGTTATGCTAATACACTTTATCAATCAATAGGAAATGGGACTTTTAAAAATATAACATTTGATACAACTGGAGTTACAGAGAATTATATCTCAAACGGTTCAGATGACTTTGTGGGATTTATAAGTGAAGTTGAAGGATTTATTGATGTTTTAAAGAAAACATTATTTATTGGAGTAGACTTAATCTTTGAAAGTGCTCTTACAGATGAAACTATTACTTTAAAAGCAAATGAGGGAACTATTTGGGCAAATTCAACAATAAATTCTACAACAGATGTTTGTATTGAAGGAGGAAATTGTTTATCTTCAATAAGTGGAGATAATTCTTCATGGAATGAGAGTTATGCAAAAACATTATTTACAAATCAATCTTATGTAGATTCAGAAAATACAAATCAAACAACTTGGGTAAGTTCTACTTTTGCAAGAATTGCAGATATGGTAAGTGCAATAACAGGAAATATAACTACATTGAGAACAGAAGTAAATAGTAATATTTTAGGTAACTGGACAGATTTAGACCAAAGAAAATTAAATGTAACAGATGGAAGATATAATGAAACCGATTGGGTAAATAGTAATTTCTATAATAAATCTGATGTTAATGCAAATATTTTAGGTAATGCAAGTTCAATGGATTATACAAATGTTGCAATGCAAAATCAAACAAATACATTTGCAGAAAACCAAGTGTTTAGTAAAAACATTTCTCAAGGGAATAATGATTATCATTGCTTTGGGGATAATTGTGATGCATACATTTACTATAACGGAAGTTCATTAATTATGGGAGTTGGATAATGGAAGAAGAGATAAATATTAAAAAAAAAAGAAGAAATAAATTATGGATAATACTTCCTGTTTTAATAATTTGTATTATCTTTATTTCTCTTGTAAATGCAGGGGTTCTTGATGATTTTTTTAATAGAGAAAAAAAATCAGATGTATTATTCACAAAAATAACTCCCACTTCAATGAAGGTTTGTAATGACAAAACCTGTACAATTACATTATACTCTGGAACAAGATATGTTAATGAAGATAATAGTTGGAAAGAAATAGAAAAGGCAAAAGATTTGAAAGATTCAGGAATAAAATGTAATGTAAAATTTGATGGAATAAATGAAGTAAATTGTTTAGATTATAATTTAACTTCAATGACTTTAGAATTATCAAGAAAGACATCTGGGGATTCTCCTATAAAAATCTATGAATACAATGAAACTAAAAGTCAAGATACTGGAAAAAAAGAATATGATTTAAAATTAGAAGAACCTTATTCTTTTGAAAATATATATGTAAATAGAAGTTTACCTGATTGTAAAACTTCTAATGGTTCAACAGGATTTGGAAGTGAAAGTTGTAATAGTGAAGGAGAAAATAAAACAGAAATAAAATACGAAGAAGAAAAAATAGTTCTCATATTAGATACTAAATATGGAGACATAGTTCATTTCGGAGATAAATCTACTACTATTGAATTACAAGATGCTAATACTGAGAATTTGGCAGATATAGGTTTAGGTTTAGATGTTTCTGGAGATATTGATTATAGTAGAATTCTTATAAAATTTAATATTTCAAGTATTTCTAACTATAATATATTAAATTCTTATTTATCTTTTAAATCTTCTTCTGTTGGTGGATCTTGGAATGGTAATTTATCTATTTATAGAATAAATAATCAAACTTGGGGAGAAAGTAATACATTTAGTCAAGTATCTATTTTAGATAGAGATTCTCTTATAAATATGAATTCTGGGTTTAATTCTATTGGGGGGTGGGCAAATACTACAAATATAACTTCAATTATTAATCAAGAGATTTTAGGGGATAATTCATTCGTCTCATTTTGGTTAGAAGATCCAGATAATAATTCTACGCAAGATACAATATATGATACTACAGCATTAGTTATTGGAAGCACTATAAGTAATTATGATAATATGATATTTTATTCCAGAGAGTATGCTACTAGTTCTAGTAGACCAAAACTTGTGGTAACTTATGATATAAAATCTTATGATTTTACATATCTTTTCAATGGAATAGACACAACAACATATTCTAATCTAAATGGAACAGCAGATGGTGTTACCTTTGATGATGTTAATTTATTTTATAAATTGATTCAAGGAAACACAAGTGGTAATTTTACTTCAAATATTTTTGATTTAACTGGGAGTAATACTTTTGGAAATATCTCGTGGATTCAGGATGCACCTTATCAACAAGAATTACCAAATGATCAATCAATAGAATCTGTTTATGGTGGAGCGAATATGACTGGGAATATTTTGTTATTGCATATGAATGAAGAGGGACCTTTGGAGTTTCCAAACAATCAAGCAGTTGGTTGGTTTAATATGACAGGAAATGTTTTATTACTTCATACTGAAAATAATTTGGTTGAAAATTCAGGATTAGGGCATACAGTAACATCTAATACATCTTTAAGTTATACTTCTGATTCTAAAGCTGGAAATTATAGTTTAAGTTTAACTAATAATAAGTTCCTTAATGTTTCTGACCATGATAATTTAGACTTTGGTTCTGATGAAAGATTTTCTATGGGGGCTTGGGTTTTAGTAGATAATAGAACAAAAGCAGGAAGTCTTTTAACTAAGATAGATATTCATAGTCCTTATACTGGTTATCAATTAATACAACAAGTAGGTGGTTCTCTTTGGGTAGAATTTGTTAGTGAGGTTACTGAATTAATGAGAGTTAATTCTTCTGTAATGTTAGAAAGTAATAAATGGTATCATGTTGCTATGACTTACTCTGGAACAAATAGTGCAGATGGAATTAAAATTTATATAAACGGAGTTGATAGAACTGGAAACATACTCTATAACGAAAGTTTTGCAACACCAAGTAGTATGAAAACAAATTTACCTTTTCAAGTTGGAATAAGAGATAGTTCTTATCTTCCTTTTTCTGGAGATTTAGATGAAATCGCAGTTTGGAATAGAACATTAAGTCCAACAGAAGTTGCAAGTATTTATGACCAACAAGCACCAAAATTCTTAGATAATTCTGGTTTAGGAAATAATGGAACAGGTTTTGGAGCTAAACCGACAACTATTTCAAAATTAGGTAATCATGCTGGGGGGTTTGATGGTGTAAATGATTATGTTGAAACTCCTAATATAAATATAGGAACAGGAGAAGTTACATTTATGGTCTGGGCTAAAAGTGATTCAAATATTCCAATAAATAATGAATATGGAATTATTTCTGCTTACAATTCAACTAACTCATTTTTTTTCACTTTAGAAAGAAATACTTGGGTAAATACAACTACTATATATGTTGGATATAATTACCAGTCTCCAAATTCGATTAATTGCCCAAATAGAATTTGGGATACTAATGATACTAGTTGGCACTATGTAGGTGTAACAAGAAATTCAACTGAAATGGTACTTTATTTTGATGGTGTAAGATGTGGTAATTCTTCACATACTAATTTTATTAATTTTAATGTTGGTAATAAACCTATAAGAATTGGTGCTCCCTCAGGACTTTATTTTAATGGTTCAATAGACGAGGTTGCGGTTTGGAATAGAAGTTTATCAAAGACAGAGATTCAAAATTTATATTTAAGAGGAGCAGTTGCTTTAAATCTTTCTGTTCGTTCTTGTAACGATGAACTTTGTGATACAGAGATATGGAATGGAACATATATTAATTCATCTTATGTAGATATTTCTGATTTAACACCAAATAGATATTTTCAATATAAATTTGATTTTACTACATACGATACTGATTTTACTCCTAAAATATATAATGTAACAATGAATTATGTTAATTCAATATCAGACACTTGTTCATACCCTGGAGCAGGAACATGGACAGTTTCATGTTCAGATAATTGTGTTGTTACAACACAATATATTGTTGATGGAAATTTAAGTTTAAATGGTGCTGGAAATTTTACATTAAAAGCTAACTTAACATTCAATGATTCAAGTAATGAACAATTTATATTCAACAATGGATGTTCATTTATTAATAACGCTTTCATAATTAAAAATGATTAATCAAAACAAGAACTAGGTGTTGAAATGGGAATAAGTAGAAGAGAACTTTTGGCAGGACTTGGTGGTTCATTAATAACTTTAGCTGGAGTAAAATATGGTGGTGGAATAATGGAAAAGTTATTTTCTAATAAACCAGAAATAGAAGTTTTGAATATGGAAGGAATAAAATCTTTTGTTACAATGGTTAAATTAAAAGATAAATTTATTCTTGGATTTAATGGTGAAGAAGGTTATATGATTTCTTATTCAAAAGACGGAGAAGATTTCTCCAAACCTTTTTTATCAATACCAAATCCTATAGATTTTGGAGGTATTTTTATTGATCCAAAAGATAATCAATATCCTTTGAAAGGTTTATTTTCTGTAGATAGAAAAAGTTTACATATTTTTTATTCTAAAGACGGAAAGAAGTTTTCAAAATTAGAAGAAAGTGTTTTAGATTTTGTTTGTGATAGTTCTAATCAAGTAATTTATGATAATAGATTAAAGAAATATGTTGCTTACCTAAGAGGATTTGGAAAAGAAGGAAGAAAAGTTGTAAGGGTTGAAACTTCAAGATTAGATAGAAAGTGGATTGAAGGAAAAGGAAAAATTATAAATGGTCATGGAGGATATATAGATAAAGAAGCAAGAACTGTTATGAAAAATAAAGCAGGTTATGATGTTTATAATCCTGCTGTAACTCAATATTCTGATAATTTATATTTGGCTTTTCCATCTTTATTTGAAGCAACCTATAAACTTACAGAAAGTGATGGAGTATGCAAACCACACATGGCTTATTCAAAAGATGGTAAAAACTTTTTTATTTCAGAAGAACCTTATATAGATTTAAAAGATAAAGGAATGCTTTTTTTATCTCAAGGAATATTTCCAATAAAAAATAATGATTATATGTATGGAATTTTATCAGAAAAAACACATATGACAGATGAGAATGCTATAAAATTTGGAATGAAACAAGGTTATGAATTTGTTAGAATAAGACATAAACATAGTGGGTATAGTTGGTGTTAAAATGAAAAGATTTATATATTTTAATATATATATTAAATAATCACCTCTTTTTAACCTAAGAAGAGATTTAAGAATGCTAAATAAAAAAGTGTAGGTGGAGTAAAGGAAAGTGCATTTCCTCGAAGACATACTTACTTTTTTTTCTTAAATATCTTCTTGGGTTTATTTATAATAAGTAAATCTTATAAACTAAATTAACTTTGTCACAAAGTGTTTAAAATGAGGATGACACAATGATACTCCCTCTAGACACATAGTTCTCGGCAACGAGTTCTGCCGAGAATTTTTTATAGTGTCAAAACATTTAGTAGTTATAAATGTTTAAATAGTATTTATTTTTCTGTGTGATATGGAAATGAATGAAATGAGAGACATCGCGAAATTTTTCTTTGATGAAAAAATTACAGTTCATGTTGATACTTTCAACAACAGTTGGTATAATGGATTGATAATAGAACTCCATGAAACAATGATTGTTATTAATGATCGTGTTGAAGGAGAATTACCAATTCCTTTTTCTAAAATTAAAACACTTGAAAAGTTTAGAGAGGTAAAGAAATGATCAATATCAGGTATTGTAAAAAATGTAAGGGTGCTTATGATATTGATACTTCAAAAGAGTTATGTCCTAAATGTAGAAATAAAAATAAAGAGGTTAAAGAAGGTGCTAACTGCAATTAATAAAGAAACTAGAATAAAATATGTTTCTTGGAAATCTCCTTTAGAAATAAAAAAAATCTATACTATTAATAAAGATTCTTTTATTTGTCCTTACTGTAATAATGAAGTCATCTTTGTAGATGGAGATTATATAATAAAACATTTTAGACATAAAATAGAAAGTAATTGTGAACATGAACCAGAGACGCAAATTCATTTAGAAATGAAAGAGTTTATACAAAAAATTTTTAATCTTTCTGATAATGAAATAGAATATACAAAACTTTTACAGTATGGCTTTAAACCAGATGGTTTTATAGAAAAAGATAACATAGCATTGGAAGTTCAACATAGCATAATTTCAGAAAAAGATTTTATATTAAGAACTAAAAAATATTCAGATAAAGGGTATCATGTTCTATGGATATTTGACAAAGAAATAGTTACTGAAAATATCCCCGCAATGATCAAAAAAGCACATGAGATATATTATGGAAGAGTATATGTTTATAATAGTAAAGATAAATCAATTTATCCAATTCATTTAATTCCTTGTAAAAGATGGATTAAAGAATTTAATGGATATGGAGGATATTATAAATATTACAAAAGTAAAAAGGGACTAAAAATTGGTAATAAAATAAAAAACTTTCAATTAAAAAAATCTCATAATAATTGGAAAGATAATAATTATCTTTTAGTTAATTTTTATGATAAAGCATTTTGGAATATGGGAGAAGAAATAATTATCAAAAATGAAAACTATGATGATGAAAATACTTGCGAGTGTGGAGATTGGAAATCTTCAGAGTATGATTATTGTTATGATTGTGGATTTATTGAAAAAGAGGATTATTATGGTTAATATAAAATTTATTAAAGATACTGAAAAAGGATATAAAATTGGAGATATTGCAAAATGTAATAAAAAACAAGCAGAAGAAATAATTAAAGAAGGTTATGCAGAATATGTTGATGAAGAACCTAAGAAAAAA
>Ga0114919_10003943_pt1 | contig 11936 bp, 8 predicted proteins | sample BlataG_FD_88682 | JGI IMG/M metagenome (GOLD analysis project Ga0114919, IMG submission 88682) | Deep subsurface microbial communities from Black Sea to uncover new lineages of life (NeLLi) - Black_00105 metaG | ecosystem: Environmental > Aquatic > Marine > Oceanic > Sediment | place: Atlantic...
GGGGAAGAGATCCGACGAAAGGGATACGGTTGTAGATGAGGGACAACTGACCATCTTTCTGAACGGCCAGAAGGTCGTCACCCTCTCCTGCACTCCCAAAGAGGAGAAGTACTTGGCCCTCGGGTTTCTCTTCTCGGAGGGGATAATCAAAGGTAGAGAGGAGATAGAGAGAGTCGCTTCACATCCGGAGAGAGAAGAGGTCCGGGTCTTCACCAAAAAGGAGGTCAAGCTCTCCGGGGACTTCCTTCAAACTGCGGTTCTGACTTCAGGCTGCGGAAAGGGTAAGAGCTTCAAGTCTCTGGAGAAGATAAACCCTCTCGAGGATATTCTGCTCAATTTCGACTTCAGCCTCACCCCTTCTGAGATTCTATCTTTGATGAGGAAGTTCGACAGCAAGTCAACGTTGTTCAAAAGGACCGGCGGTGTGCACGGTGCCGCCCTTGCTGACAGGGAGAGAATCCTGCTGTTTGCCGAGGATGTCGGTAGACATAACGCCGTCGATAAGGTCCTGGGCAAAGCCCTTATGAAAAGAATCATCCTGAAAGACAAGCTGATCCTCTCCAGCGGCAGAATATCCTCCGATCTACTGGTCAAAGTCTGGAGGGCCGGATTGAGCCTCATCTGTTCGAGGTCTGCGCCCACCGGCAAAGCCTTGCATCTGGCAAAGAACCTGGGAGTAACCGTGGTCGGGTTTGTCCGGGGAAGGAGAATGAACGTCTACACTTATCCAGCCAGAATAGCCACCTCCGAATAGCACCTTCTGATTTTGGGCTGATTCTTCAGAGAGGTCCGGTGAATTGGCGAGCGGTAAGTACTGAGCCGTGAACGGCTGCCGGTAACCGACCACTAACCAACCCGGCCTTTTGAAGAATTTCTCTGTTTCTGGAAAATATATCCGATGATTTTATAAATTAGGCTGGCGGCGATGAAATCCGAAGTCTGATTTCCCGGTATGGGCGACAGCTCGACAACGTCGAAGCCAACCAGGTTCTTTTCGGCAACAACTCTCTTCAGAAGTGATAGGACTTGCTGCCAGGAGAGTCCCCCGGGTTCGGGAGTTCCCACCGCCGGCATTATGGAGGGGTCAAAGACGTCCATATCAACGGTGAGATAGACATTCTCGGAGAGCCGGTCCAGGCATTTCTCTATCCAATCTCCCTTATCGTCGATCTGCTCAGCATAGATGGGTTGTAGTTTTCTCTCCCGTATGAAATTGAACTCCTCTCGACTCAGATTCCTCACCCCCACCGGCACGATCGGACAGAGTTCATAGATACGACGCATCACACAGGCGTGATTGAAGGGGCTACCCTGGTAGCGGTCTCTCAGATCTCCGTGAGCATCCAGCTGCAAGACGGATAAGTCTCCATATTTCTCTCGGTAAGCTTTGACTGCGCCCAAAGAGAGGGAATGCTCGCCTCCGAGGAGGGCGACGATTCTGTCCTTTTCGATGAATTTCCGACAGGCCCTTCCAACCCTCTCGATCATGTATTCCGGTCCCCGAGTGTCAACCTCCAGAAAATCGCAGGTGAAAATACCGATCTCGCTGGGGTCGGCCCGGAGTTCGAGGTCGAAGGTCTCCACCTCATGGGAGGCCTGTATTATAGCGGAGGGACCCAACTTCGTCCCCGGACGATAAGTGACCGTGGCCTCGTACGGAACCGGCAGAATGACAACCCTGCAGTTGTCGAGAGTTGAGCTTCGATTCTCCAAGCCCAAGAAACTCTGTGGACGGAAAGAGAGCTCTTCCATCAGGTCGATACCTCAGTGGGCGATGTATAATAGTCTCTCTGCAGATTCAATCGCTTCGTGCCTATCGAAGCTCTCGATGACTATCTTTCGGAAGCCGGCTTTCGCCAGAAGCTGAGGGACCTCTCTTTCAGAATAAGCTCGCTCCCGGATCACCTGTTTGAAGTGGTCGTATAGATCACCGCGTTCACGTACGAAACCTTCAATCACGATTTCGATCCTATCCCCGGCGGGATTCCGCTTCCCCTCGGTCAAAACGACGTAGCCCTCCTCCCGGTCGATTTCCACGTTGTCCCAGATTTGCAGACCTTTCGGAGTAATCATATCGAAGATGAACCTTCCCCGAGCATTGAGATGTTTGCGAGCGGTCTTGAGTGCTGAGAGGAGGTCCGCTTTGGTGATGAGGTGATTCAGGGAATCGAAGAAGCAACATACCAAGTCGAATCTCTCCTTTAGAGAAAGCCGGCGAATGTCGCCTCGGACAAATCTGATTGTCTTTCCCCCTCTTTTTCTCCTGGCCTGTTTTAACATCAGCTCGGAGAGATCCACGCCGGTGACCCGGTATCCCTCCCCTGCCAACAGCACTGCCAAATCTCCGGTGCCGCAAGCCAGATCCAGAATGGTCTCGACCGGGGAGGGAACAACCGTTAGAGTCTTTTTCAGACGCCGGAAGGCCTGTCGGGAGAAATCGTCCCACCCTAAGAAATCATAGTAGGAGGCGAACTTGGAATAACCACCAGGGGATTTAGTCATCGGGAAAGACCCTGGTTAGTGCAATTCCGGGAGAAAGACCGCCGCCGCAACTACGGTGGTCCACAGACCGTTTTTATGTCCCTCCGCCGATTGGGTGATGTTAGTAGTTCTCACGATCTTGCCGGAGATGCGCCAGATCTCCTTGCGCTCGTCCCAGCTTTTGTCCAGGTCGATATCGATCCCCAGGGTGGAGGCCAACATCGTTGCCGCCAAATCTTCAGCATAGTCCCCGGCTTTCTTGGCGGTCTTGCCGAAGGCGGAGTGCTCCGAGATGTAACCGTACTGATGGCAGTCGTGGGGAATCGCAAGCCCAATGGAGGCGGAGATCAGGCGGTTAGGTTCATTGGTGGCGGTGCGGCTCATGACAGAGTGGACGATCTGGCCGTCGATCAGATTTCTCAAGCCCCTATTGCGTGGGACTAACTTACATTCCGGTGGGAAAATGCTGGAGACGCTCACAATGTTGAACTGTGCGATTCCTGCAGACCGCAAAGCCAACTCGTAGCTGGAGAGCTCCTCTCGATGGCGGCCGACCCCCTTGGTCAAGAAAAGTTTCTTCGGGACAACTGACATCTCTCTGAAAACTACTTTCTCCGAAATAAAACACCAAGAAAATAAACTGAACGAAGAGGAAACGCAATAGGAAATTTCCCCTTCCTTCGATGGTTAGTTCACAGTTCACGGTTGATGACAAGACACGCCCGCGCTTTTTGTCTCTTCGAATACAATCCGTAGGGGTCGGAATTCATCCGACGCGGCGGTCGCGGTTCAACCCACCTTTGTTGGCCTTACTCCCGGTGGCGGAGGCCACTGGGCTACCCAGGTGTAGGTTCACGAATCACGGAAATAAAGATCACGGATGAGGGCATCCGTGACCAACGGGTGGTCACCAGTTCTGTCGGGACCGGAACCCGCGGCGGCGGGTGAGTCCCGACAGACAGAGCGTCAGGACACGTCCCGCCATAAGCGGGACTTCGGTCCTGACGCAACAGAAGAAAGGGCAGTGATAAATCCGCCCCCCTGCGGTGTAGATTTTTGTCGGGCTGGAAAACCCAACCTATGCAGTTTGGGTCAGGACGAGAGCGAGCCCTGCGGAATGGTATTCACTGCATGCTGTATGCTGTCTACCCGCCTAAGGCGGGCTGTTTGCTCACTTGGGTAATATCTGTCCCCGATGCCGGAGAACTCTTCGCATCAGGTTGGCAGCTATAATCTGGAGACGAAACGCTTTTTTGCCGAGGCGGTAGTTTACAACTCCGGTGAAAAGCAATCTCATCCGCCAGCGGTCAAGGCTGGGGAAGCGACTGCGGTATGCCTGTCCGAAGAAACTGCGGTTGATCAACTGCGGGGTGACATAAGAGGGAGTCTGCCAGAAACCGGTGGAGAAGGTGGCCAAATATCCGGCCTTCTCGATCGCCAGCTTCTGACAGGTCTCGTCATATCCCCCGCCGGGCCAGGCCATGAAATCGATTCGACGTTTCAGACCGATCTCCAAGGCTCGTTTGCTCCCGATCAGCTCCTCTTCCAGGCGCTTGCTGTGCTCCTCCTCGCTTTCGTAATAGCCACTTGACTTCTGCACCGAGAGGAAATCGGCGGCGACGGCGAACAGCTGCTCCCTCCAGTCCGGATTCTCGAAAAAACCCACCCCCCCGTTTTCGCGGACGAAATCGGCAAGAGATTGGTCTAAACTCTCATCCGGGAAAAAACGCCTCGCCAGAACGGACTTTTCAAACTGATAAACCGGGACACCGTAAGGCACCGCCTCCGGGTTGAATTCCTTAAGCCAGAGGTATTTATCCTGAGGTCTAAAGTTCCACACCAGCCAGAAGTATGGGTCTCCGGGATGGTGAAAGTCGGCTATCTCGTCACCGAAGAAATACCAGGTGTGGGTTTTGCAGTGTCCTTGAACGTCTATAACCCCGCTGGAGGCCAACTCCCGGAGCTCCGGCCAGGAGAGATAACCCCACCATTCCAGATCTTCCCTGGCGCATCTTCCTTTCCAGACCTCTTCCAGATTGGGACGACAAATCTCCCGGGGGTCGATGAAGTCGGTGGCGACGAACACCGTCCCCTTCATGCCGTACTTTTTCAACAGCGGGTATGCGAAAACCCAGTTGTCCAGAAAGCCATCGTCGAAGGTCAAAGCCACCGGCTTTGGGGGCAGCTTCCCGTCTCCATTGAGATACTCGTAAATATCGTAGAGGGAGACGGAGGTGAACCCCTTCTGTCTCAGATACCGAAGCTGTCTCTCGAACTCCTCCACCTCCAGGGAGAGGTGGCTCCAGATGTGATTTTCGCTGTTATCGGCGATGGAGTGGTAAATCAATATGGCTAAATCCAGCGGCTTTGACGGCATGATGGTTCAGCAATTAGCGTGAAAGCGGATAACCAACGTCAAGCTGAGGAAAGGTCAAAGGGAAATCCTCAAATTCAGGGTCAAAGGAGTGGCACCAACTTAAAAAAGGTCAGTCCAGATCTGTTCTGTGTTTACTCAAAGCATAACGACAAGCATCCAGAGCCCTCTGGGCGTTATCATTCCAGGTATAGTTCTCCGCGATGGTTTTACGGGCCGCCTCCCCCAACTGTCTGCGAAGCCCGGCATCGTCGAGCAGCTTTTTGATTTTGTCGAGCATCTCGGTTCGGTTGCCGGTTTCGTAAAGGAAACCGTTCTCCCCGTCGGTTATCAGCTCCGCCAGCTGCCCCTGACGTGGGGCCACCACCGGTTTGGCCATGGCCATATACTCGAAGATCTTCAGCGGCGAGAAGTAGAAAAACTCCATCGGGGGATAGGGTGCCACCAGGATATCCATCGCCGCCAAGTACTCCGGGATTTCCTTGTAGGGAACCAACCCGGTGAAGATCACCCGCTCGGAGTAAGGAGGCCTTATCTTCTCCAAATACCTCTCACTGGGAGCCCCCCCGACGAGGGCGAAACGGACTTCAGGATGATAGTCAGCCAGGCTGGGAATCGCTTCCAGAAAGGAATCGATTCCATGCCAGGCCTTAAAACCTCCGGAGAAGCCGATCACCAACTTCCCCTGCAGACCCCACTTCTCTCGGACTCTCGCGGGCGAGATCTCCGGAGAGAACCGGTGGGGGTCGGCCCCGTTGGGGTTGACGAAAATCCTCTCGGCGGGCACCCCTTTTTTCACGAAATAATCCTTCAGGGAGTTAGTCACCACCGTGATGGCCTCCGCCCGCTGGTTTGTCTTCACCTCCATGAAGTTCAAAAGGGAGGGGAAAAGGATTCTCCTCTCAACAAATTGCTCCTTCTCGAAAAGCGGGGCATTGACCTCCCAGACGAAGGGGATTTTCTTCAGCTTTGCCGCCAACAGAGAGGAGACCACAAAGCTTTTGCGGACTAGAAGGAGGTCGGGTTTCTCGCGAGAGAGTATCCGAAGCTCCCTTCCAAAGGAACGGAGGTTTCTGAGGAGGAAACCCAACTGCCACAGCACTGCACTCCTCATTCCCGCGGCGGGCCGCGAGGCCAAACCTCTCTTACCTCCGACAGATTCAGAGACAGAACGGTTCGACTCCCCATCCGGGGTCTCCTCGAGAGGATCCCGGAAATCAGGATGCATATGGAACACCTTGAGCTCGGGCACCAGCCCTCGGAAGGCTTTAAGAAACCCCACGATATGAATCCTGGGACCCACCTCTTTGCCGGAGTATGTCAGGTAAACGATCTTCATCTCGGGGATTCTCAAACTCTGGCCAACTTGCGGGCAGCATCCCGGAGCAGGCGGCGCTCGTCGGTATCAAAGGTTTGGACCGCAAACAGAAAGAAGAAATAGATCAGGATCCCCAGAGGGATGACGAGAAAGATGTTCCATCTCTGCACGAGAAGAAGACCTCCTCCCATGACCAGCCCGCCCAAGATCGGCTTCAGCAGGGTGTTTAAGGGCTCGAAATCCGCCTTCAAGTAAGGTCGGGCACAAAAGAGGGCGGCTACGAAGACGAAACCCTGGGCCAGCAGTATCGATATGGCGGAGCCGAGGGCCGAGAAAGGCGGCACCAAAATCAGATTGGAGACCACGCTGATTCCGGCGGAGATGCCCATGATCCAGAGAAGCGTCTTTTCCCGTTTGACTGCAATCAGGACGAAACCTAGGGTGTAGTTCAGGAAGGTGATGAGCAGTCCCCACATCACTATTCGCAAGACTTCGGCGGCGGCGGCGAATTTGGGACCGTAAATCAGGCCGATTATATGGTGGGGAAGGACCGTGGAGCCGATCGCCAGGGCGAACCCGATGATGAAAAGATACTTGAAGGAGTATCTGAAGGCTTTCCCGAACGACTCTGTGGCAGATTCAGCCGCAAACTTCGACATCGCCGGCAGAAACCCTCCCCGGATCCCGATCGGAATGAAGGAGAATATCATCCACAACCGCATGGCGGCGGCATAAATGCCGGTTACCTCGTCCCCCTTCATGAGGGACAATACCAACACCCCAACCCGTCCCTGAATCATTATCACCAGCGCCAAAGCCACGAAGGGAAAGCTTCCCTTGAGAACCTCCTTGGCGACTGCGGGATCGAATCTCAGGCGGATCGGTTTGATCTTTTTGTGAATTAGAAACAGCGAGATTGAAAAGGATAAGAACTTCACCGTCGCCAAAACCACCACCAATTCCACCAGCCCGTAACCCAGGATGATTATCCCCCAACCTAAAAGCCAATACATGACGCTCAGCGCCAGACGGGTTATGGCCTCGTATTCAGCCTTTTGATGGGCGCGGAAGAAGGCGCAATTGTAAAGCACGAAGTTCTGAAAGATGGTGTCCACGGAGCATATGTAGACCACCAACAGCTTGAGGTCTTTGATTCCCAGAATGTGGGCCAGTCCGACGACTACAAGCAGATAGGGAATCGCCAAGAAGACCTTGATCAGGGCTATATTGGCCCAGTAGGACTGGGTCTTTTCCCGGTCGCGGGCGATCTCTCTGACGATGAAAGGCTCAAAGCCGAACTTGTTTATGAGTCCCAATAGCTCCGTGAAAGCCAGCCCGAAGGCCAGGACCCCGAAGCTCTCAGCGCCCAGAAGCCGGGCGATGGCCATAAAGAGGAAAAGCCCGAAAGCCTTTCGCGCCACCTCCACCAGCACTAAAACCCCGGTGTTCTTGGCAACGACTCTGGCCTCGCCCATAAATCTATGTGGAACTCGTTTCCAAAAAGCCGGTTTTGTGGGCTTCCTCGTCGGGCATTTTCCCCAGCGCGATGATCAACCCCAGCATTGCCCAGGACATCGGCCAGTAACCGATCTCGTAGATGTTGAAAAAGGCGGTGACAAACCAGGTGATTTCCCCGCCCAAAAGACCCCAGATAATAGCCGCCAAAAAATGGTTTTTCCCCTTGGCAGATTTATACCCCCGCCAGAATACTGCAAAGAGGAAGGCACACAGAAACACTGCCGCCCCGATGCCGCTTTCGCAGGCTGTCAGGAGGGGCATGTTGTGCACCAGCGCCAATCCAGACCAGCCAGCAGCCTCCGGGGTGTCGTCGTAGGCTCGCTTATTCGCCCAGAAATGCCCCAGCCCCACTCCCAGAATTGGATTGGCGGCGATCATGTTCAAAGCCACCCGGTTCATGGGAATACGGGGGTTGTCGAGGAAATCCCTGTAGGCGGCCTCCAGCGGAGAAAAACCGGGGAAACGGTACTTCGATTCCTCCAAGTAGAGCCGCGCCCGGAAGTCGCTGGAGACCAGCAGCAGCAGACAGAAGACCGTCAGTCCCGTGACTGCGAAGTAGAGAAGGATTCTGCGGGCAGCTACCCCACGTCGGCGCAGGCTCAGGAAGATTATCATCGGCACCAGTATCAAAGCCCCCAACCAGCCGGACCGCGACAGGGTGAAGTAGAGAGTGGCCACGGAGAAGAGCAGGACTCCAGACAAAAGCCACAGATGTTTCTTCTTTATCCCCTCCACGAACATGAGAGCCAGAAAGATCGGCCACATGGAACCGATGAATCTCGCCAGGTTGTTGGGATGGGGGGTGGTGCCGGTAACTCGAGAAACATACCTGAGTCCGACCGCGGTCTCCTTGGTTTCGCCCCCGAGGATGTCTAAGCCCAGAGTGCTGCCGGTCGCTTTCTGCAGGAATCCCAAACCGTCCTGGAAACACAAAAGCAGCAAGAATATCCAGAGTAAGGCCTTTAGTTGTACTCCATTTTTGATGGCCTTAGAGAAATAGAGATAATACAGAAAAATCTTTGCCACCATAATGGTCTGGAAGAGGCTCCTCACCGGAGAGATGGCCACGAGACTTGAGGTCACCACGAAAACGAAGTATAAGACGAACAATAGATTGGGTTTCTCCAGCAAATCCAGGCGCTCTTCCCCGTATGCGATCTTCTTCAACCAGGCCAGAACCGCATACAAAAACACAACATCGGGGAGAACTATCCTTATTCCCGCCAGGGTGCCCTTGACTAATTGGTGGTTGTAGAAGTCGGAATGCTGAAAGAAGAGGTGGAGGTCGATCCCCAGAAAGCAGAAGGCAAAGAAAGTCCCCGCCAAAACGAAAAGCTCGAAGTGCCCGACAGCGTAATTGAGGACCAGGATGACGCCCAAGCTTGCGATGCCGAAGACGAAGAGTGCCGTCGGCATTCCCCCGCCGCCGCTGGCGGCCAAGACGAAGATCCCCGCCAAGGCCCCAGCAATTACAACCGTAATGAAGAGAGACCAGATCTGGGAGCTGGAGGTGGGTTGGGCGGTCCGGTTCAAATTCTAACCTCCGGGTAAAGGTTAACGCTCCCTGTAGAGCTACATCCTGCGATAGAAGAAGCTGGGTATATGCTCCACCCGGAAATTCAGGGCGATCCCGTAGATTCTGAGCTGGGCCCTCTCCAGGCTCAAGATGGCCCGCTGCACCACCTCACGTCGGGTCTTGCCCGCCCGCAGGACCAATACCACCGCATCTCCCAAGGAGGCGATCTCCAGGATCTCCGGAGAGTGCAGAATCGGTGGGGCGTCGACCACCACCACCGTGGTGCCGATTTCCCGCAACCTCTCGATAACTCCCTTGACCCTGGTGGCCAGGGGCAAGAGATTGAACTCGCCCACCAGGTTGTCCATCTCTAAGAGGTTCAGATTCGGGAGGCGGGTGGCGTTGAAGGCCGCCATCAGCTCCTGGGTTCCTATCACTGCGGCAGTACTGACCCTGCCGCCATTGGATAGGGAGGGGGGACCGGAATGTCTCCCCGAACGACCAAAGCTCACATTCATGGTCTCCATGGAGAGGGCCTCCTGGGCATCCTCGCTCAAGGCTTTTTGGAGCGAACCACACCTCAAGCAGACCGTCTCCTCCAGGCTCTCCTCCGCGACGATGCGCGCTAAACCCGAGGAGACGGTGGTAACCCCCTCCCCCTTGGTGCTGCTGGAGACCACGATGACTCTGAAGTTGAGGCTGGGATCGGCTTTCTTGATCTGTCTCCAGAGGTGGTCAGATTCGATCGCCAGCTTCGGAAGGGAAATCTCCAGGGAGCGGGGAGAGACCACTTCCGCTTTCTCCGCCTGGGGAATGGAGGCCAAAACCGGAATCTTGAGCCTGCTCTCCACCTCTTCCACGCTGCCGAGGCCGTGGTCCAAATACTCTTTGAAGAAGGCGAATCCAACCGCCCCGAACAGACCGATCAATATCGAGGCTATGAAGTTCAAGGGGAGGTTGGGGAAGGAGGGCTTGGTGGGAACCGTAGCCCTCTCCAGAACCCTCACGCTGGAGATCTTCTGGATGTCCATGGCGCTCTGGACCCGAGCTTCCTCGGTCTTCTGTTGGTACAAGAGGTAGTTGCCTCTGGCCTCCTCCACGATCAAGTTGAGCCGATCGTACTCCGCCTCCTTCCATTCGAGGCCTTTGAGGGCCGCGCGAATCTCCTTGATGTCCCTGGCGTAGATCTGTCGCAGGTTCTCGATCTCGATAGCCAGGCGATCTTTGGTGACCTCTATCTTCTTATCAATATCCTTCACCATTTTGTGGTCTTCGCCGTAAGTTTCAACCGCGGTAGTGCGCTGAAGCTCCAAGTTGATTATCTCCCCTTTCAGGGACCTGAGCAGTTGGTCGTCGGAGGCGCTGGCCATCTCCATGGGGTCTTCAGTCCCTCTGGTGCCGGTCAGGTTTCTGAGGTTCGTCTCCGCCGCCGCCAGGCGCTCAAGATGGTTGGTCTTCTGATGCTTGATGTCGAAGATGTCGTTTCTCCCGGTGAAGCTTCTGAGATTGGCGGCAGCTTCGTCCAGCTGCCGTTTGTAAATCCCCGCTTGATCCTCCAAAAACAGGGTGGCGCCACTGACACGATGTACCTCGATATGACGCTCGATGTAAGACTCCAGGAGAGTGTTGACCACCTTGGCTGCCCTTCTGGGATTTTTGTCGGTGTAAGTTACCTGCAGAACGTTGGTGAGGGTGATCGGCTCCACCTTGATGTTTCTGGACAACCTGCCGATGGCGGCGGTGGTGGGGTCCATCTCCGGGGCACCCGAAAGGGGAGCGAACAATTTCGAGATCCCTTCCGAAATCCCCGACAGGGCATCCAGAAGAGGCCCTCGGGATGCCTCTTCACTTGGCGCTCGGGTCAACCCCACCTCACTGACCACCCTGGCCAAAACCGGCCGCGAATACATCAACTGGATCTCCGACATGACGTCGCTCTGGGTCAGCTGGCTGGTCGGTCTGACCTCCTCGGCGGTCGCCCAGGGATAGAAGGGAGCCTGCTCCGTTCCCGGCTTTATCAGAACCTTAGCGGAGGCATTATATTTCGGTGGCAGAACGTAGCTCAACCCCATCACCACCACCACCACCACCACCAGGAAAATCACAATCGTCCACTTCCTCTTGAAAAGCGTGTCAAGGACTCTCCTCTTGGGAAAACCGGTTTCCGTATTATTCTGCATTTTTATGCTCCTCCTCAGAAACAGATTGAATCTGTTTTAACCCCATGCAAACTTCTAATATACGCCGTCGTGACTCTTTGTCAAATAAAAACACTACCCTGTATCTGAAATCCTTCTCTATATCGGTTTTAAAACCTCTGGGTTTAAACTCGAATAGCTATTCCCCCTTCAAAAGCCTCTCGAAGAGCTTCTCGTATTCGTCAGTTATCATCTCCCAGTTATAATGCTTCTCAATTCTGTCGGTGGCTGATGTGCCCTTCTCCCTGACCAGCTCCGGAGAGCCGAGCAGCTCTTCTAAGACCTCCGCCAGACTGTCTGTTCCAACTTTGCCGTCGTAAGAGAAACCACAATCTCCGATCGTCTCCAAGTTCTCGGGGGTGTTGTTAACCACGGCGCACTTACCACAGGCCATCGCCTCCAGCAGAGCCGGGTGGGTCCCCCCCACCCCGGAGGTCTCCACGAAAAGGTAGGAGTTGGAGCTCAACTCCCGATATCCCTCCCCGAAAAGATAACCGGTGAAGATGATGTTGGGGTTGGAGGTGCTTCTCA
>Ga0114919_10003944_pt1 | contig 11936 bp, 10 predicted proteins | sample BlataG_FD_88682 | JGI IMG/M metagenome (GOLD analysis project Ga0114919, IMG submission 88682) | Deep subsurface microbial communities from Black Sea to uncover new lineages of life (NeLLi) - Black_00105 metaG | ecosystem: Environmental > Aquatic > Marine > Oceanic > Sediment | place: Atlantic...
CAGCGATGCAATTTGTTCTGGAGCGTATGCTTGATCTCTTGCTTTAGTTTCTTGGGGATATCGTTTCTGTGGGCAATGTCCCGTATGCGCGTAAGCGGCTCCGACCTGGTGAACGCGTTGTCGTAGGAGGGCAGCCACGGATAGATCTTCCTTATGATGAAAACATTTTCCGGCGTGGTGATTCTTGCCAGACGGTCGTGGATGCGCCGGGCCATCTTTGCATGACGAGACGGGCGGCAGTGCCTCCCATCCTCCCCGGAGGGGATTTGGCCCGTTCCGATGAAACGGAGGTATGTTGCCAGGTAAACGAGTTGCTCCGTGCTCAGATCCGATGTGCTATCAGCCAGACAATCACCGATCCAGGCAAGTCTATCCCTCCAGCTCCGGCATCGTTGATTCGCCTCGGCAATCCTGTCTGCAAAATGGTCCTGGCCGATAACTTCCCTTCCCCCATCGCCAATTATTTCGCGCAGCCTGTCGCGTGCCTCAATGAGCAGGCTGGGTGGTTGGGGCCACTGCTCCAGGATGATGCAGCCCGAAAAACGGCGCTTTCTCATCCTGCCTATAACTGCCATTATGCCGGAGGCATCTTTTCCTGCGGGACCGGTGAACAGGGGAAGGTGGCTGTCATAGTCTCCGTAGTTTTCGTGCATATGGACATGGATGACAGGAATCCCGGGATCGAGGAGATCGATGAACCTGATGTAGTCGTTGCGGGTTGCCTCACACAGATTGGCATGTCCAATATCCAGGCACATCCCCACACGAGCAGCATCCGTCAAGACGAGCTTTGCGAGCTGCGCAAACAGCTCATTAAAGTCCTCCGGTCCGGTGACCGGCATATTCTCTATGGAAAGCTCTATCCCAAGCTTTGCCAGATTTTCTATCAAAGGTGTTATGGCTTGGACATAGGAAGCAATCCCCTCATCCGTATAGAGGTGAATATTTAAAAGCGAAGCGCTGATATCGTTTGCGAACTCAATGTTTTTGAGCAGGACTTTGCGATCTTCCTGCCTCAAGGGGTTTGCCTGCCAGGGCGCATGTACCGAGAGGCGTATGTCGTGCTTAAGGGCCGTATCCTTCACGTAATGACGCGTCTCTGCGTCCAGGTCGCTTTCCTCCCAACCCTCGCCTGATTCTTTTTTGTCAGGAAACCACTCAAAGGCATCAAAACCGTTGGCAACCGCATACTCAAAAGGCTGTGTCACCGTTGATGCCGAGAAGGCGCTCTGATTGCCGATTCGGATACCCGCTGGTCTATTCACTTTCGATTCCTACCTGAGGGCGTGTCTGCACCACGTAGTACTCTCCGTTTACGTAAGCGCCCTCAATATCTTGCGGAAATCCCAATGCCTTTTCGACCACTGTTCCGATGGATGCAATGCTAACCAGAAATTCCTTGCGAAATGCATTATCACAAACGAGCAACTCCCTGGTGTAATCCAGTAAGACCTTGCGTGGTGGTTCCAACATGACGCTGTCATAAAGGCCTGCGCCCGCATAACCGGCCAGATCTTCTCCGCTGGAATCAGAGCGAAATATCAGACCGCTTCCCAAAAGACCAGCGCTCTTGCTCGGAAAGGCCATGATCTGCGGTTCATCTGCCCCCTTTTTGCACGTGAAGCTGAAAGCCTTTCCGGGATAATTGCCCACCAGTGTCTCTCCAAGACCCGGGACTACCTCCGCATAGATCTCATCTTTGTTTCCCGTAAGAGGGTTAGCCGTGTGGATCACGAAACTATAATCAGCTTCAACCACCTCTTGAATGAGCACTGCCATGAAAAGAGCTTCATGGGGAATACCTCTTGCCCTGCGGCTTAAATATGCCCTCTCGTTCCACTTTGAGGCCCATACCTTTTTGATACATGTCAACGCATCTTCCCAATTCGCAGGCATGGCAAGACCTGCCTCCTTCATTGCCTTATCAAGAGCAAGGACCAGATCATCCGGGGCCTTCAGGGCCATCACGGTCTTGCGGAGATTTCCGAGCGCCTCATCCCTTGTCTTTTCGGTTGCCTCATCCACCTGCCGCGTCAGCGCCTCGTAACGCTTGTTAACCTCCCTGTTGTCTTTCTGGGCAAGGACCTTTTCAAAAACCCCAAAGGGCAGCGCCACCGAAGTGGGAAGGCCAATCCAACCGGGCAAGTTGCCCTTCAAGCGTTTCAGGTTGTTGGATTTTCCCCCAACATTTCTGTCGTTGAAATCAGATGCCGACACGGCATAGACAGTGAAAACCGGTTGAGATATGGATGGAGGAACCTCAAGGGTCGGCCGTAATGGGGCTTTTGTCTCCCCGGAACTCTCTTCAAACACAATGTCACCGGCTCCACTCACCCTCAAGTTGAGCAGGCGGCCGTCCAGCGACTTCAATTTGGCGATGATCTTCTGGTCGTAGCAAGTGGCGAAAAGCACACGGGCATTTCTGGCACGAATCGCAACATGCGATACAATGTCTGTCGTATCCGGCGTGATGAGAGCAGTGACCCCTTGCGGGATCTCCTCATCTCCAGCAATCTTATCGGCAACAATTACCGTTGGTTGAGCAAAGTCTTTGCCCTGGACCGACCGCAAGGCGGCCACGACCCTAACGTGCCCCATCCCCAGGCCCGGGCTGATCACCTGCCAATTGCCTAGATGGGCGCCCGTGCGCAATATGGGATCGATTTGACGCAAGAGCATGGACAGGGCAAAGGCAGAGCTGCCCCGCACCACCTCTTCGCTGAAGAGAGGGATTGTCCATGAGTCGGCGTGAAAGGCCCTGCCGAGAAACTCGGCTTTGGGCTGAAAAAGTCGGTAATACTGGTCAATTATGTTGCCCAGTGCACGGCCGAGACGATCGAGCACGGCTTTTGCTTGAAGTGACCACTCCTTTGAAAAAGAACGTGGCATCTCTCTGAGGCGGTTCCAATCCTGTAAGGTGTATGTTAGTTCGTCATCGCCTTTTGAAATGAGGAGGTTTTCCACCACCATTGCAATCAAATCCACCAGTTCATTCCCGTCTAAACCGGATTGGAGGTTCCGTTCAATGACAATGCGCAGAAAACCCTCCAGAGCAAGATCAAGAAAGAGCAGGTCGCGCACCGTGTCTCCATGGCCTTCCAGTTTGTCTTTCACGCGCTGGCGCGCCTTGATGACCTTTCCAACCAGGGCGCTCACCGGGATCTCGGCATCATCACGATGCCACCATATGAAATCCATGAGACGGTGCGTTTCTTCATCGAAGAGATACCTGGCGGCGTGAATGGCGGTTCCCAGGTCGGTACCGGAATGAAGGGCCTTAAGAATCCCCAGGAAATGCCCAAAATCGTGAATCAATGCCTCCTTCAGGTGGGGGATAAAATCAGGATGAGATGTGATAGGTCGATCGTAGCTCTCCAGTCGTTCTTTGGTGACACCGCCCGCTTCCAGGGTCTTATAAAAGACACCAAGGTCGCCATCACATCTGAAGAATTCCAGGTAGGCCTCACAGATCACGACGTCATCCGGTGTAGTATTGTTATGAAGTTTCTGATGCCATTCCTCCATGAAATGGCCGGAGACCTCTTTGATATGATGGCGATGCATGATGTTTAGAACCTCGTCACGGACCTTCTGTCCTTCGCCACCCCGTCCCATTGTGCTCAGTATAAGGCGAATGATCTCACGCTCTCCTGGCTCGCTGGCGTAGCGGTCGGAAAGCTTAATGGTCAACCGGTCCTGCGCATGGCTTAGCTCCCTGGGCTGGGTGTTGTAATTGCGCTGCCAGTCCAATTGTCTTATGGCTGAAAAACGCAGCCACACAAAGATCAGGGCCAGTCCATCCACGTTGTTCGTGACCATGTCCAGCAGATCATAACAGAGGTTAAAACGGTGCATCAGTGTCCATGAATTGGGGCTCATCTCCTTTTCAATGATCTCGTCGGCAAGACTGGAGACGCGGGGATCGCCTAAGAGCGTGTCACCTTCCGGGGGGACGACGACCGGGATGAAAAAATTGCGCCCGTTATCTTTGAGCCAGCGGCCGGAGCCAGCCTGTTTGAGCACGAACGAAATGCCCGCAGGGGCATTCTCTTCGCTCATCTCAATATGCAATTTTCTATCATCCTCATGCTCGACAAAGGTCGTCTCAGCGGCCTTGTTCTGGCACACGACCGTTCCGGCAGGGTAGATAGAAGACGGGGGCAAAAGCCATTCATGGCGGGAGCGATTTGACACACCCCAATGCAGGATCAGGGGCACTGGAATGTCGGTGCTGAGGGTGACATGGTATCGCTCTTTTTCTTTGCTAACGATAACGGCTAACTGATTGTTATCAAGATGATATACGTGTTTGTAAGAGACCATTTCCTCTTTGGTTTCCTTTCTCAAGGTCTCAATGTTATCATACCCTTTTCATCTGTCTGTATACAATTTCGAGTCTAATCATAATCTTACATATATGCAACAAAAACAAACCGGGAGTTCGGATTGAAAAAACCGAGAACTTGTGATATGTGAGTTCACAAAATGAAGGAGGTTTGTGGTGTGGTGAGACTATATTGCGCTGCGTTACTTCTATGCCTGGCAGGACTTGCGGCCTTTTTCGTATGCTCGGGCGCTGGCGTCTGTGCATCGGAAAAGGCATTCCACAATACAGACATAAGAAAAGGAGATGGTACGATGACCATTACAATCACATCCCCGGTATTCGCACATAACCAAGACATTCCCGCGCGTTATACCTGTGACGGTGAAGATATTTCACCTGCGCTGGAGTGGTCCGGCCTGTCTGGAGAAACCAGAAGTGTTGTTCTGATTGTAGATGATCCCGATGCTCCTGACCCTGCCGCGCCCAAAATGACGTGGGTGCACTGGGTGCTCTATAACATCCCTGCCGGTGTTTCCGGATTGCCCGAGGCCGTGAAGCCAGAGGACCTTCCCGAGGGCGCCAAAGAAGGCCTCAACGACTGGAAACGTACTGGATACGGAGGCCCCTGCCCGCCAATCGGCCGCCATCGTTACTTTCACAAGCTTTATGCCCTGGATGTTATTCTTCCGGATCTTGGCAGGCCGACCAAAGGCAAGCTTGAAAAGGCAATGGAAGGACACATTCTCTCCAAGGCAGAGCTAATCGGAACCTACCAACGTTGACGATAAGAACAATACCATGTGGCCCGGCGTTGCGCTAATGATAGCGCCTCCGGGATTCCCTCGTTTTTTTCTACTTGCAATGCAAGGTGTGACAGCAATACTGCCCGGCAATGCTGTCCTTTAGATCGCGAGCCCTAAGCCTTCGTTTCTGCATATGTGAGCGGCGCCATAGCGTAGCGCCAGGCTCGCCCGCCCAGCAGATTCGCATGACCGCGTCGCAGCTTGCGTGCGCTTGATCCGGTCATCAGAAGTAAAATTATCCCCACGCTTTGCTTCTCGAAATCTTGACAAAAGGACAGCCATTTGGTAGGGTGCCTTGAACTTACTTATCCATCAACAGCAACCAGAGAGGTTTGAGCGCATGAAGAATTTGCTTTATTGGTCCGCGAAGCAGAGTCTCAGGTATCATGACAAGAGATCTCAAATGCAGGGTCGCATATGGAAGATCAGGATCAATGGCAAATCTCATAAACATGTGCTTTATCAACACTTGAAAGAAGAGGAATTTGAAGAAAAGGCAAATGAGTTACGACTGACAAGCTTATCTGAAAGTATCCACTAATCGCCTCACATGACCCCGCGACCCTACCCGGCCAAAGGGCTCGTCACAGTCCGATCCGAAAAACATCTGGGAGATATCAGAATGCCTGACAAGAAAGCAGATCTAGCCGGCCCTGGAATTGGCGACTATGACGAACTGGAGAAAATCCTGCCGCAGGATTACAGCTCATTGCTGACTCCGAGGGAAACGCAAAAGGCCGTTTATGCAGCGAAGCAGTACATCGAGGAGAATCTGTGTAAGGAGCTTAATCTGATTCCTGTCACGGTTCCTCTGATTGTTGACGTTGAGAGTGGCCTGAACGACTACCTGGACCGTGATGGGTCACGTGGTCCAATCCAGTTCCACATTTTAAATGACAATGACAAGAACCCCATTGATGCCGAGGTCGTGCAAGCTGCCACCAAGTGGAAACGCATGGCGCTTAAGCACTTTGGGATGGAAACAGGAGAGGGCCTGCTGACCGATATGCGCGCGGTACGGAAGGACTATTTCCTGGACCATGATCATAGCGCCTATGTGGACCAGTGGGACTGGGAGTTGGCAATAACTGAAAAGCAGCGCAACCTGCAGTACCTGACTGAAGTGGTTGAGAAACTCTGGAAGGTTCTCAAGGGTGCCGAGATCCATGTTCAGGAGCTGTTTCCCCAACTGAAAACGGACAGGTATCCCGACATGCCCGATAAGCTCACATTCATGCATGCCGAAGATGTCCTTGACGCATACTCCGACCTGCCGCGGAAGCAACGCGAGACAGAGATTGCGAAGGAATGCCAGGCGATCTTCATCTACGGGATTGGCTGGACTCTCAAGGACGGCTATCCGCACGAACTCAGAGCGGCGGACTACGACGACTGGGTGACAGAGACAACGTCTAAAGACGGCAGGCCCATGCACGGCATTAACGGTGATATTCTCGTCTGGAACCCAGTGACAAAGCGCCGTCATGAGCTGACATCCATGGGCATCCGCGTCAACGCTGAAACGTTGAAGAAGCAGCTTGAAATCACCGGCCAGCTTGACTTCCTGAAGTTTCCCTACCACAAAGCCATCGTAAACAACGAGATCCCTCTCAGTATTGGCGGTGGCATCGGGCAGTCTCGCACCTTCATGCTCCTGCTAAAGAAGGCCCACCTTGGCGAGGTCAGTGTCACCGTGTGGCCAAAAGTGCTCAAGGACATGTGCAAGAAGAAGAACATCCATATTCTGGAGTGAACAGGGGTGTCGACGAGGATCCCCGGTGCGCAACAACGCACTGGGAGAAACAATCAACGTTAAGGATAATAAGGAGGCTCTAAATGGCTGATCGAGTTTGTCCGCCGTGGGTTGGGTATTTGCTACTAAACCCCTTGCGGAAATTGCTGGAAAACCCTGACAAGTTGCTGGGCCAGTTCGTTCGGCAAGGGATGACCGTCTTGGAACCCGGCTGCGGTATGGGTTATTTCACTTTGCCTTTAGCCCGAATGGTTGGCGCCGGCGGCCGGGTGGTGGCAGTGGAGATCCAGCCAAAGATGCTCTCGGTTCTGAGCCGCAGGGCCCAAAAGGCTGGACTTTCAGAGAGGATAGAGCTTCGTGAGGGTAAGACCGATAGCCTATGCGTGGAGGATCTTTCAGCTCAGGTACATTTTGCGACCGCCCTTCATGTGGTCCACGAAGTGCCGGACCAGGTCTCTTTCTTCACTGAGATCTGGAATGCCCTCAAGCCCGGGGGCAAACTTTTTGTTGTTGAGCCCAAGCACCATGTCACCCAGGAGGAGATTGAACAGAGCGTAGCCGTTGCTCAAAAGACGGGCTTTGAACTAGAAGCTGCGGTCACCAAGGGGGGTGGACGAAGAGCCTTGTTGACAAAACGCTGAACGTGAAAGTTTTTCGACCTGTGCGTTTAGCAGTTAGCTTTTAGCGATTAGTTCATTTTGTTCAGCAAAGATGAGAGATTTCAAAAGGAATCTATGAAGATACTGTCTGGATGACAGGTATCAGAGTTGGCAAGAGCGCCATGACCATTCAGGCTGTGAAAGGAACCGGCGTGTGTCAGAGCGATATGAGAAGTGATCCACCCGGGCAGGTGAACGAGACCAGGGAAGGGTGGAGAATAACGCCGAATAAAGTTTCAATAGGATTGGGGTGTGAGATTGGAGAAGAGATTTACAGAAGCCGTGGTCGAGGTAGGATTATAATGACTCAATATAAGACATGGCGACAAACCTTTACTGTTCCTGAGAAAGGATACAAGAGAGTAAGTCTCACCTGCCCGATGTGCCACAGGCCCTTTGAAGTAAAAGTACATAGTAAGTCAAGGGCCCGTCTCAGAAAACTCTATTTTGCCTCTTGTTTCCTCACAATCGCCGCGGGCGGGATCGTTGTTGGAGTATTTGCCGGGACCGAAAAAGGCTTTATGGCTTATAGTCTGGCGACGCCCTTCATCTGTTTCACCGTATGGCAGTTCTCAAATGCTATTCGCGGAAGATTTGATCCTAGCGATCTTGTCTCTCATGCAGGAGGGAAGATACACAGGATTTTTGATGAACAAAAAATCATATTTCCCGATAATGAACGTAAATGACTGCACACTTCGGCGCCGCTGTCTTAGAGTGTATTTTGGGGACGTCTATGATTTTATGCTTTACGTCGGCCGAAGAAGATTATAATGACGAGACATGCCAAGAAAAGCAAGGATAGACGCACCTGGGGCTTTCCATCAGGGCTATAGAGCGCAGCAAGATATTCCGTGAGAACGCTGCTCGAGTCAAGTTTTTGGAATCAAAGCACTGCGCAAAAGTGGCATCCGATTGAAGGGCGATGAAAGGATTCTGGGGGATAGTGAATTTGTTGAAAGCGTCTTAAATGAGAGCAACGAGCGTAGCGAAGGAATGGAAGTTGCGGGCATTGTTGACTAGGTTGAATTACTCTTGGTGCGATAAAAAGGCTGCCTGATCAGAGATGCATTTCATTCTGGATGAACTGGCAATCGGCAACTATGAAGAGGCATTGAGGCCCCCTCCGACGGTTTCAGCTCTGCTCAACGTGGCCATAGGATTTTGAATTGGTGACTGCGGTTACAGCGTACAACGGTTTAGGGGATATACAGGACGTACATCAGATCATAAGTTTATGTGGGTTATCGGATGATGATAGATATCGAAGACATTAAGCCACCCGATGATTTTAACTGGCGGTTTTGGGTCGATAGGTGGGATCGCATGCAACGACGCTATGTCGTCAAACAGCTCGAGCGAGTCGAGATTATAGTTCGCGTGATCCGAGACACCCAGCCTTCTGTAGTGAACATCCTTGATCTTGGTTGTGGCCCGGGAAGCCTCATGTCATCGATCCTTGAATCCTTCTCCGAGGCGCAGGTGTTCGGGATCGATTTCCAACCCGCCGTCTTGTGGCTGGCAGAAACGAGACTCAAACGATTCGGAGGTCGTTCCCATGCCATCTTGGCGGACTTACGGGACGCCTCGTGGACAAGGGCAATTCAATCACCGTTGGATGCGGTGGTCACGACAATGAGTCTTCATTGGTTCAGTCCAGACCAGCTCTCAATATTGTACCAACAGATCGGCGAGATTATTCGTCCAGAGGGGGTTTTTCTAAACGCTGATCATGTTGGCAGCGACTCCCCAATGATTCAACAGGCGTGGGAAGACCACCGCTCTGGCATGCTAAGCGTGGAAGCGGACCTAGACAGCAATGACTGGGAAGGTTTTTGGCTGAAGTACTCCGAGGCGCTGGATTTGGACATTCGCGAGATCCAGCAGCGAGAGAACGAAGCACGGAAGGGTCATGTCAAGGGCGGTCTTCCCCTGACCTGGCATTTTGACAGACTTCGTGAAGCTGGTTTCGTTTCAGTTGATTGTTTCTGGCGATGCGACTGTGATGCAATCTACGGAGGCATACGAAGTAGTAAGAAGAGCGAACACTTAAAATGAGAAGCCTAGGGTCGCCATCTTAAATATTGGGAAGGAATGAGGACGCCCTTTAGTTTTTCAGTTTCGGTTTGTTGAAAAAGGACGAAGACAAAAATGGGCCGACCTCAGGATCACCAAGAATTTTCTGTTTCTGGGTACGGCCATGAAATAGTCTTGCCTTGATCCTTCAGAAAGCTTAAAAACAGCTCACAGCCTGTCAGGCTGCTCCTGGGGGTATTCAGCTTGAAGTTGCGCCGATATTGGTGACGCAGATAACCCTAACGTTGCAAAAGTCGAGGATGCCGCAGATCCAAGACGTCGAGGGTGAAGCTGTAGTAGTTTACCGTCCGCCGCAGGAGGGATACCGCATCTCCTTTGTTGGCAAGAGTTCGGCGTCCGCCTCAGGCGGACAGCCTCACCCTGAGCCTGTCGAATGGGCCGCCTTGAATCTGTGGCATCCTCGACTTTTGCAACGTTAGGGTAGAGATCAGACCACTTATTGTTGATCTCTTTCCTTCGGCAAATAATCCTCTCTTACGGGGGAAAACACTTCAATACCCACCGAGTCTTCAAGGATTTCCGCACCATGTTCAACACCACTGGCAATACACCAACTATCGCCAGGCATCACGTCGTTTTCTTCCGAGCCAATTGAAAGGCGAATACGGCCCTTTACGAGGTAACCGGTCTGTTCATGGGGGTGGGAATGTTGAGGTAACCGACTTCCTTTTTTCAGCAAGAACTCGGTCATCAAGGTCCTTTCCCCGTACACTAGCGTCTTCTGTTCGATTCCCGGAATAGCGACAGTGTATCCACTTTTACTGTGTTTCTGGAACATACTGAACTTCCTTTTTACCTGTGTGATTTCCTGTTGCGCAACGGGCGCGAGATGAGCTGCAGGTTCGTCCTATGAGCATACCGGAGGCATGATTATACGGCAGTTCTGCCTTGTTAGGTTTTATATTCGCTAAGCAACCAACGTTCACCTTCCGAATAGTCCCTGAATACCATAATTGTTTTTGGCAAGTCATCTGCCAACATCTCGTACATTCGGGAAATTCCATATTCAAAATCTTTATCCGCGATACAGGCAACTCTTGCGTTACCTCTTTTAGGATGTGCTTTTTCCTCTGAGATAACCTGCCTTAGAAAATTAGCATCTATATATGTGAAGTCTAATTTTCTCACATCACACAAGGTTCTTACGTCAGGGGCGAATTCTGCATTCTCAGTGACGTGTTTGATTGCCGCTTGAAATTCTTCAATAGTTACCTCTCCTTCCAGAGAGGCATAAAGCGCGTCTTTCTTTTTGTCATATTTGAAATAGATTGGCATATATATTTCTTATCTAAACCTAATGGGCGCGAGATGGCGGAGCATCCGGCTTGTTGGGTCAGTTCATGTTCTCTCAAGAAGCCACTTTCTGGCTTCTTTAATAGTTTCAAACTCCCCAGTTGATCTGCCTCGATTTGCCTCGACGGTTGAGGTGAATCTGACGTCTTCCCTCGATTTTGCGTCTGTCGGCAAAACGTGGGCAATCAGCACAGTTGGAAGTGTGTAGGCAACTGACTCGCCGAAGATGAAGCATCCCATGGTAGAAAAACGAGGTGACCTGTCCGTCTCGGACAGGAAGTCCCCTGTATGTGATCCTGTAATGTCGTGAGACATGACATAAACACTAGCCGAAGGCAAACCACCTTCGCCAAAGGCTACGGCGCGTCAAGAGGGCACTGCCGCGAGGGACTGTCTGAAGCCCGTCTTCGCTAAAGCTACGCCGGGTCCATGAGAAGCTAGGCATACACTCGTCAAGCCGTAGCTCGAAGAGCGAAGGCTGAAGGCCCAGTCTCCGGATAAGTTAGCACCCTTCGACTAAGCTCAGCGTGCCCTGAGCCTGCCGAATGGGCGCAACATAACAAAGCCCCGGGGTCATGAGATAGGGTAAGTGCCGCGCTTGTGCAGTCCCGATGGAATCGGGATTGCCGTCCTTATCGACCAATTCCCTGGGTTCGCCCGCAACAAGTGGCCGGATATCCGTAAATTGCTACTGGTAGGCATTTACCCATCAACGGCTCAAGGATCAAGGGCTTTTGTCTGTCAAAGAGCTGTGGGCGAACACCCGCTACCCAGCTACGGCTCGGTAGACTCTGTGAACCGCCCAGGCGGATGCTAGGCTTGTATCGCCTTTCTAGCCTACCATCCTTTCCAACGCTTTGAAGATCCCAGACGTAACCCTCGCCAGACTGTGATAATCCAGCTTGTCCGGCGTATCTTCCACTGAATGATAATAGGGATAGCGAAACAAGGCGGTGTCTGTGATCATGATGGCGGGATAGCCACACTGCCAGAAAGACCAGTGG
>Ga0114919_10003945_pt1 | contig 11932 bp, 9 predicted proteins | sample BlataG_FD_88682 | JGI IMG/M metagenome (GOLD analysis project Ga0114919, IMG submission 88682) | Deep subsurface microbial communities from Black Sea to uncover new lineages of life (NeLLi) - Black_00105 metaG | ecosystem: Environmental > Aquatic > Marine > Oceanic > Sediment | place: Atlantic...
CACACTGTGCTGCGAGAGGCGATCGAAACCTTGCGCGAACGCGTAGGGGCCGACATCCACGTGGAAATCCGCGATTTCTTGCAGGTGGATGGCCATGGGGGAGAGCCTTGCGCATGGTGTGGCAACCCGATTTCGGAGATAACGGCCCGGCGGCGATTGACCAACTTTTGTCGTACGTGTCAGCCTGGCATGATGGTACGGCACTGAGCTGGCAGTCAAAGCAATAGTTCGAGCTGAGGAGTCAGCCTGCGAGAGGACGCTGTACGCAATTGCTCCGTGCGGCACTACAACTCACGCACGGACGGCTGGGGACTAGGATGCATCACTCTCAAGGGAGCGAGAGGTGGAGACCTGGCTCACAATCAGAGCTCGGTGCGCACTGAATATTCGTCCTCGCTGCGGTAGGCAAAGTTGCGCAGCATTTCACCGAGCAGACCGATGGCTATTAGCTGCACGCCAACCACCACCGCCAGGATATCCACGAACAGCGCCGGACGCCAGCCGATGCCAGGACCGAACAGCCACAGGTACGTCAGGTGGAGACCGAGAACGATGCCAACGATCAAGCTGATGGTGCCCAGCGTGCCGAACAACTGGAGCGGCCGCCGCAGGTAGTGCGTCACGAACAGTACCACCAGGAAGTCGAAGAAGCCCCGCGCCATACGCTGCCACCCATACTTGGAGTGACCAAAACTCCTGGGGCGATGCAGAACGGGAACTTCGGTGACAGTGAAGCCTTTCCAGTAGGCCAGCACCGGGATGAAGCGGTGCAGGTCACCATACAGTTTGAGTTCATGCGCCACCTGCAGCCGGTAGGCTTTGAAGCCGCAGTTGAAATCGTGCAGCTTGATACCCGTGAGCCGGGCAACGGTACTGTTGAAGATGCGCGAGAGGAGCGTTTTCCATGGCGAATCCCGACGCTGCTCTCTCCAGGCCGTGACTAGGTCGTAGCCTTCATCCAGCTTGTGCAGCAGCTTTGGCAGCTCGTGCGGGTCGTCCTGCAAATCGGCGTCCATGGTCACCACTACTTCGCCTCGAGCACGCTTGAAGCCCGCTGACAGCGCTGCTGTCTTGCCAAAGTTGCGACGGAAGCGAATAACGCGGATGTTGGCCGGGCTTGCGTCGTGCAATCGCTGCAGCGCTGCGAATGAGCCGTCAGTGCTGCCGTCGTCCACGAAGATGACTTCATAGGGGCGATGCAGTGACTGCAGTACTGGCTCCAGCTCCTCCACCAGTGGCTGCACGCTTGCTTCCTCGTCGAAGACTGGGATGACAATGGAAAGATACACATGCTCTTTGTTCATAGTCTGTCCTTATTGATGCGATTCTCCTCACCTTGCCGAACTGTGCTGCAATCCTCGTCTGAAAAACAGTCCTCGAAGCGGTACTTCATAACAACCCTTTATCGAAGCACGCTTGATATGGCGGCGCGCCATTTCTGCAGATCCTTAACAGTGACCTCTCCTAGCAGGCACAGCAGCGCCAGATACATGGCGCCGAGAACCAGACAGTAGGGCAAGAACAGTGCTCCCTGTGCCACGTAGAGCCGTGTCAGGCCATACATGCCCAATGACGCTATGCTTACCCGCAGCAGGGATGTCCAGTCCAGATGCACTGTATAATGCCGCAGCACGTAAACGGCTGTTGCTAGTGCGGCCAGTCCCTTGGTCAGCACGGCGGCATACGCAGCGCCCGACGGGCCGAGCTGCCTGGTCAGATACCAGGTAGCCATCAGGCTCACAGGTAACAGTGCACTGGGGATACTCAGTGCCAGGAACACCCGACCTTCTGCGAGAATCACATTGGCAAAGATCATGTACAGGGCGTAGAGCCCTGTGCTGATGATCAGCAGGTTCAACAGAGGGGCAGCCACCGCATACTGTCTCGGATAGACAACGGATATGAGGTGTGGAGAGGTGCCTAGCACTAGGAAGGTGCCAGGGATCAGCACCAGAGCAAGATAGCGGACGGCAGAACGGATGTACGTCCTCGTCAGATTCCAATTCTTGGCAGCGATGGAGCTGGCTAGGTGAGGGAAGAGCGTCAGTGAGAATGCTGCGAGCAGCAGTGTTGGTGCGGTGCCCAGATAGTTGGCGGCAGTGTAATGACCGAGCTGCGAGCCGTCGGCTACCAACGCCTTTACTGCGACTAGGCCCACGCTGGTGAGGAATGTGCTGGCAAGTGTGAACAGCACGGTAGGGAGGGCGAAACCCAGAATGGTTCGCCCATTGTACTGCCGGGAAGCACGCGCAGTTGTTGCGGCAGTGCGGCTCAGCTCCGATCCAATCCTACGTTTCAGCAGCAAGAAAGTGGCCAGCCATCCTATCAGACTTCCCAGAATGTTGCCGACGAGTGCGCCTGTCAGCGAGTAGCCCAATTTCACCAACAGCGCGCTGAATGCCAGCTTACTTACAGCGTAGGAGGCCATGGATGCACCCTGTGCGGCGAACAATCGGAACCCGTTGAGTGCAGCGCGATAGAAAGTATACAGGGCCATCAGCAGCAGGTCTGTGAGCGCAAGGCGCAGGTGGAAGGTCAGGCCGCTATCCCCAATGGCGCCCGCAAACCAGGGCGCTGCAAGCATGGTTATCGCATAGAGTACCGTCGCGACGATCATTTGCCACGTAAGGCCAACGCGCAGGATGGAGGTGGAAGCTTTGGGATCCGCCGGTAGAAACCTGCGCACTGCCCAGGGGACGCCGCTCTCAAGTACGCTCTCCGTCCAGGTTAACACGTTTATGATCACGCCATACGTGCCGAAAACGACTGGGCCAATGGCGCGGCTCAGGTAAAAGTGGAGCAGGTACCCGCAAAGCACAAAAGACGCCTGACCAGCGAGCACCAGGGCTATGCCTGGCGCCAACTGGCCTGCGGGCCTGGCAAGATCAGGGGTCCCGTTGCCGTCACTCAAGTCCGTACTCACTTGCCATTCTCGCCTCGAAATCCAATCACTTTGGCCGGGATGCCCAGCGCGATGCCGTATGCGGGGATGTCCTTTGTTACCACGGCTCCTGCTCCAATGACTGCGCCCCTCCCAAGGGTGACTCCTGGTAGCACAATCACGTTGGTGCCCAGCCAGCAATCCTCACCGATGGTAATCTTACCATACTCAGTGCCCTGGTATTTGATGGGCACGTCAGGATTGTCGAAGATGTGGTTGCCACTGATACATTGCACCCCTGGCGAAAGGAGTGTATCTGGCCCGATTTCGACCCCGCCATTGCCGTCCAGGAAGGTGTATTGGTTGATCCCCACGCCATCGTGTAAAGTGATGCCGCGCTTGCCCGCCCGGAGCGTGCAGAAGCGGGCCAGGTGCACGTCATTGCCCAGGCGGATGAAACTGTCCTTGCAGGTTGCATTGAGAAGGCTGTACTGGCCTATGAAGACCCGGCTGCCGAGGAAAACGCGTCGTGGGACACGGAAGCGGACGTCTTCTTCGATCAGGCAAGACGAGCCGACCTCACCAAGCACGGTGCGGTAGATGATGCCACGCAGAATAGATGCCCAGATGGTCGGCAGGCGGTACAGCAGCGTCAGGACAGTGCCCTGCCACACAAAGCGACCAAGCGAGCGCTCGCCTGTCACTCGCTGCACATAGTTCCAGAAATTGGCCGCCAAGCCTCCTTCGGGTATGGTACGGTATTCGTCACGCGGTTGTTCAAGGTTGTTAGGCACAGGATCTTGACTCATGTTCGCCTTCCGAGCAGGAATCTCAAGTACTTGAGCGCATCCTTGGCCAGGCAGAGTTCCAGGAAGCAGGTGATTGTGCAATTCTGGCATTTGCTCGCAATGATCTCTTGGCGGTGGGCCAGGTTCTGCGGTGCATAGTACAGAGCTGCTGCGCTCTCTTTGCGCACGTTGCCGAGCTTGCGGCTGTACATACAGTACTGCAGGTCTCCCCGAGCATCTAGGATGAAGGCATCTTTCTGGAATACACAAGGGGTCGTACGTGCCGTTCCTCTTTCTATCATGCGTGCTGCGTCAGCGTAAAAGTAAGCGGCAAGGTTCCCCAGTGATTTCTGTGCAGCCAGCTCGGTCAGAAAAGCGATCAGCGCCCTGCGCTGGTGTGCTGTGATTTTCAGGTCGTTCGCGGCTTCGATGTTTGCGTAATAGCTTTCGGCGAACGAAGCGATAATAAAGTTGACCTCCAAATCCCGTTCAGCGCACCACTGGCGGACGTTCTTGGCGTCGTGCAGGTTGTGGCTGGTGAGCGTGCAGTTGATACCGACCCGCAGCCTGCCTTGTTCGCGGAGACGCTGCAGTCTTTCGAGCGTGCACTCCACCTTTTCGAAGGCATCTGGTATGCCCCGCATCTCGTCGTGCAGGGGGCCTATGGCGTCCAGCGAGACGCCGACGAAGTAGCTGATGCCACGACCTGCGCAGAGCTCACCGAGTTGCTCACAGTGATTGATGACGTGGCTGCTGTTCAAAGCATTGGTCGTGAGCGTCAACCGCCGCAAGGCTGGCAGCTTGTCTATCAGCAATTGCACCAGTTGTGGCAGATCACGGCGCAGGGTGGGCTCCCCACCAGTCAGGTTTATGCTCTCGATGCCAGCAAACAGACGATCATCGAGTATGTGCTTCCATTGCGCTATGCTCAGCTCACCAGCCTTGCTGCTTTGCCAGATATTGCACATCACGCACCGCGCATCACAGCGGTAGGTAACCGGAAACATCCATTCACGCGGCGGCAACGGGCCAAAACGGCTGGCGATGTTGTATTCATAGACGCCGCGCAAGAGAAGTGGCGTGTTCTTGAGAGCGATCGCCAGTCTATTCATGCCGGCTCGTGGCGTCCTTGTGTTCGCGCGGCAGCGATGGCTTTCGCACACGCTTGTTCATACTCTGCTAACGTCTTGTCCCATCCTAACTCGCGCCTCGTGCGTAGTTGGACACGTGCGCCTATGGCGGTGCGCAATGCCCCGTCCTCGATCAGGCGTAAAACGGCGGCAACGAAGCGCTGATCAACTGCCTCTACACGCACGATTTCGTCGTCGTTGAAGAACTCCAGGCCCTCCGTAGCCTTTCTTGTAGCCACGACTGCCCGTCCGCACGCTGCCGCTTCCAGAATCTTGACTCTTATGCCAGAGCCGGTTTCGACAGGCACCAGAAAGATGTCGGTAGCTGACAGGTGTGCCACCAGGTCTTGGCGGCTTACGTAGCCAGCGAAGATGATGTTGTCGCGGCGGCAGTCAGTGAGGTGCTCCGCTCCCTGTCCGATGACCACAAATCTGGCGCTGGGATATCTGTCCATCACTGCAGGATAGATGCAGTCCGCAATGCGACGCACAGCGTGCTGGTTGGGCTCGTACTTCATATTGCCCACGAAGGTCAGCAGCACATCCTCCTGGGACAAGCCATAGCGTTTGCGTGTTGCGGACCGGGCCGTTTTGTCCCACTGAAAGTCTGACAGATCCGGACTGGGCGTGATTACGGTCACGCGCTCGGCTTGCACGTGATACAGCTCTCTGAGATGCCCCTGGTCAATCTCGGTGAGCGTGATGATGTGATCGGCGTGCTGGCAGGCAAAGCGCTCAACTATTGCTACCAGTGAAGTGATGATTCTTGGCCGCCCCAGAGTGGCGAATTTGAGTGCTTCGATGTTCTCTTCGACCCAAAGCAATGGCACGTGGTACTTGCGCCGCAAGTGCCATCCTGCCAGGATAGGCCATAGGGTCTCGCAGTGGATCACATCGGGTTGACTCTGGCGGCATATGCGCTCGGCTGCGCGATAGTAGTAAGGATTGACGAGGAAAGATAGCACTCGCAAGCGGTCGAAGGGCGAGCGCCGGCAGTAATGTACGTTGACGTTGTCTGCAGCCAGGCTTCGCCCTAAGGGGCCGTTCGTCCCTGGTCGACGGGGGCTCAAGCCTTCGGCCTCGAAGCTTCGCCCTGGAGGGCTCGAGCACGAGGGGTCCACCTGTCTCCCGAGGGAGTAAAGGTGCGAGATGAGCGCGCTCACTTTGTGCCGTGCGGCAGCGTGCTTTATTAAGTTGTAAACGATGCTGCTTCCCCCGTGCACCGGGGGGAAGAGATCGAAAGGAGCCAGCAACAGGATCTTCATGAGCTGCGTGCAGACTGGAAGAAAGATATGCGGGTCAGCACCGACATTGCTCCCCGCAGCAATCGTTTCACGTCGCGCGGGTGACGAATGCGCAGCGCTTCGCGCAAGACAAACGTTGGTCGGAAGTAATACTCACGGTAGGCCCGTATCCGTGCTTCCTCCGCTTCCTTTCGTGATAGCTGCGGTGTCTCGATGAGAGCGCTACAGGAAGCGAAATCCTCCCAATCATTGAAGATCAACCAGCTGTTCTGTACACACTGCTGATAAAGTGCACTGCCTGGTTGGGGGATAGCCACTGCGAACTGTGTGCTGGAGGCGCCTAGTTCCTTTGCAAACTCGATCGTCTGTCTGATCGTCTCCTGGGTCTCGCCAGGAATGCCGAAGAGGAAGAATGCCTGGGCCTTGATGCCCAACTCACTGCACAGGCGAAAAGCCTCCCGCGCCTTGTCCAGGGTAATTCGCTTCTTCATGATCTTGAGCATTTCCGGCGAGCCAGACTCTACACCAAACAGGATGTAGTGGCACCCAGCCTCCTTCATAGCCAGCAGCATTTCGCGATCCACAGTGTCCACTCGTGCCTGGCAAATCCAGGACACCTGGAGGCCGCGTTCCTTGATCAATCGGCAGATCTCCAAAACCCTCTTTCTGTCAATGGTGAACGTGTCATCGTCAAAGTAGATCTCATCTATTCCGTAGCGCGTTGCCGCTTGCTCAATTTCATCAACGACGTTGTTGGCGCTGCGGGCACGGAATCTGTGACCGTAGAGAGTGCTGGGCCATACACAGAAGGTGCAGTGATATGGACAGCCACGCGAACTTACCATCCCCGTGCACTTTTTGCCGGAGTAGATGGCGGCTCGGTATCCGTCGTCGCGCACTATGTGCCGCGCAGGGAACGGCAAACTGTCGACGTCCTCGATCAACGGCCGGTCGGGATTGGCTGCGACTTTGTCACCAGCTCGATAGGATAGCCCTTCTACTGTGCTCCAGTCGCGCCCCTCCGCAATGGCACGTGCCAGTTCGCGCACGGTGATCTCAAACTCGCCCCGGCAGATGGCGTCTACGGCGGGGTTCTCAGCCAGGACGTCTTTGCTGAAAAAGGTGACATGTGAGCCCACCAGCGCAATCCTGGTGTCGGGCAAGGCGCTCTTGACAGCCGCTGCAGACTGCAGGTCGTACCGTATCGAGGGCGTGGAGCATTCCATTACCAACAGGCGGGGGTTTATTCCCTTGACTCTCTGCACAAAGGCAGGGATGTCGAGTTCTTCCATGATTGCGTCCACGAAGGCAACGTCGAATCCCGCCTCTTCCAGCACGGCCACGGTGTAGGACAGGTAAATCGGGTACTCAATGTACTTGTCTTTCCGCTTGTGAGGCCAGCGCACGTCCGAACGTGCCCCGTACCCTTCACCAGGCCAAGGCGGGTTAGTGACTAGCACTTTCATGGATACCTCCCGATTCAGGATCGGCGTCGTGCTTGGCGACTTGGGGCGCAGCGTAGCTCTCGCAGAGGCGGGCCAGTTCATCCGTCAGCACACGCCATTCGAAGCGGTCAGCCACCATCTGCCGGCCGCGTCGGCCCATAGCCTTTCTGCGCTCATCGTCGGCCAGCAGAACGCAGATCTTCTCGGCCAGGTCGCCAGCGTTGCCCGCCGTGTAGAACAGTGATGCCTCGCCCTCTGGAATGATCTCCTGAAGCGCCGGTAGGCGCGGCAGCACCGCTGCTTTCCCGCACGCCCAGTACTCGAACTCCTTGAGGGTGACGCGCCCCCGCGCTGACAGAATGTCAGGCAGCACTACCAGTCCCAGGTCACTGGCATTGATGTAGTTAGTCACCTCCTGCTGTCTGACCCAGCCGGAGAAGAAGAATCTGTCGCTCAGATCCAATTGTTCAGCGCGAGCCTTGAGCCTTGGCACAGCAGCGCCATCGCCAACCCACCAGAAGGCCGTCTTTGGGAATCGCGATAGGACCAGCGGAGCCGCCTCCACGAGCAGTTCAGGGCCATCCTGTGGATCTATCACGCCGTGCAGGATGCAGATGTGCCGCGCCCAGGGAGAGACCTGACGTCGCAGTGCGCTTGCCTCTTGTGGGTGGAACATGTTGCAGTCAACGCCGTCGTGCACGACATCCACTCTTGACTCGCTCACTTCATAGTCTTGCACGAGGATGCTGCGCATTGCTTTGCTGATCGTCACAACATGATCCGACTTGCGGATGGCGTGCCGCTCCAGCGCTCGTCCAAGCAATAGTACGGGCGATGCCCAGCGGGCGCGATAGCTTTCGAGGTACTCGAACAGCAGGTCGGTCAGGTCAAGCACGGTCACGGTCTGACGGTGCAGGGTTTTGCCTAGCAGGGCCGCGAAGCCAGCAACCGAGTTATGTGACACGACAACGTCTGGCTGTATGCGCCAGATGTAGAGAGCAAGGCACAGCATGTTCCACGGATAGACGAACAGGTACTTGAGCATCTTGCGGTGATCCAGTCGGCTGACGTGCGGAAGCGAAAGCATGCCTGCACACCCAAGCTCTCTGGATGCTTCTGCGGGATGTACCCCGAAGGCGGCAGCGACGTAAACTTGATGCCCCCGCCTGACCAGCGCGTGCACCATGTGAGAGGTGCGCGGCGTGCCGCCGCCCGAGATTGGCACCAATTGCTCGAAAATGGCCACTACAACTTTCATGGCATATGCTCTATTGCTATATCAGCCTCTGTGTCCACGTAGCTGGTGTGGCGGATGTGGTGATTTCCAATCCGTTTTCCATGTACCGGGGTTCTTGTGCCCCGAGTTCCTTCGCCCAGGCGATCATGCGCCGGATGCCGTCTTCCAGTTTCACGGTCACGTGGTAACCCAGCAAGCGTCGAGCCTTCTCATCAGTGCAGTAGGCATCACGCACTTCCTTAGGGCGTGGGGGCAGGTGGACAGGACGAACGTGGTCAGGGATGTCCTGTCCTTCGTAGAAAAGCGACAGCACCAAATCCGCGAGCGAGTTGATGGTCAGCTCCTCACGCGGCCCAATGTTGATCACTTCGCCATCGCACCTGTCATCAAGAGCGGCTCTCAGCATGTAGGGCGTAAAGTCGTCTATGTAGGTGAAGGCACGGCGCTGTTCGCCGTCGCTATAGATATAAAAGCTCTTGTCGTTCAGCAGACAGTTAATAAAGATGCCGATAACATTACGGTACGGATCGGCGATATTCTGGCGTGGCCCGTAGACATTGTGCGGTCGGATAATTGTGTAGGCAAAACCATGTACCTCGCTCAGGATGTGGGTTATCTGTTCCATCGCTGTTTTAGACACGCCGTACACGTCCTCTGGCTCCATGGACATGTTTTCGTCGAAGGGTGGTGTTTGCGCACCATAGACACTCATTGAACTGGCCAACACGACCTTGTGCAGGCCATTGCGGATTGCCGGGACCAGGGTGTGCAGGTAAGCCATGAGATTGCAGTCGGTACAGGTAATCGGTGTGAATTGGCTGCGGCCCTCGGTAGCATCAGCAGCAAGGTGGAAGAGAACCTCAGGCCGCACGCTGGCAACGTACTGTTCAGTTGCTTCTTTCTGGCGCAGATCCAGCCTGGTGAAGTGGCTCTTAGGGTTAACATTGCGCCAGAAGCCTCCAGACAAATCATCCACACCGTGAACTTTGTATTCGTTGACCAGGGCATCAACGAGGTGACTGCCCATGAATCCAGCTGCGCCCGTGACCAGTATGCGCGGCATCGACATTGTATGCCATGTCCTCCCCGGGATTGCCTATACCACGAGTTTCCGTGCGCTCAGTGCCGACTCCACGTCACTGAAACGATCCTCTGCTATCTGGCTGCTGACCCAGGTGACGAGATCATCAATGCCATCTTCGTAGGAGACACGGGGCGCGTAGCCCAGGCGCTCCCGAATCTTGGTGGTATCCGCGATGCAGTGGCGGATGTCGCCCTGGCGGAACTGCCCTCTGATCTGTGGTGTGAGGTCTTGCTTGTGCAGTTTCTCGGCCAGCAGCCGTGCCACGTCGAGGATGGTGGTGGCATGCCCTGTGCCCACATTGATTGGCTCGTAGTCCGCCTCTTTGCTTTCCATGGCCAGGATGGCAGCACGTACCGCATCGCTGACGTGCACAAAGTCACGGCTCTGCAATCCGTCCTCGTAAACGACGGGTGGCCGGTCGTTGAGCAAGCGTGCGGAGAAGATTGCTGCAACTCCGGTGTAGGGATTGGACAGCGCCTGCCGGGGACCGTAGACGTTGAAAAAGCGCAGAGCTACCACGGGCAGCCGGTACGCCCGGCCCACGCAGATGAACATCTCCTCATGGTCACGTTTGGTTATGGCATAGATGGATGTGGGCTGGAGTGCCTTGTCTTCTGCGGTGGGGAGGGGCGTTGCGACGCGACCACAAGTCGGGCAATGCATTTCCCAATCGCGTGCTTTCAGTTGTCTCAGCGGGCGTGGGGGTGGGTATACTTTGCCACATTGCGTGCAATGATAAGCTCCCTCACCATAGATTGACATTGAGGAGGCTACTACCAACTTTCGCACGCGGTGCCGCTCCGTGGCCAGGATGTCGAGCAGGATTGCGCCTCCCAGGGTGTTGTACTCTACATAATGCTGAATCTGATACATGGACTGACCCACACCGACTGCGGCAGCGAGGTGGAACACGACTTTGACACCAGACAGGGCTTTGGTCAATGCCTGGCGATCTCCCAGCTTGGCGACCACGAACTCTGCCTCAGGGTTCAGGTAAGAGGGTGCACGCGCGCCTTCACCGTGAACCTGAGCTTCGAGACTGTCGTAGACGCGCACTTTGTGGCCGGCGGCGATCAGGGCATCGGTCAGATGTGAGCCGATAAAGCCCGCACCGCCGGTTACCAGGACGTCACAACGCATCATACCTCCTAAGCAAGCCTGCGCCGCCCGCCGGGGCAGACCCCAGATGTCGAACGGGCGGCGGCATATCTTACCACAACTGCTGCGAGCTTACAAAAGACAAGGCAACTCTTGCTCTGGCAAGGAGTCTGGGTTCGCTGGAATGATACGGCACGAAGATGAAATCAGGATTAAAGGGCAGTAGGGGGCTATTACAGTATAGTCAGGTCACTGCTGCCGATGTGCTTGACAAGGCATGGAACAAGTCGCACCATCACAACACAAGAGACTACCGCACGCTACAGCATTGCGAGAATGGACAACATGTGCTAGAATTGGCCTGCGAAAGACGTCAGGATCACGCAGAAGGTTTGACGTGTGTGACTACCAGGCAAGGTCGAGTGCCCACGCTAGTGTTCAGCCGCTCGCTTCGCTCGACGGGGCCGGTCGTGCCACGGAGCGAACCGCAGACGGGACGCGTTCCGCTCCTGACCAGCAAACCGTATACCTCCTCTCTCGCTGGACAGAGCCGAGAACGATCCGACGCGCTTCTAGGAGACAATGCAGGAGCAAGCCTCTCTCAGTTACAGAATGGACTACGACCAGTTCGGCGAACGCACCGAGAGTTTGCCCAGTTCAGCCTTGCCGACCAGAAGCGCTTCGTGCGGGAGGTTCCGGATACGAATCAATTCTACGTCAACCTGCGCGAGATTGATGACACCGAGTACCATGTAAGCGAGCAAGACAAATGCTCAACCGGCAGTCTTACGGTAGGCCGGATTGTCAATCCGGCCTATGACAGACCATCGCGTATTCTATCGTCGCCATCTACCGCATTGGCAGCCAGGCGGAGCAACATTGTTCGTCACCTTCCGGCTTGCTGGCTCGTTGCCGCGCGCAGTACTCGCCGCGTTGCAGGAAAAGCGCGACCAAGAGGAACGCGCGCTATCACACATCGGCGACACGCAAGAGCGCCAGAAGCAAGCCTATCTGGATGAGCGACG
>Ga0114919_10003946_pt1 | contig 11930 bp, 5 predicted proteins | sample BlataG_FD_88682 | JGI IMG/M metagenome (GOLD analysis project Ga0114919, IMG submission 88682) | Deep subsurface microbial communities from Black Sea to uncover new lineages of life (NeLLi) - Black_00105 metaG | ecosystem: Environmental > Aquatic > Marine > Oceanic > Sediment | place: Atlantic...
GCGCGAGCCGGTAATCCGGAGGAACAGCGGCCCGACCTCGTGTCACGCTGCTAAACGGCTAGAATACCCTCTTCCAGCGCGACTTTGAGCTTGCCCAGCGCCTTGTTCTGAATCTGACGCACGCGCTCCTTGGTCACCCCGATCATCTCGCCAACCTGCTCGAGCGTCTTGACCTTGGGCGGTTCGTGAGCGTCGTACTCCTCGTCGAGAGCGAAGCGCGCCCGGATCACGCATTGCTCCACGTCGCTGAGCTGCGCAAGGTTGTCGCCCAGGATGCTCTTCAGCTCGTCCACGCAGTCGCCTTCGACGTTGAGGCGCTTCTGCTCAACGTGGTCACTCTTCTCCAGCGTTGGATCGAACTCGGTCGGAAAACGACCACGATAGCGCGCCGCCCGAACCGCAACACGCGAGAAGCTCTTGAGAATCGCCCGGCAGGCGTACGTGCTGAACTTGAAGCCGCGCGCGCAATCGAATTTCGCCACGCTGCGCAACAACGCCAGATTGCCCTCGCTGATCAGATCTGCGAAGTCCGCTCCGGTAATCCTGGTCCGCTTGGCCATCGCCAGCACCAGCGGGACGTTGGCCCGGACGATGTCGCTGCGCGTCTGGAGGGCGGCCGCGCCCCATTTGAGCAGTTCGCGCGTCGCCGCCGCACTCAGCCGCTTGCCCCGGAACTGCCGCAGCACACGCATGACGCGGTAGCGGCAGTAGTTCAGACGCAGGAACATGTGCCGCTCCTGCTCGGCGGTCAGCGTGGGGGTCGAACTGTGCAACAGATCGACGCCGCTGTCGTCGTTGTCGAGCCTGGGCCGGCGGGCGGTTTCGCCGTGTCCCGGCAGCGGGCCCAAAACGGACCGTTCCGCGTCCGGCGACTGGAAGAAGCTGTCGAACACGCATTCGGCCGTTTCGGAAAGCAGGCGTTTGAGCTGCGCCAAGTCAAGCGGCGAGAGCGCACGCAGCACCGCCGAACTGGGTAACTTTGCCGAGGGCTTCAGCTTGCGAAGCGACGAGAACGATTTCGGCTCCTCAGATGAATACATTTTTCTAACCTCACCATCCATGGAGGCGCGGCCTCCCATCCCCGACCCGCCCGGTCGTGAGCGGCGCGGCGCGCCTGCGCGAGACGCACACCGAGTCGCCGAACCGGCGGATCCGAACCCATTTTGTCCGTTTGAAGCTGCGTTGCCCGGCACTGGGGGAGCCGATCCAGTGTTGCCTCCGGACCACAGCAAATTGGGGAGCCTTTACGTATGGAAGTATAACCTACGCCCGACTGTCGTGCAAGGGAAACAGGACCAAATGCACCCGAATTTTGTTCGCCGGCCCGCGGCAAAGCCGGAACCGCTTTGGCCGCAACCATTTAGGCGTTTGGGCCGGTCAAGTCCGTTCGTGCATCAGTCGCGCATAATCCCCGATCAAAAACCGGTATTGCCCGTGGGCCGGCGGCGTGGACAGGCCGGGCGGACGCCCCGCCCGAAACCGCTCACGGCCCCGGGCCGGGAGCGCTCACGACAACACTAATCTCCCCCGCTGCCGCCCTCGAGCTCGGCCAGCAGGCTTTCGGCCGCGGCGCGCGCGTGCGGCGAAGTGCCGGTCTCTGCTCGGAGGAGTTCTCTCAGTATCCGGCGGGCCGCTTCGATCCGGCCGGTGTGGCGAAAGGCCTGCGCCCGAACCACGCGGGCCCAATCGCGCTGCCAGGGCTCGACCTGGCGGGGCGGCATCTCCTTGTCGCCGCGCTCGTTCTCCTCGAGCAGCCAGCGCACGTGTTGCTCGGCCTGCTTCCAGCGCTCGAGCTTGGCCAGTGCGCGGGCGGCCAATACGCGATAGACACCCTTGTGCGGGGCGTGCGCGATCAGCCGTTCGGCCAGCCGAGCGGCCTGCTCGTGATCGCCGCGGCGAAACGCGTTCGCCGCGTCGCGCCACGTCTGCTGCTCATCGAATTGCTGCCCTGCAACAGGTTGTGTGGACGGCTGGCTCGCGACGCTCAGCCGCGGCGGGAGCCCCACGTGCGTGACCGCTTGGCCGTGTCGCCGGTCGGCTTCCGATACCGGCTCGACCTCCTCGAAGCAGATGTCGTCGAACCAGCACGTGCCCTCCGGCCAGAACGCCCACAGCCTGACCCGCACGTACGTAATTGTGTGCTGAAAATCGCTGAAGACCCTGGCAGGGGCGATCTCGAAGTCGAGATTGAACGGCTGCCAGTCCTCGGACGGGTCGATGTCCTTGCGCATCTGGTAGACGATGTCGTCGAAGGTCTTCAACTCGCCCTGCACCCGCCGGGTGACCGTGGCGAAGCCCTTGATGAACACCTTCATCTGCGGACCGGCTGACTTGGTGTAACCGGTGCAGCGGTAGCGCGTGTTGGGTTTGACCGGGATCTTCGCGCTGGTCAGATCGACGCCGTACGACGCCATCAGCTTTTTCCCGGCGCTCATTTCGACCACCAGCCCGTGCGGTCCGTCCGTATTCACGAGCTGCACGTTGTCGGGGTGTTTGGTGGTCCAGCCGGCGGGCAAGTCAGCGGACTCGGCGCGGGTCTCGAAATCGCCGTTATAGGGACGAGCTTCGGGCTGTGTTGTGGGGCGGGAAGTCGGTCTGGACGCGGCCTGTGTGACGCGCTCTTGGGTGGAAACCACGGCTGACACAGCCGTGCCACCCTTCGAGGGGCGGTCCTGCGCGGGCGTGGGCGTTAGACAGAACCCGGCACACACGAGCACGGCAACCGTACAACTGGGTAAGCAGCTCACGTCATTTTCCCGTGTTCGCCGGTTTTGCCTTGGCGAGCTCTGATTCGCAGAGCCTGATCTTGTCCGCCGCCTGCTGGAAGAACTCGGACTGGGTGAAGTCGCTGCGGATGCGCAGGAACTCGGTGAGCGCTTCGTCGTACTGCTGCATCGCCAACAGGCAGTTCGCCCGCAGCCAGACTGCCTCCGGGGCGTGCACCGCCCGCGGCGAGACCTGCTCGGCCCGTTCCAGGTAGCGTGCCGCCAGCCGGCCCGGGCGCTGTACGTACAGCACCTTCCCGCGCAAAAAGAAGGTGTATCCTTCCAGTTTCTGCACGGGGAACTCTTCTTCCCAGCGGTCGAGCGTTTTGAGGGCCCACTCGAACTCGCCGCGAGCCAGCAGGTCTTCGACCGTGTAGCCGTAGCTGCCGGCCTTGGCCAGCATCTCTGCTTGCTCGACCTTCCGTTCGGCGAGCTCCTGTGCCTGCCGATACAGATTCTCGGCGTCGTCGTACGCCGCCGTGAGGAGTGCGACGTCGCCGAGCAGGATGAGGGCCTGGCCGCGCAGGCGTTGGATCGCCCGACCGGCCTTCAGTTCGATTTGGTCGAGCAGGTTGTTCAGCAGTTCGCGGGCCCGCTCATACTCACCCAGATCCCAGGCCAGGACCCGGGCGCGTTGCAGGTTCAGCTCCAGCCGACCGCGCGGCGCCTCGGCCCCGCGCAAGGCGATCTGGTACAACTCGTCGGCCCGTCGGGGATCGTACGCGTCCGCTTGCGTGCATCCCTTGGCCGCACTGGCAGCCAGACGCGGAATCAGCGGCGAGTCCGGACAGCGGCGGATCAACGCGTTCACCACACGCACGTGCTCGAACCACTGCTCGAGGTGTCCCCAGAACTCGGCGTAGAGCTCCAGGTCCTCGGGCGACATCCGCTCCACGTCGTATCCGGCGGCCGCCTCGGCGTATTGCTTGGCGTTGCCGTACCGGAAGTAACGCGCGCGCACGTCCACATAGAACACGTTTGGCGAGCAGGTCACGCTGTCGCGATTGCCACGCTCATCCGTCACGGTCAGCTTCACCTCGGGTCGGCTAGTGCGAAAGTACACGTGGCGGAGCTTCGTCCCCTCGGCCGTCAGCCCGTCGCCGAACGACCAGCGCGCCTTGACGATCTTGCCGGCCCGGCTGCGGCTGAGGTCGCGGAACTCCACCAGCGTGGCTTGCCGATCGTCGGAGTCGCGCACCCAGTAGGTGTTGAGCACGCGCACGATCGGCACCGCGAAAATCGGTTTGTCACGCGCTTCGAAGGTGCCCGTCCGGGCCGGCCGCACGCTGAGCCACTTGTCGTGTGGGATGCTCCAGAATCGCTCGGCGTTCGGCGGCTTCCAGCCGAGAAACGCCATCTGGGCCCCCGTGCCTTCCTCGTGGTAATACTGCACCTGCACGACGCCCTTGGTGAGCTTGACCTCGGCGCTCTTCTGGCCGCGCTCGGCACCTCCCCAGCCGTGCGCGCCGGGCCATTCCAGCACGGTGCGATCGTTGATGCGCAGCCAGCTCCCGTCGTCGCTGACGGTGCAGAACGCGTACGTGCCCGGCTCGTCAATTTGCAGATAGCCCTCGTAAACGCTGATGTAGTGGTCGCTGGGGCCGAAGCGGTTGAACCCGTCGGCGACCCCGCCGCAGAAGCAGGCCCCCTGCTCCTCGCCCGTGCGGATCAGCTTGCGCAGCTCGGCCAGCGTCTTGGGATGGACCTCCTTCGGCTTGCGATAGACGCGCAGCAGCACGCCGCGACGCGGATACCATGCCTTCGGCTTGTCCGGCGGTGGGGGCGTCGCGTCAGGAACGACGAGCTCGGCCAGCTCCTTCTCGCACTGGGCGATCAGGTCTTCGAGGTTGCCGGTGTCGCCGCCGGCGCGTTCCGCGCGCTCCAGATTGCGGCGCAAGCGTTCGAGACGCTCCTCCAAAGCTCGACGCTGCTCCAGCGTCCGTTGGCGTTCGGCCTCGCGTTTGCTCCAGGCGTTCCAGGTTTCCTGCCACGCGGCTAACTGCGGGTTGCGCGTGTTGATCCGCGGTGCATCCGCGTTGCCATAGTACAGCCAGGTTGTCAGCGGCTTGTTGGGCGGAACCTTGAGCTGAATCAGCGTGTTGAGCCGCGGATCGTGGTGGATCAGGTCGAAGCCACGCAAGCGTCCGTCGGCATCCACGAGGCGCAGGTCGTGCGCGTCCGGCGTCGCCCGCCCGGCCAGCGGGATGCGCACGCGGGCGACATCGCCTTCGCCGGCTTTGCACTCGATGCGTACGCGGTAGGGCCACTGGTCGTGCCACCACTCGGGCTGACCGGCGACCGCCAGGTTGTTTAGCAGTGCGAGCAGGAGCACCGAACAGGCGCTGCGGACTGCGCGCGCCGTCATTCTGAGGGAGCGCAGCGACCGAAGAACCTGGCCCCGTCTGGCAACGGGGCTAGATCCTTCGCTGCGCTCAGGATGACAGGCACTGCGCTCAGAATGACGCGCGCTGCGCTCAGAATGACCGAAGGCGCGCGAACTCATCGGCCCTTGACCCACAGTCATTTGCTCTCGCTCAACTGCTGGAAATAGCGGCGCACCGCGTCCTGGTACTCTTGTGGAACCGGCTCATCCATCGCGTCCAGGATTCGGCGACGCTGCTCGGCCGGCAGGTGATAGGCGCGGTCGATGTGCAAGGCCATCTCGCGCATCGCCAACTCGCCGCTCATCCGCAGGTTTTGCAGCACCATCTGCTGGATCTTGAACAGCTCGGCGTAGCGGCCGTCCCGGCCGGCCTGCTCGGCCTGCTTCATCAACTCAACGGCCTCCTCCAGCTCGGGCACGCTGATGCGGATGACCTTGAGCTGGCCGGCGATGCGCTCGGCCTGTTGGCGAATGCGCTGCTGCCAATCAGTCATGAAGTGCATCTTGTCCATGAGCGGCGGGGGACTCTGGCCTTGCAGGCCCTCCTGGCCGGCGCCGCGCGCCTTGCCGCCGCCCGTCGCCCCGCCGGTGGCCATCTGTTGCAGCTCTTTCACGACGCCTTCTTCATAGGGGTCGTTGGTGACGCGCGTGGGCGTCTGGCGTCCCTTCAACCCTTTGGCCACGTTTTCGACCAACTGGCCCTGACTGCGACCCGAGCGACCGTCGCCGGCGCGACCGGACAGCTCGTTGTTGTCCGGCAACTGGTTGCCGGTCTTGCCGACCGCGCTGAAGTTGGAGATCGGGCCGCCGGCAACCTCCCAGCCCGCACCTTCGGCGATCGAATCAGCCCACGCGCTGGTCACGTCCTCCGCCGCCTCATTCAACTCATCCTGGTCTTCGATCAGATCGCCGATCAGGTCCCAGAGCTGGTCGGGCAGATCGACCATCGGGATTTCGGGGAAGTCGAGCGGCTCTTCCATAATCCACTGGATGTGGTCGGGCGAGTTCGGCAGCCACATCTCCATCTCTTCCACCAGCGATTCGGCCAGTTCGCGACCCGCCTGCTCACGCGGGACGGCCAGTTGGATCAGCTCCGGCGTGAGGTTCAGGCTGGCCGCCTCGATCTGCTCGACCATCTCCTTGTAGTCGTTGGCGATGGTGGAGTCGGCGAAGCCCTGCTCGGTGAGCTTGGTAATGTCCTTGACCGAATCGGTGAAGATTTCCGCCCATTTGTCCTCGGTGCCCTTGAGCTTCTCGATCTTCTCGAGCTCGTCGTCGGTGAAGTCTTCACCCTTGCGGGCCAGCTCTTCCGTGTCGGCGATTACCTGGTCCTGTGCGGGTACGAACGCGCGCAGCTTCTCGAGCAGATCGTGGATGCGCTTCAGGGCCTGCTCGCGCTCCTCCGGCGGAAGCTGTTCGAGCACCGCCTGCGCCTTGTCCGCCGAGCCGAGCGCCCGATCAACCTTCGCGATCAACGCCTCCAAGCGGGCGATGATCTCGTCCATGATGTCGAGGATCGGCTTCTTGTGCTTGACGCGCTGCTTGTACGGGCCGCCGTACTCCGCCAAGCGCTGCACCGCCTGGAGCATCGGGCCGTCGGCGAGCTCTTCCAGCTCGGCGATGATGGTCTCGGTGGGGCGGATGGCTTTGCGCTGCTCGTCGATGACCTCGACGGTCAGGTCGCGGACTTGCTGCTGCCGTGTGCGCATCGGCTCGACCTCCCGGTCCAGATCGAGCGCGGTGCGGTTCTCCTGCTGGAGCGCGAGGATCCGCTTCAACGCCTCCAGCAGACGGCGTGTCTGGGCCGCCAGCAGGGCCTTGTCGTGCGAGGGCTCGGCGACGGTGATCGACCACGTGCGACCGATGCCGATGTTGGGCTCGGGCCGGCAGTTATCCCACGCCACGACCCGGTAGAGCAGCACGTCGTCCACCTTCAGCCCGAACGCGGCCAGCGTCAGCGGGAAGCGTTCCGCCCAACGGCGTGCGTTGTCCCCGCCGACCGGCCACTCTTTCAATGCCCGCCAGGCCCGGTTCCCGTGGCGCATTTGCAGCTCGAGGCGCGTCAGGCCGAGATCGTCCTCCGCTTCGAGCGTCAGTTGCAGGACGGCGTTCGCCGGCAGTATCAAGTCGCGCCCCGGGACGCTAACGATCGCCAACGGCGGCTGATCCGGCTCGGCGGTAAGCGCGTAGCGCGGCGGGTTCAGATTCGACAGCCCGCCCGTGTCGGTCAGCCGGATCGCATATGTGCCGCTGCGCGTCAGCCTGAAGCGCCCCGAGGCCTGCCGCGGGTCGTCGCCGCTGATATCGAGCGGCACCGCCGTTCCAGTAGCGTCGGACCCTTCGGCTTCGCTCAGGGCAGGCCTCCGAGTCCGACGTTCCGGCAACTCGACCTGCCCACCCGAGAGCGGGACCGACGCCGTCAGTCTCAGCTCGACCGTCGAGTTCACCAGCGCGGCGACGTCGCCGACGTTCGGCTTGAGCTCGCGTGTCTGGCCGGCGGCGTAGTCCGGCCAGCGCACGCTCACGCGCAGCTCCTCGACGCGTGGACGGTATTGCAGCGTGACCTGATAGGTCGGGCTGAGCGAGCGTCCCGCCCGGACGCGGTACGCCATCGGATGCCGGACCGCGTCGAACACGTAACGGTAGAGGCAAAGATGATCTTTGCGCTCCAGTCGAACGTCCCGCTCCGACGCTTCCGGCACGGCACGCATCGGGCTGCGCACCCAGTCCAGATCGGCGAGGCGATACTCCAACTGCACGGCGTCCCGCGTGCGGCCAATGCCCGGCGCGGGCACCGTCGCCGCGATGGTCAGGGCAGCACCCTCGATGAGCTCAACGTCGCCCGGCGTGACGACGGGGTCCGTTGCCAGAATATGGCTTCGGGGCGAGAGCGGATGAAACAGCCTGGCCAGTCCGTTGCTCGTCCACTGTGGGCGCAGCACGGCATGGGCCAGCAGCAGAAAACCGCACATGCCGAGCGCGATCAACGCGTTCCGCACCGCGCGGAAATCGACCGCCTCGGGTGCCGTGCGCGGGTCCAACGCCGCCGCGTTCTCGATCACGGCGGCATAGGCGGCCGGGTCGCGTTGGGCTTGTCGCGACTGAAGGAACTGCACCGCGTTGATCAGGCGATTCTGCCGGCCTGGCAGGCGCGTTTCATACATCAACGCGAAGTGTTCCGCCGTCGGCCGGTGCCGCACCCCGCGGTACAACAGAGTGGCCGCCCATCCCGACGCCGTGGCGATCAGAACGACCCAACCCAGCACGAATTGGCCGGCCGACAGCATCGCGAGATTGTCGAGGACGATCATCGCCAGCAGCCAGCCGAGCGCGGCGGCCAGCGCGACAGCCACATGACAGATGAGCTGGCGGCGCCGCCAGTGGCCCCGGATCGTGGCCACCATCCCCAGGATCGTCTGTTGCGGAGAGCTCATCGTTTCACCGTGTCTACGGCCGGCGGGCCGCCGGCCGCTACCTCAGTGTTACGCCAACTGACTCCGTCTTCGCAGGATCCATTCCGCACACAACAGCACCAGAAACGCGCTGCCGAAGATCGAATCGCCCCAGGTGCCGGAGGTTCGTCGCACCATCGTTCGCACCGGGTCGGCCGGCAGCTCTCGGGCCCACGCCTCGATCTGCTCGGGCCGGAGCGAGCGTCCGCCGCTACGCTGCGCAACCTGTGCCAGCCACTGCGGGTTCGGCAGCGGGTTGAGCGTCTCGATATCGGGCCGGTCAACCTGGACGGTGACCACACGCGACTGGGCCTGTCGGTCGGAATCGAAGTCGGTCTCGTCCGCTCCCGCCGTCGGTTCGGCGGAGACTGTCAGATCAAGGCGACCCGGCCGGCGGGCACCTAGCGTACCGCGGTATTTCCCGTTGCCGAGCTCGGCCAGCGGCACGTGCATCTGCTGCCCACTTTCGTCGAGCGCCCGGGCCGAGACCTTCCAAACCGGAGACGCTTGTTCATTCTCGGCGGCGGTGGAACCGGCCGTTACGTTTTGAAGTTTGATGTTCAGCTCGATCGTATCGCCGAGCTTGTAGCGCGACTGATCGGTGGAAGCGAACAACCGCTGTGGCGGCTCGGTCTGGTCACTGGCCATCCAGCGCACGAGCTGTCCCCAGAAGCGCTCATAGAACGAGCTGTCGCCGGTGAACCCGCCGACGACCAACCGCCAACGCCACGTCGTATCCACCGCGAACACCAGCGAGCGCCCGGCGCCGACCTGCTGGACGACCATGATCGGCAGACCCTGTGTTCCCTCCGGGCCGCCGAGCCGCGGGTTCACGGCCAGCACCTCTGCCGCCGGTTTGACCGCGGCGATGCGACTGCAACCCTCCAAGGCCGGCAGCTTGTTGAAGAACACCGTGTTGCGGACCCGGTCGCGCGTAAGCTGGAAGATGGGGTGCTCGCGGCCGGCATCGGTCAGCTTGAGGTTGAAGGGCTGCTCGATCTGGGGGCCTGTCCCGAGCCCAGCCGAGGGATCAGCCGACGCGCTGAACTCGACCGGCAGAACGTCGCGCAGCACGGTTCGGCCGAAGCCTTGCGGGCCGAAGCTGTGGTAGCCGCCGGTGAGAACGAGGCCGCCGCCGCTGTCGCTCACCCACGAGCACAGTGCCGCCAGCTCGTCGCTGCTCGAGCGGGTAGTGCGGGCATCTTGCCCGCCGAAATACGTCGCCTCGACGTCGCCGAGGATGACGACGTCCACGTTGGACAACTGTTCGGCCAGCAGCAGCCCCTGCGAGCCGCGGTCGGCCCCGACGCGGACGGTCCGCACGGTGGAAATCACGTTGATGTCGGGGTCGGCGCCGAGCGCTTCGCGAATGAACTTGCCCTCCCAGCGCAGCACCCCATCGACGTACAGGACGGTCAACGGCTTAGCGCGGACCGTCAGCGGGAATGTTTGGCGGTTGTTGGCCAGGTCGGTTTCGCCGGGCAGCCCACCGACGGCGACGGTGTAGGTGAACTCTCCCGGTCGGTAGGGAATGAACTCCAGTTCGGCCCGATTCAACCGCTCGCCCGCTTGCCAACTGATCGTACGCGACGCGACCAGCTCGCCGGCGTCCAGCAGCGAGACCGGGATTTGCCCCGCGCCCGGGCGACCCACCGCGGCCACGTCCACGAACACGCGGACGGTGTTGCCGACCAGTGCCCGGCGATTGGCGGAAACCGCCTGGACCGCCAAGTCAGCGGCTTCCGGGGTCTCCTCGGGCAGCCCGGCTACGTCGATCGTGTGTACGGGGACGTGCAATCGTTCCAACCCGCCGGCGGTCGGCCGATCGCTCGTTTCCGCCCCATCGGACAGCAGCGCGATGCCGACCAGCGGCTCGTCGCGCAGATCGCTTTGCACGCGGAGCAGCGCGTCCGTGAGTGGGCTGCGCTCGCCGGTCGCGGCGGCCGGGAGCTCGTCCGCTTGCAGCACGCGCGCCTCGACGTCATACAACCGCAGCCGATGACTCTCCGCCAACGCCGGCAGCAACTCCCCGGACAACACCGCGAGGGCCCGGCCGTAGCGCGTGTTTCCCCCGTTTTCCTTCGTGGCTTCGTGGCTCCGTGGCTTGGTGGCTTCCGCCATCGACGCACTGTCGTCGAGCACGACGGCGACGATCGGCTTTTCGTCCACCGTGCGCTCACTCACCCACGCCGGGTGTAGGATCGTCAGCAACAGGCAAACGATCGCAGCCAAACGCAACCCCAGCAGGACGAAGCGGGTCGGCTGCGCCTGTTGCCGCCAGCGCAAGCCGGTCGTATAGGCCAGAACGGCGGCGGCGATGCTCCCCGCAATGATCAGGCTGCCCAGCGGCCCGAAGCCGGGCGTGTGGAACAGCAACGACGCCAGACTCAACGTGCCGGCCATCATGCCGCCCTCCGCGCCCGACTCGACGGTCCGGCGTTTCGCTTCCGGCGAAGACGGATGATCTGGTTGGCGATTATCGGTTCGGCCAGCACAAAGACGAACACGGTCCAAAGCAAAGTGTCCCAGACGCCGCGGCTAAGCCAACCCGCGCTGAGCAGCGAGCCGCGCGCGCGGGCATCGGACTGGTCGTCACGGCCGGCGGGGGCGCCGACCGCTACATTGTCGATTACGTGCAAACGCCAATTGCCGGCGAGCTGCTCGGCAACGGCGAGGTCCAACACGTCCGGTGACGACTCCCGGCGGGGGACGTTGACGGCCAATGCGTGTGGCACCGGCGTCTCGCCGGTGGGCCCGCGTCCGCCACGGGGGGCGGACGCTACACTGCCGTGCAGAGTGTAGAAGCCCGGCCGCTTGACCTCGCTTGCCGGCACGTACGCGACCGGATCGGCCTCGATCACCTTGACCATTGCTCGGTCCCGCGCGCCGTCGGGACGCTCGAAGTACGCCGGCCGGCTTACATCCCACCCGCCGCGCAGCAGCTCCAGGTCTTCGCCGACGACGCGCCCGGCATGCCCGTGCCACCCGCTGCCGCCACCGGCCAGGTAGCTGACCGTTCGGCTGCACAGCGGCACGAACAGCCGGCGTAGCGGCAGGTTGGTCCAGCGTGGGTGCGCCGCGGTCGTGCACAGCAGCACCCGCCCGCGACCGTAGCTGCGCTCGACCAGCAGCGGCAAGTCCCGATCGAGCGCGGCCAGCACCCACCCCCCGCGCGGCCGGGCCGCGTAAACGCGGTAGACCGACACACCGGCCAACGCGCTACGTAGCGTGCCCTTGAAACGTTGCAGGATGGGATGGTCCAGATCGGCGTTGAGGATGTGCAGCGGTTCGACGGTCTCCTGGGCCTCCACCAGCGTCTGCAACTCCGCC
>Ga0114919_10003948_pt1 | contig 11928 bp, 14 predicted proteins | sample BlataG_FD_88682 | JGI IMG/M metagenome (GOLD analysis project Ga0114919, IMG submission 88682) | Deep subsurface microbial communities from Black Sea to uncover new lineages of life (NeLLi) - Black_00105 metaG | ecosystem: Environmental > Aquatic > Marine > Oceanic > Sediment | place: Atlantic...
CGGTGATGCTGAGACTGGGGATCGACAACGGGCTCGATGGTGCCCTCGCGGTCGTCGGCCCCGATCGCCGCCTGGTAGCCGCCCACATCATGCCGACCATCCAGGAGACCAAGACGCGCAGGTCAATCGACTGCGCCGCGTTGTGGGACATCCTGGCCGAGATCGCCACCGACCCGGATTGCTTCGCCGTCCAGGAGTTCGCGCAGGCCATGCCACAGCAAGGCGCGTCGTCGGGGTTCACCTACGGCATGAGCGTCGGCGCCGTCCGTGCGTGCCTGTACGCCTCGAGGATACCGTTCGCCGTGGTCACGCCGGGCAAGTGGCAGCGGGGGATCCTGGGCAAGACGACGGCGGGCGACAAGGCGCAGCACGTGGCTGCTGTGCGCCGACTGCTGCCGGAGCTGGACTTGACCCCGGGGAGGCTGCGGAAGCCCCATGACGGGCTGGCAGACGCCGCCTTGATGGCACTGTGGGCGTGGGAGTTGAGGCCGGGGAGGTGATAGGCTACACATGGAGGGCAACAGAATGAACGGACCGACACCAATCCTCGGGCTGGACGGGAAGCCCGTGAACCCCGGGATAGCCCCCGAACCCGAGAAGATGCCCGAGCACGTCAAGGCAGCTATGCAAGATGTCATCGACAAGGTTTCCTCTCAGGATCAGGATCCGGAGGAGGCCGCGCCTGCGCGCGAGGCTGGCGGACTGTCAGAGGTTGGGGGCGGTGTCAAGGGGGATCGTGATGGGTGATTACAAAGAGGCGGCGGAGAAGTCGCGCCGGACCATCGAAGAGGATCTCCGGGCGGCTGACTCCGTCTTGTCGGATCTGCTTGGTCCTGATGTGACCGGGGACCACGTCGTCGCTGTTGCCAGCATGATGCGGATGGACAGGGAGATACTTTTGTGTGGGCCCCTTTCGGCGGCGGGGGGCCATCAGGGGGAGGCCCCAGGAGAGCCCGGCGATGCCTGACGAACCCCCGGCCCCCGTGGCCGTTCCGGATGAAGAGGACGTAGCGGGCGTCGGCAACGAGCCGCAACCGCTCGATCCCCGTCACCATGAGGCAATGATGGCTTACCTGGAATGCGGAAGCATTCCAAAGACAGCCGACCTAGTGGGCCGCGACCGCACTTGCATATGGCGATGGTTGCGACGCGAGGACGTCCGGGCGGAGATGACGAGGATTCAGGAGGACGCCACACGACTCACCAGGGCCTATCTCGCGTGGAAGGCCCCCCCCATGGCCCGCATTACCGTGGGCATAGCCGAGAACCCCGGGGAGACCAGGGACGACGCCGCGCTGTCCGGGGTGTCCCTGCGCGCCTCACTCGGCGCCCTGGACCGCGCAGGCGTCGGAGCGTCGTCGAAGCACGAGGTAGACATCCACACCGAGCAGCGCCCCCCCACCGAGGACGAATGGCGCGAGGCGGAAGCCGAGGCCGCCCGGTACCTGGAGACCAAGCGGGGAGATGACGAACCCGGCGACTGACCTGATAGCCCTACGCGAGCGGTTTCCCCTCGCTGCGTACTGGTACGCCCCACCCGGACACGGCGGCATGTCCGCCCCACAGCGCGACTTCCACGCCGACCCGTCCGATCAGGTGTTGTTCCTCGCCGCCAACAAGATCGGCAAGACCGTCGCGGGGGGCAACACGTGGTGGGGGCTGACGACCGACACGCACCCGCACATGGAGCTCGCCCACCCGTTCCGCATGATGATCGCCATGCCCGATCTCGAGAACGCGTGGGCTGACGACGTGTGCCTGACGCTCAAGGAGTACGAGCCGCCGGGCATCCTCGCGCCGGGGTGCAAGTACGTCGAGGGCAAGGGCTACCTCTTCGGGGGACGCCGGGGCATCCTCACGACCCACGGGGATCGCTTGATGCCGCGCAGCTCCACGCAGGACATCAAGGCCATCGCCGGCACGCCCGCGGACATCCTGTGGGTCAACGAGCCGTTCGCGCAGCACGCACAGGGCGAGCTCTTCCGGTCGGTGTCGACGTCGCAGGGCAAGATCATCGTCACGCTGACGGCGGCACAGGACCCGCGCAAGCCCATCGAGTTCGGGTTCTTCCGCGACATGGTCAAGGAGAACCCTGACGAATGGAGCGTGCACACCGCGCCCCTGCTGCCCGAGATGGCCCCGCACAGGGCCCCGCATGGATGCCCAGGCGGCGAGGCGTGCGTGGTCCGCGGCGGCGACTGCGCGATCCAGGACTGCTCTATCCGGACGCAGCTCAAGCGCTGCGCCCCGTGGGATGTCGATCAGCGCATCTGGGCAAAGTGGAACGCGCCCGCCCTCGACCGATGGATCAAGGGCTTCGACTCCAGGCGCCACGTCGTCGACGGCGACACCGTGATCCCCGCGGGCGTCTCGCACCTCCACCTGACCATGGACCACGGCGAGCGCCCGGGCGCGCAGACGGCCCACCTGATCGCCCGGTGGGAGCATGAGGGCCGTAACTACGCCCACGTGTGGGGCGAGTACATCTCCCCGGGCCGGACGACCACGGACGAAGACGCTGCGCTGATAGACGACGTGCTGCGGTCCAGGGGCGTCTCGCTGCGTCACGTCAAGCGCGGCACGGGCGACACCAACACGGCGGGCAAGGACAGCGAGCACCGCAAACAGAACCAGGCCATGGAGCACGCCTTTGCTCGCATCGTGACCGGCAACCCGGCGGCGTCAAGGGGTGATGCCCCGTTCGTCATCGTGGCGCCTGACAAGCGCCCAGGGAGCCGCGAGCACGGCTGCTCCGTCCTACACCAGGCGTTCCTTGACGATCGCCTTACAATCGATCCTGAGTGCCCCGGGCTGCGCGGCGACCTGGAGACGTGGAAGGGTGGGAAGTCCGGGGCCGACGGGGATCGCTCGCACACCATCGACGATGTCCGATATGACCTGGCCGGGTGGCTAGACGAGACGGATTACGGACACGACCGGCGCGGGTGGCGCAAGACGGCAGAGAGCCGCGGCAAGGGGGCCCGGGTCCGGGGGGGCAGGAGCAAACCGCTTCGGCGTGGGGGGGCGCAGTAGACACACCCCGCCTCCCCCGTGCTACCCTGAGATCCCCTCAAGCGGTCCTCTCCTTCGTGACAGCCTAACACCGCCCCGGTCTGCTGCTCGCGCTTGCGGGCCGGGGTTTGTCTGGGGTAGGGTTGTCCACGTCACGCCTCCAAACTCATTAGCGCCCCGTCGGGTGGGCATCCAAGGCGTGACAACCGCTCGCCCGGCGGGTGCGCTTAGGAGTCGCCATGTCCATCGAGATCGAAAAGCTCACCATCGGAGAACTGCGAGAGGTCGCCGCGCTGGCCCGTGGGCTGCTCAGGGATGACCCGTGCGAGCTGCCCGCGCCCGGAGTGCTCGCCAACCCCTACCCCATGGGCCCGGTGTTCATCCGCACCGTGACGCACCACTACACCGGGCGCCTGATCGAGGTCCACCCGCATGAGTTGGTGTTGGAAGACGCCGCGTGGATCGCCGATGATGGGCGGTTCGCTGATATGTGGACGGACGGCCCCAAGGAGGTCGAGCCGTTCCCGGACGGGCGGGTCATCGTCGGCCGCGGGGCGATCCTGGATTGCCGGGCGTGGCTCTGCGACTTGCCCAGGAGCCAGAAATGAACGCCGCGATCCTTCGTGCGGGTTGGTCGTGGTCGTGGTCGGGGTCGTGGTCGTGGTCGGGGTCGCGGTCGCGGTCGCCCTAGACTTCCCTCTCCCCCCGTCGTATCCTGTCGGCGTCGTGAGCCAGCCTCTTACCAACTTCGCACCGCCTCCCCGGGATCCTTCGGGCTCACGACAGCCGGGGGGGCGGATGCGTTTGGGAAGATGATGCCAACCCCTGAGATCGTCTGGGCCGGGCAAGCCTACGACCTGATCCGCCCGCTGTGGATCACAGTCAACAAGCTGGAGACCGCCGGGGAGCTATGGAGGCGGGCCGAGAACCTGGCGCACGCCTTCGTTGAACAGCCGTGGCGGATCGTCTGCATCGACGCCGACCACGCGATCCGGGAGTTCCGGGGGTGGGTGCCTCGCCGCCTGATCATGAAGGAGCCCGGCGGCTCGCCGTCGCTCGTGGCGTTCCGGACGCCGATGCCGCTTGCAGGCCCGATCCTCGCCCCCGCGTCCGATCTGGGCGAGGCGTGGCCCGCGTTCGTGGCTGAGTTGATCGGGGGTGGGTGATGGCCAAGGTAACCATCCACTGCGCCGACCTGCCCAAGGTCAAGCGGTTGGTCGAGACGCACCGCGCCCTCCTCCGCGAGTCCCTGCGGCTGTTGGAGGCGATGGAGTGGGGCGACAACCCAGAAGACGATGACACCGCATTGTGCCCGCTGTGCGGCGTGGTCAAGTACCCGAAGCATCGGGAGCACCACAAGCGGGACTGCCCCGCCGAGGCCCACCGGGTCGCGCTGAGGCGCTGGGTCAAGGAGGGTTGCAACGAGCCGGATCAGGACTGTTCCGCTACGATGCTTGATTGTGCCCGCGAACTCGCGGCGGTGCTGGATGAGACAGGGGATCCCAATGACTGACCCGGCCCCAGTCGCCACCCTCCCCCCCGTCTACGCGACAGCCTACGCCGTTCGCCACGCAGCGACTCGCGGGGTCCGCATCGGCTTCCTGCTTCCACGGGTGGACGTAGGCACCCGCAAGGCTTACCGCTACGCCCTCGCCTGCACCTGGCGCGACGCAACACCAGATGACGACACGCCGCCCGCGATGTCCTTTGTCCCCGTCGACCAACTGATGCCGTCGCCTGAAGCCGTGGTGCTCAACGAAGAGGAGGCCCAGCGCCTGCTTGACGACCTGCTCCGCGCGGGCGTCCGCCCCACCAACAGCCCCGAGAAGGCCGCGGATAAGGTTGAGGCGATGCAGGCTCACCTGGACGATCTGCGGTGGATTGCGGGCCGGGCGATGGATAAGGTGCTTGGGGAGTAAGGGAAGACATGAAAGCCATCCCACCCCTCCACCACGAGTCCGAAGTCCAGGTAGGACGCCACGTCTCCCGTGACATGCGCCACGTGCTGCCCGAGATGGCCCGCGCAGGCGCCGACTTGATCTCCCTGTACGAGCAGACGATCCAGTCCGCCGCCGACTACGGTTGCCCCGACGACTCGCCGATCCCGGGACACATGGGCCCCGCCCGGGTCGTGTTCGAGTACGACGGGTACACGGTCAAGATGGCTGTAGACGCGGGGCCGTATCCTGAACACGTGACGTACTGCCCGGCGGGCCAGGCGGTCCACCTGCAGCCTAGGGAGTCGGAATGAAACACTTGCCCCCCCTGATCCTCATCCTCGCCATCGGCTGCGCCCCAGCAACCCAAGTGCTCGACCTCGCCGACGTCCCTGCCGATGCCCTCCCGGAGTGGGCGGATCCGCTGGACGTCACCGTGTACGAGATCGATCCCTTGGGTGACGACTGCCGGACGGTGGGCGAATACGTGGCGTTCTACGGGGACACGGGCGTCCCGGTGTCCGGAGTGCCCCACGTGAGCCTCCTGGCCGGCGCAGGCTGGTCCGATTGGTTCGTCCCGTCCATCGAGGTAGCCCCCTCCTGTGACGTGGCTTACGGCGGCACTGACGCCCTCCTGGTTGACGGAGTGCTGTACCTGCTGGCCTACGACTTCCGCGACGGCGGCGTTGACCCCGTGGTGAGCGCCGTGGCTGCTCGGGTGATGGTGGGTGGGTGACCAGCAAGATCTACGAACTGAGCAACGACATCGCGCCGCCCGCCACAATTCCCACTTGACCGGGACACTTCTGTCCCGCTACGCTACCCGCGTGAGACACTGAGACACTCAGTGAGACACTGGGAGCGCCTTGGCAGATCCAGCAGGCGACACAAACCTCCCCGTTCGCAGTGGGCCCCTTGCCCGCGCGTGGCGGGGGGTGACAGCGCTGGTCAAGGGTCCCGCCCCCGCTGACGTCGTCCCCATCAAGCCCAAGCCCAAGGCCCACGCTCTCGCCAAGTCCACCACAAAGATCAGGCCCATCGGCGAGAAGGTCCCGTCCCGCAAGGCCGGATCCGGCTGGGTCGGCACGCCCATGCACGGCGGGCTACCCGACGTCGAGCACAATCCCGACCTCGACCGCGGGGCGTGGCGCGGCGACGCATCCACCATCGGCGAAGGGCTCCGGCTGTACCGCGAGGACAGCGAGGTCCGCAGCTGCATCAATTCGCTGGTGTACCCGCACCTCAACAACCCGTGGCGCATGGAGCCAGCCGACCCGAACGATCCCGAGTGCCGGATGATTGCCGGCGCTGCCGAGGACATGTGGATCAAGGACCAGGAGTGGCTCATCCTCCAGCGCGATCGGTTCATGTGCGTTCGCGACGGGGTGAGGCTTGAGGAGTTCTGGGCCGAGTACGATCCGACGTTCGTGGCGCACGCGTGGGAGGAGGAGGGCGATCAGGTCAAGCGCTGGGTCCGTCAGCCCACGGGGCGTCAAGGGCTCTACGTGGCCAAGTTGGCACCCAGGTTGCCACACACGATCCAGGAGTGGCAGGTCAACGACGACGGCTCCCTGAAGGGCATCGTCCAGACCTCCCGCGACGACGGATCCGGCAACTACGACAGCAACCCCGAGGTGCCCGCGGAGCGCTTGCTTCGCTGGACCCACGGCCAGGAGGGCAACAACTGGGAAGGCGACGCAGCGATCCGCCCGGCATGGGGGCCCGCCAAGGTCCGCCGCGACATCGTGATCGACATCGGGATCGCCTCGCAGCGCTTCGGGATCGGCGGATGGCCGGTCATCGAGGAGACCGAGAAGGACTCGGAGCTTTCCGATGAGGACTGGGATACGGGCGAGGAGATGGCCCGGGATCTGGCCAACGGCGAAAACCAGTTCGTGCTCACCCCGTGGGGGATGCGCATGCGCCTGGAATCCTCCAACATGGAGGGCGGCGAGTTCCTGTGGAAGGTCTACGACGGGATGGGCCGCAGCATTCACCGCATGTGCGGCACGATGCACAACTACAGCGGCGAGGGGTACGGGAGCCGGTCCGAATTCGAGGCCAAGTTCGACGCGTACCTGATGATGATTGCCCACCTGGGCAAGGTCGTGGCGGGCCCGCTCAACGCGCTCCTACGCGAGTGGTGCCAGTGGAACGGGTGGCCACCCGAGAAGGCGCCCACGCTGACATATGACGACATGCAGGCCAAGACCGCGCAGGACATGGCCGAACTCATCAAGACGGCGAAGGAAGCCGGAGCGCTCACGAACCAGCCCGATGACGAGGCGGCCATCCGCGAGGCCGGGTCGCTGCCGCCGCTGACGTCTTCTGCGATGGAGGATGGGGAGACCATCGAGGGCGAGATCATCGAAGGCGACGAAGAGGCCGACGGCGAACAGGACCCAACGCAGCGGGTCAAGAGTGCCCTGGAGGTAGTCAAGGCTGCCGTCGACGGGGAGATCTCTGCGGCCGGCGCAGCCGCGATGCTCCGCCGGTTCTTCAACCTGTCCGCCGAAGACGCCGACGCCATGCTGGCCGACGTCGACAAGCAGGCCAAGGAACGGGACACAGGTGGGGGCGTGGAGGGCGCCCCGTCAACGCCTGCGCCCGACGACAGCCCCCCGGCCCCTCCCGTCACCACTCCCCCTCCAGGTGAGGAGAGCGGGCTGGAGGGGCTCTCTCGCTGCGGCTGTGGCGCGGTGCACGGCGAGACCGTGTTGACCCTCGACGGGGCAGAGATCGCGCGGGCACAGATGGCCGACGCCGAACACGCCCTCGCCATCGCCCCCCGCGGGAAGCTGCCGCCGCGCGCCGAGTGCATGCGGTACGCCGCGGGCATCGGCCCGATCCACGCGCTGGCCGAGGCATACTTCAGCGCCAACCGCTCCCGCATCGGGCGCGAGGAGCGCATGGAGATGACGGCCGCCGACCTGCGCCGGCAGATCCTACGCATCGGGGACGAGTACGCCGGGCAGCTGGCGGGCAAGACCGTGGGCGAGGCGGCGAAGGTCAAGCTCCCGGCGGCTTCGCTCGTGGGCATCCGCCGCGCACTCAAGCGTCACTACCGAGCGCTATTCCGCACGGCCCGCGGCGAGGTGAAGCAGGAGATCGCGGAGCAGAAGGCCGACCCGGACTACCCCGCCAAGCTGGCCGAGGCAGTCGACCAGATGCGGATGGAAGAGGAGGATCTCCCGTCGGCGTTCGCCCGCGTGTTCGCGCTTGCCACCATCGGCGACACCGGCAAGGGCGAGGGACCGCGAAACGAGATCGAACAGCTCGACATCGAGGATTTCATCGACGGCGCCGTGAGGACGACCACGGAGAACATCGGGCGCCAGGTCCAGCAGTCGGCACAAGCCGCGGTGCAGAACCAGGCGGTCACGGGCGACGTCACGCAGACGTCAATCTTCGGCGCCTTGAACCGGGTGTTCACTGAGCGCGCGATCCAGTCGACGGTCAAGCCCGACATGCAGGGGGTGTACTCGACAGGCCGCCGCGCGGAGTTGTCCGCCGAGCAGGTCCCGCTTGGGCTGTACACCGTAACGCCTGAACTGTCCTCGCAGGTCTGCGACATCTGCCTTGACACGGCGAGCGACCCAGGCAACCCGTTCCTGATCGGCGGTCCCGAGGAGTCCGACTTCGCCGTCCCGAATCCCAACTGCATGGGCACGCTGGGCGGGCAGGGTAACCCCTGCTACTGCGCGATCATCGGCCTCTCGTTGCCGCCCGACTCCGACGTTGCAAGAGAGATCGCCCGCGGGGGCGTGGAGGGAAGCCGGCGGTTCCGAGAGGAAGGAGGGCTGTCATGATGCCTGGCATCGTGTACCCCCCGGACTGGCGAGAGCGGCTGGAGACGCCCGTATTCGCGGGCATCACCGCTGATCCCACGGCTTTCCGCGATCTCCTTGTCTCCAGCGTGGACGGGGCCTTCACTGCGCTGCCGGAGCCCGCGGCCCTATGCCTCAGCGGTGGTGTCGACTCCTCCCTGTTGGCGGCGGTGCTGTGTACCCTGGGGTACCGCATCCCGTGCCTGACGCTGCACGATGGATCCGATCACCCAGACCGACTGGCAGCCACAACGGTAGCCTCGGGAGCGGGCCTGACTCATCTAACTCGGATGCTCACGCGTCGCCCGCCGGATCTGTACGACGCCCTGTTTGCCGCCCTGGCGGAACTCGGCTTCCAGGGTTCAATCCACGGCGACACTGTGGACGAGATGCAGGGCGGCTACCCAGACCACCGGTGGCCAGCCGATGGCGATGTGGATGGCGCGTTCGATCATCACTGGGCATGCCTACGAGAGGCCCACCTGGATCCGATGGACAGGGCGGCGAGGCGGAATGGCGTGTCCGTGGCACTGCCGTACCTTGCGCTGTCTGAGTACCTGATGGCGCTGCCGATGGCCTACCGGGTATCCGATGGCAGATCGAAGGTTCTCGTAAAGAAAGCGGCCGAGAAGGCGGGCGTACCGCAGGAGATCGTGGGGCGGCGCAAGATGGGGCTCGTAGACGCGATTCGACGGAAGCCAGCCCATGGGTGACTACAAGAACCACGGTCATGACCGCTGCGCAGTCGGCTCCGTCGAGTGGCACTTCCACAACTACGCGGCTCACGATCCGGAGACAGGCGAGGACGACGGCCCGGGCGGCGCCTACCACCACTGCATCGGCAAGGCCGACAATCCCTACCGGATCGAGCACCGAGCAGGGGGCGGCCACGCCATCAACAGCGAATACGCCAGGGGCCACGGCGAGAAGGTCAAGCCCACGTGGTTCCGGTTCGCCGACAAAACGAAGGGCCGCAATGGATGGTGGGTTATGGAGAGCGGAGAACAGATCTCCGTGTCCAAAGTCCCCCCGGAATTCAAAAAAGGTCGGACTATCGAGCCCGGGAGGTCGGTTATGATGCTCGACGCGCCATTCTTGCTGTCAGTGGACGGCGAAACTCTCCGGGTCACCATGGCGCTGGAGTCGTCCGACATCGGCGACGACCCAGAGCCGAAGGTGTGGCTGACCGTACTGACGACCGGCAAGGGCACAGGGAAGCCCCTGTCCGGCAGCGCGGACCTGGCAATCGATGACAAGTGGCTCGCGCGGCTGGTCGAGAACAAACCGGCCCGCGTGTCGGTGGATCTCCACCACGCGAAGTACCAGGCCGCCAAGAAGAAGGACCCGCGATTCCTCGCCCCGGAGCTGTCCGGCGCGCGCGCGTTCATCACGGATTGGCGGATCGTTGGAGAGGCCCTGCAGGGGCTTTGGGAGTTCACAGCGAAGGGCGCCGCGCTCGTTCGCGATCGGTCCTTCCCGTTCCCCTCCCTGGAGTTCACCAAGGACAAGATCGTCGGGTGCACCCTGACCCCCGATCCCTACTGGGATGTCCCGGCCTTCGCGCTGAGCGGCGGCCGGATCACCAATATCACCACCGCCGCAGATGCCGGGGGCGCCACACCGGAGCCCAAGCAAAACCCGAGCGCGCCGGATACACCAGTCGCAACACAGGAGGAAACCGTGAGCGACGAAATCAAGGCGCTTGCAAGCGTGCTCGGGGTGGACGAGGACAAGGTCCAGGCCACCATCACCGCGCTGCAGGCGGACAAGGCCGCGGCGGACGATCGGATCGTCGCGCTGGAGGCCCGCATCGAGGCCGCCGAGTCCGACAAGGACAAGGCGCAGGCGGACGGCGGCAAGCTGTCCGAGACCGTACAGACCCTGTCGACCCAGCTGACCGGGCTCGCCGAGAACCTGGCGACCCTCCAGGCCAAGGACCGCGAGACCCGTGAGGAGGCGGAGATCGCCGACCTGCTGGCCAAGGGCAAGATCGAGAACGACGAGACCGTGATTGCCGCGGCCCGCCTGAGCTTCAACACTCAGGAAGACACCGGCGTCAAGGTCTTCGACGGTGGGTACAAGGCGCGCAAGACTGGCTCCGCCGTCCCCGTCAACGAGATCGGCCACGACTCCGCAGACGAGCGGGCGGAAGCCGTCGCGCTGTCCAACCCGATCGCCGCCGCCGAGTTCATCGACAGCAAGGTCAAGGCCCTGCAGGCCGAGCACGAGGGATGGGCCTACGCCGACGCCCTCCAGGCCGCCATCGAGGCGCACCCCGACGCGTTCGCGCTGAGCTGCGGCGACACCGCGAAGGAGGTTTAGTCATGGGTACCCGCAAGGCTGCGTACAAGCAGGCTCCCTTTTCCATCAAGGCCGCCGCCGATCTCCGCGACAAGGAGGGCTTCGGCTACGAACTGGACGCGGTCGGTGACGCCATCCTGGCCACCGCCGCCGATGCCGATGGGATCATCCTCAACGGCGCCAACGACAACGAGTGGATCTCCGTCGCCCCCGCGGGCTGCGGGCTCCAGGTCGACGTCATGTGCGGCGGGACCCTCGCGGTCGGCGACGAGCTGACCAGCGACGCCAACGGCGCGATCATCGCGACCACCACCAGCACCGACAAGGTCATCGGCTACGCAACCAAGGTCGGCGCCTCCGGCTACCGCTCCAGCGCACTGCTGTCCGGTGCCGAGCGACGCTACCAGTAGACAGGAAGGAGAGAGACCATGCCAGCCAGTAAGGCTTTCCAGGGCGGCGGCAACAGGTGGCTCACCAACCTGTCTGTGGCCAACATCCCCGAGGACGAATACTTCGCGCACGTCCTGCTCCCGCAGGTGCCGGTTCCCGCGGAGGAATTTGAGTACCTCCTGTACGACGACAACGCCTTCGTGGGCGTGGAGACTGCCGAGGGCTCCGAGTTCGGCCGGCGGCAGAAGGGCGACAACTACGACACCGTCGACTGGTCGACCACCGACGCCGTGGGCAACTGCTACGAGCGCGGCATCGAGACCCCCATCGACAAGCGCGATCAGCGCGAGGGCAAGGTCAAGGGCATGGACGTCATGTCCGACGCCGCCGACCTCGGCCGCATCTGGGTCCTGACCCAGCGCGAGCGCGCCGCCGCGGCCCTGCTGTTCAACGTGACCACC
>Ga0114919_10003949_pt1 | contig 11927 bp, 6 predicted proteins | sample BlataG_FD_88682 | JGI IMG/M metagenome (GOLD analysis project Ga0114919, IMG submission 88682) | Deep subsurface microbial communities from Black Sea to uncover new lineages of life (NeLLi) - Black_00105 metaG | ecosystem: Environmental > Aquatic > Marine > Oceanic > Sediment | place: Atlantic...
AATGAACAAGGAATATCGATTTTTGATTTATGAAGGTTTGTATTACTTCTAAATTCATTATTCGTTAATCCTTGTTCGATATTCATTTTTAATACTTGTTTGGTTCTGGCTTGTCCAGGTTAGTGTCTTATTTCTAAAAACGTTGTAATTTTTGGCAAGATATTTTTTTTGGTCTCCTGAATTGCAATGTTAATACGGCTTGCAGGAGGAAATTTTTTTAACCAACTTTTATATCCTGTTTGGTTCTGGCTTGTCCAGGTTAGGTTAATAAGATTTAACTGGACTTATCATAAAATTGAAAGTATAATCCTTATATGGTACCCTATATTGTTCATAGAGTCCTATCTTAGTATGCGATTTTCTGTCTTTATAATTCTCTGCCGGACCACGACCATAGTACACAATTCTATCATATTTTTTTTGCATTACCATTTGCATATGATCCACAATAAACCTGATAGCAGAGAGCCTGATTATTGGGTTTTTAAACATCTTATACTTATTTAATTGCATTATGTAAATATACGAAATATTATGTAGATTTGAGGAATGCAAATAAAAATACCTGATTATTTAAACATCGAATTATTATAATTATTATTATGGAGAAAAAACTCAGTTTATTGATTCTCGTCCTTACAATCTGTTCATATAACTTTTTGGCCGGGCAGGAGGCGCAAAAAGATGTATATCCCGGAGCAGATGAGAATACTCCCTCCCTCTCGCAGTATTTTTCATGGATAAATAACACTAACGAGGGCAGTACAGAGTCACAGACAATGACCAACCTGGATTTCTTTAAATGGCTAAAAACGGATTATGGCATGACTCTGGATATCTATGTTATCAGTGCAGGTGCTATTGATAAGGCGCGTTGGTATGGCAGTATGAACTCTGATGAATTCAAAAGACAGTTTCCAAATGGATTCGGCCCAATATATGAAAAGGCAAAGAGCATAAATACACGTCTGGGTACATGGGGAGGGCCGGATGGATTTGGCGATACGCATGAAGAGGAGCAGACCCGCATTGACATGATGGTTAAGTTATGTCGTGATTTCGAGTTCAGATTACTTAAATTTGATGCTGTTGTAGGTCAGCTAAGAGATGAAAAGCAGGATGCCTTTATCCGGATGATGACTGAGTGCCGGAAATACAGCCCGGATCTGATATTTCTAAATCACAGGTTAAACCTGAGTGATGAGGCTAAAAAGCATGCAACAACATTCTTATGGGGTGGAGCTGAGACATATATTGATGTCCATATGCCGAACTGGAGAATAACAGCTCCCCATCACCGTGCAGGAGCAATTTCAAGGGATATTGTTCCCGGTTTAATGCGCCTTACCGAAGATCACGGGGTTTGCTTATCATCCTGTCTCGATTACTGGGAAGATGACCTGGTTCTTCAGGCTTTCAACAGGACTTTGATATTATCACCCCAGCTGTATGGGAATCCCTGGTTTTTGAGAGATGATGAATACCCCAGGCTTGCACGGATATTCAATATTGCACGTGAATATGGCCCAATTATGGTTAACGGGATTGTTCTGCCTGAAGAGATCTATGGTGAAAAATCTGTTTCAAGGGGTGATTCAAAAACACGGCTGATTACTCTAAGAAATCTATCCTGGGAACAATCGGAAGTTAAAGTGAATGTTGATGAGGAAACAGGTCTTTCAGATAATATTACTTACCAGGCCAGACTGTTGCACCCGGTTGAGCGTATCTTAGGAACTTTTAAAAAGGGAGAATCATTTACGGTACCGGTAGATCCGTTTCGTTCGGCACTGATCCTGATCTGTCCTGACGATAATGGGGGTATTGGCATAAAAGGATGCGATTACGAGATAATACAGGATGTACCTGGCAAACCTTTAAAGATTAAGTTGCTTGCACTTCCCGGCACCAGGCACTCAATTAAGCTTGATACCGGAGATAAAAGTTTCACTGGAGCAGAATTGGATGGCACGAAAGTAAGTTCAATAATAAAGGGCAGATCATTAAAGATAAATTTTCCGGGCGAGCCACTTAAAGAGCCATATCACCGGAAGATAGCTGATCTCACTCCCTGTGATGTACCTGAAGATGCCGAAGCATTATATGAGGCAACAATCTTTGCGGCCGATAATAATGCTCTGGAGATAAGATCGCTGGTAAGATCAGGAGAAACAAAAATCCCGGAAGTAAAAGCAGCCAGAGAGGCATTTTTAAACCAAGCCCTGTTTGCAGAACGCGGATTATGGGATCACTACATGTTTGATGATGATTATAATACATCCTTCTATGTCAGCCGTCGCAGGCACAAGGCTGATCTTTTAAACGGGGGCTCGCTGAGACTCGATTTCGGACGCCCGGTTGCCATGGATGAATTAGCCATCGAGGTGGGTAGTGAGCATGCCTTACAACCCTGGAAAACAGAAGAAGCAGTTTTCCTGGAGGTATCTGAAGACCTTAGTGACTGGCAGGAGATCAGGATACTGGCCAAAAATACGATGAAGATAAAACTGTACCCTGAAAAACCTGTAAGATATGTGCGTTTTAAAGGAACACCCGATAAGGTGATTGAAGTAAACGGATTCTTAAATGGCAAAGCATTAGATCGTACCGAATGGCGTGGCTCACACCTTTACAGCCCTTACTATAGAATAAAAGCCGAAAAAGCATGGTCTGCTACAACAAGCCTGAATGAAATACCTGCCGGAGCATACCTGGCAATATGTCTTGAAGGCGAACATGGTGTTGAAGGGGCATATGCAGCAATACGGGTTGACGGAAAACCTGTTGGTGCGCCTGACAGAAGCCCTTCTTATCCTGTAAACCCCTGGGAATACCCGGCAGTAAAAGCTAAATCACACTATACCTATTATGTACCGCTAACAACTGATATGAAAGGTAAAAAAATCGATATAGTAGTTCTTGGAATGAAGGGAGGTATTGCTGAATTCAAACCTGAAGTCTGGCTGACAAGCTATCCTGCTCCATATGTTGAAAAAGAACTTATCTTATACAGGTAGTTATCAGTTAAATACTAATGAAAACATTATGAAAAATAGAATTTACTTTGGATTATCGGTTCTGGCAATATCGGCTCTTTTTAGTTGTAGCAATGAGAAAAACAGTTCCATGGATTGATGATATGAAGAAAGAGATAGGCAGACGAATATTTATAAAGAAATCAGCAGGCGTAACACTGGGAGCAATGCTTCTTCCCTACCCCACCCTTTTTAGGAACTCTTATCAAACAGAGTATTCATTTGATGGGAAACTACCGGAAAATCCGGATGATATATTAAATATTGACTGGAGAAGAATGATGAAGGATCATAATCTTCTATGGAAAAAAATCCCTGCCGATATGACTGAAGCACCTCATTTTGGTAATGGCCTTATCGGATCAATGATCTGGATTGATGGAAATGGAATACGCCTGCAGGTTTTCAGATCTGATGTTCATGACCATTTTGACCATACCTACGGATGGACAGCTTACAGTCGTCCCCGCTACCAGATAGGATATTTTTTGATCAAAGCGAAAGGAGAAATCATTGATTGTGACCTTCGACAGGATATATATAATGCCGAATTAAGAGGTAGTATAAATACCAGTCTTGGAAATTTTAAAATACACCATTTAACTCACAGGCATGATTCTGTTATTTATACTGAAATTGAAACATCTGGAAGAGAAGAGTTGTCTCCCTGGAAGTGGTATCCGTTTGAAGCAAAAAGTTCCAGGGGAGGTAATGCAGGCGATATGCGATATGGGCAAGCTTATGCTCCATACAAAAAATATGAGAATCCAAAACATAAGATTAAAAAACATAAAGATATATATGCAGGAGTGCAGGATTTATTATCAGGTGGTAATTATGCAACAGCATGGAAAGAGAAAAAGGTAAAAAGAAATATATGTGCTTTATTAATTAGTATAGGAAACAGTTACCCTGAAAAAACATCAGTTGATGATGCAATTAATACTTTAAGGAAAGCTCAGAGGAAAATAGATAAAGATATGCTCAAATGGATCAATGAACATCGGTCATGGTGGCATAATTATTACCCTGAAAGCTTTGTGACCTTTCCCGATAGCATCGGGCAGACTTTCTATTGGGATAATATATACCGCCTGGCATGCTGCACCCGTAAGGATGCTCAGTATATTGATACTCCCGGTATGTGGAATTCCGGAGGACCATGGCCTTACAGCACACATGACTTTAACACTCAGACAGCCCATTTCCCCGTGTATACAGCCAACAGGCTTCATCTTGGGGAAGCATTGATAGAGTCTCTGTACCGAAATCGTAAAAACCTTATTGAAAATGTTGTTCCGGAAGAGTGGCAGTATGATTCTGCCTTACTACCCCTTGCCACTGCCTATGACCTTAAAGGGAAAAGGAATGGGGATGGAAGGTATAGTGAAATGATTGGATGCCTTCCTTGGGTATTAAATAATTGTTGGCTCCATTACCGTTATACAATGGATAAAGAGATGCTCAGGCTTAAAGTATTTCCTCTTCTGCGAAGAAGTATAAACTTTTACCGTCACCTGCTGTTTCAGGGTGATGATGGCAAACTCCATCTTCCGCCATCCTTTTCGCCCGAAACAGGTGTTACCAGTGATTGTAATTTCGACCTCGCACTTTTGAAATGGGGCTGTACTAAACTTATTGAGATATGTAAAATACTGAAGATAGATGACCCTCTCCTATCCGAATGGAAAAGGATCAAGGATCAATTAATTGATTATTCCGTAGATAAAAACGGATATATGCTGGGCAGCGATAAAACAGCTCCGAAGGACCATCAGCATATGTCTCACCTTATGATGATATATCCTTTATACCTGGAAAATATAGAAAACGGATCTGACAGAAAACTCCTGGAGAAATCAGTCAGGCACTTTCAACCCTCTACAATGCCAAAGATGGGAGCATCTCAATCATCACCTGCTGCTGCTGCATTAGGATTGGGGAACCTGGCCTTTCAGCGAATGAATGACATCCTTTACAGGGATGTTGAAAATGAGAAACTAGGAAAAAACGGAATATACTATCTTGCCACACCATGCATTGAGACTTCATTGAGTTATAATACATGCATCCAGGATATGCTGTTACAGAGCTGGGGTGATAAAATAAGAGTATTCCCTGCCTTGCCGGATAACTGGAAGGATGTGGCTTTTCATAACTTCAGGACAGAAGGTGCATTCCTGGTCAGTGCCAGCCGGAAAAACGGAAAAACAATATTTGTAAGAATAAAAAGCCTGGCTGGCGAACCTTGTATTATCAGTACTTCAATTGATGGAATACCAGGAATATGTAGTCAGCAAAACAGAAAATTAGAAGAGACCACAGAAGGATGTTATAAGATTGATCTGAAAAAGGGAGAAGAGGTTATTCTATACCCTGGTAATATCAAACCCGATCTTGCTATTAAACCTCTGGCCATGTATAAGAACAAATTAAACTATTTTGGAAATAAATAATTAATCAATACATTATGAAACGTTTTGTATTTCCCCTGGCACTCCTGCTATTGCTTAATATTTCTCTAAACCTGGTAGCTCAAGGTGATATCCTTGAAAAATTGCAGGAGATTGCAATTATTGATCAGAAAGTAATGATGCCCATGCGTGATGGTATACGGTTGGCAACAGATATATACAGACCGAAAACGGATAAACCGGTTCCGGTCATTTTCTCCAGGACACCATATAACTTTAATCCCTACAGGGATGGTAAATTGAATATCCGTGGATTTAAAAGAGCATATGATGCTGTAAGCAGGGGATATGCATATGTTGTTCAGAATGAGAGAGGCCGGTTTTTTTCAGAAGGAGAGTGGGATATACTTGGAACTCCGTTAACAGATGGATACGATGCTTTCAGCTGGATGGCAAAACAACCCTGGTGTAATGGTAAAATCGGAACACTCGGATGTTCTTCCACTGCTGAATGGCAAATGGCAGTGGCATCTCTCGATCATCCTTCCCATGCTGCCATGGTGCCTATGGGTTATGGTGCCGGCGTAGGCAGGATTGGTGACTATTATGAACAGGGTAACTGTTACAGAGGGGGAGCTATCCAGTTACTATTTACGAAATGGCTCTATGATACCCAGCACGATGAATTTCGCCCCAGGCTTCCTGAAGGCATGAAGCAGGAAGATCTGTTACGGATACATAGATTCTATGATCTGGCACCTGAAATGCCAGAAGTCGATTGGTCGAAGGCTTTCTATCATTTACCTGTTAATGATATATTCAATTATGTAGGTGGGGCAAAAGGTATTTGGGATAAAATGATCATCCGGAAACCAGATGATCCGGAATGGTATGAAGGGGGTCTTTACCATGACGATATGCCATTTGGTGTACCCGGGTTCTGGTTTGTATCATGGTATGATATAGCTACCAGCCCTAATATTGCACTGGTAAATCATATTCGTGAAAATATTGAGGAAAGGGAAGTCGCAGATAACCAGTATCTGATAATAGCACCCTCAAGTCATTGCGGATTTTACAGGGACAGTGAAAATACAATCATTGGTGAACGTTACCTGGGGGATGCAAGACTGGATTATGATGGATTGATATATAGCTGGTTTGATTACTGGCTTAAGGGAGAGGATAATAATATACTGGAAAAGACTCCTCATGTTCAGTATTATACAATGGGATCCAATATATGGCAATCATCTGAAGTATGGCCGCCTGAGAATGTTGAAATGACAACATGGTATCTTAACAGCGGAGGGAATGCAAACACCCTTAATGGCGATGGCATTCTTACTATGAAAAACACGGGAAAGAAAGACCTCCCCGATTCATATATTTATGATCCTCATAACCCTGTTCCATCATATGGCGGAAATTTCTGTTGTTATGGAAATGCAATTGATGTAGGTTCTTTCGATCAGCGAAAAATGGAAATGCGTAATGATATACTTGTGTATTCATCTGAAATCCTCGAAGAAGGCATTGAGGTAAGTGGATTTATTGAAACTACATTGTATGTTTCATCTGACGCTAAAGACACTGATTTTACTGTTAAACTGATAGATGTTTATCCCGATGGCCGTGCATTTAACCTGGATGAAACTATTCAGAGAGCCAGGTACAGGGATGGTTATGATAAGGAGGTGTTCATGGAAGATAGCAAAGTGTACAAGATTGAGATGACACCTCTGTCAACAAGTAATTATTTTGCAAAAGGCCATAGAATACGGATTGAAGTATCCAGCAGTAATTTCCCGAGATTCGACAGGAATCTGAATACCGGAGGTAATAATTACGATGAATCAGTTGGTGTAAAAGCACATAATATGGTCCATCATTCAAAAAACTATCCCTCACAGATCAGATTGCCGATAAATAAATATTAAATCTATAATTGCCTGTTCGGGAATGTATTTCATATTCCCGGTTCTGCACCGGAGATTTCAACCGTTACCGGAGAACTTGTTTGAATATTTAACCATATAATAAGCTTTTCTCTCCCAGTTTCGTCTAAAGTAATTCCCTGTCGGAATGATTTGCTCTCTTTAACTGCTTTTCCATTAATTTTTAATATCGCTTTATTCTTCGTATTCCAATTGTCAATTACAAAACAGGGATTTTGTATTGGTGAATTTTCGGTAGCATCAATTGTAAAAGAAAATTCATGTGCCAGTGCTAATATCGGAAAAGCTTTCTGCTCTCGTTCATAGCCACTGCTTTTTGCTCCTTTTATATTTATTAAATCAGGGGCATAGTTCCATGACTTATCAACAGGAATCAACAATTCAATATTATCATTTGTAAAACCATATATTGCCATATTTCCCGGATTGGATCCACCAAGAGCACTATGAGTTATACGATCAGCATACATTGCATAACGCCCATCATTAGGCATCTGACCAACAGGCCAATGGTTCCATGGACCGGCAAAATGTGTTTCAGGAGTTACTCTTTCAACCACTCCCCAGGCATCAATACCATCAACTTCTTTGGGGAAAATAACCATTACTTTATATTCAGATTTAAAATTAATCTTTGAAATTGTTGGATGACGGATCTGAGCATCCGGAATCCCATTTGTCCAGTCCATTTCTTGCACATCACCTTCAATATTCGCGATAGTCATGGCTTTCAATTCAATATTATCTTCCTGTTTTGTTCCGGGAGCAGAAAAAAACTGTAAATCCTGCCATCCTTCTTCACCATTATAATAGTGAACATATCTGAGCAATGTTCCATCGGGATATATATAGTGATATTCATCTGTCCACGCCTTTTCATTTGCTAAGGCATAGGTAATGTCAGCAGATGCATAACGCCAATGCACAACTACCCTGGCCGGTGTGTTTTCTATAATCCTCACATGTGAATACCGGTTTTGCTTATCAGCCATATGTTCTGCACATCCATATTCAGTTCCAGTTTCAATACTTTGATCACACATCCATCTGTTGTTTTCTGTAACATAAGCTGGTCCGTAATTGGTGCCACGCCAATAAACAATGCTGGTCGGCAGTTCATCGAATTTAACCACCACATCGGGATAATCACTCGATCTCCATAAGTTATCCCATAGCTCATGATATTTAAGCTTGGTGTAATAAGCACCAAAATTCTCTGCATTTTCCCCATTTACTTCTCCTGGCAAAATTCTTTTTTCCAAATCGGGGTTCTTTTTCAGCTCCGTTGTAGGTTCAGTATTATTATACAATTGTCTGATATGAATATCATTAAGAATGGTATCATAAATTTTTATCTCATCAATTAAACCTTCAATTCCATATATTCGCGATTGGTTTCCTAGTGGGGTTCTAACATGGGGAGGATAATCTCTTGAAACGTGGTCGGATGCTTTTTGAGGCAATTTATTTCGGCCGATAAAAAGATCTGTGCCATTTATAGCGAACTTTTTTCCCATGGTATTAATTCTCCCTGATTCTTCACCATCAATATAAATACTAAGCCTGTTATTGTTTCTATCAAAGCTGGCAGCCACGTGAGTCCATTGATAAAGAGGGATTTGGTTTTTTGAGATGAGTTTTATCTTTTCTTCTCCATTATTTAAAATTATTCCTGTCTGTCCATTGGAATTGATACCAAAATATAATCCGGAATTATTATCTATTGTGTAATCAATTACAGGTCCCCATTCCCACGGGTAGGCACCTAATACAAGCCATGCTTCTATTGTAAAATCATTCTTAAAGAAGCACGCATTAGTTGAATCCAGAACAACTTTTGAATCGTAACCGTCGAATGCTAATGCAGTTCCTGATATTCCTTCTTTCCAAAGCGTGATATTTCCTGTTATAGGACATTTTATGTTTTCTATGGTTTCAAATGTATTATCATTACTTTCCTTCAAACCTTCATCAAATTGCCACCAAGCAACCGGTTTTGTAACTGTCTCATTTATTATAGGCGTACCTGTTATTGCTTTATGTGGCTCAAAAGAAAAATCAGCCACTTTTAACGATAATTCATTTATACCGTTATTGGTTAATTTAAATTCCTGTATGGTTTGACTTTTGGGATTATTATAAATATCAAGATTAATATTTCCTTCTTTAATTATCCGTCTCACCATTCCATCAGGCGTTAAGCTAAAATATTCATGAACAACACTTTTAAAATTTATATTCCTGAAATCAGGAATATATCTCCAATGGACTATGATCTGTTCAGAAGTGTTTTTAATAATTCTTACATAGGAGTATTTATTGAATATTTCAGGATATTTTTCTGTTCCATCACTATGTTTTTTGATAAGCTCATCAACGTACCATTTTTCTTCTCCAATTTTTAAGTAAGGCAAATAACATGAATCTCTGCAAAAAACAAATTCCTTATTATCTCCTATTTTCACAACAATATCGGCATACTTACCTGTTATATTATTTTTGCTTTCGATGTTAGTATAGTATGCACCAAATTGATTGTTTCGTGGTGTCTTGTTTGTACAATTAGTCAATTGCAAAACAAGTAATATTAAAAGGACATTAAATCTAAATAATTTGAAACTCATTGTTTTATAATATTTAAAATCTAATTTGATTTTTTTTAACCGGAACTAATCCGGTATATGCGCAAAAACTATTCAATTACGGCCAAATTAATTTAATTCTGCAAATAAGAAAAACATCTCAATACGGTGAATTAATAAGTTTCACTGTTACTCTCTATTGTTGTTTAAATACCTCAGCAGCCCATATTGCGTGTAATTTTGTCAGTCTTTCCACTATTTCAGGGTATTCATCTGCATAATTATTTTCTTCAGGATTATCTGCTTCCAGATCAGCCAGGTAGGGGGTTTCCATAATTGATTCCTTCTGTGGGTGGTTTGAGAATTTGCCTGTATCATCAGAGCCGTTAACAATCAGTTTCCATCTTCCCTCCCTTACCGACCACTGATTGTACCACTGAAAGTAAAGCACGCTATGATTGGATGATGATTTCTTTGATTCAATAATTGGCAACAGGCTGTATCCGTCAAGTGTGCAGTCGGGTAGTTTGCTACCGGTTATTTCACAAATTGTAGGCAAGAAATCCATGCATGAGATAATCTGATCTCTGGTCTCATTTTCCGGAAAGTGTCCCTGGTAACTGATAATTGCCGGAACACGTATTCCTCCCTCAAGAAAACCACCTTTTGCCCCTCTCCATTTACCTGTATATCCACCTCCACCATTAGCACAATAGTTAGTGCCTTTAGGAAGCCCACTCAGATGGTTATCAATTCTTATCATTGTCTCTTCCGTGGAATGGCCGTTATCACTCATAAAAAATATTGCCGTGTTGTCACGAATATTCAGCTCTTCCAGTTTATTAAGAATTTGTCCTATCTTATCATCAACCGTTGATATTACTGTTGCGTATGATTTTCGTGGCTCAGTAAGATCTTTATATAAGGGTGAGAAAAGAGAATCGGGTTGCTCAGGATAGTGAGGCAGGTTAAAAGCTGCATAAAGAAAGAATGGCTGATTCCTGTTTTTTTCAATGAATTGAATTGCCTTTTCAGTCATAAGAGAAGGGAAGTAGCGGTCTCGCTCAAAAATTTCTTCCTTATTATTCCATAGATCATGAAATCCTTTACCATGGAGAAAATAATGAACATAGTTATCAATAAATCCACCTCTGAAACCATAAAATTCATCGAATCCCTGTTCCAGCGGACCATTTTCCAGTGCACCTCCAAGGTGCCACTTGCCAAAAAGTCCCGTTTGATAACCATTATCCTTCAATACCTCTGCTATCGTCACCTCACTTAGCGGCATATTCACTCCCTTTTCTTCAGCGTGTGCATCATTCTGGGTCCAGTTATTTATCCCCGATCGTTGGGGATGCCGGCCGGTAATCATTGCAGCCCGGCTGGGACAGCAGACTGTGTGAGAATATGCCTTGGTAAAACGAATACCTGTTTTGCTTAGTTTGTCAATATTCGTGGTATACAGATCATTAGCCCCATAACAATTTGCATCAAGCGTTCCCTGGTCATCAGTATAGATAATAATAATATTCGGTTTTCTGTCCTTACCCTCAAAACTGCATGATGGTATAAGGAGTATTACTGTCAATAATATTGATAAGCAAAATAGTTTTAACTGGTTCTGTTTCATAATTATATTTATTTTATTAATCAATTTAACCTAATACCTGATTTGTCATATATATTCAGAAGTATTCTTCAATAATAATGAAAATTTGTAAAAAATTTTCAAATATGTATTTTATTTTGATATGTAATTTTATTGGACATCAATTAAACATCAGAAAATAGGAATGATTCACCCTGTGGGATAAATACTTCGTTATCCAACAGGGTAAACTTAAACTACAATATTTGTCGTTGTGTTCAATTAAAATTAGTTGTTGCCATGGAATAGGTATGCCCATTCGTGAAAACCGGAATCGTACAACAAAC
>Ga0114919_10003951_pt1 | contig 11926 bp, 5 predicted proteins | sample BlataG_FD_88682 | JGI IMG/M metagenome (GOLD analysis project Ga0114919, IMG submission 88682) | Deep subsurface microbial communities from Black Sea to uncover new lineages of life (NeLLi) - Black_00105 metaG | ecosystem: Environmental > Aquatic > Marine > Oceanic > Sediment | place: Atlantic...
AAGAAATTCTTGCGGTTTCCAAGACATTTTTATCCTCCTCCTCCTCCTCTTTCCTCTCTCCTCTCCTCATATTCTATCATGACCACCATGTCTATTTCCCCCCTTATTAACTACTTGACAGAGTTGAGGAAGAGGATCAACACCACTGATCCTGCTATTATAGCTGGGCTAACAGATACCAAGTACAATGCCCCATATCCTACCCATTCAGGTAACATGTCGGTAAATTGTTGTGGTTTATCGCTTGGGTCCCTCCCAATAGGAGGTCTGACTAATGGCTGATTTCTCCATGGTTGGGCTGCTTCATCTGAAAGGGGAGTTGTGGCTGGCGAGAGAGCATCTACACCTGTTTTTTTTGTTTTTTTTTTGAAAAAAAACAAAGCGGAGAGGACAAGGGGTTAGATTTGTACGAATGTGTGTGTGGGGGATAGCAATTAAAAATCCTCAGGGATCACTTTTCTTGCCTGCATTCGCTATTCATTGTTGATTGTCATAGAAACAACAACTTACTATATATGTATGTATACTACGGCAAAAAAATTTATAATACTAACCTGTAGTTCCTGGAGCCTGAGAATCAAGACCGGGCCAGTCCATCATTTCATTATGCAACTCTCTCAGAGCTATCCTATCACTGGGAACCTTCCCCTCTGCAACTTCCATCAAAGCAGCTGCAATTTCATCCCTAGAAACACCACTAGCGTCCTCAACGCCCAATTTCCTGCGATCACGAGCACGTGGGTCTTCAATGGCCAAAGTGAGTCTGATCTCGTTGACGCCCATGTCTCTGTCTTTTTTGAGTAATTTCAAGACGTTGACGATATCCCTGCAATAAGCTCTGGCTTGGGATTCTTCAACTTCTTCTGCACCGAGGACTTGGTCTGGGGAGGATTTGCGAGGGGCGAGGCCGCTTTCTAGTTCTGCTTGTCTTCTCATGAAGGCCTCGAGCTGGGCTTCTACTTCTTCGTCCGGGTCGACGTAAGCGGAGGAGATTGGATTACCTCGTCTGTTGATGTAATGTGTGCGAGGAAAGAGAGTGAATTGAAGAGTGGGAGAGGAATGATGTGTGGTAGAGAAGTAGCGTAACGAAGCATATAGTGGCCTTACCTCTGTTGAATCCTGATTGAAAGATTACTTCGACTGGCAATTCTGCTCGTCCAGTGATTACTGGAGCTAATTCTTGCTGCATTGCGGTGCACTAATATTGGTGACTGCATTATTGTTTTATTTTATTTGACAACAATCCCTTTATACGCAGATAAGATAGTGATGGTTTTGGGGTAGGATTTTTTGTTTGAAAAATGAGCAAGAACGAGCTATTTATGATGCAAGAGCATGCATTCACGCAATCTGTAATATTCTGAATAATGCTAGTTATGCTCATACCTCCGTCAACTTGAATTGACAAGGAGAGGCCGGCAACTTGAACGACGTCGTCGCTCTCTCCTCAACCACAATAGCGGGGGAGACTCTGCTATCAATCTGTTACAAGTATTTTGACTTTGTCTCAGATTCAATTAATTTAAATTGCTGCTTATACCTATACATACATATTCTATTCATTACTATATATAATCAAAAGCTGAGAGAAAATCGCCATTGTCTCTGGTTTGAAAAAAAAGGCAGCCAACTGCTACTGTGCCTCCTCCTTTACTCTCTTCTACTTATATGTCACGATTGATTAAACTATATCAGGGCAGCCAGTAATGAATGGATGCTGCAATGCTTCTGAAGCTGTGATACGATGGTCAGGATCCCACACCAAGCACCTCTTCAGCAAGTCCACGAATTGTTTGTCCATTGAAGCTCCTTTAAGAAACTGCTCCAGAGTCTTTTCACCAGGTTTCTGCTCCCTCCTACTACCATCATCATTGATCCATTGTATAGGAATGGGAGCACATGCATCATCTTCAAAAATAACATCAAAAAAGTTGGGTGCATATGGAGATGATGACAACTGTAATGCCGACGGGCACCCCAACAACTGTATAATAAGAGCCATTAGATCCTCTTCGTCCCTGGCTGGGAATAACATCTCACCAGTAGCTAGCTGTGCTAATATACATCCAAATGACCACATATCTATTGGAAGACCAAATTTTTGACCCAAAACAACTTCTGGAGCCCTAAAAGCTCTAGCCTGTGCGGAGGAGGCCAAAATTCTATCTGCAAAGCAAGATTGACCAAAGTCGATAAGCTTGACGTCCGAGGAATGAGGGCGCTGAAGCATGATATTGTCTAGTTTCAAATCAGCATGAATGATGTTGAGTCTATGAAGAGTATCCAGTGCTTTCAATACTTGTTCAGCTACATGCCATATGAATGCAGTGGTCTGTGGCTTGAAATCATCCGCCATATGATGTTGGTGCAAGTCCGTGTCCAGCTTCTCAAATGTAAAACACCGGTGAGATCTGAACTCAAAAGCATGGAATGCTTTAACAATATTCTCTCCATCATTAGACTCATCCATTTGTATCTTGTTTAACATGTAGGACTCTGCCTGAGCTTGGCGATGGAATTCTGGGATATTCCTCACCACTTTAACTGCTACATGCTGTCCTTTCCTGCTGTGATCAATGCAGTGCAGAACTGAACCAAACGTTCCGCGACCTAACAACCCCATCACCTCATATCTATATGCTATGTGATCTCCAATTACTACTTGGTAGTTGTCGTAGTCGTCATCATACCCATGGTTTCTCATGTCAGGTGCACCATGACCCAGTATCTTCCTGGTAGAGGGATGTCCTACAAAAAAGACTTCATCGTATCCCCATATCTCTTGACGTTCATATGGTGTGAGTAGGTGACTATGATGAAGTAGAGCCAGCTTCCCTGTTGTTGGTGTAGTGGTGACTGTAATAGGATGTGAATATGGTTGTAGTGCTGCTGCTGCTTTTACTACTACCGCTTTCAATTTTGCATCCAAATCTTGCCTCCACTTCCTGGCTTGCTCATCTGCTGCTACGAATGATTCAATTCTAGCGACTTCTTCCTCCCACTCTTGAATAGAATTAAAATCCCCAATAGTATGACCTAGGATGATGCTGAGTTGGTCAAGAGTATAAATCTTGCCGATTGGTATGGTTGGACTGGGGCAAACCACCTTGGGGCTGACCAGGTACAATGCAGACATAGAATCCACTAGCTCCCTCAACTTGAACTTCTCTTTAATGAGAGGCCTCACATCATCAGCACGCGCCACATCTTCGAGAAAGGGAATCAACCTCAACAGGTGGTCGTCATCATCATCCTCGCACCAGCTCTTGATGGGCACTCCATTGCCGAGTTGGAGTCCATACGAATGGGGACAGTCATCAATGATGAGGGTATGTGCTAGATCTCTGCCCAGTACTGTCAGATCTTTGAAATAATGACCCTCCCAGTAAAGGCAAGAATCTCTATACAACCTAAACTTGATGTACTGGCCGTTTGGATCAATTATGTCCAGCAGTTGCTCTGCGTACACTTTTTGACTGGCCGTGAAGACCACTATTTCAAACAACTTAGAGGCTCTTTCCAAGAAAGTATGGAGGTGGGGACGTTGGCGTACCATTACCAGTTGCTTTGTTTGACCGACTTCTACGGAGAAGGTGAAGTCTGCTTCTGCATGACCTTCAAAGGTACTGTGGATGAGAGTGTTGTCCAAATCTAGTATCAGTGTCTTCTTGTGTTGTTGTTTGTGGCCGAGGGGTGGTAGGAGAGGCATGCTTTCCTGAGGGACACACTGTTGACGTTGGGGGAGGTCCATGATGCGGGCATAGGGCTTGTATAAGGCCAACAATTCTTCTTCTGCCTTCTGCTGCTGCTGCTGCTCTGGTGTTGGTGTTTTGTCTACCCTGACAGTGCTTCTGGCTGGGAGGAATGGTGCCGCAAGAGGATTGAGGGAAGAAACGACCCTTGCCTTTTGGGAAAAGCTAGCGACGTTGTGAATTAATTCTGATTGGGCCGAGTTCACTGAGATATCACGAGGGACTGTTTTTAGGGCGGAGATAGATATAGGAAACGTGGGGGATGGTGAGTTAAATGCAGGAGAAGTTGGGCTGGTACAAACGTTAAAAAACGTTAAATCGGGTCGATCAATTGTAAGCATGATCGAGTTGAAATGTCACGGTAGCCTAGATAGAGGTTCTTACCTTGTTGACCAATTGATGGGTGGTTGGAGACGATGTAGGAATTCTCCTTGCCTCGCATTGTTGCGTATGCAAGATCGGAAGCCCCGCTGTCATATCCAATTATGGGTGGATAACACATTGCAACGGCGAAACAACTTTATATGTGTGTCAAGTAATATTTAAAGCAACAAAAAATCACCCGGGAGGCCGCATTTATATGCCACACGCCCATGTTCCCACCCTCTCTCTCCCTCCTGTTTCGAAGCTCTTTGAACGGAGCACGACCTGTTTTGCTCCTATTAGTGCAGTGTAAGGGCTACTTATCCCAATATTAGGGTTTGAAACACTTTGATCTTGCTCAATGAGCTCGTTCATTGCGTTTGAGCCACTAGAATGCCTTGCAAAGGCCATTTTGACCGCAATGCCACATTCTTGGATGAGTGGAAACGGTAGGAAAAGGAGTTTCCTGCCCGCTCTGCGTTAAATGACGATGTAAATCAATGATATAGGCCACCATAAACTATTTAACATCCTTTAAAGACCGAAAGATAGTTCCTTTTCAACACAGTTTCAGCATCAATCACCGCTCCGAGGCATCCCCAACTGAGCCCCATACAAAACTTAACCCTCTCTTTTCCCTACTGACTGGCCAAGTTTCCTTGTCTGTTACATACATACATTCTGATCACAAGAAGTTTCTGGATTGAGACTGAGGGGGATCCCCTCTCATCGCTCTCCCCAACCTCACCAACTCCAACTCATTCGTCAACACCAACGGAGACGTCGCTCTCAGTGCTGCCTCATCCGCCTGCCCACTCAACGTCACAATAAAGTCTCCTCTCTTCTCAGCCACAACCTCCCCTTTAGCATCCAAACATACAGATATATCAAGCGCGTCCCTTGTCATCAATTGGTACCACTGCTGCATCGATATTTGAAGCGCTTCCATTCTTTCAGCTGCATCCGGAGCATCTTTCTGAAACGCTATAAGAAAGGCTCGGAGCGCTGAGTGCACTAATCTCACTGCCCCACCTGGTGTCACAAGACTTTGGAAGCCCAAGCTTGCTACGTCTGCCCTCAATCGACTGATGTCGCTACTTTCAAACTGGAACAAGTATTGCCTATTAGTATCACCATCCTCATCCCCATTACTACCAGCAGCAGTAGGAGTGAATCCCAACGTCATCACATCACCCAGGTGCCCCAATATCCTTCCTGCGGTAGCAATAAAAGCTTCATTCCCACCCATAGTTGTAGCATTTAGCCCACCCAGTATCTCTCCTATTCTTCTTTCATCCAACCTCACTTTAACCTGTAATCTAGACACAATCAACTTGCCTAGCTTGTCTCCAACTTTAGTCCTAGGTTGAGTGAGAACCTTCACTGGATCTGCATCATCAGCATCGAGACCATCTCTGACAATTTTAGTCTTCAATTCTTGTAAAACCTCTGTGATCAAAGCCACTGCATGCTGTAGTTGACGTTTCATCCGACCATCGAGCTCGGAGTCACCAGAAAGTTCTACCCAGTTGACTGCTGCTGCTGGCGGTCTGGTGTGTGCTGGCACTGTGAGGGCTTTGAATTGGTCGACAAAGACACCCAGGCCTCCCTCGGGGCTGGGGAGGGGGAGGATGAAACTGAAGGCTCCGTCTGCGTCTACTTGCATGGAGATAGGGAGGCGGATTTTCAATGGGCCTTCATAATGGCAATGCTCCATACCTGCACTGAAGCCATGAGCATCTGCAGCCGCCAGTAATGTTCCACCAGCTCCTCTGAATTTACTCTTGAAATGACTCAGCTCTCTGAGCACAAAAGCATGCCACGCTCTGAGCAACTCAAATTCTCCTTCTACATTGGCTCTAGCTTCCTCAACAGTCTCGTCAGGATGACGTTGTGGGCCTTTAATAAACACCTCCTCAAGTGTCCTCTCCGTCCAATCATGAATAGCAGTCACTATGGAATCCACACTGAGTGGGACATCCAAACTACGAACAATCACCCTCGTTCTGGCTGGTTTCTGCCTCACCTTCCACAGTTGTCCTTCCATAAACGCCAGGAAACCAAAACTATCTTCCTGCGGACCTCTCCTCCCCTCAGTCACCACCTGATACCCAGTGTTGAGCACTTGACACAGCTGACGGTACACTTTGGGCACTTTTTCATGCAGGGCCTGGAAAGATATCAGAGATCGGATTGAAACGGGGCCAGCAGATGCTGATTGGGGATCAATCAGAGGGGTTTTCCCATTAAACAACATAGACAGAGCTTGAGCTTGAGGCAGACTCAATCCCAGTAGACCTCTAGCTTGTTTAGCTGCAGCATACTTGGCTTGTTGTCTCTTAGCTTCCTTGGCAGAGGTAGCTGGTCCTCGTACTTCAAAGGCCAGGTCAGCATCCAGCACCCCCAAAGAGGGCCCCACCAGAGCAACGTCCGCCTTGATGTCCACCCCTTGCTCAGCATGCAGCAGATAGTCCCCGAATTCTTTCACCATGACATCCGCCAGGAGACGTCTTTGAATCAGCCCAGGAATAGCCACTTTTAGTATCTGTCTAATCAGAGATTGAGGCATGGGGACATTATTCCCTCTAATTTTGTAAGCCAGCTTTTGTACATCAAATAATGGCTTCTGTTCAGAGTGAGGCTTCCATCCACCTGATTTAGTGTATTCAAAAGTCATCTTTACGAACACTGTCGCCTTGACATCTGCTGCTCCAATAGTGAGATTGGGGCATTTACTGCCTCGTTCTCCTACAAGATCAAAGCCAAGTAAGCGGCCCATCACGTAGCAACCTGCTCCATTAGATTCAGCTTCACCTGTTTCACCAGTTGTTGTAGTCGTAGTAGTAGTACCAAAACCGAGTCCTGCAGCTCTGGCAGTATCATTGGCATTGAATGAGTCTATACTGCTCTCATCTCCATCATCCAGGGCACTACTCATTGTATCCAGGGTGGCGTCCGCACCGCCACCCACAGAGCCACCACGAAGCCAACTGCCTCTGCCTCCTCCACTGCTCCCTCCAATGGTGGATGCTCCACCACGTGCAGTACCTTGTCCTCCTCCACTTGCTACTGCAGTACCTTGGCCTCCACCCCACATCTGACTTTCCTCATTACCACCTCCTCCTCCATCATCTTCATCATCAAAGTCATCTTCTGATGCAAGAGAACCATCGCCTTCATCATGCTCTTCAACATTCACCAACCCTCTTCCTCCTCCTCCTCTAGCACTATTATACCCTACTTCCTCCTCCTCCTCCTCTTCTTCTAGTACAGATGCATCATTATCCATAAACATACTTTGACTTTCATCTTCATCCCCGAACAATGTGCTCTGACTACGTTCCCCGCCATGCAATCTGTTGCCTCCAAAAGCCAATGAATCCAACCTCGACCCGTTAGTACCAAGACCATGACCAGTACCACTATTGTTATTAGAACTATTACTGCCAAGTAGTTTGGAGCTCTTACTGGTCCTAGACAACAGCTTACCAGCCAAGGTTCTTCTTTTGCCTCCGGGTCCTCCTCCACCATCCTTATGATCATCATCCATCATGTCGTCAAGGTCACGTGCTGGCTCCAGCTCATGTTGCTGTTTGCCTTGATATTTGTCCTTCTTTTTACCTATACGTTTGAGGAATCTGACTGCTGCGTTGCCTTGTTTGATTTGCTTGCTGCTGCTGCTGGGTGTGGTGGCAGTGAGGGGAGAGGGTTGCACTGCTGCAGGTCGTGGTGGTGATGTCTCTGTTCTTGTAGTTCCTGCGGCAGATTTTGTCTGGTAAGGCGATGTAGGCAGTACAACACTACTATTATTACTATTAGGCTTGGATTGCTGTATTCCTATTGTATTATGACCAAGTGATCCATTATTCTGTTGTTGTTGCTTATTCCATTCACCGCCAGAACCAGAACCAGTGGTACTACAGGTATTGGGAAATGTCAATGATTTCCTTACTTTCCCCTGCTTCTGCACTGCTAATTGTTGTTTGTCAAGGGACATACTCTCCATCATCCGAGTTGGTATACTAGGTGATGCAGGTTCAGACTGAGTACTGGTTGTCCTCCTCTTAGATGCATTCTTATCCATGTTATTGATATTATTTGAAGCAGAAGAAGAGGATGCAGGGGGTTTGCTACCATTTCCAGCAGCTTGGAAAGTAAAAATCAAGCTTGCTACAGGCTCCCCCCTTCTCTTTCCCACGTCCGCTTTAATGTGAACACCACCATTGATCTCACAAATCACAATGTCCTTGCAAGCACCATACACACCACCGCCACCAAAAGTAATGTTGTATCCTTTTTCTTTGGGGAAGTAATATTGCTGCTTGGCTCTATTCAATTTCACTCTAGTTTGTAATAGCTGCTCTTGCACTCTTCTGAGCTGTGCGGTGCCGCTTTCCTCGGCTTGAGCACGTTCCTCTGCGACCTTGGCGTAATGCTCCCGGCCAAGGAGCTCTACTTCGATCAGATTGATCTCGTCTCTGTACACTCGGATAGTGTCTTGGAGGGCGACTAGTTTCGTTTCCCATATCTCTTGTTCCTCACACCTGCGAGTTTGGTCTGTTATTTCAGCTCTTGCTGCTGCCAGATCAATGTTGAGCTTTTCGACCGCAGCAGACAGTCGGGTGCGTTCGGTTTTCAAAGCGTCAATGCTCAATGGTTGGCCTGCTGCGTCTGTTCTAGATCTGATGACATTGAAACCTGTTGTTATGCCTGGTTGATTGGGTACTGCATTAATGGAGAGGTTTGAGACACGGTCTTTGAGTAATGCTTCCTCCTTGGTGAGGACGGTCATCGACTCCTTGAGACCATGGGCGTGCTCTTTCAAGACGGGCTTCTCGGAAGCGATCCATCTTTGGAGGGCTAAGTCCTGCTCCTTGATGGAATGGAACTGTAACTCTCTCGCTCTTGCACGCAGTGGTTCCAAGGCTTCAGTAAAGTCTTGCAGCGATTGCGTTCTACGAGCCATTGATCAACCGTTTCAGAACCCCAAGGATTAATTAGACGAACTCATGAACAGCTAAATGATGAGTTGGACTTGGTAAGTGAAAAAAATACACGCGACACTGCTATGAATGTGATTTAATAACCCCTCGTCCAACCGCTTTCCACATCATTGTCAACGTCGTCCTCTCCTCTCCTCTCCCGTCAGCCAGCAGTTGCCTCCACATCCAAAGTGTATGATGAAGACAGCTTTACCCAAAACTTGGGGCAGCTGTTTTGAATCATGAAGGTTGCCCCACTTCTGCATGCTTTTGGTATCATTCGTATGTGGATGTGGGGCTATCTGAAAATGACAACAAAGGCAGTCGGTCAGATGTGCTTCATCTCTCTTCGGTTGACGAGAGTGGTGGGGTGCTCTTTCCAAATAGTAAGAGGGGCAAACAACCGCAGATCACTTTCAACTACGTATCACTATTCTTATACTACAGAGTAGTTGCTTCCAGGCCCTCTCGCCCTATATTGAAAGAGTTGATCGCATTAAAACTTTTGAAATTTGAGAGCAACAAACTGGTATATTTTGCACGTCACGCATCTAGATTCTAGGTTGAGATTTACTACTACATATTAGATCAGCAATTAATTAGATAAATTTAGGGGGAAAATGTCAGAGGGCAAGCCAAACGACCCGAGCATTGCGATGGTCTCTTTTATATTGTTGATAGCAGCATACCTTTCACTGAATAGCACCTTAAACGTAAGTACCTGACCCACACAGCACCACAAGGTGCATTCATTGCTACACGTTGGCACTCATTTCACCCACAATTTCCCCTCCTCTTCGTTTTCAAACGCCGTCCCTCTCACCCACCCCACCTCTCCCTCTTCTCCTCCACCCCTACAGCTCTTGAATAAATGGGCCCTGGGACATTATGGATTGAGTTACCCCCTCATGCTCACCTCGACACACATGGCTTTCAGTTTCATCGTCCTCTCCCCCTTTGCTCTCCGAATGGGCTGGGACACCCACGTCAAGACCCTCCAAAAGCAATGGAAAGGCATCCTCTACATTGGCGCATTTATGGCCCTCAATATTGCCCTTAACAACCTCAGTTTACTAGACATCAGCCTTTCCCTTAACCAAATCATCCGATCGGCCATCCCAGTGGTCACATGCACTCTTGCCATCATCGTGGAGGGGAAGATTCCCACCCGACAGGAAGCTACTGCCCTCATAATTCTCACATCTGGTGTAATGATGGCAGTCTGGCAAGGGTCAGTCACAGGTAAACCATACGCTATTGCCCTATGTGTGGTTGGAACCATCTGCAATGGAGCAATGATGACATTCTCTGGCAAAGTCTTATCCGAGAAGCTTGATGTCGTGAGATTGACATTCTACACCGCCCCCGTCTCTCTCACCTGTCTAGCGCCATTCTATATGATTTACGAGAGACAAAGGTTTATGGAATACTTTAGCACCAATCACTCTGGTGTGTTGATCATTATGATCGTCAGCAGTATCAATGCAGTGTGCTACAATCTCATCCATTCATTGATGATCAAAAAGACCAGCGCAGTGACGACCACTGTCCTTGGTGAAATCAAGATTGTCGGTCTGCTGGTACTGTCTGCTCTGTTGTTGGGGGAGAGCAAAGAATTCACTTTCAAGATGACAATTGGATGCGCCATGGCGATGTCTGGCTTCTTCTTATACTCTCAAACCAAGATATCAGCTCTGAGATCAGGGGTAACTAGTAGCACTGGAGTCAATGCCAAGGTTATTTCACTGGATGCTAATAGTGTTCATAATAATAGTAGTAGTAGTAGTGACTCTGCTCCACTGTTGAAAATACATAAAGAAGGGAGGAGCTCTGCTTCACAGCGTAGTTTAGTGGATATTGGGTCACAGACTACTTTGCAGAGATCATCTTCTAATGTTTAAGACAGAGGACCAGGAAGAGAAAGCCTCGTGATACATATATATACTTATGTACATAAGAAAGTATGTGATCCTTTATAAATTAGGGGAGAAAGAGAGAGAGAGAGATAAGGAGTTGCATGTAGGTGTTTTTGTTTTTCAAATAAAGAGAGAGAGGTGTTCGTCATGTAAAAATAGCTTTTCAACACATACGCTACCTTGGTTCGAAGAAGAGCAGAATGGATTTCACTCATTTCCTCCCTAGTCCATCCACAATCTCTAATGTCAAGAATATGCAGGCAAGTAAGACACAGTAGTTCCCTTTGTAGCTCCTTCTTTGTCATCAATGAAAGCAGTCCAAGGTGACGAAAGCAAAGCCCAAGACCAGGTTGAATAAGGTTGAACGTCTCATTGTTCAACACACAGGAAAGACAGATGCGTCAAAGTAGGCAGACGCTTCATTGCCTGCAGTGCCAATGTTCCGTCCAGTCCGCATACTATTAATGACTGTAACAAAGCCATTGATTAATGGTTGATGGTTACAAAAGAGTTGTCTAATTGTTCTGCTCTTCTTTCCCTGTCTTCAACTGCACGAGTCACCCTTTCTTCAGGATCCATTAGCTCCAGTTTGCTGAGTTTTCTTGCTAGCTTTGCAGTACACTGAATATTCTGTCTGAAGAGAATAACTCCTTCGCATCGATGCTCGCTAGGTTGGGAAGCTTGAGGATGAGGACAGGCATGTCGACAAGTTCATAATCACCGTTCAGCACTGCCTTGAGACCTCTGACGTTGAGATTGACTGCATCCCTCAGCTCTTTGTTCACAAGACGGAGCATAGCTTTGTCCTTCCTATTCATACAAGTATACAGAGCGCTGAAGTACATGTGATTGTTAACAAGGACCATAAAGCCCCCCCCGCCCCCCCCCCCCCCTCTCCCCCACCCCTCCCCCC
>Ga0114919_10003952_pt1 | contig 11921 bp, 9 predicted proteins | sample BlataG_FD_88682 | JGI IMG/M metagenome (GOLD analysis project Ga0114919, IMG submission 88682) | Deep subsurface microbial communities from Black Sea to uncover new lineages of life (NeLLi) - Black_00105 metaG | ecosystem: Environmental > Aquatic > Marine > Oceanic > Sediment | place: Atlantic...
GAAAAAAAAGGAGGAAAGCCAGCCCCCTCCCCCCCCCCACCTCCACCAACCTCCCCACAAGCCCCCCCCCCCCCCCCCCCCTTTTCTCACCCCCTCTCTCTCGTTTTCTTTTTGCCAGCGGCCTGCCTCCAGACTCCGACTACCGCTCAGGCCCCAACGGTGAGCGAACCTCCTGGTGGTGGACCGGCCCAGCCCCCACTCTGGGTACTCCTGGAGTCTTATCAAATGGCACTATCACCTCTCTCCCCCTCCCGGACCTCTCTTCTATCACCAGGGAAGGAGTATTGGAATATTTCAACAACACCTGGTGCATAACAGAAGTATTATTCTCTGCCTTGCAAGGAGAAGAAGCCTACTACAAACCGCCCTACCACTCCCTCAGACACCCCTTCATCTTCTACTACGGCCACCCAGCAGCTCTCTATGTCAACAAACTCCGAGTTGCAGGTATTTTAGATGCGCCTGTTAATGCACATTTCGAACAGATATTCGAAACTGGCGTGGATGAAATGAGCTGGGATGACCTCTCTAAAAACCACATGCTCTGGCCCAGTCTTCCAGAAGTGACAGAATACCGCAGAACAGTGTACAATTTGGTTAAAAATGTCATTTTGACTCACGAAGATTTAGTGAAACTTCCTATACTTGGTCTGATCCATTGTGGGCTCTGTTTTTGGGATTTGAGCATGAAAGAATTCATATTGAGACGAGTTCTGTGTTGATGAGGGAGTTCCCTACATATTTGTTGCAGAGACCTCCTCAGTGGCCTGTTTATCACTCTTCTATTGTTGTTGATGGGGTGAATGGAGGAGAAAGAGAGGGTAACGGAGCAGTTGTGGGAAATGGCTCTGCTACTGCTACTGCATCAGCACTAACATCATCGTCATTATCATCACCGAGTAGTAACAAGTGGATCAAAGTTGCATCCACTTCTGTCGTGGTTGGCAAACCCAAAACTTACCCCTCCTACGGGTGGGACAATGAATACGGCTCCCGACAATTCCACCTCGAACCCTTCAAAGCTCAATGCCAATTGGTAAGCAATGCAGAGTTCCTTGAATTTGTCAAAGCAGGCGGCTACCGTAACGAACAATGGTGGACAGAAGAAGGATGGAAGTGGAAGACCTTTAGGAATGCAAAGTGGCCAACATTTTGGGTACTTGATGGTCCTTCTGGTCTTCACCACTATAGATTGAGATTGATATTTGAAACAGTACAGATGGTGGGGTCTCTACCTGTGGTGGTGAATCACCATGAGGCCAAAGCGTACGCAGCGTGGCTCAGTGATAAAGATGAAGTGGTAGGAGAGGCTACTTATCGACTCATTACTGAAGCTGAACATAAAGTTCTGAGACAATCTGCACTTAAATGTGTTGCTGCTGCTGCTAATACTACTATGAACAGTAATGGAGTTCATAAAAATGGCCATGATGATGCTGTTGCATTGGATCCAATTATGGGGTTGACTGGAGCAGACTTCTCTTCAGCGGCCATCCACAACCTCAACCTTGCATACGGATCAGAATGCCCAGTTAACGCCTTCCTACCCAGTCCGGCGGGATTCAGAGACGTTGCAGGCAACCTCTGGCAATGGTGTGAAGACCATTTTGCCTCCTTGCCGGGCTCTTATGGAGTCCATCCGTACTATGACGATTTCTCTACTCCATGCTATGACGGTCAGCATAATATCATAATGGGGGGAAGTTTCATCAGTACAGGTGATGAAGCTTCCATATACTCCAGATTCCACTTTAGGCCTCACTTTTTCCAACATGCTGGTTTCAGACTGGTCAGTGGACGGGGAACAGTGCAGACAACATGTGCAGACTCTCCTCCTCCGCATGTTGGTAGCTGGGATCCTTCAACACAAGGCCAGAAGAAGGAGATCTTGGCAGCTGCTGCGGTTCAAAAGCTACAACATGAGATGTTTGCACAGTATGCATGTTTGGCTGATGATGTGAGTAAGTTTATTACAATTGATAATACCGATAATAATAGGTATAACAATAAGAATAGAAAGGTTGTGGCTAAGAATTATAGTGAAGAGATTGCTGATATGGTTGCTTCTGCTGCTGGTTTCGAAATTCAAAATGGCAACAACAAGAACAAGACAAAGACGGCAGCTGCTGCTACCAACAAGAAAAAGAACACCGATGGTGGTAGTGACAACGAAATCATTAATAGATCAGCATTGGTTATTGGAAGCAGTGTAGGAGGCATAGCTTTCCAACTTGCATCCAGGGTCAAACACGTACTCGGTATAGACGGTGATTCACTAGCAATTGAAGCTGCTGCATCAGCACTAGCAAACGGACGCGTGGAGGTCCAACTCCGTGATGAAGGCCTTCTCAGCAACACAGTTACTCTACAAACACCTGCGCCACTTGATGTAGCTTCAGTTGAATTTAAACACATGGACCCTGCCTGTCTGGCTCCAGACCTTGGTACCTTTGATGTATGTGTAGTTGATAGAGTCTTGGAATGTTCACCCAGCCCCAAAGGATTGCTGGCTAGGATGCAGGGGCCCAGATCTTTGCTGAGAGTGGGAGGTGTATTGGTGGTGGCGTCAACGTGGGAATGGGATGCAAGGAAGAGTGATAAACAGGTGTGGCTGGGTGGCTATTATGTAGATGACGAGGGGGGGATGGTGATGAGGTCGAAGGATGGGCTGGCAGCTGCTTTGGGCGGAGAGTACGTGTTGGTACAAGAGAGGGACGTGGCATATGTAGTGAAGGAAAGTAGTAGAAGAGTGATGACTGTGATGGTGGATGTATCTGTGTGGAGAAGAAAGGAGTCGAGTTGAAAATAATAAATATTATTACATAACTAAATTGGTATGGTTTTGTTGACATCTTGGAAATTTGCCCCTTGTTATTCATCTCCCCGCTGTTGTTTTCCTGGCATTTTTTGTATTTGGGGAAAGTTTGATGCATTGATCACACATGTGAAAGGAATCTTGTACTTTTTGTTAATGTCTTTGTTGGTATAATTTTAGTTTCATTCTTTTGCAATAGAGTAGCACACAATTGTATCTTCGGGGACAGCATCGTTGACGACTTTGAAGTGGACAAGGGACTCGTTTCTTTCCACAAGACGGCGAGATGGCCGCTGTTCTGACTCTGAATTTGAAATCTTCTGCCAGATATAATAGTGATACAAATGAAAAACGGTAGCTTTCCTGACTTAAACTAGTATAATCTGACCACAGGAGGCGTCAAACGATGCCAGTTGCAAGCCTTCTAACTTTGTGTATAATCTTGCTATACATTCCAAACAACGGTGAGTATCTGTCAGGAAACCAAGAATAGTGAGCCATCAAAGCAGTGAAACTGACATTGAATCCCTTTTCTCAAACTGATCTGATCCCCCCAGTATTCTCAAACACGGTGAACATTCTCGCGACAACACCGCCTATAGACAGTACCAGAGATCTCCTGGATGCCATATACACCACATTCACCGGCGGCCCTGCGTGTGTCTTGCTCCTCAATGCCACCGCCGAGGTTGGTTGCTCCACGCCTGGAGCGCACACCGACGGCATCCTCGTCCAGACAAATACCTCTCTCCTCACTCTCCCTTCCAACTCAGTAGCCCTCATATCTCCAGATAATGCAGCAAACCTCTTAGAAGGCTGCATACCAACCGGCTGCCCCAATTTGGCAGGTGTTCTAGTCAAATCTGGCCGACCTCCCTCATTCAGCAGTGCCAGCAAGGCTCCCCTCTCCCACCTAGCTCTCTTTGGCAATCCAAACTACCCTTGGAACCCACTAGGCTCAGGCCTCCTCCGTCATAGGTTACCATTCCCAGTCCTACTACTAGACAACTCAACCACTGACAATGCCATCATGAGAGCAACGTATAATGAAGAGATTTGGACAATGAATGACAGCAACGCTGGTCAACAAAATGTCGCCAAGATTTCGCTTAAAATGGAAGCAGAGGGGGGTAACTCTACTTCTTGTTTGGCTTCTAATACGTGTGTACCTCTTGGTGGATACAGTTCTATTGCAGCGTTACCTCCACTAGGAATCAGTGATGCTGATAATAATAATGAGGAAGATGGTCCTAATTCGTTACCCGCATTGCTGGTCATAGCAGCAGTAGACACAGCCTCATTCTTCCATGGCGAGGAGCAAGCAGCAGACGCCCCATTATCTGGCCTCATAGCCATGTTGGCAGCTGCAAGAGTACTGGGAAAACATCCATCAATGCAGTCTAATAGTAGCGTCAATATAAAAAGACGTATTTATTTTGCAGCCATGGTTGGTGAGCCCTGGGACTTGATGGGAAGTAAACGACTCCTATGGGAAGCTTCCCAACCTGGTACCAATATATCAACCATCTTGTCATTAGATAGAATAGATAGTATAATAGATGTAGGACAAATTGGAAGAGCAGGGGATACTGATAAACAACAAAAAGTGAGGAGGGTTGAGCTGTTTACTCATGCTAATCCATCATCTGCTTCTTCCCCCACTACTCAAAGCATTTTGGAAGCATTTCAAAAAGCAGCAACACAAGTGACATCAACAGATAATGATAATGGTACTGTCATCTCCGTATTTCCATCTACAGTAACAACAGAACTTCCACCCAGCAGTACCAGTGCCTTCCTCAGAGTTCTCCCTCAAGACACCCCCACCGTAGCCCTCACTGAATTTGATGCTGCTTTCATCAACCCTTATTTCACCAGTCAATATGATACAGTTGACCAAGTCAGTAATACCACCATGGCTGCTACTGCATCTGTATTAATAAGAACATTATATGACTTGGCATTATTAGATAATAATAATAATAATAATAATAGCACTGGAGGAAAAAATGCATTTCCGCCACCAACGCCATTGGTAGTAAATGAGACGTTTGTACTAGAGACGGTAGAAGAATTATCGGGGTGCCTAATGGCATCAAACCCTGGCCTCTACTGCTCCCTGTCAACAGACCTCATCACCCCTGCATATGGGCCAGTACCATCTCATTATGTAGGCATCCTCCGTTGGCCCACTAGCGACCCCCAAAATCCAGACCCCAACTCTAAAAAGGATGCAGAGAGATTTATTTGGAATTACTTGGCATTTGCTACCTCTGGAACTGATCCTAGCATCAATAATAATGAGAATAAAGGAGATGGTGATGGAGATGTGATATTGTGTTCTCCATATAACACCACAGCATGCTCAGCAGGGAGGGTATGTGCAGGAGCAAGAGATTTGCCGTCTCCACAAGGCATGGGCCTGTGTCTCAGAGCTACTGTGCAGTATGTAGCTTCTTACTCAACTTCCTTGAGATATGTCAACAGTACATGGCAGACAACTGATAAGGCAGAAGAGTGGGAAGTAGAGTATGGATGGCCTCAGCCTGACCCTATGTGGACCGAGAGTAACTGGCCGACGGGGGTCCCGTCGGTGGAAATGTATTTGAATGAGAGCGAGAGCGTTGATGTGGCGGTATTGATAGCAGGAATAGTGGTGACTGTGGTGAGTGGGCTCATGGCTGGGGTGTTGATTGCTGCTTACAGGAAGAGAATGAAGCAAGACTAGAGATAGATTTATACATAGATTTTATGTGTGTGGCAAATGATAGGAGTAGTAATAGTATAGGAATCCTTTCAGCAGAAGCAGAGGAGAACTCTTCCTCCGTACTCTCTCTTATGATGTATTCTTCAAAAAAAAAAACCATTGCTAATTTCTTATTGGTCCTAAAATACATTACCGCCTCTCTTCTGTTTACCTAACAACATATCTTTAGCTTCATTAACCTTGGCTGCAACGAAACTACTACCTCCTGAATCAGGGTGATTTGCAATCATGATGCGTCTGTGTGCTTCCTTGATCTTCTCCTCTGGGGCGCTATCCCTGATGCCCAGGATTAAGCTTGCTTCTCTTCTAGTCATTTCGGGGAGGAAACCGCCCTTGTAGAATTGCCGTAATCTAGGTCCACCTGTTTTCATGGTGTTGATGGCGTGGAGGGCTGTTCTGGCGGCATAGGCAGCTGCTCCTACGGCTAGGCCTGCGATGAGCGGTGTTGTCTGTCCGTCGGGGAAGAAAGGGGGAATTGACGATGAGGATAGGACACGTGACAACTCGGTAGTACATGGGTGTCCGATAATGTGCGGATAATGAAACATACCATGCTAGCGCTATTGACCGTTTATATTATCTAAAATATAGGTATGAAATCTCTCGATTCAAATTTTAGTACCTTTTGCCCGGATTTGGGTGATATTGATAGATTTTTAATGACAAATTGACACGTTCTTTAATGGCAAACAATTATTTCAGTTTCATTCGCAGGGAAATGCTGGCAAAGAGCCTAGAAGTAGTTTTTTGAGAGACCAAATTGGACCTCACATTTTGAAAACACAAGCAACTGCACGTCATAAATTGTATACACCCATCATATTATATATACACTGAGCTGGTAAAACAAGGGTATCCAACGATATATGGACTTAGTGTAGTTTTAATCTGATCTCATTTTCTAGATGGAAGAAGACATTCCAAAGAGAGTAGAAGCTGGTAAGTAGACTTCTCTCGATCTTTAGATACCTCTAAGACGTCTCACCATACCTTCACACACTCACATACCTCCACCCCTCGCCATCCCTTACCAACACAAACCAGCTCTGCTTTACCGTCTCAAGACCAAGGCATTTGCGGAGTGCGACGACCTTTCCAAGATATTCGCCAAGTGTGCCACTGGTAAATTATTCTCAGTAGCTTGGAAGTGCCAAGACGAAAAGAATGAGTTGTCAGCTTGTTTAGGTACCCAGTAAGTCAATTTAGATGAGGTTTTCTCATTACCAGAAGCACAGAGGACATCAGCATAGTAATAACGATAGCTGCTTGCTTGTTCAATATGGAAACATCCTGAACGTTACTACTTCTTCCTTTCTCCTAGTCTATTCCATCAGCATTATATATCCTAACGCATAACCTCTTATATTAATTGTTTTGCAGTACATCTAGATTAGAAGAGTTAAAACAGAAGTGGATAAAGAAGGGAAGAAGACAGCAAATGTCTGAACAAGACTGGGAGGAGTTGCTGGATGGGTTCTGAACTATGATATTATAGATTATGCTGGGCGCATTCGGTATAGATTTATAAGAAGTAGAGATATATGGTATGAATGAATGAATGAATGTGTAATTGATAGACATGTAGCGAAAGCTGGTGAAGAAGAAGAAGAAGAAGCTGGATTGACGAAGAGGGAAGAGGGCAGCACCAACTGATCTGTCGACTGATCACTGTCTTAATAATTGACGCGCATTGGATGAGTCGGATACCTAATTTGAAAACATGGAATTGTCTGAGCTATACCAAGCGGATCTCGCCTTTGATTGGCAGCCTGCTGTGGTTGTGGCAGTGTTCTTCTTGTTGGGATGGTGGCTGATCGCCGAGCTTAAAGCTCAAAGAATCCCATCCATCAAACCCGATTTTGCATCAAGTAAGCACGTAAATTCATGTAACGATACCCATCGCACTTGATTCCCTCCCACCTAACAATCACCCAATGAATTCCATCTCACGACCGCTCCCTCCCCCCCCCCCCTCCCAAAGTAGGCCTCTTCTCACCTACAGAATACACAGGCCGCTCCACCCGCAGTCCCAAACGCTCCCCATTCAAAAACAGCATCCCCTGCTATGACCCTGGAACAGGAGAACTTCTAGGCCATGCAGAAGCCATGACTGCCTCTCAGGTGCAAGCCGTTGTCGACAAATCCAAGGCAGCCGCCAAGATCTGGAAATCCTCATCTTTCGAGCAACGCAAGCACCTCCTCCGTGTCATCCTCAAATACATCCTAGAGAACCAAGAGGAAATCTGCCTCATTTCCTCTGCAGACTCAGGTAAACCAATGGTTGATGCTGCATTTGGAGAGATTATTGTCACATGTGAAAAGATCTGTTGGTTGATCAATGAAGGAGAGCAGTGGTTGAAGCCAGAACGTCGTTCTACCAGTCGTATGATGTTTTACAAGAAGGCTCAAGTGGAGTACCACCCATTAGGAGTAGTAGGCGCTATTGTTGCATGGAATTATCCCTTCCATAATCTGTTCAACCCTCTAACTGCTGCAATATTCGCAGGAAACGGGTGCGTCATCAAGCCCAGTGAGCACTCTGCTTGGAGCGCCAGGAAATTTTCCGCTGTGATCGATGCTGCCCTGGAAGCTGCTGGGGCTCCTGCAGGGCTAGTACAGGTTGTCACAGGATATTCTGAAGCTGGAGAGGCATTGGTGCAGTCTGGACTTGGTAAATTAATCTTTGTTGGAAGTACAGGTGTAGGAAAGAAGGTGATGCAAGCTGCCTCTGCCACACTTACTCCAGTTGTTTTAGAACTAGGGGGCAAAGATGCCTTTATTGTATGTGAGGATGCTAAATTAGATGCTGTACTGCCTACTGCTTTGAGGGGAGCCTTCCAATCTTGTGGCCAAAACTGCGCTGGAGCTGAACGTTTCTTTGTTCATGAATCACTGTATCAGGAGTTTTGCAGCAAGGCAGCTGCTGCAGCTACAGCAATGAGGCAAGGGCATGCACTAGGGGATGTTCACGTAGATTCTGGAGCTATGTGCATGCCAGGATTGGCGGAAAAAGTCCAGCATTTGGTGGATGATGCCGTGAAGAAGGGAGCACGTGTGCTGGCTGGTGGCCGTCTCTCCAAAGGCCAACATGCACACGGTGGTAGTGGCGGTGGTCAGTTTTATCCTGCAACAGTGCTGGTAGATGTTGCCCCAGGAATGAAAATATGGGAAGAAGAGACATTTGGACCAGTATTCGCCGTGACGAGTTTCAAAACAGACGAAGAAGCAATACAGCTCGCCAATGATTGCCCCTTTGGCCTGGCCAGCAGTGTCTTCTCTAGCAGCACCTCTAGAGCCAGAAAGATTGGTAGTCAGCTAGAAGCGGGTATGACATCAATCAACGACTTTGCAGCCACTTACATGTGTCAAAGTCTTCCTTTTGGTGGAGTCAAAGACTCTGGATTCGACAGGTTTGCCGGAGTAGAGGGCCTGAGGGGTTTATCTATACCCAAGGCCGTTGTAGAAGACAGGTGGCCCTTTTCTACCTCCATTCCTCCCTTATTGCAATACCCAGTAAATGAAAAGGCATTTGGGTTTGTATCCAACTTGGTATGGATGTTTTATGCACCTGGGCTGAATGGCAAGGCCAAGGGGTTGTGGGGATTGGCTAAATGTTTCCTGCCATTTGGTAGTAGTAATGAGGAGAAGACAAAGAAGAAGTTGGTGTGATTGTGATGGGTGGGTGGGCGGGGATTTTAATTATTACATGCTTGGAAGTGGAATTTATTATATATACCATACGTGGGCAAAAAAAAAGAAAAAAAAACAGCTATTGTAAAGATTGTGGTGTGTCTTTAGACATCTCAGACAAAATATGACCAACATTCACCCAATTTTATGATTATTCTTATTATCAAACAGGCACATAAAGTTGGTAGACATTTAGTATTGTTGCTGTTCTAGGGGGGGGGAAGGAGTATTAAATCATCGTCTAATTGAAATCCTTATCAAGGGCGTCCATCAACCAGCGAGCAGTACCAGTAATAGTATTAGGATACTTCCTCCCTGCACCCTCGGGAAGAGTTTTAATATTACTCTTAGCATACTTGAGAATGATGAAGATGTCAGGGAGAGCATTCTTCCTCTTCAAAAACGTGTACGCTTTCCTCATATCTTTCACGCAGTTTCTATTACTCTCACAAGGCGTCTGCCATACAGCCATCTTTTTAGATCCCAACTTCTTCAATGCTGGGGCGAATCGATAGAAGTAAGGGTCTATTTTGCCGGTAGTGGGGTCCACAAAGCCAGTTGTCTTGGCAAATGCCTTGGCAGCTGGAAGCTCCAGGGTGGCCCCTGATGTCACCTGAGCAATGGCTTTAGCTGGCTGTCTTAGCTCACCATACATTGCAACAGTGGCCCTCACAATTGGATACACTTTAGTAATACCTGCATTGGCCTTCAACCAGACCAATGGTCGTTTAAGAGATGAAAGAGCCCAGTTCTTCCAATCCCCGTTGTGATCATCGCCTTCAGACTTTTGCTTCAGTGTGGCGCCGACGAGGTCAATTCCGTATAATTCTGCATCTCTGATGTAAGCCCTGGATGGCCTATCGTTGGTGATTGAATGGGACAAGATGGCTCTCTTGGACTTTACTTGCTCTAGCACGGACCTCTTTACTTCAAGGGAGGAGCCCGCCATGTTGAGAAAGGTGCCATCAACTCGGTTGGCAACATATTCCCAGCCAATGCCCTGTTGGAGTTTTGTGGCTTCTGATCCAACTACATTGACGAATCCAACAAAGACTTGGGGTTTCTTCTTGCTAGCAGAGCATCCATTCCATCCCCACTTATGTGGGCACTGAAGGTGAGGGAGAGGGGGAGAGGGTTGTGTGAGACGGAGTTGCCGGAGATGCCCGTTGATGTGTGAGATGGAGAAGGGAGACGTTGGAGGATGTGATCCAAAAAGACTCTTTTTGTTGCCTACCTTTACACAGCTACCATATGTATCTGCATATAGGCCTTTTAAACAAGTTGCTGATATTACGGTGGCATTTAAGAGAAGAACGAGACTCAGATAGAAAATCCACTTGAGCTGGCTTGAAGACTTCATAATAGCTCACGCAGTTATGGTCTGATGGAAAACTTTCCTAAACCAATTCACTTCAGAACAAATTTTAGATTACTTTAATGGCGAATACACGATTACACACCCTTTATGCTTGAAAGAAAATTGCCAGCTTCCCCCAGTAGCTTCGCCAGCTGGCACACCCTCACTCTGTCCCCCCGACTTTCCCTCCTTTCTTTGTGTGAGCATAGCTTAATAATAATTTTTAAACACCATCATTCATCAATATATAATACTATCAATCACCTCCCTCAAACCATATATACCGTATATTTACATTAATATTCAGCATGTCCAGGCCAACGTGGGAATGGAATCACCTCCCTAATATTCTCCAACCCAGTAGCAAACAACAACAACCTCTCAAATCCAAGCCCAAACCCAGCATGAGGCACTGTTCCATACCTTCTCAAATCCAAATACCCACTATAAGGCTCCAGATCCATCCCCGTCTCTTTAATTCTCCTCTCCAGCACATCCAAGCGTTCCTCTCTCTGACTCCCTCCAATCAGCTCTCCCGCCTTGGGCACCAGGACGTCCATGGCTGCGACTGTCTTGTTGTCATCATTCAATCTCATGTAGAATGCTTTGATGTCCTTGGGATAGTTGTACACAATAGTAGGTATTTTATAAACCTCCTCCGTCAAGTACCTCTCATGTTCAGATTGCAAATCGATGCCCCATTTGGGTTGGAAATCAAACTTCTTCTTGCCAGATGCCACTGCCTCTTCCAAGACTTCAACTGCCTCTGTGTAGGTGATTCTCTTGAATGGACTGCTGGCTACTTGTTGCAGACGTTCCAAGGCAGTTGGGTCGATCATTTTGGTGATAAAGTCAAGATCTGCTCTGCAATTGTCCAGGAGATGTTGACAGCAGTGTCTGACATAGTCTTCTGCACAGGCCATGTCGTCTTCCAAGGTGGCAAAGGCAATTTCAGGCTCAATCATCCAGAATTCAGCCAAATGACGGGTAGTGTGGGAGTTTTCCGCCCTGAAAGTTGGGCCAAACGTGTAAATATTAGACAGACCGCAAGCATAGTACTCACCATTAAGCTGACCAGAGACGGTTAGGTAGGATGGCTTGCCAAAGAAGTCCTTGGTGTAGTCAATCTTGCCATTTTCAGCTCTTGCTATACCTCCTATAATGCGAGCAGCTTCCTCGGTCTTGGCCAACTGCTGCTTGAGACGGAGGAGATGTTCCACTGCAGCTTTACTGGCAGCTGCCTTGTCAGCATTACCCTTGTCTTCAGCTGCAGCTGCTTTGGCTGCCTTGAC
>Ga0114919_10003955_pt1 | contig 11916 bp, 14 predicted proteins | sample BlataG_FD_88682 | JGI IMG/M metagenome (GOLD analysis project Ga0114919, IMG submission 88682) | Deep subsurface microbial communities from Black Sea to uncover new lineages of life (NeLLi) - Black_00105 metaG | ecosystem: Environmental > Aquatic > Marine > Oceanic > Sediment | place: Atlantic...
CGCAACCCCAAGGCGAAGCTCGTCTGCATCGACTTGCAGCCCTACGCTTCGGCGCAGGCGCTTGATCGGGACGATATCCTGCTCGTGGGTGGCTTCAGCGACTCCGTGTTCGATATCATCCGGTCCTTCAGCGAGGGCAAGCTCTCGGCGGAGAACTGGGTCTCGGAGATCGAGAAGACCGAACTCTAAGGAGTATGACCGGATCGGATGCCGTTAGGAGTACATAGGGAACTGAGGGTTGGGGGTTCGAGTCCCCCTGTCTCGCCAGCGAGGCATAGCTCAATTGGTAGAGCATCAGTAGTTATCTCTTGACAACCCCTTGTCGATCCATTTTTTGAATTCAAACAGACCGGATGCCTCTCGGGAGTACATTGCATTTATATACCTCTTGAGAACTCACTTGTCGGTCATTTACTAAACGAAACAAAAGGAACTGAGTCGGACGGATGCGCTCTTGGGAGTACATTGATCAAATCACGTCGGAGGCGACACAAAACACCAATCCCTCCTAGCACTGAGGCTAAACGGGCACCCTCTCGAAGCATTCTTGTCGTTCTTCTCTCTTCTTTTCATGAACAACCAATAGGTCGGATGCGGAACCGGAGTACATAAGTTCAATTCTTAATTCCCGCGCTGCCTTCGGGTAGCGTAGGACGCCCTTCGGGGGCATACCTCTCTAGTTCAACCCTTGTCGGCCTTTTTCAACTTTTTGGACCGGATGCTGATTGGGAGTACATTGCATTTAACAATACCCAACTCTCAGTCGTTCCCTTGTCGGTCCTTTTTTTAGCTGGATGTGAACCGCTGCTCTCGTGAGGAAGTTAGATTGGGCGTAGGGAACGAGGCGATCTGTTACGCGGCTCAAGTTGGTTATCAATTTGAACGCGGGGAAATCAGGCACCCTGACCGCACGTACGCATTGAAGTTACGTTGCGACAAGCACGGGTATCGGTATTTCAGAGTTCGTCCCGTGGGGTGGTCGAAAGCACCGATGGTGTATGTCCACCGCTATGTTGCCTACCTCAAATTTGGTGAGAAGCTGTTCGATTCGGAAATCGTAGTGCGGCACCTAGATGGAGATAAACTCAACAACTCGGTAGACAACATCGCCATCGGGACGCAGCGCCAGAATGCTCTTGATCGACCTGAGATTGAGCGGCTTGAACATGCAAAGGTCGCTGGAAAAGCACGTAGGAGGCTGAGTAAGAGCCAAGCGGAGCAGTTGAGGATCGACCAGCGCAACGGCGCTTCTTACAGTGAGTTGCAAGAACGGTATGGGGTGAGTCGCGGAACAGTCTCACATACGGTCAATAAAAAGTTTTACTAATCAATCGCGCGGTGGAGCAGTCGGTAGCTCGCTTGGCTCATAACCAAGAGGTCGGTGGTTCAAATCCATCCCGCGCTACCAGAAAGTGATGAGTAACAGGATGCTGTTAGGAGTACATAGCCTTCTAAGCTCGTGAACCGGGTTCGATTCCCGGCATCTGCTCTAGATGCAGATGTAGTGTATTGGTAACACACGCAAACATCTCTTAGCGCCCCTTGTCTGTTATGATTCACGTTACAAAGATGCTTACCGCTCACAACTACGACCGAATGCTTCAGAGCCAGTCCCGTGGTGGACTGGCTCGATTTAGCGCCTGATTCTCCCTTCGCGGTTCGAGAATCAGGGGTTCGTAGCTCAATGGCAGAGCACCGGATTGAAAATCCGATCACGGCAGTTCGATTCTGCCCGGACCCACCAGCGCACCCCTGCCGGGGTAGTTCAACAGTAGAACGCCGCCTTCATACGGCGGAAGTTGTGGGTGCGAATCCCTCTCCCGGTACTAGGCTGCAAATCGTTTGCGCCCGTTTGAGCTTTGCCTGGGCATGGAAGACCGCTACGATGCCTGCGGTGGGCGAGTGACCGTCCCCAGGAGGCCCTATGGCGATCAAAGAGTTTGATCCGGCTCGGCTAGAGCTTAAGGTTGAAGAAGTCGATGTCGCGGATCTGATCCCGGCAGACTGGAACCCCCGCGAGATTGATGAGGAGTCCCTCGATGGGCTTGAGACTTCGATCACGCGCTTCGGCTTTGTGCAGCCGGTTGTCTGGAACAAGCGCACCGGTAATGTGGTGGGTGGGCATCAACGGCTCAAAGTGCTGATGCGGAACAAGGTCAAGAAGACCACGGTGGCCGTCATTCACCTTCCGCTAGAGGAGGAGAAGGCCCTGGGGATCTCCCTCAACAACATGAAGCTCCAGGGCAAGTGGAACACCATGCTGCCTGCGGTGCTGACGGAGATCGACCCGGATTTGCTGGATGGGCTGCGCACGGACGATCTACTCAACTCCCTCCAGAAGCAGCTAAAGGACGCGGACGATAAGGCCAACCACGCCTTTGAGAAGGAGGAACTCTATGTTGCTCCGCCGCCCGAAATGGTGTGGGCCCTGGTTGCCATCCCCGCTGATCAAGTGCAGAAGATTGCCAAGCACCTTGAGGCCATTAGTCAGGTCGAGGGCGTGCTGTTTGATCAGGTGATTCGATGAGTGAGAAGAGCGGGCCCAAAGTCATCAAGGTCACGACCGCCCCCGTGGTGGTTGGGACTCGGCAGGACAATCAGTTTCTCAAGGAGAAGCTTGAGATCCGCCGCCACTTCCTTGACAAGTACCCCACCTCGGATAAGAAGCTCAACGTGATTGATTGCTGTGCGGGGGAGAAGCAGGCGATCTGGACCCAGCTTCGCGAAGAGTACGATGTCAATTATTTGGGGATCGATAAGAAGAAGGTCGGGAACGGCGTTTTGAAGATCGACGCCGCCCGCTGGCTTTCGCAAACGGAGTGGAAAGCGGATGTCATCGATATCGACACCTACGGGGAGCCCTGGGGCATTTGGGAAGCGGCGCTTGAGAACTTCATTGGCGAAGAGGTCACGATCTTTCTGACCTACTGCAATGTGCCGGTGAACAATGCGGTGGGGTTGATGTCGAAGGCCGTGCGGAATCGCCTGGGGCTTCCGGAGGACTGGAAGATCTGGCACGCTCGCGTTCTCGGTGGACACACCAAGAATCACATGCTGGCGTACGCCCTCAAGTGTGGCTTCGAGGTCGTTGAGGCCACCCGGATCAAGTTCATCAAGAATAAGGACACCCAGGGCATTCGCTGGGACTGGAACGAACTCTATCTCTATATGGGGATCCGGCTGCGATGGCTGAAGAAGACGGAGTAGAGGCCGCAGGCGCGGGGACGCTCCTCCAGCGTTTCAAAAACATCGAGGATGCACACCCCGAGCGGGTCCACCCGCTGATTACCGATGAGGCCCTTCGCAACCTCGTCGTCGCCTGGGAGACCACGCCCGTTACGTTTAAGGATCCCAAGGGCAACGCACCTGAGGATGAGAACTCTCAGTGGCAGTGGCTCTGGGGGCTTTGCGATTATGATCGTGATTATTTGGCTTATTGTGTGAAAACACAGGAGACGAAGCTCGGTCGGCTGGTTGACCGGGCGAAGGCGTTTCGACTGATCTACCCGGACGGTACGGCCAATAAGATCGCTATTCAGTTTGTGCGGAATGAAATAGCGAAAACTATGCAGAGCAAAACAAGGGCAAAGTAAACCTCTTGATGGATGCTCGCGAATAGGGTACTTTTTTCACTAGGTGAAAAAGTGCCTTTAGCTAATAAGACCAAGCCTTCAGCGCAGGAAACGAAAGAGCGCCGGATGCTCGTCTTCCGTATGAAGATGCGGGGCCTGACCCACGCCGCCATTGCGCGGGAACTCGACGTGAATTCCAAGACGATCACGCGGGACGCCAAGTGGATCAAAGAGCACATGCGCGAGGTCGCGGCCAGCGTGGACAAGTACGAAGAACTGGGCGAGGCGATGGCCTCGTTGCAGGAAATCTCCAAAGAGGCGATGTACCAGTTCAACGAGACTGAGAAGGCGTCGGAGAAGAACAGCTTCCTCGTGACCGCGCTGAATGCGACCAACCAGCGCATCAAGATGATGATGGAGGCAGGCATCATCGATAAGGCCACGACCGACATCAACCTGTCGCTGGACCTGTCGAAGCTGACGACTGACGAGCTTGAGAAGAAGCGGGCCGAGGTCATGTCTCGACTTGCTACCCAGCCCAATAGCTTGATCAGTGCCAACTAAGCAGAGCTTGCCCGGTGGCGATCCCGCCGCCTTCAAGCAACTCACCACCACGACGGCGGGTGAGGATCTCCGGAACCTCCGGAGCGATCTTGAGTTCCTTAACCGGCTTGAGACGGAGATCAACCACCGGGAGTTGGCGGATAAGCCGACCACCTATGGGTTGCCGGATCTCAACCGCGAGCAGCGGGACGACGAGACGCAAGAGCAGTACATCGAGCACCAGAACGAGGAACTGCGCGAATTCATCACCCGGCTCTACATCCCCAAGGATGGGCGTAAGGTGTGGATCAAACTGTCTCCCGCGATGCTCGATTTCATCGGAGACATGTTCTACGGACGCCAGAACCAAGCCATTCTCTGGAAGGGCCGTGGGACCGGCGGATCGCTCTGTACGGCCATTCTGATGTGGCTGTGCCTCATCTATAAGTCCAAGTCCTTCACTCTGATGGCCGGTTCAAGCGAACAGGCCAAACAGATGTATCAGTACACGAAGGGCCTCTGGGACTGCTTCCCCGAGATGGCGCGGAACATGTTGGCGGCGGAGCCGCTCCAGACGGAGACGCGCCTCGTCAACGGCACGCTCCTCAAGATCATCAGCGCCTCGGAAAAGCAGGCGCGTGGTAAGCACAACGCGGGCTTCGTGGTCGATGAGTCCTGCCAGGAAGGTGAGGGCACCGACCGCATGATCTCGGCGGCGATGCAGGGCGCGATGTCCGAGCCGGATTACATGATCGTCATGCTCTCGACGTTCCACCATCCCATCGGCCTCTTCCAAGAAGTCTGGGACTTCGCGGACGAGCGCGGCTTCGGGCGTTTCAAGTGGGACGTGTATGACTCCATGCAGAAGTGCGATGCGGGGCTGGAGACGGCGACGAAGGACGATCCGCTCGCCTTGAACTACTGCCAAACGCAGTGCTCGCTGACGGAGAAGCAATCGCTCTTCGATGAGATGGGTGAGAGCGTGGACTGGAAGTGGAAAGGCTGTAATGGCCGCTCTCGCCATTCCCAGGGGTTCTTGCCGCGTAAGAACGTGTTGATCGCGAAGAAGATGAACCGGGGTACGAACGTCTTTGCGGTCGAGTTCGAAAACGAGCGGCCTAACTGGATGCGCCCGGTGTACGACATTGAATGGGTCGAGCGCAGCTTCGTGGAGGCCGATTTCCCACCACCGGGGACGAAGATCCTTGAGAAGTCGGTGGGGATTGACTGGGGCCTTGAGGGGCAGACGGCCATGATCTTGACGGCTCTCTGCGACGTGCCCACGGGTGCGCCGCTCGATCCGACGAGCGCCAGTCCGATCCTCCGAGAGCCCCCCTATAAGCGCTGCGTCATCGTGCTTGAGACGCAGTTCATGACCGGCAAGCTCTGCGCGGAGGCGATCAAGGTGCTGTGGGACTGGGCCGAGCGCTTTGGACAGGACAAGTTCTACGTTTATGGAGACGCCAGCCACCCCTTCAACAACCTCGAAGTCAGTAATGAGGGCTTCGACTGCCGACCCGTCCCCTTCAATAAGTGGAAGGACTTCGGGATTGGGAACTGTATTAAGTACTTCACCAATCCAGGGCGTCTATATATTAGGCGCTCATTGACGGGCTTCCTCGAACAATTGAAGCGCTATCGTCAGAATAAGCAGGGTAAGCCGGTCAAGAAAGATGATCACGGCCCCGATGCGTTCCTCTGCGCGATGATTCACTTCCGTTTTGAGGAGCGGTTTGGCGGGGATCTGGAGCTAACGCCTGAGGAATTAGGCGAGTCCGGGGCGATCAATTACAACCCGAACTTTGAGGGCATGTCGGCGGTCGGCAATCTTCCGTATTCGACACCGATGCCGCCTCAAACCGAGATCCCCGCTGCGAAGATTGGAAACGTAGAAACAAAACGTACTTCCGGCGGACAGGTAGTAGTAATATGATGGATCGTGGCCCTGAGAAGGACTCAGTGCTCTACTAGGAGGATATTATGGCGAAGCAAATCATCGTTTCGTTCTCAGCAGTTGGGGCAACGTGTCGGGATTCTGACGCGGCCTTCTTGGCTGAGATGGGCACCCAACTTGATGGGGCCATTGGTGCTGATCGTTCGGTCGGCATGTTCACGGGCTCGGCTCTTCGTGCGGCGCAGGCCGTCGTGCAGAACGCCGACACCTCGCAGGACGCTGCTGATGCGTTGGCGCAGGCCGCGTTTGATGTTGGTGTGACTGGGCCGTTTGCGGCGTCGGAGATCGACGCGGCGGGCACCATTTCGGAGCTTACGGCTCCCACGCCTTCGTAGTTCTAAATTAGTGATTTCTTGACGGTGGAGGGCTCTCTCATTACCGTGGGAGCCCTCCACCGCATGGATCCTTTGGGATCCAGCATTCAATACAAAAGTAGAGTTACCGCTCTAGCCCGCCAATTCGCCGGAGTTTGCTTTTCCGGAAGGCTGATTAGAAGGAGCAATGTCCATGTCTGAAAAGTCACCGTGGGAAGGCCGACTCGCCATTGAAGTCATTGGAAAGACGCAGGGATGCTGCGTTGACACCATTCTGAAATGGCGTCCCCAAATGACGGGCCAAAAGCGCACTTGCACGTACTGTGATGTCACCATGAAGGTGGTCCGGGCGGGCGAGGTTGTGAACCAAGAGTTCACAGGCGGACTCAACGAATATAAGCGCGAGATTGCGCAGCCCGACTTGGTCATCGGCGGCTTGTACTTCTCTTTGGAGAAGTTCCCGACCGAGAAGGCCGTTGGGGCGTGGTTAGAGGATCGCGAAGTTGATGCTGACGCCGATGTGGTAGTCGAGCTTGATAACTTCGCCTCCTACGTCGCTCTTGAGCGCTTGATGCCTGATTCCGTGCGCAACCTCTGGATTGCACCGGGCGTCATGGGCGAGCTAGGCATCGCAGAGAAGCAAACGGCGGTTGGTCAGGGCATGGCATCGCAGGCGGCTCCGGGCGTCACGGTGGCTTCGATGAACGCGGGCACGCTTCATCCGGCGCAGGGTCCGGCAGCAGTGACGGGCGGCATGGGTCAGATGCCCAACTTGCTGCACGGCATGACGCAGATGACCGACGGCCATCAACATGAGTTCCACCTTGTTCCGTTCCCGTCTCCGGACGGCTGGCGGGTCAAGGGGTTCTCTACGTGGGATAACGGCCACACGCACATGATTGATGCGGCGGTGAGCACCGACGGAACGCTCGATGCTCGCACGGCTCCGGATCAGGCTCCCGTTGGCGGACACGCGCACTCACACCGCGTAGTCTGGCACGCCAGCATGAACATTCCCGGTGGTGCGCCTCACAACCCCGTACCGGCAGGCACGTCGAACGACGGCACCACGGGCAAGGACATCATCGACGACGACATGCTCAATGAATTCCGCCAGCAGCTTAGTGCTGCGGTTCAACGCGCACAGATTAAGCACTAGGAGGGGTCATGAACGAAGGCCGTGATGTTTGGTCGAGTGGGACTTCCTCAGAGAAATCTGATGCGATCAATAAGTCTCTACGAACGACTCTCAACAGCATCCATAGTCCGCAGCAACTCTTCCCCAAGAAGAAGCGGATGACGGAGATCGAGCGCATCGAAAAAGAGACCGCTGAGGAATTCGAAGCGATCAAGAAGCGCGTTGCGGAGCGTGAGGGTCTCATCGAAAAGTCCCAAGAGGACGATGAGGATGAGGACGAGGGAGTGGTCGAAAAGTCGGATTTTCCTAACGGGTCTTCTGCCACGAATGGGGGCGACATCGCCCCTGTGGAAGACCTGTCGAAAATTGCGGTAACGGCCCACGGGAAGCCGCTTCAAAGTCTTGAGCATCAACGCCGAGCTAAAAAAGCTTGGGAGATGCGGGGCGCAAAGCCCGCCTTGGGCCGTGAGTCCAAGCCACAAAAAGAACCTGAGGCTGCAAAGAAGTCTTTTGGGGACCGCATTGACGCGGTTATTCACACCAATGATGGTGGATCCCCGATTGAGAAGGCTATTAAGCAGAGTGGGTTTGACAAGCTCCCGATGACCGACAAAGCGCGTGAGCTACTTGAGAACGTGCTCTCTAACGGGGCCGAGCCGGTGACACAGTACACCGGGAAGGTGCTGATTGAGCGCGGTATCCCTGAGGTACCTCCGGCGAGCTTGGCGAAAATTAACTCTAAACTTCAGGTAGGGGATCGTGTGATTCCCCTGCATTGAGTTCCGGTGGGTCCAGTGGGGGCGACATTTTACCTCCCCTACGTCCCGCCGTCGGCTCGAATCACGCGCATGTATGAGGGACCGGCTAAGGTCACTAAAGATGTTTACTCCCCAGGCCGTGCTCCAAAAGACTGCAAGAATTGCGAGTCTGTTATTGAGGAGCGTCTGTGGGCCCTTGAGCTTGAAGCCGAGGGTGATGAGAAACACGCCGACAATGATGACGCTGCCGTGCCGATGGCCGTATCTGATACGACGATGGTTCTTCGATTGGAGCCGTTGGCTCAGCCGTCCGGTGAGGTGAGTTAGAATCTGTGATCTTAGACCTTGGCAACACAACCTTGGTAAGTATGATGGATCCACCTAATCTGGATTCGTCTGAGGAGGAGTGATCTATGGGACTTGGTAATTACGCACGTTCGGGCCAGGGCTCTGCTAACGTCAGCAAGTCTAAGAAGGCTCGTGAAGGCACCATTGAAAAGGGTGGCAAGGCGTTCCCCGGTGCCGCGACTCCGTTCGGCGCTGAGAGCGACGACGAAGCCACGCCCGTTGAAGAGACCGCCACTGAGGCGAAGTCGATGGGCGGTTACGCCCGCTCCGGCATGATCTTCAAGGTCGCCCCGTTGAACCAGCCGCGTGTGGCGTCGAACATTCCGGGCTCTGATGCTCAGGGTGTTCCGGCTGCGACTCGGGATCACATGGGTGATTTCGCTCGTCGCGGTAACCTCGACGCACAGCCGAAGGTTGTTGCGGCACAGACCGGCCTTGGTACGCAGGGTCCGGCCGTCGCATCATCACTCGCTCGTATGGGCGGGCAGATCGGTCTGGCTCCGGGTCAGTTCGGCGTGTGGGCGCATCCTCAGGATCCGACCACGGCTCCGGCTCGCTCTGAGTCGAAGCAAGTAACGAGTCAGGCCGGAAAGCCCGGTTCGTTCCCGAAGCCCGCTAAGCCGGTCTACTAAATACGAACCGATTGATACGGACGATATCGTGAAGTACGAGTATAAAACGATGCGTCTCTCCGTCGCTGACGGTGAGGAGTTTGTCCGTCATCATGATGTAGTCGCCAAGGAATTTAGTGAACTTGGTGGCGAGGGATGGGAACTGGTCTCTATTGAAAGAGATACTGCCTTCTTCAAGCGGGTGATCTCCAACGGGAAGCCCTCGGGTCTCGCAAAGGTCTGTTCGAACTGCAAGTGCTTTGAGCCTGCGGACGAGACGACTGAGAAAGACTCGCTGGATAAACCTTCTGGTTGGTGCGGTGAACAAAAGTTGGCAATGTTGGGGATGGGGACGTGTGATGGGTTTACCGAGAAGAATTGGAATACTCCAAATCCGACCGGTTCACCCCCTGACGAGGAGAGTGCGTGGCACTGGTTGCCGCGTACCGATGTCGGGGAAAAGCGCGTTGAGTCGATTACCGATCAAGTTGACGGTATTCAGTCCCCTTCACACAAGCATCGCGTTGTGGTCATCATGGATCGTCACGGCAAAGTAGTCCGTGGTAAGACGGATATGATTAACGGCCATGATCACAACATTTCATTTATGAACATGGCTGATGAGGCCGACGGTCACACACATACCTTTGAGATCCCGCGAGGATAGGAGGAGCGAGAAATGGCGAACTTTACGTTCAACGCAACGGCGAGCATGTCCACTTCGGACGGCATCACGCTTGATTCAACAATTACGAATCAAGGTTCAAACGGAAAGCAGCTTCTAGACGATACATTCGTCGCGACGACTGCGATTGATTTCGCGCCACTTGTGGCGACCATCACGGACCCACTCTGGGCTCTGTTGGTGTGCAGCGGCGACGGTGCGACTCTGGAATTCGACAGCAGCGCTTCGGTGAGTGCCAAGGCATACCGTACGGTTATGCTGGGCATCACTGAGAATGCAACGGGCCCGACGGGCGTGTTGGATTTGGCGATTGTGACGCAGGGCGCTGAGCAGCGCGTTCGGTTCCTCTGCGTAGGCGATCCGGATTAGTCCTAGCTAGGTACCTAAAATGCAGTCCTGGGGATCTGTCAAGCTGCGGGCGCTATTATTCAGTCCGCAGACTGACACTCCGGCTGTTGGCTCCTCGCTGGGTCTAGGGATTCTGAAAGAATTCACGGGGGCCATGTCCAATGGGGCATGGCCCCCGCTTCTTCCGAAGCCGGGATCCTCCAAGGATCGAGAAGCCATGTGGTTGGCCTTGAAGCACGGGGAAGAGATTGAAATCGCTTCCATCGGGCAGGGGATCCACCGTCCGTATCAAATTCGATTCAAGGATGGTGCGAGCCGAGGACCGACCACGACGATGAAGGCCGTCCTTAAGACGGTCCATTTTCAGTATGAGAATATCCGCTATCGGGAGACGGTCGATGTCGAGATCACCGGTCCTGAGCGCGAGGTGCTTTCGTATGAGATCGACCGCGCCCTTGGGTTTGATCTCGTCCCGCCGACCGTAGGCCGTGCAGTCGAGACGGTCGGCTACGGGAGCTTCCATGCGTGGGTTAAACAACCCACCGCATGGCAGTGGATCGAGCGGGGCTATGACTACCGCAAAGATACGCGGAATCCCTGGCTCCACCGCTTGGCTGCCTTCGACTTCATCCGAGGCGAGATTGATCACCATGCAAACAACTGGATCATGGACTCGAAGCACCGGGTGTATGCCATTGATAATGGCTATTCCATTCCTGACGGAGACAATCGGAAGTGGTTCCGGTCTTCGGCGGGCAAGGCGCTGCGCGGCACGCCGATCCACCCATCCGTGGCGCTCGAAATTGCCGCCATTGATGAAGATAGAATCAAGGCATTGTTCAAGCATCACCGTTTCAACAAGGGTGAGTGCGAGGGCGTCTTGAAGCGAATCAAAGAACTTAAGGCCCTGAAGGTTTGGCGCAAGCTCGGCCGTCTGTGGTAGCCCGCTGATTTATAGAATCAGCGGGATTGTATTGAGGTCGGGACTGGTATTATGTCCCCTTGTCATGGAATCCAAACGTAGGAGGTAGAGATGCCTATTGGTGGCGGTGATCCGAAACAAATTGGTGATGGTCTCGTAGTCAAGCTTCGTCCGGACGCCGGACGCGGTGGTGCGGACATCTGGGATCTTCGCGACATTGTGGTTGCGCTGATGGAAGAGCGGCAGGAGCTTTTCGCGATTATCGCGAGCGAAGCGAACTACGCGGACTTCCAGACAGCGGCGGCTGCTTTGACGCCGAAGCTTGCGTTGATCGATACGATCAACGCTTAGTCACAACGTTTCTTAGCGACGATTGCGCCCTCCGGCCTTAACCGGAGGTGCGTAATCGTCTATCTACAATGAGGGGCTTTTATGGCTACCGAAGTCGTTCGGCACGTACAGCCTGCCGGACAAACCAAACTTGGCACCGACGTATCCCCTGGGCTCGATCTTGAAGTTAAGCACCCGTTCATTCCGTGGCGCTTCAACAACTACATCTATGAGCGCAACTTCACGGCGGGCGTTACGACAGTCACCCTGACGAAGAAGTTCAATGGTGATCAAGAGGGTGAGATCGCGGTCATTACATTAGGCGTGGGTCAGTCCACGGCCTTCTTTGATCGCACCGTCGAGCTTGGTCACGGTGAGTCAATTCGATTTGCA
>Ga0114919_10003957_pt1 | contig 11913 bp, 14 predicted proteins | sample BlataG_FD_88682 | JGI IMG/M metagenome (GOLD analysis project Ga0114919, IMG submission 88682) | Deep subsurface microbial communities from Black Sea to uncover new lineages of life (NeLLi) - Black_00105 metaG | ecosystem: Environmental > Aquatic > Marine > Oceanic > Sediment | place: Atlantic...
AAGATGGGGGGGGGGGGGGGGGGAGGGGGGGGGGGGGGGGAGAATGGTGAGGTGTGTGGGGATACGGGTGGTCATATGTTAACTATGGTTGACTAGTATTATCTTTGCAGTGACATTATAGGCACTATCAGTAATATGTACACGTCTCTCTTCATGATGATGGCTTCTAGTGTTAGGAAGAAGAGAAAGAAGAACAAAGTGGCAGCGGCAAAGCGGCAAGCGACAAGAGAGGCGGAGAAAAGAGGAAGTGGTGTTGGTGTTGGCATACTTACTTACTTTTCAATATATATTGCGATTGAATGAGATGTATGGGCCTTATAATTACCAATAATAGCGAGAAAATGTTACAATGACGTGATTTTTGAATGTTTCTAGCTCTCAACAATGGACAGACGACTGGTCACGAAGGAACTTCAAATTTATCTTCGACAGATCAATGAGACAAAAATTCAAAGCAATTGCATGCAGGTTATTATTAATTAATAGGTCTTTCAATAAGGGATGTTCACCTCATTAGAGCAAGGCAGCAGCAACAACACCTCCCAGAACCATAATAGCAACTGGGTGGAGGAAATGGAGGACACTTCCACTTCCTCTTGGGACGAGAGATCCTCCTCCGCCACCTGATGATGGCTTCACTCCCAACACCTCTCCAGCAGTGACAGTATAGTCACCACGGCATGAAGTGATGTTTTGGAGCACAATGGGAACATTAACACTGATGACGTTGCCTGTTGTGACTCTTGCCTGGAATCTCGTACCATCAGGGAAGCTTCCATCCACTGAAGAACCTGCATAATAATAGAACAAGGGGTGTGAGTAAGAATCAATCATCCACATCAATCACGTCTATGTCTTGTATTTACCAACATCAACGTACCTGAAATATCACCTGTTCCTACTCCACAAGAAGAAGGAGCTGAGCTAGATGGAGTGAGAGTCATCTTAGATCCTGAAACTTGAACAGTGTATGACTGAGCACACTGGTAATAGAAGTCAATATCTTTGCAGACCACTGGAGTCACTGATGCATCAAGTAGGCTGATAGTACCACTAATACCGTATGGAGTGATGATGAAAGATGGAGGCACTACAGGACCACTTGGAGTGTCAGGCCTAGGTGCTGGAGGCACCACTGGATTAGCATTTTCCCCAGGGAGGCAGTCACCATACTCATCGGTACCGTAATCACAGCCATAGAGGCAGTTACCATCATCATCATAGCCATAATCACAAGAGCCAGGGAGGCAGTTACCATCATCATCATAACCGTAATCACAAGAGCCAGGGAGGCAGTTACCATCATCATCATAACCGTAATCACAAGAGCCATAGAGGCAGTTACCATCATCATCATAACCGTAATCACAAGAGCCAGGGAGGCAGTTACCATCATCATCATAACCGTAATCACAAGAGCCATAGAGGCAGTTACCATCATCGTCATAACCATAATCACATGTGTCATCAGAATCACCACATTCGTTGGTAGAGCAGAGGTTGCTGTCGTAGAAACAACCACCATTGCCCCACCTACCACAGCAATCAGAACCACTGTAACATTCAGAAGCATCGCAGCATACACCAGTCGATCCATCATAGCTCACATTGTTAATAATCAGGGTATTACTTTGAGCCTATCATAATAGTAAGGAAGAGAGAAAGTCGTTGAGAGAGAAAGGAAGACGACGGATGGATAAGCCTCTCTTCTCTCTAGTGAGGAAAAAGGAGCAAACGAGGGGTCAATTGCTATCTCTTACCTGCGATACCTTGATAAACGAGGCTTGGAGCACCAAACAGGTGCAAAGCAGCAAAGTTGTCAGCTTGAGCATCATCTTGAGTACTGCAGATGAGTTTGAAATGAGTCACCACTTATGGAAAATTAGCCTTAAAAAAATCTTCCAAAGAGGTGTATACTTAAAGCCCAGTGGACGAAAAGGAAAGTTTATGCCTCAACGAGGCTTTACCACCCGTTTTATACAACTCAACTCTAAATTTAAAATTTAAAATTTTTAAGTTCCCTCCCGAGCCTTCTCCGACTCCCGACTCCACACTTCCTCCTCCCTCCTGCTTCTCACCCATAATTCACATTGAAATAGCAAGTCGGGTTTCTTTGCTATCCTATTCATCTTAAACAACATTAGTAATAATAACAATCACTGATCTGAAAGGAATACCATCTATTATTGAGGAGAGCAAAGAGGAGAATACGACTGGTCAGAAAAGTACCAACCAACATATAAATACCCACCATATAAACACATATTAATCCATATCTACTATCATATCAACCTGCTACCTCTATTGTTACCTCAAAACATACAAACAACCATCATGCTATCACCTACTGGCGGGAAGAGATCAATCTCCAATGGTCATTATCCCTCAATCAACATCGTCTCCGACTCCACCTCACCACCAGCCAAGAAGAGTACCCACAACACTGATAATAGTAATACTACGACTCAAGATAAACCATCATCATTATCATCAAAGTTAGATTGGGTAGCTGTTGACGGTCTACGTGGTGTCTGTTGCACCTTTGTCATCTTCTTCCATGTGATGATGTACTGGGGCCAAGTCATTGACCAACAAACTGGCTACTCTATACTCTACAAATGGCCAATGAAGGCACTACAGAGTGGTCCAATGGGACCTGAGATATTCTTCCTCCTAACTGGAATATGGGCTACTTTACAGTTAGTACCTTTGCTGGAGAAGGCAGTCCCTTCCTCTTCCTCTTCCTACAGGAGACAGAAAGGTGAGCTTGATGGTAAAACTACAACAGAGACAATCACTACATATTATCGTAAGAGATTGCTATACAAGCTACTCCCTCCCTACTTTACTACTATGCTCCTTATTGCATTTACCATTCCACATGATCATGAGAATATTCCCCCTCTCCTGGTAAATAATCACAACACTGTATTTGAATACTGTCACCTCAGCCTTCCCCTCAACTTTGTGTTTCTCAACAACTTTTTCGGTTTTGGAGGCTGTGGCACCCAATATTGGAGCCTTGCTGCACAGATCCACTTCTACCTATGCTTCCCTCTACTCCTCGTTGCATTAAAGCCAAAGAAGCAAGGGTTCAGAAGACGATTGGCTATCACACTAACCGTGTGTATTGCAGCAGTGACAGCAGTTAGACTGGCCTTGGCGCTCATCTTCAACATGAAACTTCCCCTTTTAGCTTGGCCTCATTCTGATGCATCACCTCATATGTTGGCTCACCTTGTTGACTACTTTCATTGGATATACTTTCCTACTACTCAGAGACTCATTAGCTTTCTAGTGGGCTCTTTGTTTGCTCTCTATACCATCTCACCCGGTGGGATGATGAAGAGTAGGCTGTACAAGCCACCATTTGCTGCTGCATTGGCATCTATCTCTGTATTGGCTGTATACTGGTATCTGTGTATACGCTCAACTCGTATATGGGGCTATCATCAGCATGATAATAATGATGATAATAATCTTTATGATGCTATGTATATTGCTCTAGCTCACCATGGCTCTCCACTGGCATCTCTCACTGCACTGGCCTTGGTTGTTCTCATTGCTACACATAGCACTGATGGTAGCGGTAGAGGTATGATAATTGGCTCCATTCTGGCTTCTATGTTGAAACTACCAATGATGAAGAAGCTCTCCGACTTGTCGTATCACATGTACTTGCTGCATATGCCTGTTGCCTACTGGTTGGAGGCGGCATTATTGCGGTATGTTCCTTTTTATTACCTCAGAACGGCCAGAGGCACTACTACTACTGCTACTACTACTAGTACTGCATTGTCTGTTGCCGCTGAGGAATATCCTCTTCTTACCTTTGCAGTGATGGGTGTCAGTGTGTATGTGGTGACATTAATGGCAGCATTGGGTCATCAAGCTTATCATTCTTGGATGAATACTGTGATTGGTAGGATGTTTGGTAGGAGGGAAATAGGGGAGAAGAAACATAAATAAATGATAAAGAGTGCTAGACTTGCAATATTTTTAATGTAATCCCTTTGTATAGGCAGCATCGTTATCATTACCATTCTTCTTTCTATGTTGTTAACAGAGTAGCAACCATAAATTCAAAAAACATGTGTGTTTACACGCAGCAATCCCAGCCTCCTGCGCGCGAGGCGGCTCCTTTAGGTGAGCAAAAGGTTTGAGTTTTGGTTTCCTTTTAGCACATTCTCCCACACAGTAACGGATCAAGGATAAGAATAACATTCCTCCACAACTACGTAGACAGCCCTTGCCCTTGCCCCTCACATGGAGGTGGATGCAATGTGTGTTTACAGTACGAAAGCAGAATCAGTGCACCAAACAAACAAAACAAAAACGATTCAAGCAAAAGCTAGTCATCTACAATTCATAGATCTTCCTCTCCCCTTTTTCTCATTCATCTTTGCTTTCTATAGGTAACACCCCTCCTGCAACATTGTTCCTCCCATCATCATCATCATCATTACTATATTAAAATTGTTTAGTAGGTGTATCCCTTTTCGTACATGCCCTTGGCAGCCTCCTTGCTCTCTCCAGCAGCATCATACTTACCCTGCTGGGCATCACTGTTAGCCTTGGCACGTCTGAGCAGAGCCTCCTGAGCAATCTTCACATTGCCCTCCTCTCCTTTCCAGGTCTTGAGGACAGTGTTTTGCAGAGCACGAGCATACGAGAAGGACACGTGCCATGGGTTGGGGCTTTGGTTCATTGCGTTCAAGTTGAGGGTGGACTCCAACTCAGACTGACCTCCAGACAAGAACATGATTCCTGGGACGGCTGGTGGCACACGGCGACGCAACATTTTCAGGGTGTAAGAAGCGACCTCTTCTGGAGTGGGTCTCTTCTTGTGCTCTGCTCCTGGGGTAACCATGGAAGGCTTCAACAAGATGCCTTCAAACATGACACCATTGTCAGCCATGTACTTGAAAGTCTCAGCCCAGGTGGCGGAAGCGACCTCCAAGGTGCGGTCGATGGAGTGGTCACCATCGAGGAGGATCTCTGGCTCGACAATTGGGACGAGGCCGGCGTTTTGGGCAATGGCGGCGTAGCGGGCCAATCCATAGGCACAGTCACGGACGGCGATCTGGGTTGGGCCGGCTGGGATGGAGACGACGGAGCGCCACTTGCAGAAGCGAGCACCTTGCTTGTAGTAGTCGGCGCAACGTTGGGAGAGGCCGTCGAGGCCGGCGCACCAAGATTCGCCGTTGGAGTTGTCGAGTGGATGGAGTCCCTTGTCGACCTTGATACCTGGGATGATGCCTTGCTCGTTCAAGCAGTCGACCATTGGCTTGCCAGCACGAGTCTTCTGGTAGAGGGTCTCCTCGAAGAGGATGGCACCAGAGATGTATTGGCCGAGGCCTGGGGCGGAGACGAGGAGCTCACGGTAGGCCTGACGGTTGGCTTCAGTGTTCTCCAGGCCGATGGATTCCAGGCGCTTGCCGCAAGTGGCGTTGGATTCGTCCATGGCGAGGATACCCTTGCCCTTGGAGGCAATCTTGTTCTGTAAGTGTGTAAATGGAGGGGAAATGTGTGAGTGTGCGAGGTTAATCATAGGGATAGGGCTGATGCCTCGATCCAAAGATTGATGGCGGAATAAGCCATGCATTTGCATCAACTTACGGCAGTAGCAATGAGCTCCTCATCATAAGCACCGGCACGGACGGCCACGGCTCCACGGCGCTGCACTTTGGTGGATTTGCCAGACACAAATGTGCTGGTGGCAGCCTTACTGAACATTGTCATAGCTTGGGCCATTTTGACGACTTAGATTGATATGCAGGATTGATATGTGTGAAATAAAGAAGTGGATAAGGGACTAAAACTGGCGCATTTTGAGTATAAGTAGCAAGCCCATCATCAACCCCAGAATGGAGGCAGCACCCACAGAGAGATGAGGTGCCATTCTTTCCTCCTTGCCCCTCCCTCCTCTCTTAGAGCCTCCCTCTCTCTTCTCTTTCCCTTGCTCTTCTCTCTCTCTATTACTATAGAACCAAAACTAGTGTTACAAATGCGAAAAATGGGTGCATAATTCATAGCCATAAGTTGATTTAATGAAAATGAAATTAACTGATAAACAACCATTTCCTCTAAAAATGTGGTAGATAAGATGGTGAGTGACAATAAGTCCTCAACAATCATCCTCTCTCGTCTCTCTTCCCTCTCTCTATACCATATACATACATACACATCCATCCATCACCATATCACATCAATCCATTACCAGGTATAATCAACCCAGAAGCCCTAGCAAATGCAGTAGGCAAACTCATCATCTTCCTCCACTTCGGTACATACGCCCTCTTTGTAAAGTTATTATAATCATTAGCCTCAATGCCATCCAATATCTGTCTATATAACACAAGAGCAGTCCATACAGGCCATCTGGCATCTTTATCCAACATATTAACCCCTTCCTCTGCCTCTGTGAATATGTCTCTAGCTCTGTCAATCTGAAAAGCCATGAATGCTCTCCACCTGTCATCTACTCTGCCAGTGGTGGGCGCAAACATGCCCTGCATAACCTCATTCTCTTTAATACCGAATCTATCTAGATCTTCAAGAGGTACATAGACTCTGTTTCTTTGTACGGCATCTTCACCGACATCTCTCAGGATGTTGGTCAGTTGATTGGCAGTGCCCAGGGCCAAGGCTGCTCTGTAGACTGGCTCCAAAGGACCAGTGTAGGTGGACTCTACTCCCATCACTGGGGTGCTCATCAGAGCTACAGTACCAGCTACTCTATAACAGTAGTCGTATAACTCGTCGTATGTTTCATACCTTGATTTGACCAGGTCCATTCTCATCCCGCCAATCATGTCTCTGAATGGCTGAATGTCAACGGGGAATTGACAAATGGTGTCCGTGAGAGCAGTATCCAGTGAATCATAAGGACGACCGTCAAACAGGGCTTCCAACCTCTCTTCCCAGCGGTCCAAGGCTGCTGGGGTGATACGGGATGCATTGGGTCCATCCACTAATTCGTCAGTTCTTCTGCACCATACGTAAATGGCCCAGATGGCTTTACGCTTCTCTGGAGTCATGAGTTGGGTACCGAGGTAGAAGGTCTTGGCGTACTCTGAGGTAACTAGGGAGCAGCGATTGTATGCATCTTCTAATTCTTTGGTCTGAGAGGACCAACGGTGACGACGAGTGGAGAAGGAGGAGGTGATGCTCTTGGCATGGGCTTCGTGGAGAGCAATTTGTTTCCACATTGCCGCTTCTTCTATTTCTTTTCCAGAGGTGGTTGGAGCGATTAGTTTAGATACTGATGATGATGGTGATGATGTATCAGTCTTTTTGGTGGATTTACTGATGCTATTGGAGGTTGCCTTTTGAATCTCGCTGTTGCCGACGGTGGCAGCGGCGACGACTGGGAGGCGTTGATGCCGGGCCAGCTTGGCAGGGCGCTGTGAGGCAGAGTGATAGAGTGCTGGGGATTGCATTGCTCACTATCTTGATAACGTCTGTAAAGAGACCTAGATGGATATGAATGCGCTAAACTAACTTGCGGTTATCTAGGATTAAATTCGAGATATAATTCTTTTTGTGTCGTCTGAAGAGTGGAATCAAACAAATGAAAACGCACAGTTCAGATATATGATGATTTGAGATTATGATAATGACGTTGAATCTCTGAATGTGCAATAGGTATAGTCAGCCCTTCTGCACAAATGAAAATGGTCAATGCCTTTTATTTAGGCACCGTTTACTTCTTATCGATCAAACAACTCGATGAATAAAGTGTCCATCCAATGAAATAATGCGCATTTAACGATTACAGCAAGGTCAATTGCACTTTATTACCATCTGGTTGATGATGATCGGATGCTAGCGAGAGAAAGCAATTCGATTCCGTACATATATACTACCCACCATCACAATCATCATCTTTTATCTTATATGATTGGTAGGAGGAATCCACAACTTACAATACATTCTAGAAATCACCTCTATTATTGACAGCCCCTCCCATCCTCTCCACCACCTCTTCCAGCCCCATCACCCCCAACTCCCCATCCTTGTACGTCCTCACCGACAACGTCCCACCATCAGCCTCCTTCTGTCCCACCACGCACATCACTGGTATCTTCTCCGTCTCTGCCTTCCGTATCAATTTCCCAATACTAGCAGATCCACCAATCTCTACCCTAGCCCCTACCTCATTACGTAGCCTCTCTGCCACCTGTTCACAATAACCCCTGACCGAGTCGTTCACTGGGAGCAGTCTGACCTGGACTGGGGCCAGCCAAAGAGGGAACGCTCCAGCGTAATTTTCGATCAATATGCCCATGAATCTCTCTATTGAACCAAATATCGCTCTGTGGATCATGATTGGTTGTGGTTTGGTGTTATCTTGAGAGACATATGTCATTTGGAATCGTTCAGGGAGATTGAAATCCAATTGTATCGTGGAGCATTGCCATTTCCTTCCTAGAGCATCCTGAATCTTAATATCAATCTTAGGGCCATAGAAAGCACCACCACCGACATCTTCACTATAACTCCATCCTTTACTGTTGAGTGCTTCAATTAAAGCATTCTCAGCTTGAGTCCAAATGCCATCACTACCAACGCTCTTGGCTGGCCTGGTGGACAGGTTGACTTCAAATTTAGTAAACCCAAACGTATTCAGTGTCTCCTCTACAAGGTCCAGCACTCCTCTAATTTCAGTGCTTATCTGGTCAGGCAGACAGAAGATATGAGCATCATCTTGTGTGAAGCCTCTCACACGGAACAGTCCATGCATGGTACCGCTCCTCTCATATCTGTACACCGTCCCTAGTTCTGCCCACCTGAGAGGCAGATCTTTGTAAGATCGGGGACTTGATTTATAGACAGCCACATGGAAAGGGCAGTTCATTGGACGTAGCTGGTACTGCTCATCTTCAATATCCATCTGGTCAAACATAGACTCTGAATAAAAGTCAAAATGTCCACTGGTTTTCCACAAGTCCACCTTGGCAACATGAGGGGTGTACAGCAGATCGTACCCTCTTTTGAAGTGTAAATCCTTCCAGTATGCTTCAATAATATGACGCACCATTGCTCCCTTGGGGTGCCAGAACACTAGGCCACCACCTGCTTCTTCTTGGATGGAAAACAAGTCCAGGTCAGACCCCAACCTACGATGGTCTCTCCTCGCTGCTTCTTCTTTGATGCGTTTATAGGCTGCCAGCTGGCGGGGATCCTCCCATGCAGTGCCATATATACGTTGTAACTGAGCCTTGGTTTCATCTCCTCTCCAATATGCACCAGCTACACTCTCGAGATCAAATGCTTTGGGGTCAATAGCCCCCGTGGTGGGCACATGAGGTCCAGCACACAAGTCCCACCAGTGGTCTTTGTCTCCCTCCTCACCAATGTGATAAATAGTAATGGGAGCAGTAGCATCCTTGGAGACAATGTCGTCTAAGATCTCTAGTTTATAAGGCTCTCCTTGAGAGACAATACGTCCTCTAGCTTCATCTGCTGATACCTCCTCTCTCCTGATTGCCAAGTTTCTCTTCACAATACGGGCCATCTCCTTTTTTATCTTGGGGAGATCCTTGTCAGCAATTGGTTGAGGCATATCGAAATCATAGAAGAATCCTCTCTCTATCCATGGACCAATGGTACATCTAGAGCCTGGGTGGATCTTCTGTACTGCCATTGCCATTATGTGGGCGCAACTATGGCGTATCTTGAGCATTTCTTGGGACTCATCACTGGTGGGTAGGTCTGCCAAGGTTAGATGTTGGCCACCGTCATCTTCTGAGGAGGAGGGTGGTGGTTGTGGTGATGATGATGATTGGGCAGTTTCTACTGCTGCTGCATAGAGACGAGATGATGTTGATGATGATTGGAAGTTGTGGTGGGTGTTGGAGAAGCGAGAGGTGGGAGGAGGGGGAGGTCGTCGGAGTGGTGCAGCTTGGGGGGAGTGATAAGCTCGTTTGAGTAAGCCTGAGAATGAAGATGATCCTGATTTGAGCATGGTGTGATTGCGTTCAAGGCAACGCATTGAAGCAAATAGTACCCTGCCTAGCGATGCAAGCCCAACAATTATGATTGGATGCGTGTGTTGTTCTACTACCAAGTTATCAAGGAAACAATTACGTCAACAAAGTCGTGTTCTTCCACCGAAGGAATGGATATCAGTAAATACATGCACATTGCGTTGCAGCTCCAGTTATCAATCATATATCCCCGCTCCGCTCCGCTCCCACCTGACGACATTCTGTGGCTGCCATAATTCTCTCTTTCTCTCTCTTTCTCTCTCTTTACTTCTTATGTCAATACTACGGGTGGCTATAGTTTACTACTTATCTACCACAATTACAAGATCTGAATAGTATGTCAGAGTGAACAAATGTATACCGCAAAAGAGAAGAGGGAGGGCCAAGACAGTTCTCCTCCACCCCTCTCCCATCTCATCCTCATCCTGTCTTCTTCTTCTTAATCAGAACCATCCCCCTTGTCCTTCTTCTTCTTCTTCTTTTTCTTCTCACTGCCACCATCCTCACCATCATCATCAGTAGCAGCCCTCTTCTTCTCCTTCTTCTCTTTCTTCTCCTTCTTCTCCTTCTTTTCCTTCTTCTTCTCCCCCTCCTCTTCCTCAACTCCATTCACCTCCTCCTCCTCCTCTTTACCCTCCTCCTCCTCCTCCTCCTCCTTCTTCTTCTCTCCAACAGGCAAAGACCTCAAATACTCCTTTGGAGTACTCTCATTAGGACGTCCAAACTTATCCAGCTTCCCTTCAGCTACCAACTGCTTCTTCTTCTGTGCCATTGGTCCCAGCCCCCACCTCCTGGGGTAGGTATCTCTCTCCATCACCACTCTCTTAATCTTGGCCACTATCCCATGATCACATGTAGCCATCACTGATGATGTCATCTGCGCAATTCCAACCGCAATGGCCTCTCCTTTAGTAGTCATCAGTACGACCTCATCATCAACCTCAATGCCACCTTCATACCTGAGCAGACCAGGAATCATGAGCTTGGCGCCGTAACAAATGGCATTGATGGCAGAATCTTTGACAACAACACGTTTGTAGTTGGTCAAGAGACGTTCGAGTGGCATGACTGTTCTACGGAGATATGTCTCATCCTTTGTGTTGTCAAATTGCCATTGAGCGTCGAGGATGTCGTGCATGGTGACCATGTTGTCGTGTTCGCCCAAAATGCCGCTCTTCACACGACGCAGCTCTTGCATGTGACTGCCCACTCCAAGCAATAGACCCAGGTGAACACACAATGTACGGATGTAAGTACCAGCTTCACATTTAACCCAGAAGACTGCCAGGTGGCGGTCCTCATCGTATTCCAGCAACTTGCTCTCGTAGATGGTTCTGATACGCAGCTGACGTTTGACTGCAGAAATAAGGGGAGGTCTCTGGAACAAGGCACCAGTGAGGGTCTCAATGGCTCTAGCCACCTTGGCTATGCCTCCTTCCACTGCACCATGGAGACGAGCAATGCAGACGTACTCTTTACCAGCTCCTTGCTGACTCTTTACCAATCTGGTAGCACGGTCCACGCAGACGATGAGATTACCAGTGACCTTGGGATCAAGAGTACCAGAGTGGCCTGTCTTTTCGACACGGAGGATACGTTTGATCCAGGCTACCACTTCGTGCGATGATGGGTTGCTGGGTTTGTCGAGGTTGATGACGCCATAACGGACATAATCATCAAGAGGGCGTTTGAGAGGAGTGAAGCCAGATGGGATTGGGGTGTAGTGGCCAGTACGGACATGGAGCTTGTCATAGTTTTTGAGTAGGAGGGGCCATTTGCTGGTGTCGAGAGCTGGAGTTTTAGATTCTGGTCTGATGACGAGATCTGTTATTATTATTGTTGGGAAGTTGAAACGGAAAGGGAGGGGGGGGTGAGTTTGGGAGCGAAGAGAGGGCGGGGGGGTGAGGGGGGGGGAATGATG
>Ga0114919_10003960_pt1 | contig 11906 bp, 15 predicted proteins | sample BlataG_FD_88682 | JGI IMG/M metagenome (GOLD analysis project Ga0114919, IMG submission 88682) | Deep subsurface microbial communities from Black Sea to uncover new lineages of life (NeLLi) - Black_00105 metaG | ecosystem: Environmental > Aquatic > Marine > Oceanic > Sediment | place: Atlantic...
ATTTTCATCGGTGAGCAGATTGCCAGGCATACCCTCGCCCCAGATTAGCCCTTCCTTCATCAGAACCACACGGCCGCAGGCAACGGGCAGACAGCTCAGGTCATGGGTGACGAAAAGAGTGGTCAGTCTTCTGTTATTATGTACTTCCTTCACCAGCTCCAGAATATCGGCCTGCGCCTTCCAGTCCAGCGAAGCAGTCGGCTCATCAAGCAGGAATATCGCTGGCTCCTGTGCCAGACAGCGCGCAATAGCCACGCGCTGCTGCTCCCCGCCGGAAAGATGGCCGATGGGCCTTCGGGCAAGGTGTCTCATGCCAACGAGCCCCAGCATCTCGTCCACCACCTCCCAGTCATGTCTCCCCGGTCTGCTCAGCAGACCCAGCAACCCGTAGCGCCCTATCATAACCACCTCGCGCACGTTCATCGGCATGCGCGGGTCAATGTTCTGCACCTGGGCCACGTAGCCGACCTTCTTCCTCAGTGAGTGGCCATTGCCGGGGGTAAGCTGGTGCCCCAGCACCTTTACCCGACCGCTGAGCAGCTTGCCCAGCCCGTTGACCACCGTCAGCAGCGTCGTTTTGCCGGCACCATTGGGACCGATTATACCGACGAATTCCCCGCTGGTTACCTTGAGCGATACGCCCCTCAGGGCCACGTCTTCCCGGTAGGATACAACTGCTTTCTTAATGTCAATAACCGTTTCGCCCATGCTATACCAAAATCAAGACGCTTTACTGACCTATCGTTGTCAGCAGAAGCGCCACATTGTACTCGATAGTTTTCTCCCAGGTTTCCGTGTTCTCGAAGCAGTCGGGGAAGTTGGAAAGAATAACCCTGGCGCTGCCAAGCTCTTCAGCGATGCCGGCACCGGCGTCCTTGCCACTCTGCATATTATCGATAATGAGGATTACCTTGCCCTCTCTCCCCTTGTCCACCAGTTCTTTGACCACCTGCGGTGTCAGGGAATCGGGTCGGCCGTAGGTAGCCACGATATTGAACCCGGCCCACTGGACAAACCCAGCCTGCATATCGGCGCACATTACATTGACGCTGGAAACTTTTGCCTTGGCTAGTCTATCTTGTACCTCAGCACCTTTAGCCTCAATTTTAGCGGCAAGTTCCGCAGCTGATTTCTGATAGTCCGAGCTGTTTTTAGTATCTACTTGAGACAAAGCAGCAGCAATCATCTCGGTCGCCTCCAGCTGTACTGGCGGTGTCATCCAGTAGTCGCTGGTAAGCGTCTGGGTCGCCTCTAGCTGGGGCGGTGGCATCATCAATTTGCCTTTGACAGCAATCTTGACTACGGTGAGGTCAGGGTTATTGGCCGAGGTGATTAGCTCCTGAGCAAACTTTTCCCCTCGCCAGCCATGGAGGAGAAAGAGGTCGGCATCAACCAGTTTTTGAATATCACCGGGCTTGGCATCAAAATGCCCCGGGCATTGTGCCGGCGGAATAATATTGACCACATCAACCCTATCACCCCCTACTCGTTCCACTATTTGAGCCATCATGGAGGTGCTGGTAACTACTTGAAGCTTTGCGGTAGCGGCTGGTGCACAACCACATAGAAGTGAGGTGAGAATAAGACCCAGAACTAGAATAGAGACAATGATAATGTTAACTTTTTTCATGAATACAGCTCTCCTTTCCAACATTTTTATTTTAACAGGCAATCTCATGCATCTGCAATTTATTGCATTAAAAAGCTAAAAAATAATAAGATAATTTTAAAATGTTTTTCTTCATCTCCCCTTCATTAATGCACTTCAGCGCATTTGCAATTTATCGCAATAACTGCCTAAAATTTTTTATTTATTACAATCAGCACAGCGCCCGAAAATAGCCAGGTGCCTCAAGTCGGCACTGAACTTATATTCCCGAAGCAAAACTTCCTTCAGCGGATACAGTATTGACTCATCAAGGTCAATTATTTTGCCGCACTCCTGGCAGACCAGGTGGTGATGGTGTCCCTTATCCGCCGGATGGTATCTTACCCGCCCCCCCCCAAGGTCGGTCTGGGTTACCAGCCCCAGCCGATGCAGCAGCTCCAGTGTCCGGTATACCGTTGATATATTAACGTGGGGATATTTGGCCACCACCTGAGCGTATATCTCTTCAGCGCTGATATGATGCTCGCTGTTTTCAATGGCGGCCAGGACCATCATCCGCTGCGGCGTCATCCGGTAGCCCTGCTCGCTCAGCCTGCTGATTATGTCGCCCGTCTTCTTCATGCCAAAAAACACAGCCTATTGACTGGACGGAAAAAGTTTAACAGAAAAAATTAGTTTTTGCAAGCTTTTGCAAATAAAAATATTTGCAACTACCGCTATTCTTGGATTTTCTCACGGCTATCCAGCATGATGGTGACCGGGCCGTCATTATGTATTTCAACATGCATATACGTCTGAAATCGTCCGGTGGCCACCTTCAGCCCGCTGGCTCTCACCTGTTGCACAAAGTAGGCAACCATCTTATCCGCCGGTTCGGGAGGGGCGGCAGCAATGAAACTGGGTCGCCTTCCTTTTCTGGTATCGGCCAGGAGCGTGAACTGGCTGACAATGAGCAGTTCGGCACTGGTGTCAAGCGCCGACAGGTTGAACTTGCCTTCATCATCGGCAAAAATGCGCAGGTTTACAGTCTTTTGCGCCAGATACCGGGCATCTTTTTCGGTATCACCGTCGGCAACACCGAGCAATACCATAAGCCCCCGCCCTATCCTGCCCACTTCCTCATCGCCTACGGTAACGGAGGCCCTGGTAACACGCTGCAGCAGTGCCTTCACCAGACTACTCCCCCTTCTCCCCGCCTTTCGCCGCTTCTTTGCCCTTCTCCGGTTCCTTATGCTTTTCAGTATGGCTGTGTTTACGACTATCGGTACTATAGAAACCGCTGCCTTTGAAGATGACCGGAGTAGAATGAATCACACGTCGAGCTTTACCCTGGCACTGCGGGCACATTGTAATCGGTTCCTCATCAAAACTCTGTTTCCTCTCGAAACGAAAATGGCACTTCCCGCACTCATACTCGTAAGTTGGCACACTGAACCTCACGCTTTTTCAGAATATTTTACCGCATCGGCTTCAGCAGAGGCAAATAACAGGTCTTTGAAAAATCAGAGAATCCCCCTAGACTTACCGCCGGAAAAGGGTTAAAATTTAATTAAATGATAAGGATGATGGTAATGCCGCTATGAATCCAAGAGCTAGAGGCTTGTCAATATGTAGACGAAGCGCTGTGCCGGAATAGGCCAGTGCTTCTTACATTAAGGAGGGATGCATATGCAGTCGAGTTTGATTGGGAAGATTGAAAAGGCAAACCGATATGCTCAGGAAACCGACCGGGTAACGTTTGCTGAGTTCACCGTGCAATTTCGCGGCGATAACGACAGTTATAACACCGGCTATAAAGATGGCAAGTGGCACTGTTCCTGCCATTTCTTCTCCACGTGGGGCCTCTGCAGTCATACCATGGCAATGCAGAAAATCCTTGGCGATATGCTGCCCGCCGAGGCTCAAACACCACATCACGAGATTGCCCGATAACGCTGATAAGCTGGCTTACCTTCTTATTTATCGCCCTTTACTATCTTTAATCTGCGGAGTACGAAGTGAATTTCACAGAAAAGCTAACTCATGCTACGGTAAAGAACCAGAGCCTCCTCTGCGTGGGTCTTGACCCGGACCAGGAGAAGATACCGGAAAACGTCAGTGTTCCTGAGTTCAACCGGGCTATTATTGAGGCTACTGCTGACCTGGTCTGCGCCTATAAGATAAACTTCGCTTTCTATGAAGCGCTGGGTGATGACGGAATGAATATCCTGAAAGAGACAAAAAGCTTCATTCCGGGTGATATACCGGTCATCGGCGATGCCAAGCGCGGTGATATCGGCAACACGGCCAAAGCCTATGCCCGGGCCATTTTCGACTACCTTGATTTTGACGCCGCCACGGTAAACCCCTATCTGGGCTACGACTCCATAGAACCGTTTCTACAGTACCGGGAGCGAGGTATCTTTCTCCTCTGCCGCACCTCAAATGCCGGCGCGGTCGACTTCCAGTCTCTTAATATTGAATTCAGTGAAAAGGAGCGTCTGCCTCTGTTTGCCGTTGTTGCCCGCCGGGCCGGTGAGTGGAACATTCACGGCAATATCGGCCTGGTGGTGGGGGCCACCTACCCTGATGAATTGAAAATCATCCGCGAGCAGCACCCCGATATGCCGCTTTTGATTCCCGGCATTGGTGCTCAGGGGGGAGACCTGGAACTTACCGTGCGCTATGGCGTTGACCGCAGTGGTGAGAAGGCGATTATCAACTCCTCGAGGCAGATTCTCTATGCCTCACCGGGAAAAGATTATGCTCAGGCAGCGCGCCAGGCCGCTGCTAACCTGCGAGAACAGATCAACCACATCAAAAAGACTATCTCCTGACATCGGCTTTCTGTCTTAAGTCAGAGCCATGGATATAAAAATAGGTGATATTGTCCGTTTGAAGAAAAAGCACCCCTGCGGCAGCTACGAATGGCAGGTGGTCCGACTTGGAGCCGATATCGGCATCAAATGTTTGCAGTGCCAGCACCGCGTGCTCCTGCCGAGAAGCGTCTTTGAGCGCCGGGTAAAGGCCATTATCTCACGAGAAGAACCTGCGCCCAGAAAGACGGCTGTTGAACGCAAGAGAGAGCTTGAGGAGAAGCTGGCTGATTTGTTAGCACGCTGGCCGGCCCACTCGGTGCCGCTGCAGATGTGGCAGCAACGCGAGGAACTTGAAGATGAACTGGAGAGATTACGAGAAGAAACATAGTAAACGAATAATGCATATCGACCTGGACGCTTTCTTCGTCTCCGTGGAGCAGGTGCTCAACCCGGAACTGAAAGACAAACCGGTGGTCGTCGGCGGCAGGCCCGACCGGAGGGGCGTCGTGGCTGCCGCTTCCTACGAGGCCCGCGCCTACGGCGTGCATTCCGCCATGCCCTTGCTCACCGCCAGCCGCCTCTGTCCCCAGGCCATATTCATCGAGGGCAACTATAAGCGCTACCGCGAAACATCACAGAAGTTCATGGCAATACTGGCTGACTTCTCTCCATATATTGAACCGCTGGGCATTGATGAGGCCTACCTTGACGTTACCGGTTTCGAATCGCTTCATGGTTCCATAACGAATATGGCGAAAAAGATAAAGCAGCGCGTGAAAGACGAACTGGGCATCTGTGCCTCAATCGGCATCGCCAGCAGCAAGGTGGTCGCCAAGATTGCCTCGGACACTTCCAAACCGGATGGGCTTCTGGAAGTGCCTTCTGGAGATGAACGCCCATTCCTTGCCCCGCTGCCGGCGAACAAGCTGCCCGGCATCGGTAAGAAAAGCGAACAGGTTTTAAAAAATCTGGGCATCAGCACCATCGGACAGCTGGCGTCGTTACCTGTGGAAGTACTCAAGAGCCACTTTGGCACCTACGGCAAACTCATCCACGACCATGCCAACGGTGTTGATGAACGCAAAGTGGAGCCCCCGGCCACCGCCAAATCCATCAGCCGGGAGACCACTTTTGCCAAAGATACTAGAAATTCCCCGTTTCTGACGGCAACGCTGCGTTATCTCAGCGAGCGGGTGGGCGGCGAATTACGCCAGAAAGGAATGCTGGCCAGGTGCATCACGCTTAAACTGAGGGACGCCAGCTTCACCACCATAACGCGGCAGCAGACGCTCCCACAGCCTGCTGATGCCGACCAGACTATATTTGACACCGGCTTGAAACTGCTGAGAAGCGAGATACCACAGGTTAAACAGGCAGTCCGACTGATTGGTATCGGAGTGTCAAACTTAGTAGAGGCGGGAAAGCAGCCAGACATGCTGGACTCAACCGGCCAGAGGCTGACACAGTTGAACACGGCCATTGACCGTATCCGCAGGAAATACGGCTTTACCGCCATACAGACGGGAAGGACACTTCAGCTGAGAGACATTTTCCCGGAAAGCAACGATGGCTATACGCTGCATACACCGAGTTTGTCAAGGTAAAAAAGAGCAATTTAGCTTATATCCAGCAGCCGCTTCTGCCCTGTTATCTTCTGAATATCGGTGATGTCCTGTGTTACCTCAAGAACACCGCGATATTTACCCTCTTTGTCCCGCACCGCAAAGTACCTGATATAGACCTTGTGCCCTTTCAGGTCAATCCAGAACTCGGCAGCGTTCCTCTTGCCCGACTTCAGTTCAGAAACCACATGGTTTACCTTGTCCAGGCTATCCTTGGGGTGACAGTTCTGCACCTTGCGACCTATCACGGCAGGTGTCCGCCGGAATATCCTCTCGTCATGCTTGCTGTAATACCGGACCGTATCATTTTCATCAACGAAGGTCACGTCCAGCGGCAGCGCATCGAAAATCGCCTCCAGCAGCTCACCAGAAAATTGCTCTAACATATTACCCTCCCTTCAACTGATTTATATGTTAGCACTCAGATTACCCTAAATCCAGTTCTTTAGCGGGGTGAGGTAGATAAAACAACCCCCCTTGTAATCTCCAATCGTAGCCGCTATAATGAATGAAAACTTTTTACTGGAAAAGGAGACCTGTCATGCCATCCTATGCCTTTTTTAAAAATGAATTTATCCCTCTTGCCGAAGCCAAAATAAGCGTTATGACCCACGCCCTGCATTACGGAACGGCGGTCTTTGAAGGTATCCGGGGTAACTGGAACAGCCAGCAAAAGCAGATATTTATCTTCCGTCAGAAAGAGCACTACCAGCGGCTGATTAACGGCTGCAAAGTGATGAGGATGAAGACTCCCTACAGCGTCGATGAGCTGTGCCGAATCACGGTGGAACTGGCCCAGAAATGCGCCTTTGAGCAGGATATTTACGTGCGCCCGCTGGCTTACAAGTCCGGTGAGGCTCTTGGGGTTCGGGTACACGATATTGCTGATGATTTCACCGTATTCATCATTCCCTGGGGAAGGTACATAGACGTTGATAAGGCGAAGTGCTGTGTTTCCGCCTGGCAGTGTCCAACCGATAATTCCATTCCGCCGCAGGTTAAAATAATGGGCCACTATGCCGGCAACGCGCTCGCCAAGTCGGACGCAGTAGAGAAGGGCTTTGACGAGTGCATCATGCTCAACCAGGATGGCTACGTAGCCCAGGGCAGTGGCGAGAATATCTTTCTGGTAATCAATGGTAAACTAATCACGCCGCCTACCTGGAACAATATTCTGCCGGGCATCACCCGCGACTGTGTAATTACGCTGGCCAAAAACGAGCTCGGTATTGAGACTTCAGAGAGACCAGTTGACCGCCTTGAGCTCTTTATTGCTGATGAGGTTTTTCTCACCGGCACGGCAGCACACGTCACTCCGGTCGCGGAAATAGACCATCGTCAGGTGGGTGATGGGGAAATCGGCAAAATTACCAGGCAGCTACAGCAAATCTACGCCGATGTAATACGAGGGGAAAACGCCAAATATTCTGACTGGTGCATGCCCGTCTACAAGAAATAGATTAATCTCTGACTGAACCTACCTGCAAGGACCTCGTCAGGCAAAGAACCTGACTGCTGTGCTCCAGAGCTGTTGTTAAATTGTAGGCTTCCTCAAGCAGTTGTCCGATAGCAAAGCTGCCATGATTGTGCACCATAATAATCCGTTGCGGCTGCAACGCCCTAGCCACAATATCAGCCAGGCATTCTTTTTCCAGTTCATCGCTCCAGCCTACCACCGGGACTGTGCCGATAAGTGAGAAGTCTTCCACACCGGGTACTATTTCTTTGTCCGTCATCGAGAGCGCTACAGCATGAGGCGGATGGGCATGAACGACGGCAAGCGCCTGCGTCTCACGGTAGATGGCCCGGTGGATATTCAGGTCGGTTGAGGCTAATGGTGTAGCCCGATTGTTCTTGCTGACACCTGTTTCGATAAGGTCATTTTCACTGAGGCAGTTGAGCATACCCCCACGACGGGTGATGATGATATTATCCCCCAGTCTGATGCTCAGGTTGCCACTGTTTGAGGAGACAAGCCCCCGGGCAAATAAATCACGACCCACCATTTGAAACTGCGCTGAAATCATAGCTCTCTTTTCAGTTATACCGCATGGGCAGTATCTTCTTCAACCTCGGCTCAAGCACAGGATGTAAATACTTTATACAAACTGCCCAGAAAAAATCAAATCAAGTTTATAGTGATGGCCATTAAAATATTAAATTGAGCTATGATTTTTTCATATTTTTGCCGGCTTTCATGTTCGCCGGATTACAGCAATAACCCTCCCCTGAATTTCAACATTCCCCGGAGACGTATAAATCGGTTTCATCTGGCTGTTCGCCGGCTGAAGGCGCACGCGAGTAGGCTCCATATATACTTTTTTCAGTGTGACTTCCTTTTCCGCTTTCAACCACACCGCCGCCATCTCCCCGTTGTCCACCGTACTGGCATACTGCATCAGCACCATATCACCGTCATTTATCAGAGCATCAATCATTGACATGCCCTTGACTTTCAATGCGTAAATGTCCTGCTTGCCCCGGGCGAGGTCAGCCGTTACCTCAAGCAAATCGGCGCCCGCCGTTGTGTCCCACGTTTCTGAGCCTGGTACCGGAATTGGTTCCCCGGCGGCTATCTGCCCAACTATCGGCACCTGCACTGTATATGGTGATGTTGAAGCTCGGCCGAGCAGTTCCATGCCGCGTGATACCTCAGGGTCGCGGCGTATGTGCCCCTCTTTTTCCAGCACCTTCAGGTGGTAGTCAACCACCGATGTCGAGCTGATGCCGCAGCCACTTTGTATATCCCTGACGGTTGGTGGATAACCCCTTTCCTCCATAAACTGAAGAATAAAATCGACGATTTGCTGTCTTTTTGCCGATAACTGGCTTTTCATTTTCCGCTCATTCTTAAGAGAACAATTGTTCTATTTAAATTTACAATAAATGGAATACGTTGTCAAATATTAAGGAAAAGGGGGAAATTAGTGCATTAGTGCCTGTTATCTTCTCCCGGCCTGGGAGAACACCTGCTGCTGTAGCCGCATCGCTTCCAGCGCCAGCTTGTCCATCTCAAGCTGAACCGGTATTGGGTAATCGCCGGTGAAGCAGGCCAGGCAGAACTGGTCTTCCGGCAAAGCAACCGCCTTCAACAGGCCTTCGATACTGAGATAGCCAAGAGTATCCGCACCAATGAATCGACAGATTTGGGGTATTGACTTCTGGGCGGCTATCAACTCGCCACGGGTCGCCATGTCCACACCGAAGAAGCAGGGGTAACGGATGGGTGGCGCGCATATGCGCATGTGTATTTCTTTGGCTCCAGCCCGCCTTAATTCCTTGATTACGCTCGGGGTGGTGGTGCCACGAACAATGCTGTCATCCACCACCACCAGTCTCTTGTCGTTGAGCATGCGGGGGAGGGGATTGAACTTCAGCTTCACCCCCAGGTCCCTGATGCGCTGGTCAGGTTCAATAAACGTCCGCCCCACGTAGCGATTTCTAATCAATCCCTCGCCGACCGGAATACCTGACTCGCGGGCATAGCCAATACCGGCACTGGTTGCCGAATCAGGCACGCCTATAACCAGGTCGGCATCTACCGGGTATTCAACTGCCAGTCCCGCACCCATCGCCTGCCGCGCCGGAGAGAGCAACCGACCGTTAATCACGCTATCGGGACGGGCAAAATAAATATACTCGAAGATGCACAGTGCCCGCCTGCTGCTCTTACCGGGATAACCCTCCATGCCATTGGCATCGACCTTGACAATCTCACCCGGCTCAACTTCACGAATCAAGTCGGCGCCAATATGGTCTATAGCACATGTCTCCGAGGCGATAGCCCAGCCGCCGTCAATTCTGCCCAGGCACAGCGGACGTACCCCCAGTGGACCGCGGACGCCAAAGAGCGTGTCCTTGGTCAGGAGCGTCAACGAGTATGCTCCCTGCAGCCGGTTCATCGCATAACGTATCTTGCCTACCCAGCTATCCTCCGGTGCGGAAAGGATAAGGTTGGCAATTACCTCGCTATCGGTAGAACTCTGAAAAGCATAGCCCTGCTCACAGAGCTGCTCGTAAAGGAACTCAGCATTGACGATATTGCCATTGTGAGCTATGGCGATAGCGTTATTACCTTTACCTACCAGCATGGGTTGCACATTGCATGCCTGACTGGAGCCGCGTGTGGAATAACGATTGTGACCGATGGCCATACTGCCGCTGAGGTGGCTGACTGCTTCTTCAGTGAAAACCTGAGCTACCAGGCCCATTTTGGCATAAACGTTGACTTTCTTGCCGTCAGCGGTGGCAATACCACTACTTTCCTGACCACGGTGCTGCAGGGCAAAGAGGGCAAAATAGGTAAGGCGGGCTACATCTTCGTTGGGGGCATAAACACCGAAAACACCGCAGCTTTCTTGCAACTTGTCCAGCTTCTTATCTCCGGTCCCGATTGACCCTACCACCACCAATTATATCCCACGCTGACTTCTGGGTCAATACAGCCTGATTATACGGACACCTGGCAATGCTTTCTCAGCCAGCCGATAACCTGCCTTATGGCTCGCTCGTCCTGCCGCAACCTGTGTCCGGCACCATCGATAATGACGAGCTTTTTCGGCTCTCCTGCCTTTTCATGGAGTCGATGGGCATGGCTGACATCAACCGTTTCATCTTTATTCCCGTGAACGAGCAACAGAGGACGCGGCGCAATTTTGCCCACGAAGTCGATGGGGCGAACCTCATTGAAGCCATTCAGCCATTCTTCGGCCGATGCCGGGAAGTCCTCATCCCTAATAACGCCTATATTATGAAAATGGTCGACCACCTTCTGCGGTTCGTCAACGTCTTTGAGAAAGGTGAATTCCGCCGGACAGGCACAGGCTGCCACACAGGACACCCGCTTGTCCTGAGCCGCCACATATATGGCAACGGCGGCCCCGCCGCTGAAACCAAACAGAGATAAATGCAACCGGTCAATTTCGGGTAACTCCCATAAGTAATCGATTATCGCTTTTAAATCACGCGTCCAGCCGGCAAGGTCGAAGTTCCCCCCGCTATCACCGGTACCCCGGAAGTTGAAGACGAAGACGGCAAAACCTTCGTGGCATATTTGCTCCGCAAGCTCTGCGTAACCGCCGTCTTCTTCATCATCAGGAGTGCCAGAGGGGATACCGTGGCAGATACACACCGCAGGATATGGCCCCCTGCCCTCCGGCAGGAAAATCTGCCCAACGAGTGGAATGCCTTCAACCGTGAGTGTAACCTCATTCATCATTATGTCAACCCCAACCGCAGGAAAAATTCTCTGTTTCCTGATGAGCCTAGAATAGGTGAAGCTGTCAGCCCGCGCAGTCGTAAATCATGCGCCACCGCCCATTTAATGAAGCGACCTAGAATCGTGGCATGTAATTGCGGGTCTTTGATTATGCCTCCCCTCCCCACCTCCTCCCGCTTCGCCTCGAACTGCGGCTTGATTAACACCAGTAGAGTGCCATTCTCTTTGAGCAGTTCGACTGCGGAGGGTATCACTTTGGTCGCCGAAATAAAGGACAGGTCGATGGTGGCCAGGTCTGCCTTCTCCGGCAGAGATACGGGATAGCGGGCGTTAATTCTCTCCATCACCACCACCCTCGCGTCCTGCCTTAAACGGTAATCGAGCTGCCCGTAGCCCACGTCTATGGCGTATACTTTGCTCGCCCCGCGCTGGAGAAGTCAGTCGGTGAAGCCGCCGGTTGAGGCACCTATGTCCGCCACCACCATCCCCGAGGCATTTATGTTGAAAGCGTCCAGCGCATGCGCCAGCTTAATGCCCCCGCGGCTGACGTAGGGCGAAGGCTCTTTTACCGTGATTTCAATGTCCTCGCTGATGAGCGTGCCCGACTTGGTAACAGGACTCCCGCCGACTGTTACCTCACCGGCCATGAGCAGCGCCTG